>Ga0070683_100000319_pt1 | contig 33137 bp, 29 predicted proteins | sample KBSC713LmetaG_FD_64662 | JGI IMG/M metagenome (GOLD analysis project Ga0070683, IMG submission 64662) | Corn rhizosphere microbial communities from Kellogg Biological Station, Michigan, USA - KBS C7.1-3L metaG | ecosystem: Host-associated > Plants > Roots > Rhizosphere ... | reverse complement strand
CGAGGCTGAGGGCCACACTTTCGTCGTCGTACGCCGCCCGCCCGATGCTGTGGGTCGCGGCGAGCTTCGAGGCCGTCTCCTGCTCCATCGCGGGCCACGACATCCCGGGCGTGTCGAGGAGGGTCATGTCGGGGCCGAGCTTGTGGAGCGTCTGCACCTTGGTGATCGCCGGCTCGTCGCCGACGCGCGCAACGCGACGCTTGAGGAGCGCGTTCATGAGGGTGGACTTCCCCACGTTGGGGATGCCGAGGATCATCATGCGCAGCGGCTTGTCGGGCCGGCCGCGGTCGGGGCGCAGCGCGCGACAGGCGGGCACGATGCGCTCGACCTCGCGCGGTTTCTTCGAGCAGAGGGCGAGGGCCTGCACGCCCGGCTGGGCGTTATAGTGCTGCAGCCAGAGCCGCGTCTGCTCCGGATCGGCCATGTCCGATTTGTTGAGCAGCTTGAGCGCCGGCTTCTGTCCCGCGCGGCGCAGCGTCTCGAAGGTCGGGTTGCAGCTGGACCGCGGGACGCGGGCGTCGAGGACCTCGATGACGAGGTCGGTCATGCTCATCGACTCGGCCGCCTTCTTGCGCGCCCCGATCATGTGTCCCGGGAACCATTGGATCGACATGCGCGTAGGGTCGGGCAGTATCCCCGGCCGGCGCGGCGTCGTCCACATCCGGACGAGGGGCCGCTGGACTCGACCGTGATTCTCCGCTAGTTCGGGCCGGTGGTCGCCGACAAAGGATTGTTCGTCGCTTCGTGCTCCGTCACGACGACGCGGCGGCGGCGATTCATGTGGGTCGCCTGGTGGACCGCGCCGCCCGCGCGGGAGCCCTTCCGCAAACCCGACGCGTTCTCGGGCGGCGCGCGCAGCCACGAAGAAGCGCTGGCGCAAGCGCGCCGCGCTGCGGGCGTGCTGCTGGTCGAGATCGAGCCGTACTGGGCGCGCGCCTGGACGCGCGTGCTCCTCGGTCGACCGCCGTGGAGCGTCCGCGCGAAGGCGGGCGCCGGCGCCAGCGCCCCAAGGCAATCGAGCGGCCGGTCGACCACGGCGCCGACGACCGCCGCGGGAGCCACCACGACCTCGATCTGGGAGACGCTCGGCATCACGGCGCGCGCGACGATCGACGAGCTGAAGCGCGCGTTTCGTCAGCGCGCTCTCGCCACCCACCCCGATCGGGGCGGCAACGCGGAGGCCTTCCGCCAGGTCCAGAGCGCGTTCAAGGAGGCCCAGCGCCGCATCGCCAAGCGCCGCCCCACGCGCACCCGCGCCCGACGGCGATGATTTCCTCCTACAGGAAGTCGCCGGGCGCGCCCCAAAACGGACCGTCGATCTGGCAGGGCGTCTGCGCGCCGGTCGCGCTGGTCCACACAACGGTGCCGGTGAAGGTGCCGATGAAAGCCCGCGCGGTCGGGTCCACCTTCGAGAACCTCAGATCGCCCGTCGCGCTCGACATCGTCGCCGGCTCGCCTTCGAGGACGATCGCCTGCGGGGTCCCCGGCACCGTCGGCAGGTCGAGCGGAGCCTGAAGCGACGTCGATGGATCGGCGCGGACGCCTGCCAGCGGAAACAGGAATGACCACGCGAGCGGCCGATCGGGCTGCGCGAGCCGGCACTCCGTCGCATGGACGCCGGCGACGTTCGGATCTTGGCCCGCGAGGTTGAAGCCGATCAGGCAAGGCATCTCGAACGAGAGCGAGGCGGTTCCGCTGCACGTCATCGAGAGGGTCGCCGGTGCCTGCGTCAGATCGACGGGTCCGATCCGATCCGTTCCCGCGGCACCGCCGCCCCCGCAAGCCAGCGGCCCCACGCACAGGATCAGAAGTGACAGACGGCGTCCGATCATGGCACCACCTCCAAACCGACCCCCAATATACGCGCAAGTCGAGGCCGCGCGGAGGCGGCCCGGGCGGCGCCTCGGCGACCGCGAAGTTCAGCGGCTGGTGGACGCGGCCAGCTTGTCCAGCTTGGCGCGCGCGCCGTCGAGGAGCGTGTAGTCATCCAGGTTCTGGTGGCATCCGTCGCAGGTGAGTCTCGCGCCGCTGGCGTTGGCCTGTTTGACGAGGGTCTTCATCAACTTCTTTGCCTCGAGGCGACCGCCGGCCTCGCAAGCTTTACCCACGGAGCCGCGCCCATTGGTAGCGATCGTGCACGCGTTGCCGCGGACGAGGGGCGCGGGGGCGTCGACGTCGAATGCGAAGACGATCGAGGGCAGGGCGCTCGGCACTGTGACCTCGACGCGCTGTGTGCCGAGACTGTCGTCCTCAGCCTGCAGCGTGTAGGCGCCCGGCGGCAGGTCGTTCAAGACGAAGCGACCATCGTCGGAGGTCATCGCGTGGAAAGGGTTGTCAGCCGGCAGGACGGAGGCGACCGTCGGCGGATCCCCAGGGCTCTCGAGCCGGATGGCCTCGAGTGCTTTGGGGATGGCGATCGCTGGTGAGCGTGCGCCGCCCGCTATCGTTTGATCGAAAAGGGTGACCTGCCCTTGTCGGACGCGGAGCAAGTGCCCCACGCCGTCGGTGTTCTCGACCACGATGGATTGCCCGATCCGTCCCACCTGAACCCGTGGTCCGAGGGTGGACGTCCGAAACGCCAGCTGGACTTCGCCGGACGGAACGGGGAACAAGTTGGAGATCCCCTTGACGATCCGAACGACAACGCCGGCCACGTGGCCGTTCTGGACGCGGCCCACGAGGTGCGCCGGGAACGGTTGTCGAACCGTTGCCGTGCCTGTCAGCGTGTAGCCCGGGCCAACACCGGCGCCGGTCCGCGCGGAGGCGCCATCCTCCGACCCGACGCGCGCCTGCGCGACCGAACGCGTGGGCGAGACCTTCGACTCTCGAGACGCCGAGGCGGCCGCATTGACGTCAGACTGCTGTCCGGTGGGAATCGGCCGGACGTCGTGCGCTTGATCCACGAAGGAGCGCTCGGGCGATTTCGACCGCACGACCAGGATCATCACGGAGGTCGCCACGGTGACCGCGAGCGATGCGCCGACGACGCTTCTACCGCTGGGGCGGAAGGACTTCGCTGCCGGCGCGCCTGTGTCCGCCACCCCGTCGGCGAAGCCCGTCAGCGACACCACCCACCTCGTGCGCGATCCCATGTGGCGATCGAGCGCCTCGCGGAGCAGCTGCAGCGCCGTCTTCAGCCTGCCGCGGACCGTGCCGGGAGGAAGATGCTCTCGCGCGCCGATCTCGGCTGAGGAGAGGCCATCGAAGTAACGGAGCAAGACGACCGTGCGGTACGGCTCCGCGAGCTCTCCCACGACGTCCACCAGGACTTTGTGAAGCTGCAGACGCCCGAGCACCTCCTCGGTCGACTCGGCGGCTTCGGCGGCGTCCGCGACCGCTTCACGCGCGTCGCGTCGTGTCCGCTCGCGGGTCAGGTTGAAGACGAGATTCCGGACGACGGTGCGCAGCCACGGTCGGAGTGGCTCTGTGGCACGGGGCGGCCGCCGCGACGCCGCGAGCCACACGTCCTGCGCGACGTCCTCGGCGAGCGCGTCGTCACCGACCAGGCTCCGGGCGAGCCGCCGAGCCCAGGCTGCCTGTTGCAGCAGCTCGTCGATGGGATGGGGGGTGCCGGCGAGACCAGAGATCATGCCCATTACACACCGCCGAGCGCCCAGGTGTTCGAGTATTTCGGCGCGGCGCGGTGCGGAAAACCACGAGCAGGCTCCGACTCAGCGGAGCCTGCTCGCCAAATTCTCGGCGCCTTTTCAGCGCGGACGGGAGAAGTTGTTGCTATTGCGCCGGCCCTTCGGCGAGACCATGGCGCGCATCGCTTTGACGAACGCTTTCGTCGACTTGCCTACATTCTTCGATACCCAGGTTTTGGCCATCGAACGACAGTGGCCGCTTCCGACGAAGAGCACCACCTTATTCGTCCCGCTCGAGCGAATAAGCAGTGTGATCGCGTACAATCGCGCCGCGCTGCGCTCGCGGATCGTGGAGCGCGGCTGGAGCTCGCCGGTAACGCGGCGTCTGCCGCCGAATTCTTTGGCGGGTGTATCTTTGTGGTCGAGGCCCCATGCGGAAGCGGACGACGGTGTGGATCTGCGGAGTGGGGCTGGTCGCGCTGGGTGGCTGTGACGCGCGATCGTTGACCACGGACGCTGGCACCGGCAGCGCTGGCAGCGGCGAAAGGACGGGCGCCGCTGGCACGTCCGGGAGTGCTGGCACGTCCGGGACCGCCGGCACGTCCGGGACCGCCGGCAGCGTAAACCTCCCACAGACGTGCCCGGCCACATGCAGCACGCCCGCCGGCAGTGTCTACGCGTTCACGTCGACCGAGGAGATCTACGCCGCGATGGCCGGTCTCTGGCAGATCTGCGCTGGCGCTGGAAGGACCTTCCCGTCAGCGCCCTCGGACACGATCGGCGTCGAGTACACGCTCGGCTCCGCGATGCCCACCGCCAACGGCAGCACGGTCGGCGGGAACATGTACTACCTGGTGCAGGGCGCGACGGGACCAGAGCGGGGCGCCGGGTTCGATTACCAGCTGACGTACGACGTCTCCCCGGAGGGGCCGGGGCAGTGGCAGCTCAACATGCACCCGATGCCCAATTCGGGCTTCGGTGGCAGCTTCAGGTACTCGCCGTGTCCGCGCGAGCTCGAGATCTCCGGCGGCAGCGTGTCGCCCTCGGACCGCGCGATCCTGGTTCCCTTCTGAGACGCCGATCATCGCGTCATACCTTCGCCAGCGGGTCACGGCCTCAACATCCTGAAAGTCACCGGTCAGTCTTGGCGGTCGATCAACGGCGGGCGGGGCGGACCTGCGGGTGATCGCGCAGGCAGTCCTCGCGCGATCTGTAAAGGCTGGGGACGGCGGCCAGCGGTCCCCGTTGCGCGGTCCAGAGCGAGCTGCGCGACGAGAGGACGCGCAGGCGCTTGATGCTCGGGCTCTCGGGATACGGAGGGCAGGCATCGTGGCAGGTCACGGGCCGACTCCCGTGGCTGACGGAGTGCCCGGAAAGTGCGTGGGGCCCGACGATCATCACGCCGACCTCCTCGCAATGGACGCACGGACGCTCGCCGCCGTCCACGCATGCCAGCCATTCGACCGGACCGCTGCAATAGGGCCGGATCGCCTGCGTTACTCCGCCCCAGCGCGCGACGCGGTCGTCGACGGACGAGAGAGCGCCGTAGATCGTCGGAATTCCGTACCCGTGGCTCGAGGTGAGGTGCCACCGGCCATCCTCGTCCCGGGCCTCGGTGCCGGAGCCGTCCTCGCTGGACAGTTCGAAGTCGACGGTGACGTACTTGACCTCGCGAACGGTGCGGCCGCCGTCGACGTGCGAGCGCCCGACGATCTTCGCCGTCATCGGTTGCGCCTCGGCGCCGTCGTCGCGTTGCTCCTCGTTCGGGAACAGCGTTGCGGCGCGGCACGCGAAGTCATCGTTGAAGACGTAGACAGGCGCGGGTCCGCGCGCGACCCAAGCACGAAGCTTCGCGAGCTGTGTCCGAAAGTGCACGCCTTCGAAGCTGGCAGGCCAATTCGCGCGCGCCCAGGCGATCTCGGCGTCGAGGTCAGGCGGCGCGGGCGCCGGCGCCTCCGCGCGCGCGCCCAAGGCCAGAAGCGCCGCCCACGCACCAGCCAACAAAGCCATCCGCAAGACGACTGGAAGTGTAGCCCCGTTCCGCGCGCGCGACCGAGGCGGTCGGGAAGGCGAAGACGTAGGACGAGGAGGTCGTCGTCCAGACGACCCTGGTCACAGGCAGCCGCGCGCGCGTGCCGAGCGAGTACCGCATGCGGGCCCAGTCGGGATCCTGGATGGTCGTCGACATCAAGATCGAAGGGGGTGAGCCTGGTGAACCACTTCCGGCTCGAGGCCCAGCGGCCCCAGCGCCCCTAGTTCGGTGGCCAGGTTCGAACTATGTTCGAACGATGTCATTCGCCCGGCTGGAACTGGTCCAGCACGAGATCCACGCGCACTACCGCGCGCTGCGGGCGATCCGCACGCGCAAGGCGCTGGAGCGGAGCGCGCTGTGGGCGGAGATCGGTGGCGAGATCACGCGCGTGCTCGACGGCGTCGAGCGGGGCGACCGCGCGCCGGCGGCCACGCCGGCGCGGGCAGGGGCGCTGCGGGCGGTGGCCTGGAACATCCAGCGCGGCGCGCGGCTGGATGACCTGCGGCGTGCCGTCGTGGCGCCGCCGTTCTCCGACGCCGACGTGTTCTTGCTCAGCGAGGTGGACGTCGGCCTCGGGCGTTCAGGCAACCGCAACGTCGCGCGCGAGCTGGCGGAGACCCTCGGCATGAGCTACGCGTTCGGCGTCTCGTACCTCGCGCTCTCCGATGACTTCGGCGACGACGCCGCGGGCGTCGAGAACACCCTGGCGCTGTCCGGGTCGGCCGTCATCTCGCGGTTCCCGATCGCGCGCGTCGAGAACATCGATCTTCCCGCGATCCGCGACAAGTTTCACTCGTCGGAAAAACGCCTCGGCAAGAAGCGCGCGTTGCTGGCCGAGATCGCGCTTCCCGACCGGCCGCTTGCGGTGGTGGCTTGCCACCTCGACTCGAACGCCTCGCCGGCCCAGCGGGCGCGCCAGCTGGCCGGCATTCTCGACAGCGTCGATCGCAGCGGCGTGGCGCGCGCGCTGGTGGGCGGCGACTTCAACACCAGCACCTACGACGTCTCGAGCACGCTGGCGCTCGCGCGCGATCTCCTGCACAAGCTGTTCATCACCGGCTTCCGCGCCACCGTCGACAATTACCTGACGCCGGAGAAGCGCTACGAGCAGCCGGTGTTCGACCTCCTGCGGGCGCGCAACTTCGCCGTCGACGGGTTCAACGATCGCGCCAATGGCACGTATTTCTACGACCTCACGGATCCCTACATACTCGACCGCTCGCAAAAGCTGGTCGGCCGCCTGCTGACGCGCCTCCTGGTCCGCCTGCTTCGCCCCTGGAACGGCCGCGTTCCCGCGCGACTCGACTGGTTCGCCGGCCGCAACGTCACGCCGGTCACCTCGGCCGTGGAACGCCCGCTGGCCGCCGCTGACGGACGCCCCCTCTCCGATCATTCGGCCGTCATCGTCGACCTCGCGTTGAGATAAATTTCGGCGCATGAGGCGCCTGCGGCTGGCTCCGATCCTGGTCGTCGCGGGATCGGTCGGCCTCGGCTTCATTCTGACGGCCCGCGGGATGGCGAGCTGGGATTCGTTGCCGCACCTCGAACGAAGTCAGTGGCTGTTGCACGAGCTGGGCCTGCCGTCGTCGCGCACGTCCGACGGGCTCACGGAGATGCTCAAGTGGTACGGCCCCCTCTGGACGCTGTTCCTGGGCGTGATGTCCGAGCTGGTGCTGCCGTTCCTTCGCGACGGACTCTGGGTTCAGCACGCGTTCAACTTCGCGCTGTTTCCGGCGGGCCTCTGGGCGCTTCACCGCCTGCTGGTGCGCGCGGGCGTCGCGCCTTCGACGTCGCGCCTGGCCGTCGCGCTGGTGTTCGGCTTCGTCCGTCTGGGCGGCCACGCGCTGGTCAACGTGAACGACTTCCCGATGGCGATGCTGTCGCTGCTCGTTCCGCTCTACCTGTGGAACAAGCTGCGCGAGGTCGATGCCGCCGCGCGGGCGGCCTGGCGCGTGCCCCGCAGGACGCTGGTCCTGCTGGGCGTCGTCGCGATGGCGCCGTTTCTCGTGCGGCCGCCGGTGCTGGTCGAGCCGGTCGTCTTCTGGTGCCTGCTCGCGATCTACGCGCTCATGGTGCTGCGGCGTGCGTCGCTGCCGACGCGCATCGAGGTCGTCGCGTTGCCGCTGCTCGCGGGCGTGGCGTTCGGCGTCGCGATCTGGCCGTCGCTGTGGGAGCGGGCGCGGGCCCTGCCGCTGCGCACGGCAATCTTCGGCTTCACGCAGTTCGCCTGGTCGGGCGCGGTTCGCGCGTATGGCCACACCTGGCCCGCGAACGCGTTGCCCCGCTGGTATCCGCTCGTCTGGTTCCCGGTCGCGCTCACGCCGCCCGCGGCGCTGATGGCCGTTGTCGGTCTGATCCGGTGCCTCCGCCGGCTGCCGCCCGTTTCACATCCGTTTCTGCTGCAGATGCGCCGGGGCCCCGTCGACCTGTCGTTGCGGCGCTGGCTCGCCGCGCACGCCGTGCTGTTCTGGCTGGGTGTCATCATCTTGCGGCCGACGCTGTACGACGAGGACCGGCACCTCCTGTTCCTTCTTCCTCCGGTCCTCGTGCTCGCGGCGCTCGCGTTCGACGCCTGCCGGCCCCGCGTGAAGGACGCCGTCGCCTCGATCCTCGTCGTCACCAGCCTCGCGTCGTACGCGCAGTGGGGACGCTACGCCTACGTCTACAAGAGCCCGCTCGTGGGCGACCCGAGCGCGGCGCGGTTCATGGGCGACTACTGGGGTGTCTGTGTGCCGCTCGCGATCTCGGCGCTGCAGGATCGCGTGCCGGTGAACGCCGAGATCGTCGTGCCGGGCCCTTACGACGCGGCGGTCGCCCAGTACCGGCGGCTTCGCGAGGGGCGATTCAGCGCGCGCCCGGGATTCGGCCCCTACCGCCTGGTTCGCGAGGCGTCGGGCCCGGGCGCCTACGCCATCGTCTACAACCGCAACGGCTTCAACGCGCCGGCGCTGCGTTCCGTGGCGGAAGCACATTCGTCCTTGATATGGCAAACGATGATGCCGCCCGGTGATCCGGCGTGCGTGATCGTCGGTCCTCCCTAGCTTGCGACACCTCAGCGAGGCTTCCACCCGTACCAGAAGCGCTGAGCTGGATTCCCGACGGCGGACTAATGGGCCTGCGAGGCCTCGAGCCGCTTCAGCGTCTCACCCAGCGACTTCTCGAAGATCTGGTGTCCTCCGATGCGGAAGAGACCGCTCAGCACCTTCCCCTTGAGGTTGCGAGGCCGCCGGTCGAACTCCATGTGCACGTGGCTGCCGCCGTCGGGGTTCGCCGTCACCTCGTAGATCCAGTAGCTGCCTGGCGCGAAGGTGTTCGACTCCTGCACGTCGATACGCACCGTGCCGGGCCGGGACCAGTCGTAGTGGCTGCGCTCCCAGACGCCGCCTAAGCCGGACGAGCCTTCGGTGACGTCGGCGCTCGCGATGCCGGTTGCTCCGACTTCGTAGTACTTGCGGTCCAGGTTGGGCCACAGGTCGAGACGCTTCGACGAGAAGTCGGTCAGCGCACCAATCACCTCTTCGGGACTGGCGGTCGTGTCGCGGTCGGCGATGACATGAGCCATGGCATCCTCCTCCGGTAAACCTAGGTCGGACTCCGTCAGGGACAGAGCCTGCCGGCGAGGTCGGCCACGGCGGCGCGCGCGGGCTCGGCCGTCCGGAGATCGCCGAACCTCTGCGTGGACGTTGCGCACGCGACGACACGACCGTCGCCAAGGTCGACGAGACAGGCGATGCCGGTCTGCGCGGCGTCGTACCGGCTGGAGGCCGAAGCGGGCGCGCCTGGTTCGTACGCGTCGATGAACAGGACGGTCAAGACGAAGTCCGCGGCCAGGGCCGCGCGCCACGTCGTGAGGCTCGCCGGGAATCGCCACTCGCCGACGGACCGGCGCGGGGAGGATGTGGTCCCCGCGATCTTGCCGGCGATCTCCTGCAAGGTCGCGGAGCTCCAGTGGCGGAAGTCATCGGACGTGACGTCCGTGTGCGCGACGTCCGCCGGGACGAACGTGCGGCCGCCGGCGCGCTGGACACGCGCGGCGACGGCGGCGTCGACGTTCACGGCGGCGTCGTAGGTCCAGTCGGCCCGCGGCTTCAGGCTGCCGCTTCCGTCGAATTCGACCACCGAGACGACGGCGGGGCCGGCGGCGATTCGCTTCCAGTCCCTGGGGGCGCCCGGGGCGCGCAGCAGGAAGCCGTGCCCGCACCCGGCCGCCGCGCACACGAGAGCTGCCGCGAGGACGAACAGGGGCGGCGGGCGACGGTTCATCCGAGCCCGGCCAGGCCGCTTCGCCTCGGGTGCTTGCTGACCCACTTGTTCAGGGCGCGGAAGGCCTTGGCGCCGCCGCGAAGGAAGATGGCGCCGAAACGCTCGATGTCGTTTGCGAGGTGGTGGAACCCGACCATCGGCTCGCTGGAGAACCCGGGAAACTGGGGCTCGGCGGAGATTCCTTCCAGCGCGCGGACGCCCCTCACGAGATCCTCGTGGGACAGAGACTCGTCGCCGAAGTGGTACACGACCAGGCCCAGCGACGAACGGACGTGCAGCTCGAGCCGCCGGTCGCCGCGGAAGAACTCGCCGTGCGCGAACGGGCCGCCGCTGCTCCCGCCTTCGTCCACCTGTATGAACTCGAAGCCGGCGGGGCCCAGCACCTCGGCCAGCACGGGCGCGCCCCGTGCGAGCAGCTCGGCGGGCGTCATGGGCGTCGCCTCCGACCCCAGAAGACGAACAGCGACAGCGCGACGAGCACGAAGTTGAACGGCGTGTTCGCCGCTTCGCCGCGCGAGATGTGGAAGGCGATGGCGCAGATCTGCATCAGCGCGCAGCCCAGCGCGGCGAGCGCGGTCAGCCCGGGCCTCACACGGGTGACGGTCGGCAAGAGGATGCCGACGCCGCCGAGAAGATCGAAGACGGCCGTCAGGTGCAGGAACGCGGGCGAGACCTGGCCCATCCAGGGAAACTTCGCGGCGAGCGCCGGGATCGGCGTGGTCAGCTTCCAGACGCCCGTGCCGCCGAACAGCAGGCACAGCAGGACCTGGGTGGTCCACAGCGCGATGGTGACTCCCTTCCGCGGCTTCGGATCTGTCATGGCGGGGGCGCGAACCATACGTCGCGCCCACCGAATAACAAACCCGAACGGCGGGCGACAGCGCGTTCCGTGCCGCCGCTCGTCCGGGCCAGGTGTTGCTCGGGTCAGTTCGGCGGCTGGATCAGCACCAGGCCCGAGCGGAGCGCCTGCGGCTCGGCGATGTCGATGTCGTAGCCGGCCTGGGGTCGATTGTCGTAGACGGTGCCGGCGCCCGGATTCGCGCTCGCGGACAGCGACCACACCACGATCCGGAAGCTGTCGGGACCGGGCTGACAACGGGTCGAGTGACCGGTGCACCCGTCGTAGCCATAGAAGACGAAGCCGTAAAGCCCTGATTGGCCCGTCAGTGTTCCCGTCCCGCGGACGGCGATCTTGCCGTCGGGCGTGGCGACCAGCCAGTCGAGGTCGACGCTTCCGGGGTCCAGGCGGAAGTCGGTGCCGGGCAGCCACGTCTGCGCATTCCCGTTCGGCACGTCCGACAGGTTGTAGTAGTGGGCGTTGACGTGGAACCACTCCTCGCCGGTGAAGGAGGGATTCGCGGTCAGCGCGCCCGCCGGTGACGCAAACGAGCCGTCGGCGTTCGTGAACGGTCCGGCGGGATCGTAGACGACGATCATCACGGACTTCGCGTCGCTGCCGCGGTCATCGTCGGTGACGTTCACGTTGATCGTGAACATCCCGGCGCGCGTGAACGTGTGCGATCGGCTGCAGCTGCCGGCGCTCGCCGCGAACGTCTCGACGGCGCCGTCATCCCATTGCACGACGCACGTCTGCGTGTCGTTCGCGCCCGGATCGGTGAACGAGGCCTGCAAGGCGACGGCGGTTCTGGCGCGGAAGACCTGCCACGGTTGCGGACCGGCCAGCGACAGCGCCGGCGCGACGTTGCTCAGCTGCACCAGGGCCGTGTCCGAGACGGGATCGTGAAAACCGTCGTTCGCGGTGATCGTCACCTCGAACGTCCCGTCGTCGGTGCAGGTGAAGACAGGCGCCGAGCTGTCGGCGTTCTCGAACGTGCAGGTCGCTCCCGGATCGACGCCGGCGATCGCGCGGTACGACCAGGTCACGGTCGGCACGGTGTCGGCGTCATTGGCGGAACCGTGCAGGCGCACGCGCTGGCCTTCGTTCGCGCTGACGTCACCGCCCGCGCTGACGGTCGGGGGCGAATCCGGAATCGGGGCGTTGCCCCCGATGCCGCCGATGTCTGCGTCGTCGGACGGCTCGTCATCGGCCGAGAGGAAGCACTGGTCGCCGCCCGCGCCGGTCGCGTCCTCGGTGATCTCCACCCAGAACGTGTCCTCGTTGTAGAGGATGCGGTCCTCTGTATAGAAGCGCTTGAGCGCGTTGCCGGCGCAGCGGTTCTGGCTGCGGTTGACGCCGAGCACGGAGAAATCCCAGAGCGGGCTCGCGGCGCCTTCTGCCGTGGACGCGAACGGGAACTCGTCGCAATCCTGCGTCGTGCGGTCGTAAAGCTCGGGCGAGAGCCCGGTGTTCTCGTAGGGCGGCCGCAAGTTGCACGCGCGGTCCTTCTCGCTCGAGTTCGCTTGCCAGACGGGAGACTTGTAGACGATCCGGTGAAGACCCGGATCGCTGGGATTCCCCGTGTACCGGCCGGGGATGACCTTGGTGCGGTCGGGTGGCTCGCGAAGCGGGAACGTGCCGGACGGCACCGAGAAGGCGTTGAGGATGTGAAAGGCCACGCCGTGCACCGCCGAATCAGGCGCCGCCGAGTATTGGAGGTGCGGCAGAACGTCGTCGAGGATGCACGCCTTGGTGCGGCCCCTGAAGTACGCCGCCGAGTCGCAACGGATGGTGTGGTACACGTCCTCCGCGGTATTCGACAGTCGCCCGTCGGTCTCGAACTGGAAGTCGAACCTGAACTTGTGCCGCGACACGCGGTCAGGATTCAGGGATTGCGCCTCGTCTGACGTCACGATCCAGCGGAACGGTTCGTGGTTCAGCTGCCACTGGGCGAGCGTCTGGGTCGCGCGCGGTCCTTCGACGGCGCAGGCCGACGGCGTGAACGGACCGCCGGACGGCGTGTCCTGGCAGTCGATCGAGACCATGAAGATGGTCGCGGGGTTGACCTCCGGGTTTCCGAAAAACTCGACGCCGGTGCCGCGATAGAACACCTCGACGCTGCGGTTGCCGTCGTCGCGGCCGTAAGCGACCGCCTCCGCGATGACTTGCCCCGCGGGCGTCGGAACGCCGTCGATGAGGATGTTCAGATCGGTGCGCATCTTCTGGCACCAGAGGAAACGGTTATGCACGCGGCCGCCCGCGTTGCTCGCGCCGCTCGCGTTCAGGCATTCGCTCTCGATCGCGCCGAAGCCGGGGCCGGGCGTGTGAATCGGCCCCTCGATTTCCTCGATGTCGCCGGGCTTGTCGCTGCGGTGCTCGAGCGGCGCGCAGCCGCCGGCGACGGCCGTCGCGACAATGAACAGAAAGCTCAAGCGTGATTCTGGAATCCGCATCATCGTCGTTCCTTCCTTCCCTCTCTGCGGGCTTAGAGCGCGCGCAGCGATGGTTTTTCGCGACGATGACGACGCGTTCGTCGCCGGAGGCGGATTCCAAAAATCTGCGCGTCAGCCGCCGGCGAGCTTGGCTTCCAGCTCGGCCCAGCGGGCGTACAGGCGGTCGACCTCGGCCTGGTGCTCGTCGACGGCGGCGAGCAGGGCGATCAGCTTCGCGTGGTCGCTGGCGTGCGCCGGATTTTCGGCGTCCGCGCGCGCGTCGCGCAGCGCGGTCTCGGCGCGCGCGAGCGTCTGCTCGATGGCGTCGTACTCGCGCTGGTCCTTGTAACCCAGCTTCTTGCGCGCGCCCGACGGCGCCGCTGGTGCGTCTGTCGATAGCGACGCGGACGCAGTCGCGCTCGCCGCCTTCTCCGCCTCCGCGGTCTCCGCACGCCAGGCCTCCCACTGCCCGAGGCTGGCGAATGGCACCACGCCCCGCGGCGCGCCGGGGCGCATGTCGAAGGCGAGGATCGTCGTCGCGACCTGGTCGAGGAAGTACCGGTCGTGCGTCACCAGCAGCACCGCGCCGTCGAAGCCGGTCAGCGATTCTTCCAGCACCGCGAGCGTCGGCAGATCGAGATCGTTGGTCGGCTCGTCGAGCACCAGCAGCTGCGCCTCGCGCAGCATCAGCTGGGCGAGCAACAGGCGGCTCTGCTCGCCGCCCGACAGCTTGCCGACCGGCATCTGCATCTGCTCGTGCTCGAACAGGAAGCGTTCCAGGTAGCCGCGCACGTGCACGCGCGCGCCGCGGAAGGTGACGTGATCGCCGTCGGGGCAGAGCGTGTCGGCCAGCGTGCGCGCTGGATCCAGCGCCTCGCGGCTCTGCTGGAAGTAGGCGACTTGCAGCCCGTCGGCGCGCACGACGGTCCCCGCCGACGGGGCCTCCTCGCCCAGCAGCACGCGGATCAGCGTCGATTTGCCGCAGCCGTTCGGGCCGAGCAGGCCGACCCGCACGCCGGGTCCGAGGCGCAGGTCCACGTCCTCGAAGATCGTGCGCCCGTCGTAGCTCTTCGTGATCGCACGCGCCTCGACCAGACGCTTCGGGCGCGCCTCGGCGGCCGCGAAGTCCAGCGTCGCGGTCCGCGCCCGGTTCCGGTGCCCCAGCTCCGCGACCTCGTCACCCAGGTCGCCCGCGCGCGCGATGCGCGCCTGCTGCTTTGTCGTGCGGGCGGCGGCACCGCGCCGCAGCCACTCGGTCTCGCGGCGAAGTGTGTTGCGCAGGACCACCTCGCGTCGCTCCTGCGCGTGCATCGTCTCCGCCTTCACGCGCACGTACGTCGCGTAGTCGCCGGCGACGCTGAGCAGGCCGCCCGGGTTGCGGCGATCCAGCTCGAGGATGCGCGTCGTCACCCGCTGCAGGAACAACCGATCGTGCGTGACCGTGATGGTCGCGAACGCGGCCCCGCGGCGCGACAGCAAGGACTCGAGCCACTCGATGCCCTCGACGTCCAGGTGGTTCGTCGGCTCGTCCAGCAGCAGCAGGTCGGGGCGGCCGACGAGGGCGCGGCCGATCGCAACGCGCTTCTTCCAGCCGCCCGAGAGGGACGCGATGGGCGTGTCCGGTCCGATGCCGGCGGGCTCCAGCGCCAGCGTCGCGAATATCTGCCGCTCCTGCTCGTGCGCCTCGGGGCTGTCGGGCGCGCCGCCGATGCCTTCGGCGATCGCGTCGCGGACGGTGGCGCCCGACGCGAACCGCGGCGTCTGCTCCAGCAACCCGACGCGCAGGCCGCGCCGCCGCGCGATCGTGCCCCGGTCGGCCGACATCGTCTCGGCCAGGATGCGCAGCAACGTCGACTTGCCCGCGCCGTTCGGGCCGATCAGGCCGATGCGCTCCTTCTCGTCGACCGTGAAGCTGACGCCGTCGAAGAGGGGCCGCGCGCCGAATGACGCCGTCAGCTGCTGCGCATCGAGGAGGATCGCCATGTCAGGGCCGCAACCCTACTCGATTCCCGGCCGGTCAGCCCGCGGTCGGCGGACTGTCGCCCGCGGGAGCGGAGGTGGCCGTACGCGTCCGCCGGTGCGCGAGCGAATAGACCGCGGGGAAGAGCAGCAGCGTCAGCGCCGTCGCGGTCACGAGGCCGCCGATGACCACCGTCGCCAGGGGCCGCTGCACCTCGCTGCCCGGCGCGTGCGAGAGCGCCATCGGGACGAACCCGAGCGCGGCGACGAGCGCGGTCATCAACACAGGCCGCATGCGCAGCTCGGCCGCCCGGGCGATCGCGTCCCGCGGGGACGCGCCCGCCGCCTGCAGCTGCTGGCAGAACGAAACCAGCACCAGGCCGTTCAGGACCGCGACGCCGAACAGCGCGATGAAGCCGACGCCTGCCGAGATGCTGAACGGGATGTCCCGGAGCCACAGCGCCAGCAGGCCGCCCACCGCGGCGAAGGGAATGTTCGCGAACACAAGCAGCGCCGGCTTGACCCTGCCGAACGCGAGCCAGAGCAGGAACACGATCAGCGCGAGCGCGATCGGCACCACGATCGCCAGGCGGGCGCGCGCCGATGCGTAGTTCCGGAACTGTCCGCCCCATTCGACCCGATAGCCGGCCGGCAGAGGCACGCGCGCGGCCACGGCTGCGCGTGCCTCCTCGACCGCGGAGATCACGTCGCGGTCGCGGACGTTGAACTCCACGAGGAAGCGACGCGACTGCTTGTCGCGGTTGACGAGCGCCGGCCCCTGCTCCAGGGCCACGTCGGCCACGTCGCCCAGCGGGACGATCTGGCCCGACGTCGACTTGAGGGGCAGGGCGCGGACGACGTCCAGCGAGCCCTGGTAATCGAGCGCCGTCCGCACGACCATCGCGAACCGCCGATCCTTCTCGAACACCTGTCCGACCGTGCGGCCCACCGCCATCGTTTCGGTCACGGCGTTCACGTCCTCGATGGTCAGGCCGTAGCGCGCGAGCCGCGCCCGATCGGGCTTGATGCGCAGGTAGGTCAGCCCGGACGTTTGCTCGGGGCGCAGATCGACCACGCCCGGGATGCCCTTCAGCGCGGCCGCGGTCTGCTGGCCAAGCTCCTGCAGCTTCGCGAGATCCGGGCCGTAGATCTGCGCCGCCGCGTCCGAGCGCACGCCGGCGATCAGCTCGTTCGTCCGCATCTGGATCGGCTGCGAAATGGCGAATGCGATCTCGGGCACCGCCGCCGCGACGGCCTCGGCGATCTCCGTGCCGAGCTGGCTCTTCGTCAGGCCCGGCCGCCAGTCGTCGCGATCCTCCAGGGTGATGTAGACGTCGCTCTGCTCGATCCCCATCGGGTCGGTGGCGACCTCGGGCGCGCCCGCGCGCGGGACCACGTGCTTCACCTCGGGAATGTTCTCGATCGCCTTCGCGATGCGCAGATCCGTCGCGATCGTCTCGCTCAGCGCGATCCCGGGAAGGCGCCGTACCTCCAGCAAGAGGTCGCCCTCGTCGAGCTGGGGGACGAACTCGGCGCCGAGGCGGGTCAGCATTCCGCCGCCCGCCGCGAGCAGGACGAGGCCGACGGCAAGCGTGACGGAAGGGCGCTTCAGCACGCGCGTCAGGACCGGCGCGTACCAGCGCCGCGCCTGCCGCATGACCCAGGGCTCGTGGTGGGCGCGATCCGGGCGGAGCGCGTAGCTGGCGAGGACGGGGACCAGCGTCAGCGACAGGATGAAGGCGCCAAGCAACGCGAGCAGGACCGTCGTCGCCATCGGGTGGAACAGCTTCCCCTCGATCCCGCGCAGCGCGAGGATCGGCACGTAGACGATCGCGATGATGATCTCGCCGAACACGCTGGCGCTCCGCACCTCGACGGCGGCGTCCTGGACGATGGTCAGGCGTTCGCCCGGCGCCAGCGCGCGGTCGGCGGCGCCGCGGGCCTCACCCAGGCGGCGGACCGCGTTCTCGACGATGATGACGGCCCCGTCGACGATCAGGCCGAAGTCGATCGCGCCCAGACTCATCAGGTTGCCGGACGCGCCGGTCGCGCGCATCACCGTCACCGCAAACAGCATTGACAGCGGGATCGTCGCCGCGACGATCAGCCCGGCGCGGAAGTCGCCGAGCAGCACCAGCAAGACGAGAATGACCAGCGCCGCGCCCTCCGCCAGGTTGGTGGCGACGGTCTGGATCGTGCGGTTCACCAACGCCGACCGGTCGTAGAACGGATCGATCCGGATCCCGGCCGGGAGCGTCGGCCTCAGCTCTTCCAGCTTCGCCTTCACGCGATCGGTCACGGTGCGCGCGTTCTCGCCCATCAACATCAGCGCCACCCCGACGACCACCTCGCCCTGGCCGTCCATGGTCGCGGCGCCCCGGCGGAGCCGTGGCCCGAAGCGCGCCTCTCCGATGTTCGCGATCGTGATCGGAACGCCCTGCGCGGTCGTGCCGACGACGACGGCCCGGAGGTCGTCGAGGCTGGTGACCAGTCCGACGGTGCCGATGACGATCTGCTCGCGGTTGTGCTCGATGTAACCGCCGCCGGCGTTGGCGTTCGAGCGTTCGAGGGCGTGAATCACCTCGCCGACCGACAGCCCCGCCGCTTGCAGCCGCCGCGGGTCGATGACGACCTGGTACTGCTTGTCCTCGCCGCCGAAGCTGTTGACCTCGACGATCCCGGGGACCGTGCGGAGCTGCGGCCCGATGTACCAGTCCAGCGTCTCCTCCAGCTCCATCAGCGAGTGTCCCTGGCCGCGGACGACGAACTGGTAGACCTCGCCGAGGCCGGTCGCGATAGGGCCCATCGCGGGTCGACCGTACATTGCCGGGACGGATTCCTCCGCCGCGCGCATCCGCTCGAGCACCATCTGCCGCGCGAAGTAGATGTCGGTCCCGTCCTCGAAGACGATCGTCACCACCGACAGGCCGTACTTCGAGATCGATCGAACCTCGTCGACCTTCGGGATGCCCGACATCGCGCGCTCGACCGGCACGCTGACGTACTGCTCGACCTCCACGGACGAAAGCGCCGGCGCCGCCGTGATCACTTGTACCTGGATGTTCGTGATGTCCGGGACGGCGTCGATCGGTAGTTGCACGGCGGACCGCACGCCGACGGCCACGAGCAGCCCGGTCAGCAGCAGGACGATCGCGCGATGGCGCAGCGACCATGCGACGACGCCCGACAGGAAGGCCACGTCAGTCCTCCTCGCCGAACGTGCTCTTGAGGATGGCGCTCTTCAGCGTGAACACACCGTCGATCACGACCTGCTCGCCTGCGCGCAGGCCGCCGAGGATCTCGACGCGCCCCCCGGCCGAGCGACCGAGGGTGACGGGGTGAAGATCGAAGTCGTCGTCGGGTTGGCGGACGAACACGACATCCCGGTTGGCGATGCGCGTGACCCCGGAGAGCGGGACAACGACGCGCTTCGTGCGCGAGTCGGTGTCGCCCACGACGACGCGCGCGCTGCCGAACAGACCGACCTTAACCAGGTCGCCGTGGTTGCGGACGACAATGCGCGCGGTGACGGTGCGGGCGGCGGGATCGATCTGGCGGCCGATCGTCTCGATCGTCGCGTCGAAGACCTCGTTCGGGTACGCGTTCAGGCGGACCTCGGCGGTCGCGTCGACCTTCACGCGGGCCAGGTCCTTCTCGAACAGCCGCGCGAGGAAATACACCCGCTCCAGGTCGCCGATGGTCGCGATGACGTGTTCGGGCTGGACGGTCTGTCCCTGGATGGCGTCGCGCGCCAGGACGAAGCCCGCCAGCGGCGATCGGATGACGACGCGCGCGCTCCCGCCCTGCATCTCGTCGGCGCCCTGACCGAACGCGCCCAGCGTCTGCTTCGCAGCCGCTGCCTCGGCGTCGAGCGCCGCCGCCTCGGCGGCGGCGGCGGCGACCTCCTGACCGGACGCGAGGCTCTTCGTCTCCAGGTTCTTGAGCCGATCCGCGTTGAGTCGCGCCGATCGGGCCTTCGCGCTCGCGGCGGCGAGCGCCGCACGGGCGCGCGCGATCTCCGGCGACTCGAGGATCGCGATCGTCTGTCCCGCCTTCACGCGATCGCCTTCCTTCGCTTTCACCTCGACGATCCGTCCGGGCACGCGAGCGGCGAGGCGCGCCGAGCGATCGGGATCGGCGGCGATCTCGCCGGTCAGGTCGACCGTCGCGGGCAAGCTGTCGGAGACGGCCGCCGCGGTCCGGATGCCGGCCGCGCGCGCGACGTCCGGGCGGAGCCGGACCTTGGTCGGAAGGGCCTCGTGCGCCTCGGGCTCGTCCTGGTGGGACGTCGGGCCGGCCGTCACCGGCGCGCCCGCGTCGCCGTCGGACGCCGCGCGCGCTGGCGCGTGCTCGATGCGCCTCTCCTCGGCGGAGCGCTTCGAGCAGCCGAACGTCGCCAGCCAGAGCGCCGCGGCGACGATCGTCACAGAGGGTCTCATCGGCCACCTCCGGTGGTCATCTCGACGAGAGGCAAGCCCACGACCCGGCGCAGCTCGATCCAGGCGAGCGCCCGTGCGAGGCGGACCTCGATGTCCGCCTGCAAGAAATCGATCAGGCTGCGCTGCCATTGCAGGCCTTCGCGCACCGTCAGCTGGCGGGCAGCGATCGCCTCACGCAGCGACGCGAGGTCGGTGCGGGCGCGCGCGAGCAGGTCGCCCGCGAACAGCGCGCCGGCCGCGCTTCGCGCCTCGAACGCAGCGAGAGCGCGCGCGACCTCCACGCGAACGCGCCGCCGCGCCAGCTCCTCGGAGGATTCGGCGGCGCGGATCTGGGCCAGCGTTTCGGCGATCTCGCCGGCGCGGGTCCGGCCAACCGGCGCCGGTAACGGCAAAGGAAGGGACAAGCCGAGGCCGACGACCCGGTCGTTGATCTCGCCACGCTCGAAGAACGCCGACAGCGTCGGGTTCGGAACGCGCTCCCGTCGAACGAGCACCAGGCGGCGCTCCAGGACCTGGCGTTCCATTTGCGCGGCAGCGACCTCGCCGCGCAGGGCCAGGGCCTGATCGACCAGCGCGCCCGCCGGAGGCGTTGGGGGCGGCGCGGGCGGCAAGGTGTCGGGAAGCACGAGGCGCGCGGCGTCGACGTCGAGCAGGGCGGCGAGGGTGGCGCGCGTCTCCGCGAGCCGGCGCTCGGCGTCCAGCCGGACCAGGCCGATGCGCGCGGCCTCGGCGCGGGCGACGTCGGCTTCGACGCCGGCGACCAGGGCCTCCTTTGCGCGCGCGTCCGCGTACGTCGCGAGCGCCTGCGCGTTCGCCGCGAGCGCGATCGCGGAGCGGAGCGCCTCCTGCGCGGCCAGCGATTCATGGTAGGCGGCGAGCGCCGCTGCGGCGACCTCCTGCTCCGCGACTTTCGCGCGCCGTACCTGGGCGGCGGTGGCGGCGTCAGCCTCGTCGATGCGGGCCGCGCGCTGGCCGCCGATCTCCAGCTCCTGCTGCAGGATGATGCCCCAGTTGAGGACGGAAGCGGCTTCTGGCGGGGGCCGGCGCCGATTCGCGACATTGCCGACCACCGTCGGATTGCTCGGCAGCAAGACCTCGGCGGTCTGTCGGCGGCCCGCGGCCGCGTCCACATGAGCGCGCGCTTGACGCATCTCGGGGCTGGCCGCGAGCGCGCAGCGCACGACCGCGTCCGCATCGGACGGTCGGACGCAGGCGGCGCCGGGGTCGCTCCTGTCGGTTGTGTCGTCGGCGGACGCGGCGCGCGTGCACACGCAGGCGACGACGAGCGTCGCCGCAACAGTCTGGCGGTTCATAGGCCCTCGCGGATTTCGGATCCTGGGCGGTTCAGCCGGGCACCATGCACCGGCCGCGCGCCGCCCCCTCGCTGTGGTCAGGCGAGGGCGAGCTTCGGGACGTGCAGGATGTCCGCCGGCTCGGGAGCCGGCAGGCGATCGCAGGACGCGGTCCAGGATCGCGCGCGGGCGGGCGGCGCGATCAGCGGCGTCACGGCGCCGCCGGCCACCTGCGGCAGCGAGCAACAGCTACAGAAGTGACAGTTCGGCGCGCACTGGCCGCCGGAGATGTCGCCGGGGCAGGGCTCGTCGCAGGTCGTCTCGCCGCAGAGCGCCGACAGCCCGCTCGTGTCGAACGCGAGCAGTGTCAGGAAGACGACCAGGACCGCGCGGCGCACGACCCGAGGATCACACGGAAGCGACACGGCCGCCAGGGTTCCCCCCGACGGCGCTCTATGCCTCCGCGGCGCCGTCCTGCATCAGGCCGGCGATCGCGACGTAGGCGTCGGTCCAGGCCTCCTCCAGCGCCGGCGTCCAGTCGGCCTTCGCGACCTCGGCCAGCGTCGCGAGCAGGCTGGCGCCGACCCAGTCGTACATCTCGGTGGTGACGCCGTAGCCGGCGTGCTTCGCGCCGAGCCCCTTCAGCGTCGTGGTCAGCCAGGGCGCGTCCTCGAGGTGGTCCATCACCGCCACCAGCGCGTTGGTGAGCATCTTTTCCTGGGCGGCCGGCGCGTTCTGGTTGAACAGGGTCTTCGCGCGGGGATAGCGCGCGAAGAGGATCTCGTAGAAGCGGCGGGTGAGCTGCGGCTGGCGCTCGACGACGAGCTCGAAGCTGCTGCGCAGGAGAGGGACGTTGAGAGACATGGGATTCCTTTCTGGCTGCCACCATAGCCGTTCCCCTGCGGGGGCTTTGTAAACATCCGGCAAAGAACGCCGCCGGCGCGGTAGACCTCGGCGCGTGATGCGGATTCACGACGCGCGGGTGCGGCCGCTGAACGAGCGCGGACCGCGCCGCGGACGCTACGTCCTGTACTGGATGCAGCAAAGCCAGCGCGCCGCGGGCAACGACGCGCTGGAGTACGCCGTCCAGCGCGCGAACGCGCTGGGCCTGCCGCTTCGGGTCGGCTTCGGCCTGACCGACGACTATCCGGAGGCGGCGCTACGCCACTACCGGTTCATGCTGGAGGGACTGCGGCAGACGTCGCGCGAGCTGGCCGCGCGCGGCATCCCGCTGGTCGCCCGCGCCGGCTCGCCCGACGAGGTCGCGCTGGGGATGGCGGCCGGCGCCGCCGAGATCGTCTGCGATCGGGGGTACCTGCGGCATCAGGTGGCCTGGCGCGCGAACGTCGCCACGGCGGCGCGCTGCCCGGTGATCCAGGTCGAAGCCGACGTCGTCGTGCCGGTCGCCGTCGCGTCGGGAAAGGCCGAGTGGGCCGCGCGCACGCTGCGCCCGCGCATCGGGGCCCGCCTCGACGAGTTCATGGTGGCGTTGCGGCCGACGCCGCTCGCGCGCGCCGGCGGCGCCGCGACGGCCCGCGGCCTGGACCTGGAGGACGTCGATCGGTTGCTCGCGCGCATGCGCCTCGATCGTGGCGTGCCTTCCGTGTCGCATCTGTTTCGGGGCGGCACGGATCAGGCGCGCGCCCGGCTACGCGCCTTCATCGCCGGCCCGCTCCGGCGTTACCGCCGCGCGCGACAGCGCCCCGAGGAGGCGGCGGTCTCGCACCTGGCGATGTACCTGCACTTCGGGCAGATCTCGCCGATCGAGGTCGCGCTCGCCGCCCGTCTCGCGAAGCGGGCGCCGCGCGACGACGTCGCCGCGTTCATCGAGGAGCTGGTCGTTCGTCGGGAGCTGACGGCGAACTTCGTCGCCCATAACGACGCGTACGACACGTTCCGGGCCGTGCCCGCGTGGGCGCGCGCCACGCTGCGCGCGCACGCGTCCGATCCGCGGCGCCCGTGCTACACGCGCGCCGAGCTGGAGCGCGCCGCGACCGCCGATCCCTACTGGAACGCGGCGATGCGCGAGATGCGCTACACCGGCTACCTGCACAACCAGATGCGCATGTACTGGGGCAAGAAGATCCTCGAGTGGACCGCCGAACCCGAGGCGGCGTACGCGACCGCGCTCGCGCTCAACAACCGCTACCTGCTGGACGGACGCGACCCCGCGTCGTACGCGAACGTCGGCTGGATCTTCGGCCTGCACGATCGCCCGTGGCCCGAACGGCCCATCTACGGCACCGTGCGCTCGATGGCGGCCAGCGGCCTGCGGCGCAAGAGCGACATCGACGCCTACGTCGTGCGCGTCGCCGCCGCCGTCGCCGAGGCCCGCCACCACGGCGTCCGCTTCGACGACGACCCGTAATGCGCGACGAGATAGACGAGCTGCGATCCGTTACAGCCGTTTGCCCTCGCCCCGCGTAAGCGGGGAGAGGGTAAGGGAGAGGGGCCCGTCTTCACCGCGGGCCCCCTCACCCGGCGCCTGCGGCGCCGGCCTCTCCCCCTTTCGGGGGCGAGGCGCAGACTTTCGGATCGTCTGCGAAGCGCGAGTCACTGCAGCGGTTTGCCCTGCGGCGCCGGCCTCTCCCCCTTTCGGGGGCGAGGCGCAGACTTTCGGATCGTCTGCGAAGCGCGAGCTACTGCAGCCGTTTGCCCTCGCCCCGCGTAAGCGGGGAGAGGGGAAGGGTGAGGGGCCCGTCCTCACCGCGGGCCGCGCGCTCTACCCGCAGCTGCCGTTGTTGCAGGTCTTGTTGCCCTGGCAGGCCATGCCGCAGGCGTTGCAGTTGAGCCTGTCGGTCTTCAGGTTCACGCAGGCGCCCGACGGGCAGCGCGTGAACCCGGGCGCGCAGACGCAGGTGCCCGCGCTGCACACTTCGGTGCTGGGCGGACACGCGTGATTGCACATCCCGCAGTGGGTCTGGCTGGTGCTGGTGTCGGTGCAGTTCCCGTTACAGTCGGTCTGGCCGCCCGGGCAGCCGCAGATGCCGTTCGTGCATACCTGTTCCAGCTTCGGGCACGTGTTAAAGCAGAGCCCGCAGTTGGTGCGGTCGTTCGACTTGTTCACGCACGTGCCGTTGCACTCGTCGGGGAACGTGCTCTGCGGATCGCACACGCAGCCGTTCACGGTGCAGACGCGCCCGGTCCCCGTCGCGCAGACGTTGCCGCAGCCCCGGCAGTTGTTCGGGTCCAGATAGTTCACGCAGCCGCTGTTGCACAGGATCTGATCGACCGCGCACTGGCAGCGCCCGTCGCGGCACTCGCCCTGCGAGCAGCCGGCCGGCGCGTCGCAGACGCCGCCCAGGCCGTCGACGCACACGCCGTTCTTGCACGAGCCGCTGCAGCACTCCGCGGTGGTCGAGCACGTCTTGCCGCCGTGCACGCACGCCCCGCAGGTGGTGCCGTTGCACCGCCAGCCCGCGCAGCACGAGTTGATGCCGTCGTTGCAGCGCCCGCCGGCCTGACCGCAGGCGACGAAGCAGCTCTCCGACGGGCAGCCGACCTCGAGGACCAGGTTGGCGCCGCTCGCCTCCCAGGCGAGGCAGGTGTCGTCGCACAGCGCGACCTCGTCGCCGAACCAGAACCAGCCGCCGCGCGCGGTGCAGTTGTTCGACCCTTGCTGGCACAGCCGGCCGCCGATGCTCAGGTTGACGCGCTCGCGCGCGATGGACGCCGACACCTTGAACGAGCAGGACGACGTCGTGCCGGCCCGCGCGAGCACCGTCGTCTGCGTCGTGCAGGTGCCGGAGTCGATCGGGCCGGCCTCGCCGGGCGCGTCAGTGCCGGCCTGGTCGACGCGCTGATCGGTCCCGGACGGGGCGTCGCTGGACACGTCGGCCGGCGCGTCGACCCCGGTGGGCCGATCGTCGCCCGCGTCCGCCACATTGCTGTCGTGGCGGTCCGATCCGTTGCCGGCGTCGCGCGCGTCCACAGCGGGGCCGTCGGCGGCGGGCGACGCGCCGCCGCAGCCGTGCAGGGACGTCGCCAGCATGCCCATGCCGACGATCGCAGCCCCGGCCCAGCGCCCACGCATACCCCACATATCGTCCGGCCGCGCCCGCGACTAAATTTCGCGCGCGGGGCGGGTTCCGGCCAGGATTGGCGCATGGTGTCCCGGCTTCGCCTGCGGCAACCCCCGACCCGGAAGCGGGTGATCGAGCTCGCGGTCCGCGGTCCGATCGGGCGCTGGTTCGCGCGGCGCAACTGGTCCGCCTTCGTCCTGCCGCTGCCCTTCGCCTGCCTGATCTTCTACTGGAATACCCGGACGCCGGATCCCTACACGCGCGTTCACGAGTTCGTGCACGTCGATCAGGACGAGGCGCACGGGTGCTTCCTCGTGTTCTGGCTGAAGTACCTGGTGCAGCACGCCACCCGTGGCTACCGTGGCAACCGGTACGAGGCGGCGGCGCGCGCTGTCGAGCACGAGGCCCGCGTCAACGGCCTGCCCGAATGGGCGGCGTAGACGCAGGCGCGCGCGCCGGTCCCGGCGAAAACTAACCTCCGCCGGCGTCGCCTCCACCAAGTTCCTGGAGGCCACATACAAATGAGCTTGGGAACAATCGACGCGTCGCCCGGCGACGAGATGCGGCAGCGATCGCTCCGTTGCGGGCGGGCGGGCGTCGAGCTCGCCGTCGACCTGCACAGCGATGATGGGCCATGCCTGGGGGTCACGCACAACATCAGCCCGGACGGCGTGTTCGTCGCGACGCCCGAGGTGTTGCCGGTTGGCGCGCGCCTCATGCTGATGCTCGCGTTCCCAGGCAATCGCGGGCCGCTCGCGGTCCGCGCCGAGGTGCGCTGGACGCGATCGACCGGACCGGACACCGACGCGCGGCGGCCGGCGGGCATGGGCCTGCGCTTCATGGACCCGCCGCTGGGCATCGTGCTGGCGATCGCCGATCTCGTCGAGTCGCACCGCCTCGCCGGCAACGAGCTGCTCTAGCCGTCACAGCGCGAACGCCCAGGTGAGTCCGAGGCGCAGCTCGAGCACGTTGACCGCGTTCACGCGCGCGGCGCGTGCCGCGGCGTCGAAGGACAGGTCCTCGCTCACCGTCCAGATCGCGCCGCCCAGCGCGGAGAGCAGGGTCACGCCTTCGCCTTCGTGCTGGACGTACGCTTCCCCGACGGGGCGGATCCGCCAGGTGTGCGGCCCCTCGACGATGGCGCCGCCCAGCGCGTCCAGGTGGTGTTCGCGTGACAGGTCGACCTCGACGTTCACGTGCACCGTGGCGGCAGGCCAGCGCTCGGAGACGATGAGCGCCGACGACGCGCCGAACCCGTCGGGGTGAGGCAGCACCGGCAGAAGCACGCCGACCTCCAGCGCGACGCTGGGCCCGGTCTTCTCCTGCAAGCCACCTTCGCGCAGGATGCCTTTCACCAGGAACGACGGCTCGGTCTCCGCCGGCTCGGACGTGTCCGAAGAGCCGATTGGAATGTTGTTGTGATCTTCGGCGACCAGCTCGAGCCTGTGCGCGATGCCGTAGTTCACGACGAACCCCGGCACGAACGACGTGTCCGGGCCGCTGCGGGCCCCCTGGAAGGGACCCAGCTCCAGCTCGAATTCCCGTGGCGGCGCGACCTCCGCGTCGGTCAGGTCGAACGGTCGGTACGCCCAGGCGCGCGGCGCCCACAGCATCAGCAGCGCGGCGACGGACGCGCCCCGGACGCCGAGGCCGCCCGCACGCTTCATTGAACGTTCGACGGGTACGGATCGTAGATGACCAGCACGGTGCCGTGTTCCGGAGCGCCCACGAACAGGTCGCGCGTCGTGGGATCGAAGGCGACCGTGTGAGCGTCGGGGGCGGTCGGCACCTTGCCCAGCGGCGTCAGCTTGCCGGCCGGGGACACGCTGAAGATCGTGAGGTCAGCGCTTCGGCCGCCCGGGACGTACAGATGACCGAGCGTCGGCGCGAACGCGATGCTGTCGACGTCCGCGCCGGTGTCGGCCGTCGCCACGACCTTCGACGTGCGCAGATCGACGACGGTGACCTTGCCCGCGGCGCAACCCGAGAACAGCAGCCCGTTCCTCTCGTCGAGCGCGATGCCGCGCGACTGGCCGCAGCCGTTCGCCCAGGACGTGAGCACCTTGTGCGCCTGGAGATCGATCGCGAAGCTCTTGTCGGTCCAGGTGTGGCTGTACGCGCGCCGCCGGGTGGCGTCGATGACCAGGGATTCGGGGCCGTCCGGCACGGCGATGTTGGTGAGGTGGGTGAGGGTGGTGCCGCCCGCGAAGCGAAAGACCTCGATCTGCTTGCGTGACGGCTCGGTGACCCAAACATCGCGCGTGCTCGGCACGACCCGCACGTAGTCCGGCGCGCCGGCCAGCTTTACCGATCCCACGATCGCGGCCTTCTTCGCGTCGACGAGCTTCAGCGTGCGCGAGCCGCGATCGGTCGCCACGATGAGGCCCGCCTCGCCGTCCAGCTCGGCGGCGGACGTCGTTCCCTCGGCGTGTCCGCCCTTGAACGACGTCGTCGAGCTGAAGCCCGGGACCGCGGCCGCCGCTTTCGTCAGCGGATCGATCAGCAGCAGGCGGCCCGTTCGCCCGGCGGGCACCAGGACCCTGTGAAAGAAAGGGGCGTACTGAATGTCGTCGAAGCCGACCCCGCGCGCGCCGTCCGGGATCGCGATCGTGGCGGGCGCAGGGCCGGCGGCCGCTGCGATCACGAAAAGCAGCGACATCATCGTCACAGGCGATTCCCTTGCTCCGCGGCGGGCGGCGGGCCGTACACGGCATCCACGAGCGCCAGCAGCGCGTCGTGGTCTGCGGCGGGTCGCATCGCGGTCTCGAACGCCTGGTGAGCGGCGTCGTCGTGGGTCAGCAGCCAGGGGAACGCGACCTTGGGCCCGCGAAACCAGAGACCTCGCAGCGCGAAGTAATCCTCCAGCGCCTGCACGATCAGCGACAGGCGCCGGAACTCTGCGTCGACGCCGTCCTTGCCGCGAACGCGATCCAGCATCTTGCGGGCCCAGACGACGCGCGCCGTCTGCTCGTCGGCGGGCAGCGGATCGGGGCCTCTTTCGAACAGCGCGCGAACGCGGTCGAGCAGCGCGGTTCCTTCGCCGTCGCGCTCGCGCATCACCTGGCCACCGAGGATCCTCAGAAGCGAGACGTCCGGAGTCGCGAGCGCGTCGCGCGGATAGACGAATGTGTCGAAGTAAACGCCGTCGATGACACGCGCGTCCCGGACGGCGGAACCGTCGTCGCGAATGCACAGCAGGTCGACATCGCTGCCGGCATCGGCGTCGCCACGCGCGCGCGATCCGTAGAGGACCACGGTATGGCAGCCGTGCGCGTCGGCCATCGCAAGGGCCGTGGCGGCGATTCCTTCCTGATCCATCGTTTCGTCCGGCTGTCGGGCGCGCGCGCCGGCTACTTCCCGGGCTTCGGTTCGACGAGCAGCGCGTGGCTCTCGGTGGTCCCGATGTTGTGGCCGATGTGGACCTGTTCGTCCATCCACAGCGCCTCGCCGACCTTGAAGTCGCGCTCCTTCACGGTGCCGTCGGGGAACGTGAGCCGCCGCTTGAACGGCGACAGCACGTACAGCATGAACGGCCGGTGGTGGTGCGGCTTCGTCTTGTCGCCCGGCTTGTCGTGGTAGTCGATCACGCGGATGCGGTCGTTCTCGAGGACAACCTTGTACTTGTCCGGATCGGTGACGGTCGGATCGGGCGGCGTCGCGGGCGCGGCGGGCGTGCCCGCGGTGGCCAGCGCAAAGCGGAACAACAGGGCGGCGGTCAGCGTCGTCATCGGCGGCGATCTTATGCACCGTCGCCGCGGCGCCGTCACTCCTTCGTGGCGGCCTTCGCGGTCTTTCCGGTTTCTGGATTCGCGCCGTCGGCCTTCGCTGGATCGGCCTTCGCGGTCTCGGTCTTCGCGCTCTCCGACTTGTGCTTCAGGAAGAAGCCCTTCAGCGTCGCCTTGTCGGCGTCGGACAGGCGGGCCTTCATGTGCAGGGGGTAGACATAGAACCACTTGGGCATCGCACCCGATTCGACCTGCTCCCAGGCGGTCTCGAAGTCGGTCTGACGCTCGTCGTCGTCGACCTCGGCCCACTCGGAGAAGTTCAGGTGGCTGCGGCCGTTGTGGACATCGCGCGCCATCAGCCACGAGCCCGGCGCGATGCGCGCCCAAAACGGCCACTCGGTCTCGTTGGTGTGGCAGTCGTTGCAGGACCGCTGCAAGATGGCCTGCACCTCCGGCGGCGCGTCCAGCTTGTACCGCTTCGGCGGGTTCGTTCCGATGTCCTGCGTCGGAATACCGAAGATCTTGGCCGGGAACACCTGCAAGACGCCGAAGCCGACCACGCCGGCGATCAGCAGGATGCGAATTCGCTTCTTGGTTTTGGGCGTCACGGGGTCGCTAGCCTACCATCAGCTGTGTCTCGCGAGTCCATCGGGCGGGCTCGTCGGCTGAAGTGAGCTTTCGCTGCCGGGACGGCTCAACGACCTGCGGGATTTCCCGTGGAACCGCCGAGCCAGGCGGTCACTTCGGCCGTGAAGCGTTCGGGCTCCTCGATGAAGGGCTGGTGGCCGCTGCGTTCGAAGATGCGCTTGGTCGCGGTCGACAGGCGGATGATGACGTCGTCCCACAGCACGTGCGGCACGGTGTAATCGTGTCGGCCGTGCGCGATCAGCAGCGGCGTGCGCAGCTCGGCGCCGGCCGTGACGTCCCAGGTCGGTCCCAGCTTTGCCATCAGGTGCATCAGGATCTCGGGCCGCGGCTCGGCGCCGGTGAACAGCGCCGGCGCGTCGAAGCGCGGATCGAAGAAACGCAGCGGCGTCTGCGCGAACACCGCCTCGTTCGGCGGCGTGCCGGGCGGCAGCTTCGCCAGGTTCTCCTGCAGGACCTGCTTGCGCTCGGCGGAGGCGTGCGCCTGGAAGTAGGCGGTCGACTGCGCTATCAGCGCGGCCATGTCGCCCTTCGGCGGCGTTCCGACGACGATCGCGTGCGACACGGTCTCAGGACGGCGGCGCGCGTATTCGATAGCGAGCATCCCGACGATCGAATGACCCAGCACGATGACGCGAGGCGCGCCCAGCGCCCGGCGCACCGCCTCGAGATCGTCGGCGAGCACGTCGAAGCCGAGGCTGGCCGGATCGCCGGTCGAGCGGCCGCTGCCGCGCACGTCGACGAACACCATCGTGAGGTGGTCGTCCAGCGCGCGCGGCATCTGCAGCTCGTACGGGTGCGTGCCGATGCTGCTCAGGACCAGGCAGACCGGGCCCTGGCCGCGGGTCACATAGTTCAGGTCGGCTCCGGCAGCGTGGACGATCATCGCCCCCGGAGCCTGACCCGCTTCTGGACCGGCGTCTAGTCGTGTGGGCGTAGCCGGGCTTTGCCCGGCGGAGCCCATCGCGGGAGGTTCGGAACCCTCTCAGGGTTCCGAGGTCTAGAAGAACAGGTTGCCCGCGCCGAGCGTGAAGTTGATGTTCGCGCCGATCTGGTCGCGCGCGTTCTCGACGCGCGAGATCGCGTTCGAGATCCGGCCGCCGCGCGACGACGCCGGCGCCGCGATGGCGGCGGCGATCTCCGCCTTCGCGAGGTCGATGCGGTCGACGGCCACCGGGTAAAACGGCTGCGTGACCTTGCCCGTCGCCAGGACGTCGCGCGCGTCGTCCAGCTCGTTGACGGCGAGCTGCAGCAGCTTGATCTGCAGGTCGACGCGCGTGTCGCGGAAGCGGTTGAACAGCGTCTGGACGGCGCGCAGCCGCTGCTTCGCGATGTCCAGGTTGAACGCGACGTTCAACGCGCGCAGGAAGCGCCCGATGTTGAACCCGTCGTTGCCCGCGAGCGTGATCGGCGTGCCGCCGAAGCGCGCGCGCAGCTCGAGGTCGGCCGGCGAGCCGGTGAACTGCTCGATATAGAAGAACACCGAGTCCTCGATGTCGCTGCCGGTGTTGAAGACGTTGATGAAGTTGTTGTGGAAGAACGGCCCGCTGTCGGCCGCCTCGATGAGGGGCGGCGTGCTGAACGTGCCGTTGCCGAACGAATCGAAGACGCCGTTACCGTCGGCGTCGAAGTTCGGGTGGGCGAGGCCCTTGCCGCCGAAGCCGCCGTCGAACAGCGCGACGCCGTCAAACGTGGGCGTGAAGGTGGCGGTCGCGGTCAGACGCGTGAACGTGTCGAAGTTGCGGTTCTTGCCGCTGTCCTGCGCGTTCGCGCCGGCGTTGAAGTGGCAGACGTTGCAGCGGCCGCGCTGCGGGTCCATGAACGCCTGCCGCCCGGCGTTCGCGTCGGCGTCGAACAGATTCACCTGCGTCAGGTCCAGCTCGTTGAGGCGCCCGAGCGCCTGCTGGAACGCCAGCGTCAGGTCCAGCTCCTGCGCGGTCGGCACCCGGAAGTCCGTTCCGGGCACGCGCGCCAGCGTCTTCGGGTAGTGCTGCGTGACGGCGCCGGCCAGGAACTGGCGCAGCGATCCGTCGGCGGACGCGCCGTCGCCGCCCCAGCCGGTGCGCTCGATCGGCGGGTTCGTGGTCCCGTCGCCGGTGTCGGGCGCGATGCTGGTCTTCATCGACAGCACGTGCGGGACGCCGCGCAGGACGAACTTGTGCGTCGCGTCCTGGAAGTCGTCGACGTTTTCGAGGATGACGCCGTTCTGGAACAGGCGATCGCCCACCTCCAGGTTCGCGAGCGCCGGGTTCGTCTCGAACACGAACAGCGGATCGTTCGGGTTGCTCGCGTGCAGGTTGCTGACGAACCGGGGATCGATCGTCGTGTTGTTGCTGGCGGGGTGGCAGGTGCCGCAGGTGCGGCCGTTGCCGGCGAACGTCTCGTTGAAGAAGATGTCCGCGCCCGCGCACACCTGCTGCGTCGCCAGGCCGGTGACGACGCGCGGGTCCTGCGCGCACGCGGCCAGGCGGTCGGCCGCGGTGAGGGCCGACGCGCGGGCCTCGACGCCTTCGCCGGGCGAGGTCGTTTCGGGGCCGTCACACGCCGCGAGCAGGGTGACGGTCGCCATCGACGCCAACATCGGAAAACCAATCTTCATGAATGACATGGGATCTCCTTCCTCGCGTGCCGCGCGCACACGAAGTCGGCGCGCCGCGAACGCAAGCGCCGTGCCTGCGGCGATCAGGCGGGAACATCGCCGCGGCGTTCTCGCCGAGTGGCGCCGCAGGCCACAGCGCGCGGTAAGGCCGCGAACGGCGCGTGGCCCAGCGGTCCACTGTGGACGCGGGGGCGACTCGCGCCGCGATGGCTACTGGGAGAGGGCTACTGGGAGATGTCGGACGGCGGGCCGTACAACGTCTCTTGCCAGAGCGCGTAGCCGAAGCGGGTGCCGCTGGCGCCGTTGATCTGGAGGACGACGTTGCCCTGCGCGTCGATCTCCTTCATGACGGACGCGTTCGAGAAATCGACCAGCGTGTTGCCGCCGGGCAGCCGCTGCACGTCGCCGAGGTTGGCCGAGTAGTCGCCCGGGGCGAACTTCTTGAGCATCTGCCCGTTCAGGTCGTACTCGATCATCGCCGACATGTTCGTCCCGCCGCCGTTGTTCGCGAAGATGATGATGCTGGCGTCCAGCAGCTGGTGCCCGTGCTGGATGCCGCCCCAGGCGGTGTTGCCGCTGGTCACCTTCGTCGACAACTTCCACTGCACCTGGCCGGCGCGGTTGACGATATAGACGTCCGAGCTGACGTTGGAGAAGGTGTACTGGTCCTCTTTCAGCGAGTAGCGGAGCGCGTTGCCGTGACAGCCGCTCATCGGGACGACGCCGGTCGACTCGAAGATCTCCTTCTTGGTGCCGCTGGGATCGATCTCGTAGATGCTGTTGCAGTCGCTCTCGCCGTACTCGAGGAACGCCATCGTGGCGCCGCTGACTGCGGTCAGATCGTGCGAGCCGACGGCGTTCGAGTACGTCTGCGTGTCCAGCGTGTCCATGCTGATGCGCTGGATGGGCTGGCCGGTGTTGCTGGCCGACGTGATCCACATGTTCTTGCCGTCGTGGGACATGCGGGCGCGCGCGATGCCGCCCGACGGTCCGCCGCGGCCCCACCAGACGATCTCGCCGTCGGCGTCGAGGATGAACGGCACCGTGAGGCCGGTGCCCGACCAGTACGACGTGATGATGAATCCGCGCTTGTTCGCGGTCGCGTTCATGATCTGGAATTTCGAGATCGACACCGTCGTCGTCGCGGGCCCGGTCATCACGGTGTAGTCGTTGCTGGTGTACGTCGCCGAGGCGTCGCGCGCGACGACGCGGAAGTGATACGTCTTCGCCGGCTTCATCCCGAGCAGCAGGGTTCGGTAGCCCGTCGCCGTCAGATCGACCGGGGCGGTCATGCCGTAGGTCGT
>Ga0070683_100000318_pt1 | contig 33247 bp, 21 predicted proteins | sample KBSC713LmetaG_FD_64662 | JGI IMG/M metagenome (GOLD analysis project Ga0070683, IMG submission 64662) | Corn rhizosphere microbial communities from Kellogg Biological Station, Michigan, USA - KBS C7.1-3L metaG | ecosystem: Host-associated > Plants > Roots > Rhizosphere ... | reverse complement strand
TGCAGACGTCCATCCCGTTCTCGTTCTGCTCACAGGTGATCGGGTTCGCCGAGCAGTCCGGCGCGGGCAACGGCGCAGGCGGATTGCAGCAGTCGGTCACGATCTGACCGGCGCCGCACGGAACCTCGCCGGTGATCCCCGCCGGCACGTTGAAGGTCGACGAGTCGAAGCTGTACATGCGGGGCGGCAGGTTGAACTTGATCTCGGCGACATCCGACGAGATCAGCCCACATCCGGCCCAGACGCCCACCAGCGACAGCAGCGAGGCGAGAGCTAGTCTGCGCATGACTCCATAGTATCACTTCACCTCTTGCCGGTTGCTGGACGTTAGGGCCTCCGCGGCGCTCCAGGGATCGAGTTTTCGTGCGGCGACCTGATCGACAGTCGACGCCAGCGGCCCCGGCGCATCCTCGGTCCCGATCGCCGCGCGCGCGGCGGCGCGGGCCTGCTCCCCCACCAGCGCCGTGATTTGCCGCACCAGCTGACGGCGGCGGCGCTCGGCGCGCTCGATCGCGGGCGCGGCCCGCAGCGCATCGATCGCGGTGAGCACGTCACCGACGCCGGTCCCGTTCGCCGCGGCGGCGCGAATCAACGCCGGCGCCGCGCGCGCGGGCTCGCCCGGCCGCGCCGGGAACGCCGCCATCCCGAGCATCGTCGTCAGGTCGGCGAGCGCGCGGTCCGCGCCATCGCGGTCGCCCTTGTTGACCACCAGGACGTCGGCGATCTCCAGCAGGCCGGCCTTCAGCGCCTGCACCTCGTCGCCCAGCCCGGGCGCCGTCACGACGATGACGGCGTCGGCCGCGTCGGCGATGTCGATCTCAGCCTGCCCTGCCCCGACGGTCTCGACGAACACCAGCGGAAAGCCGGCCGCATCCAGGACCGCCACCGTCGCGGTCGTCGATCGCGACAGACCGCCCTGCTGCCCGCGCGTCGCGAGCGATCGGATGAACACGCCGTCGTCCAGCGCGTGACGCTGCATGCGGACCCGATCGCCGAGCAGCGCGCCGCCCGAGAACGGGCTGGATGGATCGACCGCCACCACGCCCACGCGGTCGCCACGCTTGCGGGCGGCGGTCACGAGCGCGTCGACCAGCGTCGACTTGCCGACGCCCGGCGCGCCGGTCACGCCGACGACGAAGGCGCGGCCGCCGTGCGCGTAGAGGGCGCGCAGCGCCGCGCGGGCGCCGGGGAGATCGTCGTCCAGGGCGCGCATCAGCGCGGCGGCGGCGCGCAGATCGCCTGCGACGATCTCGGCGACCTGCTCGTCGGGCCGGCCCCTCACCCTTACCCTCTCCCCGCTGCGCGGGGCGAGGACAAACGGCTACAGAGGTGCCCGCCGCGCATCAGTTCAGGCGGTTTCGGCGGCCTGGCGGAGGAGCTCGCGGGCGATGACCATCTTCTGGACCTCGTTGGTCCCCTCGCCGATCTCGGCGAGCTTCGCGTCGCGCAGGTACCGCTCGACGTCGAACTCGCGCGTATAGCCGTAGCCGCCGTGAATCTGCACGGCGGCGTTGCAGGCGCGCATGGTGGCGCGCGCCGCGTAGTATTTCGCGATCGACGATTCGGCGGTGGTCTTCCGCTTCTGGTCCTGCATCCACGCCGCCCGCCAGACCAGCAGGCGCGCCGCATCCAGCTCTGTCGCCATGTCGGCGAGCATGTGCTGGATCGCCTGGAACTCGGCGATCGGCTTGTCGAACTGGACGCGCTCCTTCGCGTAGCGGCGCGCCGCCTCGAACGCCGCGCGCCCGATGCCGATCGACCACGCGCCGATGCCAATGCGTCCCTTGTCGAGGATCTTCAAGGTGTCGAAGAACCCCTGGTCGATCTCGCCCAGCCGCTGCTCGTCGCCGACCTCGACCTCCTCCAGCACCAGCTCGGTCGTGTCCGACGCGTGCAGCCCCATCTTCTCGATGCGCTTGCCGGTGCGAAAGCCTGGTGCGCCCTTCTCGACGATGAACGCGGTCAGCCCCTTCGCCTTCTTCTCGGGGCTGGTCGACGCGAGCACGACGTAGATCTCCGCGACCGAACCCTGGGTGATGAACGTCTTCGTCCCGGTGATCACCCACTTGTCGCCCTTCCGGATCGCGCGCGTGCGCGCCGCGCCCGCGTCCGACCCCGAACCCGGCTCGGTCAGACCCCAGGCGCCCAGCGACTTGCCGCTCGCGAGTCGGGGCAGGTACTTCTGCTTCTGCGCCTCGTTGGCGGCCAGGTAGATGTGACCGGTGCAGAGCGAGTTGTGCGACGCCATCGTCAGCCCGATCGACGCGTCGGCGCGCGCCACCTCTTCCAGCGCGATGACGTAGTCGTGGAACTTCATGCCGGCGCCGCCGTACGCCTCGGGGATCTGCATGCCCAGCAGGCCCATCTCGCCGAGGGCGGGCACGATCTCATGCGGGAACTTCTCTTCCTCGTCCCACCGGCGCGCGTTCGGGACGATCAGGCGTTCGCACATCTCGCGGACGGAGGCCTGCAGGACGCGTTGGTCTTCGGACAGCTCGAAATCGATCATCGGGTCGTCGTCACTTTGTCTTTTGCTTCCCGCCGGACTGCGCGGCGCGGTAGCGCTCCTCCGGGCCCGCCGGGGCGAACACCTGTACCATGATCGTCTTCTCGGGACCGGTGAATTTCGCCGCGTGCGGCTGCCCGTCCGGGATGTGCAACGCCTCCTCGGCGCCGAACGGAATCTTCTCGCTGCCGACGGTGACGTTACCCTCGCCCGACACGACGTACAGGATCTCCGCCGATCCCGGGTGACTGTTGCGCGGCACCTCGGCGCCGGGCTCCGCTTCCAGGATGCCGACGTAGAGCGACTTGTTGCCCGTCTTCGCCGGCTCGAGCAGCGGCTTGATCTTTCCCTTGCCCGCGAACACCGACAGCGTGTCGGCGTCCGCCGCCGACGAGACGGTGAACTTCGCGCCCCCGGGCGCGGACGGCGCGGCGTCGCGGATCACCTCGAACGCGGCCCGGCCCGCCGGGTCCTTCGGATCGCGGTAGACGCGCTCGGGGCCCATCGGCGCGAACACGTCCAGCAGCACGGCGGACGACGTGCGCCCCATGTTCTCGATCGCGTGCGGCATGCCGCCCGGGATCAGGATCGCCATGCCTTCGTCCAGCTTCTCGGGCCCGACGCCCGACGGCCCCAGCACGCGCGCGTGACCCTTGAGGACGTAGAGGACCTCCGCACCCGGATGCTTGTGCATCGCGATCCGGTTGGCGGGTCCGATCGTCAACTGCGTCAGCGCTGCCTTCTGCGCGCGCATCGTCGCCTCGTCGACGAGCAGCTTCACCGAGAACGGCGGCGTCGGCGCGGGCGTGCCCTTCTTCTTTCCGGGCGGCGCGGGCGGACCGTGGTCGGGCGCGTCCTTCACCTTGACGGAGAACTGCGCGGCCTGACCCTCGAAGGCCAGCGGCACGATCACCGTGCTGCCCGGGTCGATGCCGGCCAGCGTCCAGGTCGCCGCGCTCTCGGTCAGGCAGGCGAGCAGCACGGGCGACTTCACGCCGTCGCTCGCGGGCGCCGCCTTGGTGACGCGTCCGTTCTCACCGACGTCGACCGCCAGCTCGATCTTGCCCGACACGTCCAGCGTGTCAGCCAGCGCCTTCTCGAAGCAGCGGTTGACGTCACCGCCGTGCTTGACCAGCGCGGACTGCAGGATGTCGGCGATGCGCGCCTCTTCCGTCTCGGCGCGGGCGTTGCCGCGGGCGGGCGGCGGCGCGACCGCGACGAGCAACAACGCGGCGAGGCTCAGCTTGGCGCGCGTCACGCCGCCGCTCCCTCGACGCGCGGCCGCAGGTCGCGCTCGATCCAATCGACGATCGCCTGGGTCGACGTGCCCGGCGTGAAAATGGCGGCCACGCCCAGCGCCTTCAGCGCCGCTGCGTCTTCATCGGGAACGATGCCGCCGCCGAACACGACGACGTCGCCCGCGCCGCGCGCCCTCAACGCGTCCAGGATCGCCGGGAACTGCGTCATGTGCGCCCCCGACATCATCGAGAGCCCGACCGCGTCGACGGACTCCTGCTGAGCCGCGGCGGCGATCATCTCGGCCGTCTGGTGCAGGCCGCTGTAAATGACCTCGTAGCCTGCGTCGGCGAGCGCGCGGGCGACGACCTTGGCGCCACGGTCGTGCCCGTCGAGCCCGGCCTTCGCGACCAGGATGCGGAGCTTGCGTTTCACGCGCGAAAGTGTACCAGCGAACCCCGCCGACGTCGCGACGCGGGCGACCGACTGAACCGGCCGGTCAGAAGCAGGCGGCCGCGGCCACGCACTCGGGGCGCGCCTGCGCGTCCATCAGCGCCTGGTCGGTGCAGGCGTTCTGCGCGGCGACGATCGCGGCCACGCAGTCCGCGAACTGGCCGACCGTCACGTCGCACACCGGGAACGCGGCGACGCAGATCGTCTGATCGGGGGGCGCGGAGATCACGTAGCTGGCACAGGTCGGGCTGTTCCCGTAGCCGCCGACCATCGGCGCGAACCAGTCGCACAGCGCGCCCTTCTCCGTGTCATCGGTGGCCGAGACCGCCTTGCTGCGATCGATCCCGGTGGGCCCGTTGGGCGGCCCGCTCGCGCCGCCACACGCCGCCGTGACGATCGCCAGGACCGCTGCCATCGCGAGCCGCTTGGTGCGCACACCTGTGCTCTCGGCGTTTCGGGGCCGGACTTTACCGGCCCGGACAGCCGCGAGGCGCCCGCGCTACGGCGCCGCGGCCGCGGCCGAGAACTGCAGCACCACCCCGCCCTCCTTCATGGGCGCGTCGGCGTCGACCACCAGGTGGTAGCGACCCGGGGGCAGCTTGGTGAACACATGCATGCCGGTCGCGACCCCGCTGGACTGCACGCAGGCGAACTGGGTCCCCACGTCGCAGGCGAGGTTCTGGTTCTTGTTGTCGTAGAGCGCGAAGACGTGGTTGCCGACCTGCGCCCACTCCATGGTCACGTCCGCCAGCGCCGGGACCTGGAAGTCGACGACGGCGTCCTGGCCGCCGGGCACGTCCGCGCACGACGTCCGCTGCTGATCGTCCATGGCCATCGCGGTCTGGACGACAGCCGACACCAGCGTTCCGTCCAGCGGCAACAGACCGGCGGCCTGCTCGGCGCGGCAGGCGAAGCGCGCGCAGATCGCCTCGGTGACGCACTTCCGGTCGGCGCAGTCGGCGGCGCCGTCGCCGTCGTCGTCGATCCCGTTGTCGCAGATCTCGCGAACCGTCTCCTGGACGCCCGTGAGCGTCAGGTTGACGATGCCTTCGTTGCCCGCCTGGAACGCCTGGACGATCACGTTGTAGGGACCGGGCTGCAGCTCGGGGATTGCGTACCCGCACCCGAACGGCAGCACCGCCGGGTCGACGCAGACGATCTCCGTCTCGTCGCAGGCGTCCAGCGGCTGCACCTGCCGCGCCAGCGCGAGCACGTGCGACCCGCCGTCCGTGCAGTCGTGCGCGAGGCTCATCGGCTGCGTCAGGTTCACGCGCAGCACCTTCTCCTTGCCGGTGCCACGGCTGCACGACGTCGGATACAGCGTGCCGCCGGTGCGCGTGTCGACCATGACCGTCCGGCGCGTGCCCCACGAGAACGACCCGAGGTCCTGATCCGGCATGCACGCCGGCGCCGGGCAGCCCGCGACGCCGAAGCAAACCGGATCGTCGCAGTCGGTCAGACCGTTCGTGTCGTCGTCGATGCCGTTGCCGCAGATCTCGACGCCGCGCCCGCTGAACGCGGACAGGCGCAGGTTGATGGTCCCGGCCCGCCCGTTCTGCGCCTTGACGATGAAGACGTAGCGTCCCGCCGGCAGGTTGACGAACGCGACCGCGTTGGCGGCTTCGTCCTCGAACGCGCAGGACCGCTGGTCGGCGTCGCACGCCAGGCCCGGCCCGGGCATCCGGTACAGCGCGAAGATGCTGCGCCCCGACTGCTGGAACTCGACCTGCAGGCCCGCCGCCTCGGCCAGGGTGAGGCCGATCGCGACGTCGCCGCCCGGCATGCCCGCCGAGCACGTCGACTGGTAGTCGTTGCTCGCGGTGGTGAGGTTCGCGGTGACCGCGCGCGCCGGGCCGTCGACGATCAGCGTCCCGACGTTGAGGTCGGGGTTGCACTGACTGCCGACGCAGGACGCGTCGTTCCTGCAGACGGCGTCCTGGCAGTCGGTCAGGCCGTTCTGGTCGTCATCCTTGCCGTTGGCGCAGATCTCGGGCGTCGCCACCGTTCCCGTCGACAGGGTCACTGTCGTCGGCCCGCGCAGGTTCGGGTACGACTCGACGATCACGTAGTAGACGCCGGGCGCCAGCGCAGAGTACGTGCGGCCCGCCGTCTGATCGTCGCCGGCCGGGATGCACATGTCGACGGGGTTGCGATCGCAGCGCTGGTTGGCGCCGGCGCGGAACAGGCCGACCGCGTGCGCGCTGGTCGTCCCCTGCTTGAAGTCGACGCGGACGTCGGCGGTCGTATCCAGCTGGAAGCGCCCGACGCGGCCGACGCCGTTCGGCGGCGCGCAGGTCGAGTAGCCGATCGTCGCGCTGGTCGTGTCCATCGACCGCGCGACGCTCGCGCCGTGCGCGGCGATCGTCCCGAAGTCGACGTCGACCATGCACGACACGGCGAGGCAGCCCGGGAACGTCGTGCACTGCGGGTCGGCACAATCGACGAGGTTGTTCTTGTTGTCGTCGACGCCGTTGTCGCAGATCTCCATCCCCATCGTCGGCTTGCACGAGAGGCTGTTCATACAGTCCGGATCCGCGCAGTCGATGCGGCCGTCGTCGTCGTCGTCGAGGTTATTGTTGCAGATCTCCTGGCCGGCCGGCGCGCAGCGCGTGTCGCCGAAGCAGCCGGGGTCCTGGCAATCCGCGAGGTTGTTGCAGTTGTCGTCGACGCCGTTGTTGCAGATCTCCGGCTTCGCCGTGCAGGTGACCACGCCGCCGGTACCACCGCGGCCCGCCATGCCGGTCGTCCCGCCACGGCCCGCCATGCCGGTCGTCCCGCCGCGGCCCGCCGTCCCGCCGCCGTTGCCGCCGCGCCCCGCCGTGCTGCCGCCGTTGCCGCCGCGCCCCGCGGTGCCGGTGGCGCTGCCGCCGTTGCCGCCGCGCCCCGCGGTGTTGCCGCCGTTGCCGCCGCGCCCCGCGGTGCCCGACGTGCTGCCGCCGTTGCCGCCACGCCCCGCGGTGCCTGTGGCGCTGCCGCCGTTGCCGCCGCGCTCGCCCGTGCTGCCACCGAGGCCGCTGGTGCTGCCGCCCTCGCCGCCGCCGCCGTCGACCTCGCCGATGTCGCCGCCGGAGCCGTTCTTGTGACGCGCGCTAAAAAGATCGCTGCGACCACACGCGCCCGATCCGATCGCGGCGCTCACGAGAACCGGCAAAAAACCAAAGCGAAGCAAGCGGGGCATGGCTGGGGAGTCTACATGAGAGTGCCTTCGGTAGTAGAAAGGCGGGTCATGGAAACGCTGCGCGTGAACAACCCGGCGACCGGCCAGCTGATCCAGGAGGTCCCCGCCGGCGACGCCGCCGCGGCGGATGCCGCGATCGCCCGTGCCCGGGAGGCCCAACCCGCCTGGGGCGCGCTGCCATTTTCGGAACGGTCGCGAATCCTGCGGCGGGTCGCCCGGGCGCTGCGCGACGACGCGACGTTCTTGGACACGCTTTGCGCCGAGAGCGGCAAACCGCGCTACGAGGCCGAAAACATCGAGCTTTTCTACACGCTCGAGCTCACGCGCTATTACACAGGGCGGGCCGGGCGCCGCGCCCTGGCCGACGACCTGCGGCACCCGTTCGTGTTCAAGAACAAGCGCGCCCGTGTCGTCCATCACCCTCGGGGGGTGGTGGCCGTGATCGGGCCGTGGAACTGGCCGCTGCTGAACAACTACGGCGACTGCATCGCCCCGCTGGCGGCCGGCAACGCGGTCGTCCTGAAACCGTCCGAGCACACGCCGCTGACGTCGCTGCGGATCGCGGCGCTGGCGCGCGACGCGGGCCTGCCCGAGGGCGTGCTCCAGGTCGTCGCCGGCCGCGGAGACGTGGGCGCCGCGCTGACCGCAGCCGCCGACATGATCTTCTTCACCGGCAGCGCCACGACCGGCAAGCGCGTGGCGCAGACCGCCGCCGAGCGCCTGATCCCCGTCGTTCTGGAGCTGGGCGGCAAGTCGCCGATGATCGTGCTCGCCGACGCCGACCTGCCGCGCGCCGCGCACGCCGCCGTCTGGAGCGGGTTCGCGCACAGCGGCCAGGTCTGCGTGCGCACCGAGCGCGTCATCGTCGAGGCCGCGGTCGCGGACAGGTTCGTCGAGCTGGCCGCCGCCGAGATCGCGCGCCTCCGCCAGGCGCCGCCGCCACTCGCGCGCCCCGACCTCACCGACGTCGACGTCGGCGCGATCACCTTCGCGCCCCAGATCGAACGCGCCGAGCAGCAGATCGCCGACGCCGTCGCCCGCGGCGCCCGCGTCGTCACCGGCGGCGCGCGGCGGAAAGATCTACCGGGGCAGTTCTTCGCGCCCACGCTGATCGCCGACGCGACGCCCGAGATGGCCGTGATGCGCGAAGAGACCTTCGGGCCGGTGCTGCCGGTGATGCGCGTCCCCGACGCCGAGACGGCGCTTCGCGTGGCCAACGACACGCCGATGGGCCTGTCGGGCAGCGTCTGGTCGCGCGACGCCGCCCGCGCCTCCGCGCTCGCCCGACGGCTGCAGGCGGGCAGCGTCTGCGTCAACGACACGCTGGTGAACTACTTCATCGTCGAAGCGCCGCTGGGGGGCGTGAAGGCGAGCGGCACCGGTTTCCGCCACGGGCCGGAGGGCCTGCGTCAGTTCTGCCGCGTCGAAACGATCGTCGAGGACCACCCGCTGCTCGGGTGGCTGTCGCCGCTAATCGGCCGCGAGCTGACGTTCCCGTACAACAGCCGCGCCCAGCGCCTGCTCCGCTGGTTCATGCGTTCGTTCTATTGACGTCGAAGCGCTGGATGGTCGCCAGCAGCTCGTCGATGTCGATCGGCTTCTTGATCGCGCCGTCGGTCTCGAGCGCGCGGGCTTTCTCTTCCATGCGCCCGTCCGCGCTCAGCAGCACGACCGGCACGCCACACAGCTGCGGGTCGATCTTCTGCACCATGCGGAACTCGGACCCGCTCATGCGCGGCATCATCAGGTCCAGCAGGATGAGGCCCGGCTTCCCGCCGCCGCGCAGGTAGTCGAGCGCCTGTTCGCCGTCGACGGCGCATTCGACGCGGTAGCCCTCGTCGCGAAGTGTTTCGGCGAGGGCTTCCCGCACGTCGAAGTCATCCTCGACGAGCAGGATCGTGAAATCCCCCACGACGAAGATTTTAGCTGATGACGACGCGCTCGCCCGTCGAGAACCGTTGAGAAACGTCGCGTTTCAGGGCACCAGCTCGACGTGCGCGAGTACGCCAAAGTGGTCGGACGGCCACAGCCCATCCGGCGTTCGGCCCGTCGCGGGATCGGTCCCCGGCACCGTCACGTCGTTGACGCGAAAGCGCCCGCGGTAGAGCACCAGATCGATGCGCTCGTTCGCGGTCGAGTCCGCGTTCCTGAGGTCCTCGGCCTGGCAACACGTGTCCCCAGGCCCGTCGGTCATCGTGTGGTCGAAGGCGTCGCTGTACGTCTTGGTGAGCAGCGGGTACGAATTCATCCCCGGCGCGCTGTTGAAGTCGCCGAGCAGCAGAACCGGATCGCGCGTCGGCAATAGCCCGGCCACCAGCTCGGTGGCCTGCGCGGTCTGCGTCGCCTGCAGCAGCTGGATCTCGAGGTGCGTGTTGGCGAAGGTGAAGTGCGCGTCGCCGACGACCGCGTCGACGTGGCTGAACCCGCGCGTGAGCGCGAGCGGAACCCCTCCCGAGCCGCCCGCGATGAACGAGAACTTGCTGTCGAAGTTCGCGGCCACGAAGTTCGACGTCTGCACGCTGTCGCGCGCGAGGATGACGTCGCGATCGGTCAGTCGCAGATCGAAAACGCCGCCGGCGCCGTCCGCGACGGGCACCTCGCCGTCCACGTTGGGCGCCTCGCCCACCACGCGGTAGCCGCCGCCGCGCGCGTCGATCTCCGCCATCAGGATCGACAGGAAGTCGAGCACGACGTCGGTCGCGTTCGGCACGGCGTCGCCCGGCTGGTAGTCGCTGGGGATCTGCTGGCGATACAGCGTCACTTCCTGCAGCGCGACGAGATCCGGCGCGGCGGCGACGATCTGATCGGCGAGGACCTTCGCGCGCTCCGGAAAGTTCGACGCCTGAACGTGCGCCCACATCACCGCGGTCGCGTCGGGAACCGCCGCCGGCGACGGGATCGTGACCAGCGCGTTCGTGTCGCTGCCGAGATAAAGGTTGTGCGTGAAGACGGTGATGGGCAGACCGGTTCCGACGAGACCGCCGTCGTCGTCCTTGCACGCACCCGTCGCCGCCGCGAGCAGCACCACACCCAGCGCCATCTCTTTTCGTCCGACCATGGCGAAGAGTGTACAGCCGGCGGCCGCGGATTGAGGCAAGCTGTCGATTGAACTCCGTCTTCCGGAAACGCCCCCGTGATCGACCTTTGCTATTCGAACCGCACCGAGCCGCTGCTGGACGCGCTCGCGGAGAACGTGAAGGCGACGCAGACCAGTCTGTACGAACCCGTTCACCTGCTGGTGCCGAACGCGTTCGTCGCGAGCTACGTCGCGCAGGGACTCGCGCGCCGTCGCGGCATCGCGGCCCACATCAAGACCGGGTTCCTGCGCGCGTTCCTGCGTGACGTCGCGAAGGCCAGCGCGCCCGACCTGCGAATCGTCGATCGCGACGTCCTGGAAGGCGCGCTGCTGGCGCTGTTCCACGACGACGACCGCCTCGCGGCGCCCGACCTGGCGCCGGTGCGCAGCTACCTCGAGCCCGGCGACGCCGATCGAACCGCGCTGGACCGGCGGCGCGCACAGCTGGCGGGGCAGCTGGCCGAGCTGTTCGACGAGTACGCGTACTCGCGCCCGGACATGCTGGCCGCCTGGCAGAAGGGCAGCCTGATCGCGGGCTGGAACGAGCCTTTGCAAAGGTGGCAGCGCGCGCTCTGGCAGGCGCTGTTCGGGCGGGGCGCGCGCTTCTCCGACGGCGACAGCATGACGCTGCCCGCGTTCTTCGCGCGCACGCCGCCGGCCGAGCTGCGCGTCCCCGGACCGGCGCACGTCTTCGGCATCTCGTTCGTGGCGCGGCTTTATCGATCGATCTTCGAGGCGCTGGCGCAGGTGACGTCGCTGTTCGTCTACACCTTGAACCCCTGCCGCGAGCTCTGGGAGGACCTGCAGCCCGTGCGGCGTTCCGCGCCGAAGCGGCGGGCGTCGTCGCGGCAGCTCGCGCTCGCTCTCGGCGACGACACACCGGCGACGGGGCCGGCCGCCGATGAGAACCCGCTGCTCGCGCTGTGGGGGCGCCCGGGACGCGACAGCATCCGCCTCTACAACGATCTGTCCGACTGCAACTTTCGCGAGCGCTTCGAGGATCCGACCGCGAACGCTGCTTCGCCTTCGCTGCTCGCGACATTGCAACGCGAGGTTCTGGACCGCGCCCCGCGCAAGCGCGACGACCCCGCGCCGCCCGACGACGACAGCTTGAAGATCGTCGCGGCGCCCGATCCGCGCCGCGAGCTGGAATCCGTCGCCGCCGAGATCTGGGCGCTGGTGCGGCGGGATCCGACGCTGCGCTTCGACGACTTCGCGGTCGTCGTTCCCCCCGCGTCGGCCGACACGTACCTGCCGCTCGCCCGCGAGGTGTTCGCGTCGGCGTCCGAGCTGCCGCACACGGTCCTCGACCTGCCCTCGCCCGCCGAGGGACACGTCGTCGAGGCGGTCGAGCTGCTGCTGGCGCTGCCGACCGGACCGCTGGGCCGGCGCGACCTGCTGCCGCTGGCGATGCACCCCACCGTGGCGCGGCGGTTCCCCGACGTCGACCCGCAGCTCTTCCTCGCGCTGTGCGAGGAGCTGGGCATCGTCCGCGGCGCGGACGGCGCCGACGTCGGCGACAGCTACGCCGACGAGGACCGCGTCAGCTGGGATCAAGGGTTGCGCCGGCTCGCGCTGGGCGCGTTCCTCTCCGGTCCGCGCAGCGGTGAACGGCGCGGGTTCATGGACGACCGGTCCAGCGTGCTCGCTGCCGAGTTGCCCGCCGCCGCCGAGCCGGCCGCCCGCGCCCTGGGCGTCATCGCGCGAGAGCTGATCGACTTTGCCCGGAGCGCGCGCGCGATGAACGCGCCGCTCCCGGCGTTCATGGCGCTGCTGCAACGAACGCTGGCGCAGACCATCCGCCCCGAAGGCGCTGAAGAGGAGGCGTCTCTTCGCGACTGCTTCGCCGTACTCGAGCGAATCGCCGAGACCGCGCCGCCCGAGCTCGAGGTCGGCTACGCCGTCGCGGCCGAGCTGGTGCGCGCGCGCGTCGGCAGCGCGCGCCGCCACGGTCGGCCGCCGCGCGGGGTGACCGTGGCCAGCCTGGCCCCGCTGCGCGCGCTGACCTTTCGCACCGTCTTCGTCGTCGGTCTGGACGAGCGGGTGTTCCCCTCGGCGCAAGGGTTCAGCGCGCTGGACCTGCGCGCCGCCGCGCCGCAGCCCGGCGACGTGACGCCGCGCGAGCAGGACGAGTACCTGTTTCTCGAGACGCTGCTGTCCGCGCGCGAGCGGCTGCGCCTCTCGTACGTGGGCCGGGACGCGATCACGGGCGAGCGGAAAGACCCGTCGTCGACGGTGCTCGCGCTGTGCGACGTGCTCGCGTCAGGGCCGGCGGGCGATCGGCTGCTCGCCGCGGTCACGCGCGCGAGCCCGCCCCTCGCGCGGCACGAGGATGACGACGCGTGCGCCGTGATCCCGGCGGCGGCGCGCGAGCGCCAGGCCGTCGCGCTCGGGCGTGCCTTGAGGGACGCCGCCGGGGTGATCCAGCTCCCCGATGCGGGCGCGCTGGGCGCCGCGCTGGCGCCCCCGGCCTGGGACGCGATGGCGCCGCCGCTCGGCCGGATTCCCCTCGCCGCCCGGCGGGACGCGCCCCGACGCGCGATCGACGCGCTGACGCTGGCGGACCTGCGCCGCTTCCTCGAGTGTCCGCTGCAGGGCTCGGTGCGGGTGCTGCTGCCGATGCGCGACGATGACGACGCCGACGACGAAGCCGAGGCCGCCCTGCGCGAGCGCGAGAACCTGGGCGACGTCCGCGTCCAGACCCTGCCCTTGCTGCGCGAGGTCTTCGGACGCGCGATCGACGCGGGCGCCACCGATGACGCCGCGCTCACCGAACGTTACGACCAGGCCGTGGCGCGCCTGCGGCTGGATGGGACGCTGCCGTCCGGCCTGTTCGGCGAGGTCGTCCGCACGCAGCACGTCGCGTTTCTGAAGTCGTGGCGGGAGGGCCTGCGAACGGCGCTGGAGGGCCGTCTGCCGACGGGGCTCGCGTCGAACTGGTACGGGGCGGCGCCCGAGCACCGCCCCGACATCAAGATCGTCCCCGCGATCCCGCTGACGGTTCCCCTGCCCGACGGCCCGCGCACCATCTCGCTGTTCGGCCAGAGCGAGCCGTTGGCGCGCGTCGATGGCGAGACGATCGCGCTGACGCTGGTCACGGCCCGCGCCATCGAGGACGCCGCCGACCGCGATCGCCTGCGCGCCTGGCTCACGCACCTGGCGCTCGCCGCCTCGGGCGCGGGCGCCGACCGCCGGCTCGTGTCGCTCGCGCTGGGCGGCGACCGCGACGGCGAGGCTTCCGTGAAACGGGCCGACTTCGCGCCGCTGTCGGCCGACACCGCCCGCGCCTCCCTGGGCGCGCTCGCGGCGGATCTGCTGGCGGGCGTCCACGCGTACCTGATGCCGTGCGAAGGGATCTTCACCTGGAAGCGTCGCCAGGGCGGAGACAAGGCGATGACGTTGCCGCAGGCGATCATGTTCCTGCGGGACGACGGGTGGACGCGCCTCAGCTCCGATCGCGGCCCCGTGACGGACGCGCGCCGCTACCCGGTTCCCGATGAACGCGACGCCGGCGCGCGCGCGGCGCGCCGCTTCGGGGCGTACTTCGACGCGATCACGAAGGAGCGCGCGTGACGACGTCCGGCTACGTCTTCCCGTTCCCCCCCGAGCTGCTGGACCTGCCGCGCGACCGGCCGGCCGTGATCGAGGCGTCCGCCGGCACCGGGAAGACCTACCTGATCGAGCACCTGGTCGTCGATCGACTGGTGTTCGGCGAGGCGCGCATCGACGAGATCCTCGTCGTCACGTTCAGCGAGCGCGCCGCCGCCGAGCTGGTGCGGCGCATCCGCGGCCTCATCCGCAAGGTGCTGCGGCCCGTTCCGCCGAGCGACGAGCCGATCGGGACGCATGTCTGGACGATCGACGACGCCGCCCGCGAGCGCCTGGAGGCGGCGATGCGGGGGCTGGACGTCGCGCCGATCTCGACGATCCACGCCTTCTGTCAGCGCATCCTGACCGAGCACGCGTTCGCGAGCGGCCGCTTGCTGGCGCAGAACGCCGTCGAGAGCCGCACGGCGTTCACGGCCGCGTTCGACGAGGTCATCCGCGCCCGCCGGGACGGCGAGCTGCACACGCTGCTGGGCGCGTGGTTGAACAACAGCGACGTCCGCGGGATGGAGGACCTCCTCTACAAGGCGCGCGGCATCCGTTGCGAGTGGTCCGCGCCCTACGATCCGGAATCGCTCGCGCGCGCCGGCCGAGGTCTCGCCGCGATCGGGCTCGCCGAGGCGCGCGCGGCGGCGGAGCGCGCGATCGGAAACAAGCGGACGTCGAACGCGCTCGGATCGCGCCTGGACGAGCTGCACGGGGCCGCCACCCGCTTCGTCGCCCACGGCGACCCGGTCCTGCTGCTGGCTGACCTCGACCTGCTCTTCCGCGGATACCAGAAGAAGGACCTCTACTCGTACGTGATCGCCGGGCTCGCGCCGGTCCGCGAGAAGCCCGCCGTCGCGCCGCTGCTCGCGCTGATCGAGGCGCTCGCCCACGCGGCCGTCCCGCTGGCGACGGCCGTGGCCCAGCGCTTCGGGCCGCTGGTCGAGGACCGTCTGCGCGCGCGCAAGCGGGCCGCCGGGCTGTTCGACTTCGACGACATGCTGCTGCTGGTCGACGAGGCGTTGCGCGGCCCGCGCGGCGCCGAGCTGGCCGCCACCCTGCGCGCGCGCTTCCGGCTGGCCGTGATCGACGAGTTCCAGGACACGGATCCGGTGCAGTGGCAGATCTTCCGCACGATCTTCCTCGAGGGCGCGGACCCGCGGCCGCTCTACCTGGTCGGCGATCCCAAGCAGTCGATCTACGGATTCCGCGGCGCCGACGTCAGCACCTACGACGGCGCGCGCGCCACGGTCACCGCGCTGGGCGGTGTGCACCACCTGGAACGAAACTTCCGGTCGACGCCGGCGGTCATCGACACCTACAACGCGATCTTCGATCAGCAGGCGCGGCAACCGTTCTTCTCGACGGGGATGACCTACGATCACCCGGTCAAGTACGGCGGCAAGGAGAGCGAGCCGGTCGACCAGACGCGGCCGCTGACCCTGCTGCGCGTCCAGGCCGACGACGAGACGAAGCTGCCGATGCGCGTCGTCCGCGACCGCCTCGCACGCGCGATCGCCGACGAGATCGCGGATCTGCTGGCGCGGGGCGAGGTCACGAACGCCCGCTCGATCTTCGTCCTGACCCGCACGCGCAAGGAGTCGGAGAAGGTCGCCGAGAAGCTGTCGGCGCGCGGCATCCCGGCGGTGCTCGCGGTGCAGGAAGGGCTGTACGAGACCGACGAGGCCCGCCAGGTCCGTGATCTCCTGCGGGCGATCGCCGATCCGCGCGATCCCGCAAAGCGCCTGCGCGCCTGGTTGACGCCCTTCTTCGGGCTGTCGCTGGCGGAGCTGCCCGACGCCGTCGCCGGCGCCGATCAGCCGCTGATCGATCGCCTGCTCGCCTGGCACGCCGTCGCCGAGGGCGGTGACCTCGCCGGCCTGTTCGGCCGGATCCTCGACGAGAACGGCCTCGCCCGACGCGAGCTGTTCGCGGGCGACGCCATGCGCCGGCTCACCAACTTCCGCCAGCTGTTCGAGATCCTCGCGCTGGACGCGGGGCGAACGCGGCGGCCGCTCGGCGACATCACGCGGCGTCTCGCCGCCCTCGTCGCGCGGCTCGCGGTCCCGCAACCCGAAGAAGGCAACACGCTGCGCGCCGAGGGTGACCGCGACGCGGTGCAGATCATGACCATGCACCGCGCGAAGGGTCTGGAGGCGGACGTCGTGTTCGTCTACGGCGGCTTCAACGTGGCGGGCCGCGACCTGGTGCGCAGCTTCGTCGACGACGCGGGCCAGCGCCGCCGCCTGGCGGGGCCGCCGCGCCTGCCCGCGATCCTCGAGCGCATCAAGCGGGATCGCGACGGCGAAGACCAGCGCCTCTACTACGTCGCGCTCACGCGCGCGCGCAAGCGCCTGTACCTGCCCTACTCGGGCGAGGTCCCCGAGGGCGAGGTGTCGCCCTTCGATGGCCCGCCGCGCGAGGACACCTGGAAGCTGACGGGCGGCTACCGGCACGTGAACCGGCGCATCCACGAGCTGATGAACGAGCCCGACCCGCGCCGGCTGCGCGCGCCGCACCAGATCCAGATCGACCCGCGCGCAGGCGACGACCCCGGACCGGCCGTGACCGCGGCGGCGCTGGCCGACTGGCGCCCCGAGCCCGCGCACGTCGCGCCGATCGAACCCGACCCGGCGTTGGCCGGGCTGCGCCGGGCGCGCGCCGGCGCGGTGACGACGTCGTACAGCCGCATCAAGCAGGCACACGGCGGGTATCGGCCGCCGACCGAGATCCTCGACGAGGTGCCCGGGCCGACGGCGACGCACGATCACGACCACGACGGCGAGCTGCGCGGCGGCGCCGGCACCGGGATCTTCTTGCACGCGCTGCTGGAGGTGCTGCCGCTCGAGACGCTGCGCGAGACGCCGGCGCTGGACCCCTGGCGCGCGCGCGCCGACGTGCGCGCGCTGACCGAGCCGCTGCTGCGTCGGCACGGGCGCGATCCGGACGATCTCCTCCCCGCCCTGGGCCTCGCCCACGCCGCGCTGACCGCCCCGCTGCCCGTCGTCGGCGGCGTGCTGGCCGGGTTGGCCCAGGCGACGCGCACCGCGCGCGAGATGGAGTTCCTCTTTCCGTTCCCGGCGGAGGCGGGCGGCGCCGACGGCGGTTACGTCAAGGGCTTCGTCGACCTGATCTTCGAGCACGAGGGCCGCTCGTACTTCGGCGACTGGAAGACCGACCGCCTGCCCGCCTGGGACGCCGCCACGATCGAGGCGCACGTCACCGCGAACTACGCGTTGCAGGAGCGGCTGTACGCGCTGGCGCTGGTGCGGATGCTGCGCATCGAGGACGCCGCCGCCTACGAAGCGCGCTTCGGCGGCACGCTGTACGTCTTCGTCCGCGGGCTCGGCCGGTCCGTCGACGCCGTTCGCGGCGGCCGCCCGACGTTCGAGCAGATCGTCGAATGGCAGCGCGAGCTGTCCAGCACGCTGCTGGGAGAATCCGCATGAGCGGCGACGCGCACGCCTGGCCGCCGCCGTGGGCGCGCGACCTGGTCCCCGCCGCGGCCGACATCGATGAGGGCGCGCGCTATCTCGCGGTCGAGGCCGCCGGCTGGCCCGCGCTCGCGCCCGCGGATCGGCGCGCGTTCGCGCTGGTCGTCCTGGCGTCGCTGGATTCGCGCGGCGACGGGGCGACGCGCCTCGATCTCGCGACCGTCGGCACGCGGCTGGCCCGGCTGGGTGTCGCGGAGGGCGATCGGGCGGCCGCCGTGAAGCTGGCGGACGCGCGCCTCGCGCAGCCGGCGCTGGCCGCCTTCGTCGGGCGGCCGGGCGACTACCGGCCGTTCATCGTCGACGGCGGCTTCCTTTATCACGAGCGCGATCTGCGCCTCGAGCAGCGGCTGGCGGGCGCCCTCTCTGCGCGCCTGTCGAAAGCGGACAGCCCCGCCGGCGGCGGCGCCCCCTTGCCGGCCGCGCCGGGCGGCAAATGGACGAGCGAACAGACGGCTGCGATCGACGCCGCCCGCCGCCGGTCGATCACCGCCGTGACGGGCGGACCGGGCACCGGCAAGACGGCCCTGATCGGCGGCATCGTGCGGACGTGGCTGGCGGACGGCCTCGCCAGCGAGCGCATCGCCATCGCCGCGCCCACCGGCAAGGCCGCCAACCGGATCGCCGAGCTCCTCGCGCGCGACCCCGACGCGCCGGTGCCGGGCACTCTTCACCGGCTGCTCGGCCTGTCGGGCGGCGCGGTGCGCCTGCGCGGCGGCGAGTTTCGCCACCACGAGAACCGTCCCCTCCCCCACGCCGCCGTCATCGTCGACGAGGCGTCGATGGTCGGCCTCGCGCTGATGGAACAGCTGTCGCGCGCGCTCGCGCCGGACGCGCGCCTGGTGCTGATCGGCGACGGCGATCAGCTCCCCGCGGTCGAGGTCGGCAGCGTGTTTCGCGATCTCGTCGCCGCCATCCCGACCGTCCGCCTGACCCAGAGCCATCGCATGAACCCGGCCGATCCGGCGGGAGCGGCCGTGCTGGATGCCGCGCAGGCGATCGCCGCCGGTAGCCTCGGCGCGCGCGGCACGCCCGCGGCGCGGCGGCCGGCCGAGCTGACCTTCGCCGGCTTCGCGTGCCTGGAACCGGACGCGACCGCGGCGCGCCGATCGCTCGCGGCGTTCATCGATCACTGGTACGCGACCTGGATCCGCCCGGGCGCCGACGCCGCCCGCCACAGCTTCCCCCTGCGGCCCGGTCACGATGACGAGATCGATCCCAGCGCCACCGCCGCGGTGCTCGCCGCGCTGGAGCAGCAGCAACGGTCGCGCTTGCTGACGGTCACGCGCCGCGGGTTCGGCGGCGCCGATCGCATCAACGCCGACCTCGTCCAGCGCGCGGCGGCGGACGCCGCGCTGCCGGCGCCGGCAGCGGGCGAGATCCATCCAGGGACGCCCGTGATGATCACGCGCAACGACTACGACCGCGGTCTCTACAACGGCGACCAAGGAGTGGTGCTGTCGGTCGTTTCCGGCAATGGGGACCCGCCCGTGCCGGCCGCCGTTTTTCCGCGCGCGGGGGCGCTGGTTCCCTTTCCGCTGTCCGCGCTGCACGGCGCGCTGGCGGTCGCGTACGCGTCGACCGTGCACAAAGCGCAGGGATCCGAGCTGGATCACGCGGCGCTGATCCTTCCCGACGCCGACCTGCCGCTGCTGTCACGCGAGCTGGTCTACACAGCGGTGACGCGCGTCCGACAGTCGATCACGATCGTCGGACGCCGCGCGCTGCTCGAGCAGGCGGTCGCGCGTCCGCTGGAACGATCGTCGGGGCTCGCCGGGCGTCTCTCGGTCACTCGCTGAATGCGCGCGCGGTAACCCGCGCGCGGCCCGCAAATTACGCATCGGTAACCCCCCCTGAGAGGGGGTGCCTTCAGGGGCGGCATCGAACGTCCAAGAGCACCACCCCCCGTCCGGCACCGTGCTTGCAGTTTGTCGGGTCCGGGCCTTCTAACGCGGGACTTCCACAGGTGGTGATGACATGAGCGGGGTCGTCGAGTCGGTGGAGCACGAGGAACGTTTCGTCCTGACACGCGCGCAGGTGACGCGGTTTTTTGCCGCGATCGGCAGGCACGCGACCGTCGAAACCTACGATCAGGCGCGGCCTATCGCGTACACGCGCACGACGTATTTCGATACGGACGACTCCTTTTACCTGCGATCGTGCCACGGGCCGATCGCGCGGCGGTTGCGCCTTCGCGAATACGCGATGGCGGCGTCGCTGGAGGACGCCCCTGTGCTGTCGGCCGCGGCGTGCCTCGAGCTGAAGCAGAACACCGGAACAGCGCGCTCGAAGGTGCGCATCCAGGCGTCGCCGACGCTGCTGCGGATGCTGATCGAGCGGCGCGGCCTCAGGGATCCGGCGTTCGCGTCCATGGATCCGCTGTCGGCGCTGCCGACGCTGCAGAGCGAGCTGTCGATCCCGACCATCGCGCCGCGCCTGACGACCTGGTACCGGCGCGCGGCGATGACGGCCGAGTCGGGGCGGCTGCGCATCACCTTGGACGAGCGGCTGACCTTCTGTCGGCCGCAGATCATCGGCGTGGTCGGCGCCGAGGTCGCGCCCAACGCGGCGGACATCGTCGCCTCTGGACCGGCGCGGATCCTCGAGATCAAGCACTGGGGCGAGCGACCGCTGTGGCTCGCGCGCGCGCTCGAGGGCATGGAGCCCGCGCACGGGTTCTCGAAGTTCAAGATGGGGATGGAGGCGATATCGCGCAAGCTCGAGGCGCTCGTGCGGCCGATCGCGGCCGAACGCGACGCCGAGGCGGACACGCAGAGGGACGCCGAGACGGCGTTGACGGGCACCAGCGACTTCGCGTCCATCCCGGGCGCGGTCTGAACGGAACGGACGGACGAAGGATGGCGGCGGGAATGTTCATAGCGTTCGAGGGCATTGACGGCAGCGGCAAGACGACGCTGTCCAACCGGGTGGCGACGGCGCTGCGCGAGCGCGACCTCACGGTCGAGCACGCGCGAGAAGGCGGCTGGTTCGCGTCGCGGGTGACGCAGGCGATCCGAGACCTGTGCCGTGACGCGCGCAACCTCGCGCTGGTGCCGCGCGCGGAGCTGCTGCTCTACGTCGCGCGGGAGATCCAGCTGGCCGAGGAGGTCGTCGTGCCGGCGCTGTCGCGCACCGACATCGTCATCACCGATCGGTACCTGTACACGGCCGAGGTGCTGGCGCGCCAGGTGCGCCGCCTGCCCGAGGTGACGATCCGCAGCATCATCGACGATGCGGCGGGCGGGGTCTGGCCCGACATGGTCGTGCTGGTCGACGTCGATCCGTCGGTGGCGCGCGGCCGCCGCAAGGTCGCGAAGCTGATGGCGCGCGAGCAGCGCCCGGCGTCGCGCAAGGGCCTGGCGGGGAGCGGGCTTGGACAGCGTCTGCGCGAGGGGTATCTGGCGCTCGCCGCCGCCGATCCGGCCCGGTGGGTCGTCGTCGACAACACCGACGCGGATCTGGACGAGCTGGTCGAGCGCGTCTGCGACACGATCCTGAAGGCGCGCAGCCAGGGCGTCACGTCGGCGGTGGCGGGGGCGCGCGCGACGCGCCTGGGCGCCGTCGCTGGCGGTGCGGTCGCCGTGGACGCGCCTGCGCGCGCCCCTGTCGTCGCCGACGCCGAGAGCGCGCTGACGGCGTTTCTCGGATGGGTCGACGATCGCGCGCAGCGCGAGCCGACACTGGCGGCGTACGTGCTGGCCGGACTGGCCGGCCACGGCGTCGACGATCGGCGCCTCGCGCTGGCGGCGCGCGTCCCGCGGGTGATCGCGCGCGGGCTGCGCGGGCTCTCCGACGGTGTCTCGTGGCGTCTGCGGCGCGCGCTGGTCGACGCCGCGCCCAACGAGGTCGCGATGTCGCTGAACGAGCAGGCCGCCGAGGCGGCGCCCGCGTGGATGCTGCGCGAGCTGCTGTCGGAGGTCGCGCCCGCAGAGGTCGCGGCCAGCCTGCAGGGTCTGGAGGACGAGACCGCGTGGGCGCTGCGCGAGCAGCTTTACGATCGCGTGCCCGAGGCGGTCCTCGCGTCGCTGGCGCTGCTCGACAGTCCGCGCGCGTGGCAGTGGCGAGAACGCTGGATTCGCGAGAAGGGCACGCTGGACGCCGCCGTCGCCGGCTACGTCAGCGCGCGCGCCGCGGCGCGCTCGATCACGGGCCTCGACGGAGAGCGCGCCTGGGAGATCCGACGCGCCGTCCGCGCCGCCGCCCCGGTCCCCGCGATCGCGTCGCTGGCGGGGCTGTCCAGCGACAAGGCGTGGCGCTGGCGCGAGCGCATGCTCGGGCGCGCGCCGAAGACCGTCCTGGCGACGATCGCGGGGCTGGACGACGGGCGCGCGTGGGCGATGCGGGTCGCGATGGCGTCGAACTGCCGCGAGTCGCTCGACTCGCTGATCGGCCTCGACCACGCGACCGCCTGGGATCTGCGCGACGCCTGCCTCGAGCTCTGGCCGGCGTGCGTGATCAAGAGCCTCGGTGTCCTGGTCAGCGGCGCGCGCGGGAAGGATCTCCTGCACCGCGCCCTGGCCCTCTTCCCCGACAACATCTCGCTGCTGAAGCAGGCAGCCGGGGTCGCGACGGGCAGCAACCTCAACCCCACAGTAATGGCGGCCTAACCATGCCACCCATTGAATCAGTCGAATCCAGCCTGGGCCTCGACAGCCTCGACATGGGTCGCTTCGAAGTGACCCTCATGCGCATGGTGGCCGCCGGGCTACTCGGCGCTTTTCTCGGCTATCGCCTTTGGCGGCGCCTGCTGCCGAACACGCTGCCCCCGGCGCGCGAGACGGCGCAGGCGCAGACGCTGATCGCCATCGCCGGCGCGCTGATGGTCGTCGTCATCGGACAGAGCACGGCGCGCGCGTTCGGGCTCGTCGGCCTGGGCGGCTTCATCCGCTTCCGTTCCGGCATCAAGGACACGCGCGACGCGGCGGTGATGTTCGTGATGATCGGAATCGGGATGGCGTGCGGCCTCGGCGCGATCCCGATGGCGGTCGTCGCGACGTTGTTCGCCAGCGTGGTGCTGGCGATCTTCGACCTGGGTCGGCGCGCGCGGCTACGCCTGACCAAGGTGGCGATCCACGCGACCGAGCCGGCCGCGGCCTGGGAGCGCATCCACCTGGCATTTCCGGGCGCGCGCGTGATCGAGCTGCCGGGCACGGCGTCGATCCAGCCCGGGAAGCTGGTGATGGAGGCGGCGCTCGCCGACGACATGGACGCCGCGGCCATCATGCGCCTGCTTCACGAGAAGCAGGTACCCGGCATCAACAGTGTCTCGATCGACGAAAACGGCAAGGGGGGACCGACATGAGCATCGACACGCGCATACGCGCGACCATCGCGGGGTTCGCAACAGTCACGGCGCTGCTGGCGTTGCTGGCCATCGGCGGCAGCGGTTGCGGCGGGGGCGGCAACTCGACGACGCCGCCCATCACCAGCGACGCGGACGCGGGGCCGCCTCAGGAGACCAGCGGGCCGTACCAGCCGCTGACGGTCGGTTCGACCTGGACGTACCACGTCGATGATCAGGGGACGGTCTACGACAAGCAGAGCTCGGTCGAGGCCTACGAGGACATGGGCGGCGACCTGGCCGGCACGATGGGCTACAAGGTGCGCGAGACGGTGAAGGCGTCGATCCAGCTCACCTGGTACGAGCAGACGATGACGGACGTCCGCCGCCATCACGATCAGCTGAGCGACACGTCGGGCCGCCAGCTGTCGGACGAGTGGTACTCGCCGTACCTGCTGCGCGTCGACGAGGCGCCGGAGCACCTGCAAGCGGGCGCGTCCTGGACGATCAACTACACGAAGACCAAGACCACCAGCAGCAAGCCGATGACGACGACCAACCAGGCCGAGACCTGGGCGGTCGACGGGGTCGACGTCGTCACGGCGGTTCCGGCGGGCACCTTCAAGGCCCTCAAGATCACGCGCACCGACACCGCCGACGGCTCGACCAAGACGCAGTGGTTCACGAAGGGCGTCGGCAAGATCCGCGAGGTCACCGGCCAGGGCCACACCGAGGAGCTGACCGCCTACAACATCGCGCAGTAGCGCTCAGAGATCTTCGCCTCGCCCCCGAAAGGGGGCGAGGGCAAACGGCTTCAAGAACTCGCGCTTCGCAAACGATCCGGCGATCGGCGCCCTTACTGGTTCTCGATCTCGCGCTTCATGAAGATCGCGCCTTCGGTGACGATCTTCTCGCCGGGGGTCAGGCCGCCGAGGACGCGGATGCGGCCCTCGCTCTCGGGGCCGACGTCGACGCGGCGGATGCGGAACACGTTGCCTTCCGTCGCGACGATGACGTACGTCCGGTCGCCGTCGGTCAGCACGGCCTTCGACGCGATCGCCATGACCTTGCGGCGGCCGTTGTCGCTGATCGCGACCTTCGCGAACATCTCCGGCTTCAGCCGGTGGTCCTTGTTGGGGACGACGCAGCGGATCTTGACGGTGCGCGTGGCGGCGTCGACCACCTCGCCGATGTGGCTGACCGCGCCCGCGAACTTCTCCCCGGGATACGCCGGCACCTGGATCGAGACCGCGTCACCCTCCGCGATCAGGCCCAGGTCCTGCTCGTACGCGTCGGCGAGCACCCACACGCTGTCGAGGCTGGAGATGGTCAGCAGCGGCGTCGCCTGATCGGCGCGCACCTCCTGTCCGACCAGCACGTTGCGCTCGACCACCACGCCGGCGATCTGCGCGCGCAGCGCCGCGCCAACCGTGGGATCCGACGGCGATACCCCGAGCGCCTTCAGCTGCGCGGTCGCGCGCGCGTAGTCCGAGTGCGCCTTCTTCAACTCGCCCTCCGACTGCGCGACCTCCTTCTCGGCCACCGCGCCCTCCGCCTGCAGCTTGTGCACGCGCTCCGCCGCCTTCTCCGACACCGACAGATCCGAGAGCGCCTTCTGCGCGTCCGCCTGGATCTGGCCCACGCTGGGCGACGACAGCTGGATCAGCGCCTGGCCGCTGCGCACGCGATCGCCCGCTTTCACCAGGATCGACACGGCCCGGCCGTCGATCGGCGACGCGACCCGCTGCGTGTGGTCCTCGTCGAAGCTCACCCGTCCGGGCAGCGAGATGGTCGACGCGCCCGACGCCTCCTGAACCGTCTCGATCTTGATGAAGTCGTGCGGCGCGTGGTTCGGGTCGTAGCGGATGAAGTCGCGCGGCTTCTCGCCGGCGCCCCCGCTCTCGGTCTCGCCATGGCTCTTCGAGCACCCGGCGGCGGGCGCGAACAAGGCCGCGAGCGCCGCGGCGAACAAGATCTGTCTGGGACGGCGGTTCATGGCTCTCCTACGGCGTGTGAGACGTCGGCGGTTGCCTGGCGAAAGTCGTAGACGGCGCGCAGGTATTGCGCCTGCGTGTCGAGATACGTCCGCTGGGCCTCCAGCAGCTCGATCAGCGAGATCGCGCCCGCCCGATACGACTTCTCGGCCACGCGCAGCGCCGTCTCGGCGCGCGACAGCATGCCGCCCTTGTCGGACGTGCCCGTCGGCGTCCCAGGCACATCGCCGCCCGCCGGCTGCTCGAACACCGCCAGCAGCGTCGCCGCGCGCGCCCCCTTGCGCACCGCCTCGGCCACGTCGCGCGCCACGGCGATCCGCAGCCGCTCGCCGTCGTTGTCGGCGCGCCGCTGATCCAGCCCCGCGCGCCCGATGTTGGCCTGGTTCCGGTCAAAGAGCGGCAGCGGGAGCGACAGCGTCAGCGCCATCGTGTTGGGGTTGTCGCCCGAGACGGTGAAGTCGCTGTGCGTGTAGGAGCCGCCGAGGGTGATGTCCGGCAACCGCTCGCGCTCGGCGGCGGCGAGCTGCGCGTCCGCCTGCAGGCGCGCCGCCCCGGCGGCCCGAAGGTCCGGGCGCCGCTCCAGCGCGCGCTGCGTGAGCCGCGCCAGATCGAAGCGCGGCCGCGATGCCGCGTCGGCCGCGTCGGGGTGCAGCGCGGGCAACTGCGTGACCGAGGGCAGGCTCAGCAGCGCCGCCAGCTTGCCGCGCGCGACGTCCAGCTGCATCTCGGCGTCGATGACCGCGTTCTGGTAGCGCAACCCTTCGAGCTCGATCTTGCGCAGGTCGGCCTCCGAGATGTCGCCGGCCTTGAAGCGTGCCTGGGAGACCTTGATCGTCTGGGCGTAGCGGTCGGCGAAGTCGTGGGCCATCTGCCGCTCGTCCTGCTCGCGCACCGTCTCCGCGAAGCTGGAACGCACGACGTAGACGATCTCCCGCAGCGCGTCCTCCGTCAGCAGGCGCCGGTGATCGACCCCCTTCTCCGCGGCCCGCGATCGCGCGCTGCGCTTCATCCACACGTCGACGATCTCGCTGACACCGACCGTCTGGACCGGCTGCCCGAAGAACCCCAGCGACGGCAGCACCTGCCCCATCTGGATGTTCGGCGTGCCCAGCACGAGGTTCCCGATGCCGTACTCGAAGACCGGGTTCGGGTAGATGCGCGCCGCGACGACGTCCAGCTCGCTCGCCTCGATCTCGAGGCGGGCCGCGATCACGTCGCGGTTTCGCTGCAGCGCCACCGCCACGGCCTGATCCGACGAAAGATCTGCGGCCTGCGCGCGCCACCCCGCACCCGCGATCGCGGCGATCAGGACCGCTGCTGTCAGGGTCTTCATGGTTCCTCCCGCTCCTCGGGATGCCGCGCCCGCCACTTACCGAACCAGCGCTCGGCCAGCTGATAGGTCGTGGGCAGCAGGAACATGGTGAGGAGCGTCGCGGGCAGCAACCCCCCGACGATCACGATCGCGAACGGCCGCTGCGTGTCCGACCCGATGCTGTGCGACAGCGCCGCCGGCAGCAGGCCGATCGACGCGGGGAACGCCGTCATCAGGATGGGCCGCAGTCGCCCGGCCACCGCGCGCATCACGCTCTCCGGCGTCGCGGCCGGGTTCGCCCGCGCGCGCCGCATGTAGTTGACGATCAGAACGCCGTTCATGACGGACACGCCGAACAGCGTGATGAAGCCGACCGCCGACGAGACCGACAGCTCGGTCCCGGTCAGGAACAACGCGAACACGCCGCCGACCGTCGCGAACGGGACGTCCAGCAGCACCACCAGCGCGGGCAGCGTCGCGCGGAAGGTCATGTAGAGCAGGAAGAAGATCAGCAGGACCGAGATCGGCACGACGAACGCCAGCCGCTTCATCGCGCGCTGCTGGTTCTCGAATTCGCCGCCCCAGGTGAGGTGGTAGCCCTCCGGCAGCTTCACGGCCGACGCGACGTGGGCCTGCGCATCGGCCACGAAGCTGCCCATGTCGCGCCCCTCGATGTTGCACTTCAGCGCCAGGAACCGCTGGCCCTGCTCGCGGTTGATCTGCGTGCGCCCGCTGTCCAGGTGCAGCTTCGCCAGCGCTCCCAGCTGCAGGCGGGCGCCGCCGTCGATCGGGATGTCGAGCCGCCCGACCGACGCCGGATCGCCCTGCCCCGCGATCGGCGTCTTGATGCGCACGCCGACGCGGCGCTCGCCTTCCCACATCGACGTGGCCAGCTTGCCGCCGTACGCGCTCTCGATGGCGTCCTCGACGTCGCGGACGGAGACGCCGTAGCGGGAGGCGGCCTCGCGATCGACGTCGGCGACGATGTGCTGCGCGCTGCCCGCCCGGTAAATATCGACGTCGCGCGCCCCGCGCGTGCCGACGATGATCGCTTTCACCTCGTCCAGCTTCTGGTGCATCAGGCCCAGGTCATCGCCGTAGATCTTCACGACGACCTGCCCGCGGATGCCGGAGATTGATTCTTCGACGCGATCCTTGATCGGCTGGCTGAAGTTGTAGTCGACGCCCGGCCGATCCAGCGACGTCCGCATCGCCTCGACGATCTCTTCCTTCGATCGTTTGCGGTTGTGTTTGCCGTCCTTGCCGTCAACGTCAACCTTCGGCCACTCGGCCTCCGGCTTCATGATCACGAAGGTCTCGGACTGGTTCGGCGCCTCGTCGTCGGTGCCGTCCTCCGGGTGGCCCTGCTCGCTGAGCACGTCCTTCACCTCGGGGAACTTCATCAGCGCGAGGCGCATCTCGCGCAGGACCTCGGCCCCGCGCTCCAGCGACACCGCGCTGGGCATGGTCACCGTGATGTGAATATCGCCCTCGTTCATCGGCGGCAGGAACTCCGACCCGAGGTGCGGCACCAGCGACATCGCGCCGCCGATCGCCGCGACGGCGACCACCATGACCAGCAGCGGCCGGCGCATCGTCACGCGCAGCCCGTCGAGATACCGGGATTGCAGCCAGTCGAGGAACGGTGGGTGCTTCTCGGTCACGGGCCGCCGCTTCAGCAGCGCCGCCGTCAGCGCGGGCACCGTCGTCAGCGTGAACAGCAGCGCACCGCCCAGCGCGAACGCGTACGTCAGCGCGACCGGGCGGAAGATGCGGCCCTCGACGCGTTCGAGCGTGAAGATCGGCATCATCGCCGCGCCGATGATCGCCATCGAGAACAGCGTCGGCCGCACGACCTCCTTCGCGGACTCGGCGACCACGTGCGCGACGCTCTCGGGCGGTGGTTTCTCTATGGCCAGGTGGCGGTACGCGTTCTCGACGAGGATGACCGCGCCTTCCAGCAAGATGCCGAAGTCGATCGCGCCCATCGACAGCAGGTTGGCGGGCACGCCGGCGTAGTAGAGGCCGACGAACGCGCCGAGCAGCGCCAGCGGCATGACCATCGACACCGCCAGCGAGCCGATCACCGCGCGGAGGAAGATCCACACGATGATGCTGACGAGGACGATGCCCTCGATCATGTTGTGGGACACCGTGTGCAGCGTCGTGTCGACCAGGCGGGTGCGGTCGTAGAAAGGAACGATGCGCATGCCGGGCGGCAGGATCTCGCCGTTGATGTGCGCGATCGCCTCGTGCACGTTGGCGAGCACGTCCTTCGGGTTCTCCCCGCGCCGCAACAGCACGGTCCCCTCGACGGAGTCGCTCGCCCCCCCGCGCGCGACCGCCCCGCGCCGGGGCGTGTACGCCTCGACCACCTGCGCGACGTTGCGCACCAGCACCGGCGTGCCGCCGGTCGCCTTGATGACCGTGTTGCCGATGTCGACCGGCGACTTCAGGTAGCCGCGGCCGCGCACGACGAGCTCGGACTCGCCCAGTTGCAGGTAGCCGCCCGACGTCGCGCCGTTCGACGCCGCGACCGCGTCGATCACGTCCTTCAGCGTGATGCCCGCGTTGCGCAGCTTCGACGGATCGGCCAGCACGTGCCATTCCTTCTGGAAGCCGCCGAAGCTGACGACGTCGGCGACGCCCGGCGCGCGCATCAGGTTCTTCGAGACGACCCAGTCCTGCCAGCTGCGCAGCTCGCTGGGCGAGTGATGGTCACTCTCCAGCGTGTACTGGTAGACCTGCCCGACCGGCGTGTCGTTCGGCCCCAGGTGAGGCTGGATTCCCTCGGGCACCTCCGCGTCGCCCAGCCGTTCCTGGACCTGTTGCCGGGCCCAGTAGATGTCGACGTCGTCCTCGAAGGTCAGGATGACCTGCGACAGACCGAACGACGTGATCGACCGCTGGATGAGGACGCGCGGGGTCCCGGTCAGCGCGCGCTCGACCGGGATGGTCACCTGCTTCTCGATCTCCTCCGCCGCCTGGCCGGGGTAGAGGGTGATGACCATGACCTGGACGTTCGTGACGTCCGGGAAGGCTTCGATCTTGAGCTTGCCGAACGTGAGGACGCCGAAGACCGCGAACACGAGGGTCGCGATCAGCGTGATGGCACGCCGGTGAACGGCGAAATCGATGAGCTTGTCGAGCACGGGGGGGCCGAGCAGATGCGTTCAGGCAGAAGTCAGCCCATCGACCAACTGCACCCGACGTGCCTACGCGGCGCGGCGATATTTCAAGTACTTACGCTTGCTTGCGCTACCAGACTGAAAGGAACTTGTAGGGGGCCCTGAAGGAAAGTTTCAGGGTCGGGCCCGAAAGCGCCACGAGCGGCGCGTTTTTGTCTCCAATTCGCGTACCGAATTGCCCTCCTCCGGACACTAGTGGCCCATGCGCAAATCGACTTCATTGGTGGTGTTGTCTGTTCTGGTCCTGGCTGGCTGGGGCTGTGGTGGCGGTGGTGGTGATGGGACGGGTAAAGGAGGCACGACCGGATCGGCCGGCAACGGTGGAACCACGGGATCGGCCGGCAAGGGCGGAACCACCGGCGCAGCGGGAACGACCGGCGGCGGCGGTTCGACGGGTGGATCCACGGCGGGGTCGAGCGGTGGCGCGGTCGCCGGCTCGAGCGGCGGCGCGGTCGCTGGCTCGAGCGGCGGAGGAGACGCGGGCCGCGGCGGCACCGGTGGCGGCGCGGCGGGTACGGGCGGCAGCGGTGCCGGCGGCACCACGGGTTCGGGTGGCACCACAGGTTCGGGTGGCGCTGCGGCGGGCACCGGCGGCAGCGCGGGGCGCGGCGGCAACGGTGGAGGCGCGGCGGGCACCGGCGGCAGCGGCACCGGTGGATCGACGGCGGGCACCGGCGGCGGCGCGGCGGGCACGGGCGGCGGCGCGGCGGGCACGGGCGCTGGTGGCGCAGCCGGAACAGGCGCCGGCGGTGCGCCGGCGGCGTGCACCGCGGCGTTCACCGGTGACGCCAAGCGGCCGCAGCTGACCGATTCGTCGGCGGCCTGCTACACGATGTCGCGCTACCTCGCGCAGACGGGGACCGTCGGCGCGCTGACCACCGACAACTGGGATCCGACGGCCGGGTTGCCCGCCGCGAGCACGTTCACCCCGACGCTCACCGTCGCGGCCGACGGCAGCGGCACGCACACGACGGTCCAGGCGGCGATCACCGCCGCGAAGGGGATGACCGGCGGCGCGCGCGTCTACATTCTCGTGAAGCCGGGCACCTACCGCGAGCTGGTCTGCATCGACGGCAGCGTTCCCATCACGCTGTACGGCGCGAACACCGACGCCACGATGGTCACGATCGTCTTCAACAACTACAGCGGCAAGACCGTCGACGCCAACGTCAACGCCTGCTCGAATCCCACGACGGCGAATCCGCCGAAGACGACGTACGGCACCAGCGACAGCACCACGGTGTTCGTGAAGTCGCCTGGCTTCCAGGCGATGAACCTCACCTTCGCCAACGACACCGACGAGATCGCCGCCGGCAATCCGTCGTCGATCCAGGCGGTCGCGTTGACCACCCAGGGCGATCAGGGCGTGTTCCAGAACGTGCGCTTCCTGGGCAACCAGGACACGTTGCAGGTGAAGACGTCGGCGACGACGGTCGTCGCCCGCATGTACTTCAAGAACAGCTACATCGAAGGCGACACCGACTTCATCTTTGGCCGCGCGACGGCCGTGTTCGACAACTGCACGCTGTTCTACGTCGCGGGCCGCAAGACGAACAGCACGCACATCTCGCCCAGCACCGAGATGCCGGTGGGCTTCGGCTTCCTGATCATCAACAGCAAGATCATGGGCGCCAGCAGCATCTCGGGCACGACGCTGCTCGGGCGCGCCTGGGATGACAGCTCGGGGACGATGCCCAACGGACAGGCGATCATCCGCGAAACGCAGATCGCCGGGCACATCAACGTGGCCGCGCCCTGGGGTGCCGCCGCCTCGTCCAGCCGCGCGTTCGACGCCAACACGAACCGCCTCTACGAGTACAAGAACACGGGCGCCGGCGCCGCGCCGTAAAGCCGCGGCCGCCCTACCCCAGCCCGTAATCCGCGATCTTCTTGGCGATGGTCGGATACGACACGCCAAGAAGACGCGCGACCTGCGTCCGGTTGCCGCCCGCGAACTCGAGGAGGCGCGCGATGTACGCGCGCTCCAGCGCCTCGAGGTCGGGCGGCTTGCCCGCCGCGTCCAGCTCGGCGGCGAAGAAGTGTCCGCCCGTCGGCAGCGCGCGCGTCGGCCCCGACAGCACGATGCAGCCCGGATCGATCGCCTCGCCGGTCGACAGGATCACGGCGCGTTCGATCACGTTGCGCAGCTCGCGCACGTTCCCCGGGTAGTCGTAGGCGGTCAGCAGCCGCTCGGTCTCGGGCGTGAACCGCGTGACCGGCTTGCGCATGCGCGTCGCGAACCGCGCCAGGAAGTGGGCGGCGAGCGGCAGGATGTCCTCGCGCCGATCGCGCAGCGGCGGCACGCGGATGTGGAACACGTCCAGCCGATGATAGAGGTCCAGGCGGAAGCGCCCGCGCTCCACCTCGTCGGCCAGCTCCTTGTTGGTGGCGGCGACGACGCGCACGTCGACCGACAGATCGCGCGTGCCGCCCAGGCGCCGGAACGTCATCTCCTCCAGCACGCGCAGCAGCTTCGCCTGCGTCGGCATCGGCATCTCGCCGACCTCGTCGAGGAACAGCGTCCCGCCGTCCGCCTCCTCGAACAGCCCGCGCTTCTGCGTCTTGGCGTCGGTGAACGCGCCGCGCTCGTGCCCGAACAGCTCGCTCTCCAGCAGGTTCTCCGGCACGGTCGCGCAGTTGATCTCGACGAAGGCACCGTCGCACCGCCGCGGCGTTCGCCGCGCGATCAGATCCGCGATCAGCTCCTTGCCGGTCCCCGACTCGCCCTGGATCAGCACCGTCGTGTCGGTCGCCTCGGCGACCTTGTCGACCATGTCGATCACCTTCTGCATCGCCGGCGACGGCCCGCCCACGAAGTCACCCATCGCCGCCTGCGCCCGCCCGGTCAGCTGGCGCACCTGCGCGCGCAGCCGCTTCGCCTCCAGCGCCTTGCGCATGGTGACGACCAGATCAGGCAGCTGCAGCGGCTTCGACAGGTAGTCGAACGCGCCGAGCTTGAGCGCCTGCACGGCGCTCACCACGTCGGAGTACGCGGTGGCGATGACGATCAGCGTGTCGAGGCCGCGCTCCCGCGACTCGCGCGCCATCACCTCGAGGACGGCGATGCCGTCGGTGTCGGGCAGGTGGCGATCGAGGATCACCAGATCGCACGGGTCGCGCTGCCACGCCGCCAGCCCCGCCTTGCCGGTCGCCACGGTGGTGACGACGAAGCCCTCCGACGCCAGCGCCTCCTCCGCGACGATGCGGAACGTCTTCTCGTCGTCGATCACCAGCACGGACGGTTTCATGCGCGCGACGCCTCGCTGGCCGGCGCGAGCTCCGCCTCCTCCACGGGTTCGAGCGGCAGCCGCAGCCGGAACAGCGCGCCGCCCAACGCCGCGGACGTCTCGGCCTCGATGCGGCCGCCGTGCGCGTCGATGAAGCGGCGCGAGGTGGGCAGGCCCAGCCCGGTGCCGTTCGGCTTGGTCGTGAAGAACGGCTCGAACAGGTGGTCGCGCGCCTCCGCCGACAGGCCGGGGCCGTCGTCGGCGACCTCGATGATCGCCTCGCCCGCCGCCACCCGCAGCGACACGTCGACCTTCTTGCCCGCCTCGATGGCGTTCTTGACCAGGTTGACGATGACGCTCTGGACCTTGTGCGCGTCGCAGCGCGTACGGAGCGCCGGAGGCGCCTGCACGCTCACCTCGACGCCCCGCTCGGTCGCCAGCTCGGCGACCACGCCGATCGCGCGCCCCACCACGGCCGACAGATCGGCGGGCGCGCGCTCGATGCGCGGCGAGCGCGAAAACGACAGCAGCGAATCGACGACGTCGCGCAGGCGGGCGATCTCGCTGGCGACCTGCGGCCGCAGCCGCGCCACCCGCACCTGATTGTCGGGATCGTGCGCGATCAGCTCGACCGCCATACCGAGCCCGTTCAGTGAGTTCTTCAGCTCGTGCGCGATCGCCGCCGACGTCTTGCCCATCGCCGCGAACCGTTCC
>Ga0070683_100000315_pt1 | contig 33337 bp, 34 predicted proteins | sample KBSC713LmetaG_FD_64662 | JGI IMG/M metagenome (GOLD analysis project Ga0070683, IMG submission 64662) | Corn rhizosphere microbial communities from Kellogg Biological Station, Michigan, USA - KBS C7.1-3L metaG | ecosystem: Host-associated > Plants > Roots > Rhizosphere ... | reverse complement strand
ATCCCGCGCGCCGTGCTCGACGGTGAGACGGCGGGCATCTCGCGCCGCGACTTCCTGCGCAACGGGGCGGTCGCCTTCATGACCGTCTACGGCGCGTCGACACTCTCATGGGGTCGGATCTGGGAGACAGCGGCGGCGCAGGCGGCGACGCCGGTCACCGACCCGATCATCGTCTCGATCTTCCTCGACGGCGGTAATGACGGGTTGAACACGCTGGTGCCGGTGACCGGTGCCGACTACGCCGCCTACGTCACCAAGCGCCCGCACATCAAGCTCGACCCCGACAACTGCCTGCCGTTGGCCGGGCCTGCTCCCAGCACCGATTTCCGCTGGCATCCCAACGCGACGGGCTTCAGGCAGCTGTACGACGCCGGCAAGATGGCCGTGATCCCGGCGGTCGACTACCAGCCGCCCGACCTCAGCCACTTCCACTCCCGCGCCTTCTGGCAGGCTGGCAAGCTCGACCCCAGCCCGTCGACAGGCTGGCTGGGCCGCTGGGTCGACCAGAACGGCGGGGCCGCCAACCCGCTGCAGGCGATCTCGGTCGACTGGACGCTCGACGGCTCGCTGAAGAGCGCGGCCAACCCGGTGGCCGTGCTGTCGAGCACCGAGGACGCCCAGTTCGGCATGCGAAACGTGTGGACTGATCGGTCGGCGATGGTGGGCACGTTGGAGAGCCTCACCCAGCGCCCGGCCGTCAACCCCGCGATGGCGGCAGCGGACGACGCGCTGGGCGGCGCGGTCTCGATCGCCAACCGGCTGTCAGGTCTGGGCGCCACGCCTGACCTGGCCGCGCCGTACGGGAACAGCGACTTCGAGCGCAGGATGTCCATGCTGGCATGGCTGATCTCGGCCAACGTCGGCATCCGGGTCGCCTGTCTGTCGTTCGACGACGGCTTCGACTTCCACGACGCCCAGCTGAGTCGCCAGGGCGGCATCATGACCCGCCTTTCGCGGGGGCTTGCCGCCTTCCAGAGCGACCTCGAGGCCCGGGGCGTGGCCGACCGCGTGATCACCCTGGTGTGGAGCGAGTTCGGCCGCCGGGTGGAGGACAACGACTCCGGCGGCGGCGGTACCGACCACGGCGCCGGCGGGCTCGCCCTGGCCATCGGCAGCGGCGTCCGCCCGGGCATCGCGTCGGAGTTCCCGGGCATCGCCGACGGCGACCTGGACGAGTGGGGCAACCTCAGGGTGCCGACCGACTACCGGCAAATCTACACGAGCCTGCTGGGCAACTGGATGGGGACAGATCCGGCCGACGTGATCCCCGACGCCGCCGCTTTCCCGGCGCTGCCGCTGGTCGCATGACCGCTGGTTGAGCGGCACGGGCGGAGCCCCGTCCTATACTCGGCGCAGGTGCGCCCATTCGCCATCATCCGCGCGACCGGCATCGGCGGTCTGGGCACCGCCGCCGCGATCGCGGCTCACGGCGGTGACCGGCTGGCGACCGATCCGCTGTGGCTGCTCGCCGGCGTGGCCGGCGCCCTGACCGCGCTGGCGGCCAGCCAGAGCTGCTGGCGCCTGGTCTCGGCCGCCGGCGGTGCGCCGCCGCCGCTGCCGTTGCCACTGCTGGCTGCAACCCTGCTGGGCGCCCAGCTGGGTGCCCACGCGGGGCTCCAGGCCGCCGGAGCGCCGAGCCACCGCGCGGCCGCCGGGACGTTGGCACTGCATGCCCTGCTGGCGCTGGCGGCGGCGCTGCTCGTTCGCCTGCTCGAGCGGGAGGCAGGGCGGGCGCTGCGGGCCCGGGCTGCGCTGTCCCCGGTCGTCGTGGAGATCCGCCGCCGCGCACCACGCGCGATCCTGGCCGCCCGCTCGCGGGCACCGTTCCCGGTCGGCGGCCGGGCGCCGCCAGAACCGGCCTGATCCCGATCCCGTAGATCGTTCATCAGGAGGAACCATGCGCGCACGCATGCTCGCGGCGACCACCCTCGCGGCGCTCGCCCTGCCGGCCACCGCCGCCGCCCATGTGGAGATCGTCTCCACGGAGGTGGGGGAGGGAGCGCTGTACACCGTGACCACACCCAACGAGAACACGGCCCAGGATATGACCGGGCTTCGGCTGACCGTCCCCGACGGCCTCGAGGTGTCCGCCATCGCCGATGCGAGCGGCTTCACCGCGGAGATCGTCCGCGATCAGAGCGGGCGGGCGGTCGCCCTGTCCTGGCAGGGCGGCTCGCTGAAGCCGGAGCACCTGGGCCTGTTCTCGTTCGCCGGCCATCTGGACGCCGGAGTCGACCGCGTCAAGCTGACCGGCACGCAGAGTTTTGCGGACGGCAGCAGCATGAGGTGGACGCCGGAGATCGAATCCATGCACTCGCACGGTGAAAGCGACACGCCGGCCCGCGCTCTGTCCGGCGCCGCTCTGGCCGTGGGCGTGCTCTCGCTCTCGCTCACGCTCCGCCGAAGGAGTCCGGCCACCTGATCCGGCCGGCACTCGTCGCGGCGGCGCTGCTGGCGCCGCTCGTCGTCCCCGGCGTGGCGGATGCGCACGCCACCCTGGTGCGCACCGATCCGCGGTCCGGCGGCGTCGTGCCGGCCGCTCCGGGGCAGGTGTCCCTGCGCTTCGACCAGCAGGTGACTCCGGTGGCCGGCGGCTCGGACGTCGTCGACGAGTCGGGCAGCTCGGTGATGGCGGGCGCGGCGCGCACGTCGCCCACCGACGCTGCAACCGTCGTGCTGCCGCTGCGCCCAAACCTGCCCGACGGCGACTACACCGTGCGATGGGGGATTGTGTCGTCGGATGGCCACCTGATCTCCGGAGTGTTCGCGTTCGGCGTCGGGGAGGGACGGGGGCCGCCCCAGGCCGTCGCCGCCTCCGGCGGCACCGAGCAGGATTGGCGGTACCTGACCGCGCGAGCGGTGTACTTCGCGGGCCTGCTGCTGCTGATCGGCGGCACCGTCTTTCGGCTGGCCGTGTTCCTGCCGTCTCTGGGCACGGCCCCGGACGGCGGCCGGCGCATGATGGGGCTTCGCGAGCGCCATCGCGCCAACCAGGTGCTCGCCGTCACCGCGGCCATGGCGCTGGCCGGCGGATGGGTGGCGCTGACGCTGCAGGGAGCGGCCGTGGCCGGGGTCAGCTTCTGGGAGGCGTTCGACCATCGGGGGCCTGTCGGCTCCGCGATCGAGGCCACACGGTTCGGTCGTCAGTTCGGCCGCGGCATCGACGTCACCGCGCTGCTGACGGTGCTGGTCGCGATCGCCTACGCCGTGGCGCCCCACTCGCGGCGGATGGCCGTGGCGCTCGCAGGTCCCGCCGCAGCCCTGGGCCTCTGGGCGTTGGCGGTGCCGGGAATCTCGGGGCATGCCGGCGATCCCGGCCGTGGCGCACTCGCCGTCGCCCTCGATGCCGCGCATGTCGCCGCGGCAGCCGTCTGGGCGGGCGGCCTGCTGCAGCTGGCCTGGGTCGTGCCGCACGCCACCCGGGGCCTGCCGGACGCCGACCGCACCCGGGTGCGGTCGGCGATCGCCCGCCGGTTCTCCCGGATCGCCCTATGGAGCGTGGCGGTGCTGGTCGTGACCGGCGTCTGCCGCTCGCTGTTCGAGCTGGAGACCGTCTCTCAGCTGTGGTCGACGTCCTACGGGCGGGTGCTGCTGGGCAAGGTGGCGGTGCTCGCCCTGCTCGTCATGCTCGGCTATCGCAACCGGCGGATCCTCGACCGCTTCCGCGAGCTGCGACGGTCAGTGGTCGTCGAGCTGGGGCTGCTGGCCGTGGTGGTGGGGTTGGTGGCCCTGCTCACGAACCTGCCGCCGGGCACGTCTCCCGCTGCCGCCGGCGCGGCCGGCGCGGCGCCCCGCGGCGGGATCGCCACCCTGCCCGTCCGCGGGGGAGGCAGGCTCACGGTCTGGCCCGGCCACGCGGGGACCAATGTGTTCGCCCTGCGCATGCCCGGCCTGCGGGGCGGCGCCACGCTGATGCTCCAGCGCCCCGACGGCAGCGGCAGCGAGCAGCCCCTGGAGCGCCGAGCCGACGGCACCTACACGCTGCTGGCACAGGATGTGCCGGCGGGCTCGCTGGTCGCGCAGATCTCAGCCGGCGCCCACACGTGGGCCGCGACCGTCCAGATCGGGGCGGCGTCGGTGACCCCGGGCGTGCCGGCATCGCCTGCGCCGGCGGGGCCGGTCGCCGCAGGGCAGGCGGCAGACCTCGCCGTCGGGCTCCAGCGGCTGCCGGCCGACCGGGTCAGGGTCACGGTGCTGGCGGCCGACGGCTCCGCCGTACGCAACGCGCTGATCACCGTGAACGGCCGGGTCGCCCTGCCCTGCACCGGGCCGGAGGTCTGCTACCAGGTCCGGCCGCCACGGGGCGCCACGGCGCTCGATGTCGAGGTCGGTCGAGCGGGAAGGCCCCCGGTGACGGCCGCCGTCGACCTGCCTCCCGCGGGATCGCCCACCGCTGCGGCGCTCGTCCGCCGCACGGCGCGGGCGCTGCGGCGAGCCGGCTCGCTGATCGCCGTTCAGCACCTCGCCTCGGACCCCGTGCACCGGGTGGTCTCGCGGTTCGTCGTCAACGCACCCGACCGGCTCGAGATCCACGTCGAGGACGGGCTGGACAGCGTGATCATCGGCGACCGGCGCTGGGACCGGCCGCCCGGCGAGGACTGGCAGCGGTCGAAAGCCCGGCCGGTCACGGTGCCCGACCCGTTCTGGGCGCAGCGGCCGGTGGCGGCGTACGTGGCCGGCCAGACAGCTCGTACCGTCGACGTCACGCTGGCGTACGACAACGGCTCGCCAACCTGGTTTCGCCTGCACATCCAGCGCGCGACGGGACGCGTGCTCGAGGTGCACATGATCACCGCCGCGCACTTCATGACCGAGGCCTACACGAGGTTCGGCAGCGCGCCGGTTGTCAGGCCGCCGGCTCTGTAGCCGGCGAGCGGCCGCGAAGGCCGGCGCCCATCGCAGCGCACACCAGCACGGCGACCCCGATCGCCAGCATCACATCGCCGACCGAGAACACGTTTCCGAACAGGATCCAGTCGGGCGCGGCCCACCTGTCGACCAGCCAGGACAGCCTCGGCGACGCCTCCGCGACGCTGTTGTTGTAAACGCCGTGATGCGTCAGCCCGGCCTCCCGGATCGCGCCCGGCAGTGCCGGCATGTGGCCCCCGTTGGCCAGGATGGCGGCCAGGTTCGCCAGCATGCCCAGACCGGCGATCGCCATTCCGGGCAGCCGCAGATTGAGGGCCGTGACGGCCACCAGGCAGACGTACGAGGCGATCGACAGCGCGGTCGAGAGCCCCTGCGGCAGGTCGACAGGGAAGATCGGCGACGGGAAGGCGATCAGCTGCAGGCCGATGGCGGCGAAGAACAGCCACCAGGCCCGCAGTTCGAGGTCTGCGAGCCGGCCCAGTCGGCCGCCCAGCAGCAACCCCAGCACGACTCCCAGGATCACGGCCGGTACTAGGAACATCAGGCGGTCACCCGCTCCGACTGCCCGCCCGCCGCGGCCGGCAGGGATGCCAGATGCCGCTCGAGCGCGGTCACGATGCGGGCGTCGAACTGCGTCCAGCAGCGGCGGCGAAGCTCCGCCACCGCGTCTGCGGAGGAGGTGGCCGAGCGGTACACGCGGTCGGAGGTCATGGCATCGAAGGCGTCGGCGACCAGGATGATCCGCGAGCCCAGCGGAATGTCCTCACCGGCCAGGCCGAGCGGATAGCCCGAGCCGTCCCACCACTCGTGGTGGTGGCGGATCCAGCGGTCGACCGGCGACACGCCGAGCCCTTCCAGCAACCGGTAGCCGAGCTCGGCATGCTCGCGCATTGTCTCCAGCTCGTCGGCGTCCAGCTTGCCGGGCTTCTGGAGGATCCGGTCGGGGATCGCGATCTTGCCCAGGTCGTGCAGCAGGCCGGCCAGGCGCACCTGCTCGACGGTCTCCTCGTCCAGCTCCATCGCCCTGGCGATGCCCTCCACCAGCCGGGAGACGGACTGCGAGTGCGCCCCGGCGTAGGTGTCCTTGGCGTCCACCACCCGGATCAGGCTCTCCGCCGCACGCAGCCGGGCATGGCGCTCGGCGGTCTCGGCCAGCTCCTCGGGTGTGAAGATGCGAACAACGTTGGGGCTGTAGACGCAGCTGCGGTTCTTGCCGTGGTTCTTCGCCCAGTAGAGCGCGCTGTCGGCCACCCGCTGCAGCTCGTCGCGCTCCGGCGCCATGCTGGGATAGGTGGCGATGCCCACGCTGACGGTGACCGGCTCCCCGTGCGGGAAGGCGGTCTGCCACAGCCGAGCGTGCAACCGCTCGAGCGAGGAGTAGGCCAGCTGCTCGTCCTCCCCAATCCGAAGCAGCGCAAACTCCTCACCGCCGATCCGGTAGCAGGCGTCGGAGCCGTACTCCTCGCGCAGCAGGTCGGCCAGCATCTTCAGCACCTGGTCGCCGACCGGATGGCCGAACCGGTCGTTGATGCTCTTGAAATTGTCGATGTCGATCATCGCCAGCGACAGCCGGTCGCGCGTCGATGCGCTGAGCGCCAGCGCCTCGCGCAGATCGGTCTGGTAGGAGCGGTGATTCCGCAGCACGGTCAGGCCGTCGGTCTCCGCGTCCCTGGTGGCCATGATGGAGCGGTAGGCGTACCGCTGGTAGAGGGCGAGCGCGAACAGCGGGCCGGCCAGCAGCAGCTCGAGCAGCGGGCCCACCTTCCACAGCGACGTCGCCAGCGCGGCGATGAACGCCATAATGCCGAAGGCCGGGCCCGAGTGGCGAACGTAGTCCTCGAGCATGGCCCGCAGCGGCGTTCCCTGGTAGAGCGAGACGGCGACTGCGACCAGCACCACGTCGACGAGCACGAAGAACATGCCGCCGGTGAAGACCAGGATGGTCAGCCGGCCGGCGTCCTCGACCGGCATCGTCCAGCCGTCCCAGCCCAACAGCAGGCCGGGCACCGCCGACATGAACACCGACATCAGGTAGGCCGAGGTGTTGAAGATCGACCGCAGGAACGGCGCCCGGTCGACCGCCTGGCTGATCGCCATCGCAAACACGGCGGTCAGCACGCCGTATTCCCAGCCGAACAGCACCTGACAGGCCATCAGGAAGACGAAGGCCAGGGAGACGCTGCGCTGGCCGGTCTCGTCGAGCGGCACCGGCTTCAGCTCGGTGGCCAGGGCGGCGATCGAGAACACCAGAACGCCGAAGATGACCTCGCCATGCGGCGGTGATTCGACGATCCGCGCAATCGCCCCGACTGCCACCGGCACAGCCGCCGCGATGACGACGGTGATGTACCGGAGCAGCCGGGGCGGATACGTGCGGGACACGGTTGGGGATGACTCGGCTGTCACTTAAACATCGATGGGGTGTATCGGCCGATCACTGCACTCAGCTTGAGTGCTCTGGCCCGGAGCTCAAGGAGCGGCAGTGACTAGGCGCCCCACTTGACGGCTGCGCCAGAAGCCACGGCGTAGGCGGCGATGGCGCTGAGCACGAGCGCGACACGCGTCGCGCGATAGTTCCACTTGATCATTGGGCACCTCCCTTCACATGAGCGGAGCGTTCGAAGGACGCCGTCGAGAACACCGCCCACACCGGTCACATCAGGTGCCGGATGGCTCCGGAAAGCTTGCGAGAAGGAGCCGCCGCCGGGGGGTCTCTCAGGCGTCACTCACGTCATAGCGACGGGACGGAGACCCCGATTCCCCCTGAAGGGGGATCTAGCGAGATTCGCCTACGGGCGCCGGATCAGGCCGTCGGCGGAGAGCCGGATCCCGCGCGCGCCGAGGTCGGAACGGGACAGCTGGCCGATCAGCGCAGCGCCGTTCCCACCGGGGTCGGGCACCGGCTGTCCCTCGCCTGCCAGGCTCACCGACACGACCTTGCCGCGGACGAACCGGCCGTCCTGGTCGAGCGTCACCCGCAGGACGGCGGACACACCCAGCAGCCCGCCGGTGCTGAAGTTGCGGTAGCCGGCGAAGTCACCGAGGCTGTACGCGATCAGCCGGCCCTTGTAGAACTCCATGCCGCGCAGCACGTGGGGGCCGCTGCCCAGCACCAGGTCGGCGCCGGCGTCGACGGCCATGTGCCCGAACGCGATCGGGTTGCCGCGGTTCTCGCCGAAGTAGATCTCGTCCTGCCCGGTCACGTGCGTGGCGCCCGACCCCTCCGCCCCGGCGTGCATCGCGACCACCACCAGCTGCGCCCTGGCGTCGGCCCGCTCGATCAGGGCCCGCATGGCCGCGTAGTCGTTCAGCGGGCCGGTGTTCGGATAGGGGCCGGCGCCGATGAACGCGACCGTCACGCCCCGCACCTTGACGTACGTGATCTCTGTCGTGCGTCCGGTGTGGTCGAGCCCGGCCCGGTCGAGCGCGGCCACGGTGTCGTCGAGCCCGGCCTGCCAGAAGTCGAAGGCGTGGTTGTTGGCGTTGCTCATGATCGTGAACCCGGCGTGTCTGAAGTACCGGCCCCATGACGGCGGCACGCGAAACTCGTAACAGGCGCCGGCCGGCAGCGAGGCGCACTTGCCCGATGCCTGGTCGGTGAGCGTGCCCTCGAGGTTGGCAAAGGCGATGTCGGCCGCGATCGCCGGCTTGACGGCGTCGAAGTAGGTGGCGGGCGACGGCGCCAGCGAGCCGGCGAAGCCGAGCATCGTGTCGCCCACCGCCGAGATGGTGACGCGGCCCTTCGGGTCGGCCGCCGGCGACGGAGTGGAGGCCGGCCCGCTGGAGGCCGGCTGCCCGGTGCTCGGCGAGCTGCCGCCGCGACCGTGTGAGGGCGCCGGCGAGGCAGCAGAGTCACCCCCGGCGAGGAGCTGCGCCAGGCCCAGCCCGGCCGCGGCGATCACCGCCAGCCCGGCCACCAGTGCGACCGTTCGGCGGCGCCGCACCTGCTTCCGGCGATGTTCTGCGCGGTGCACGCGCATCGTCCGGCGCCGGTCGCCGTATGGGTCCTGCTCCGCCACGCTTGCCGTATCATCGCCCATCGTGGGGCTGGAGCAGCGCATACTCGAGGCCGTGGAGTCGGGGCGCGAGGAGCTGGTGGAGCTGGTCGGCCGTCTCGTCGCGTTCGACACCACCGCGCGTGAGGTGGACGATCCGCCGCGCGACGAGGCCGACCTGCAGGCCTATCTCGGCGACCGGCTGCGAGTCGCCGGCGCCACGGTCGACATCTGGGAGCCCCGGCCGCAGGACGTGGCCGGCTCGCGGCAGATGCCGCCTGGGCTGACCTTCGACGGCCGCCCGCAGATGGCAGCCAGTTTCGCGGGGTCGGGAGGCGGCCCCAGCCTGCTCCTGAACGGCCACATCGACGTCGTCCCCTCGGCGCCGCGCGACCGCTGGACGAGCGACCCCAACCGGCCGGAGGTGCGCGACGGCAACCTGTATGGCCGTGGGACATGCGACATGAAGGGCGGCGTCGGCTGCATGGTCTATGCGGCCGAGGTGCTGTCCAGGCTCGGCATCCGCCTGCAGGGCGAGCTGATCGTGAACACCGTCACCGACGAGGAGTCGTCCGGCGCCGGCGGCCTGGCCGCCGTGCGTCACGGGGTGCGGGCCGACGCCGGCATCGTCACCGAGCCCACCGCCTTCGAGGTGTGGGTGGGCTGCCGCGGCTCGCTGTCGCCGACCATCACGGTCGAGGGCCGCCCCGGGCACGCCGAGATGGCACAGCCGCACTGGCGCGAGGGTGGCGCCGTCAATGCCATCGAGAAGATGGCCGTCGTGCTCGACGGCGTCCGCTCGCTGCGCGACGAGTGGCGTGGGCGGCCGGACCGCCGGCATCCCCACCTGTCGCCGTCCGACATCGTGCCGGCCAAGATCAGCGGCGGCGAGTGGATCGTCACCTACCCCGCATCCTGCACGCTTGCCTGCGAGCTGATGTACCTGCCTGCCAACGCCGACCAGGACGGCTGGGGCACCCGGGTGGAGGCCGAGGTGACCGAGTTCCTGCTCCGCCGGACGGCCGCCGACCCCTGGCTGGCCGAGCACCCCCCACGAATCGACTGGGGGCTCGACATCCCCCCGTACGAGGTCGACCCCGCCCTGCCGGTCGTCAAAGCCATGCTCGGGGCCAGCGACGCGGTCGGCGAGCCCTCGCGCCTGAGCGGGCTGGACTCCTGGTTCGACGCCGCCACCTTCGCCCGCTTCGGCGACACCCCGTCGATCGGCTGGGGCCCGCGGGACATCGCCTGGGCGCACACCGTCGACGAGTACGTACCGGTTGACGACCTCGTGCGCTGCGCCCAGGGGCTGGCGCTGGCCGCGGTGCGCCACTGCGGGGTTGCGGAATGAGCACGGGCGACATGACGCGGATGGCCACCCTCGGCGACGCGCCGCTGGTGACACGGCTACTTCGCTCGTTCTTCAGCCACGAGGGTCGGGTGGTCGAGCATCTCGACCAGAACGTGGACGCGATCCTGGTCGACCCGGGCCGCGGCTTCTTCACCCTGGCCGGCGATCGCGGCCTGGCCAGCACGACCATCCGCATCTCGGCAGGCGGCGGCTGCAGCGCCGAGATCGAGGAGATCTGGGTCCAGCCCTCGGCGCGCGGCAGAGGGATCGGCGCGATGCTGCTGCGCGGAGCCGTGGCCGAGTGCCAGCGGCGCGGCATCGAGTCGATCGAGCTCCGTGTCACGCCGGACGACGAGGAGGTGGGAATTCCCACCTTCTACACCAAGCAGGGCTTCCGCCACGGCGGCCGGCTGATCTACGAGTACGCGGGCGACAGTGCGGAGACGCCGATGGAGGACTGGGCCTGAGCAGAACACCGGAGTCTGACCCCGGCTGTTAGCGCTCCAGCATCTCCTGCAGCCGCAGGCTGATGTCGCCGGCCCGCTCGAGCATCTCCATCGCCGCCTCCGTGCGCCCCGTCCGGCGCAGGAACTTTCCGTACCAGCGGTAGGCCTTGGACAGCTCGCGGTACCAGCCGCGCTGGCGCCGCAGCAGGTCGATCGCCGTGCCATACGCGCGATCGGCGCTCTCCAGCTCTCCCAGCTCGTCGTACGCACGGGCCAGCACCAGGTAGGCGTCGCCCAGCTCGGCGACCATCGACAGGTCCCCAAGGTGGTCGATCGCCTCGCGGACGCTCTCGATGGCCAGGTCGTGCTCGCCCCGCTGGAGGTGGTAGCGGGCCTCGTCGGTGTGCAGGAAACCGACATCGACCGCACTCGGCTTCGGCCCGTAGAGGGCCCGGGCCTCCTCCAGGGCGACGCCCGCCGCCTCGGTCTGGCCGCCGTCCAGCAGCGCGTGGGCGTAGAACAGCAGGGCATCCGCGAGCCCGTACTCGAAGCCCGCCTCGCGGTAGTCCTCGACCGCCCGGGCAGCGTGCTCGATCGCCTGGTCGCCGCGCCCGAGCACCAGGTTCAGGCGCCCGCTGGCGTAGTTGATACGAGCGCGCGAGCGGGCGTCGAGATCCTGGGCGCCGCGCTGGATCAGGTCCGCCAGCGCATCGCCGGCCCGGCCGTAGTGGCCGTTGTCCGTATGGGCGTAGCTGAGGGCAACCTGGAGCGTGATCCGGGCCTTCAGGTCGGCGTCGTCGTCGAACAGGCTGACAGCGCGCTCGAGGATCTCGACCGAGCGGTCGGGGTCGCCCAGCCCCGAGCAGACCCGGGCCAGCTCCCAGTAGAGCATCTCCCGCTCGACGGGATCCGCGTCGCCCGCGAGCTCCAGCGCCTGCTCCATCAGCCGGCGCGCCTCGGCCTCACGGCCGCGGCGGGTGGCGATCGTGCCCAGGGCCTCCAGAGCGCGGCTGGCCAGCTGATCGCCGCCGACGGCCCGGGCGTCCCGCAGCACCGCGCGCAGCAGCTCGTCGGCCTGGTCGTATTCGAGGAGCCCGATGAGCAGGGATGCGTCGGCGAGGCGCTCGTCGGCGGCGGCGGACAATCCGTCGGTCACGGCTGCGAGCGTATCAGCCGCCGAAAGGCAGAGAACGGACGATGGCCGCCGCCCCGTCCACGGTCACCTCGTCGCCGTCGGCGACCTCGCGGCGCACCACCGCCAGCGCGATCGGGCCGAACCGTGGGGACAGCACGGGCGACGTCACCCGGCCGACCTCGCGCTGGCCCGAGACGATCGGCGAGCCGCCCGCGGGCAGGCCCTCGCCGCCCAGCTCCAGCCCGCGCAGGCCGCGGTTGGCATGCCCACGGTAGCGCAGCCGGGCGACGGGCTCCTGCCCCGGGTAGCAGCCCTTGGTGAAACTGACCGCGCGCTCGTCCAGACCGGCCTCGGCCGGCATCGAGTCGCCGTCGAACTCGTTGCCGTAGGCGGGGATGCCCGCCTCCACCCGGGCCACCTCCCAGTCCGCCGCGTCGCCGGATCCCGGCGGCGGCTCGGCCAGCAGGATGTGCGGTCCGGCCGGCGTCGGCAGCGCGGCCAGCGCGCCCGCGGCCTCGCCCCACACCACCACGTGGCCGCTGGGCTCCAGGTCGACCTTGCGCCGGAAGCGCGACCGCATCAGCGTGGCCAGCGCCTCGTCACGGCGAGCGGAGGGGGCTGCCAGCACCAGCGCATCGCCGGTATTGAAGATCTCCAGGTCGGCGATCACGCGCGCCTTCGGCGTCAGCAGCAGCGCGTAGACGCCGCCGCCCGGCACGGCCAGGTCGATGTCGTTCGACACCATGCTCTGCAGGTACGCGGCGGCATCCGGGCCCGTCGCCCGGATGCAGGAGCGATCCAGCACCACGGCCATGCCGGAACTGTAGAGGCGTTGCCGGGACTACCATTCATCGCCGTTCCACGACCGGAGGAAACCGTGCCCCTGTTCCGCTCCAGCACCGACCGCAAGGCCCGTGAGGCCGGCATCGACCCGAAGCGGATCCCGCCCGGCCAGTACTTCACCGACAAGTGGCCGGTGCTGCACGCCGGCAGCGTGCCCCACGTCGACCTGGCCGCCTGGGACTTTCGCGCCTTCGGCCTGGTCAAGCACCCGCTGCGGCTGTCGTTCGACGAGCTGCTGGCGCTGGGCGCCGAGGAGCGCGAGGCCGACATCCACTGCGTGACCCGCTGGACGAAGCTCGACATGCCGTGGAAGGGCGTGCCGCTGCGGACGGTGCTGGAGCGGGTGGAGCCGCTCGACAGCGCCCGTTACGTGATCGCCCACGCCGAGCAGGGCTACACCGCGAACCTGCCGATCGAGGCGCTGAAGGACGACGGGGTGCTGCTGGCGTACGAGGCCGAGGGCACCCCGCTGACGCCCGAGCACGGCTACCCGCTGCGGCTGCTCGTGCCCAGCCGCTACTTCTGGAAGAGCGCCAAGTGGCTGCGCGGGCTCGAGTTCACCGATGTCGACCGGCCCGGCTTCTGGGAGGGCTATGGCTACCACAACGACGCCGACCCGTGGCAGGAGGAGCGCTACGGCTTCTGAGGCCGGCGCCGGCAGTCAGCCGGCGATCAGGCGGCGGAGCTCCTCGATCGCGGCTCGCCGCTGGCTGCGCGCCACCGCGATCGCAGCGGCCTCCCAGGCCAGCGCCTCGCGCAGAGCTCCGTGCGGCACCACCCGGTAGCCGCAGCGGATCCCGAACCGCGGGTAGACGCCGCCGAAGAAGTAGCGCACACGAGGCAGATGCAGCCGTCCGCAGATCAGGGTCACCGAGCGCACGTCCCGCTCGATCAGCAGCGGCAGTGTGCGAGACATGTTCTCGGCGGTGATTCGCGCCGTCGGCTCGAGCACCAGCTCGACGCTGTCCGGCCCGTCCCAGGCGTCCCGCATCTGCTCGGCCTCGGTGACGCCACCGACCGGCGACCAGCCGCTGAAGATGACGGCCCGCGGCGGCCTTTCGACGGCCAGCCGTGAGGCCAGCCGCAACGCCGCCACGCAGCGCGGGCTGAGCTCATAGGAGCCGTCTGCGGTGACCCGGCCGTTGCCGGGGATCACGATCGCGTGCATCACCTCAAGGTAGCGTGGCGCGCCGGCCGGGGAACCGGGTACCGAACCTGGTACCCAGGGGTGCGATCGTGACCGGTTTGGTGCAGTTTCGGCACCACTCGGGCGCCGAAACGGCTTGCGGCCGTGCCCGAGCGTCGCCTGGCCGGGCAAACGAACCTGCTGTCGAACCCGGTACCGAACCGGGTTCGGCACCCGGTTCGCCTACCGGTTCGCCCCACCGGGGCCGTCAGCGTCGTAGCAGGCTGCGGCCCGCCCAGAGCGCGCCGACCAGGGTGACGACCAGGGCAACCGCCTTCTTGCCCTTGAGCTTGGACTCCCCGCCCTGGCGCTGACGCATGTGGACGGGCACCTCCTGGAAACGCAGGCCCTCCGCCCGGATGCGGAGCAGCGCCTCGACCTCCGGCGACCCGCTGATGTACTCGCGGGCCAGCACGGGCATGGCCAGCGCATTGACCGCGTACATGCCGCTCATCGGATCGTTGAACGGCCGCCGCAGCATCACGCGAACCACGCGGCGCATCACGGCGGTGCCGAATCGCCTCGCTCCCTCGATCCGGTACCGATACGGCTCATGGTCGGGCCCCGACATGTAGCGAGAGCCGACCGCGACGTCGCAGCGGCCGGCGCGCACCATCTCGACCAGCCGCGCGAGCTCAGCCACAGGGTGCTGGCCGTCGGCGTCGACGCGGCCGCAGATCTGGTAACCGCGCTCGTACGCCGCCTCGTACCCGGCAGCGATCCCGGCCCGGAGCCCTCGGTTCTCGGGAAAGCTGTACACGTCGGCACCGCCCTCGCGCGCCACCTCGGCCGTGCGGTCGGTCGACCCGTCGTCGATCACCAGCACATCCGCATCCGGCAGGTCGTGGTGGAGCTCCTCGAGCACCGACGACAGGTTGTCCGCCTCGTTCCAGGCGGGGATGAAGACCAGCAGCTCGGGCATCCCGCCACTGTATCGTTGCCCGTCGTGCCCGACGCCCCCTCCCCCACCAAGGAGCTGTTCTCACGCCGCCTGGAGCAGCTGGTCAACATCGACTCGCCGTCCGACGGCACGGAGCAGGAGCAGGTCGCGGAGGTGATCGCCGGCTGGCTGGAACCGCTGGGCGTGTCGCCGACGTGGATCGAGGAACCGGACTGCCCGGCCCGCAGCATGGTGCTGACGCTGGCCGGCGACGGGCAGGCCACGGTGGCGCTGCTCGGACATACCGACACGGTGTTCCCGCTCGGCACCGTGGCCGAGCGGCCGTTCCGCCGCCAGGGCGATCGCTGTTACGGCCCCGGCGTAGCCGACATGAAGGGCGGTCTGGTGCTGGCTGTGATGGCGATGGAGGAGTTCGCCGGGCGGCCGCGGCCGTTCCGGGAGCTGCGGCTGCTGGTCTGCGCCGACGAGGAGACGCGGCTGCACGCCCCCGCCATCGCCGAATATGGGCGCGACTGCGCCGCCGCCCTGGTCTTCGAGTGCGCCCGCGAGAATGGCAACCTGGTGTCGGCGCGGAAGGGCGCCCTGTGGCGGACGATGCACCTGACCGGCCTGGCAGCCCACGCCGGCGCGGACACCGCCCGCGGGCGCAGCGCGGTCAGCGCACTGGCCAGGGAGATCATCCGGATCGAGGGGCTGGCCGACGGCCGGCCGGAGATGACGTCGGTGGTGACCACGGTCGCCGGCGGCGACGCCGCCAACACACTGCCGGGCCAGGCACGGGCAACGCTCGACATCCGCTCCAGCGTGCCCTCCCACCTCGACGAGGCGCTGCCGCTGCTGACCGCCGGCGGTCCCTACGACGGCGTCGCGATCGAGGTCGAGGATCGCGGCACCTGGCCGCCGATGCCGCTCAGCCCGCGGCTGGTGGACGCGGCGATCGCCATCGCGTCCGGGCTCGGGCTGGCGATCGGCCACGAGCTGTCCGGCGGCGTGTCGGACGGCTGCTGGACGGGCGCGATGGGTGTGCCGTCGCTGGACGGGCTGGGGCCGGTCGGCGGCCGCGACCACACGCCCGACGAGTGGATCGAGATCGAGACGCTCGAATCGCGCATCGAGCTGGCCACCCGGCTGGTCGAGGCGGCGGCCGGCTAGCGGCGCTCGAAGATCGGCACCCCGTCCACCATCGCCACCCGGTGGAAGTTGGTGTACAGCAGCCGAGACGTTGTGCCGCTCTTGTCGAGCTTCCGGGGCCGGTGGAGCACGACCACCCAGCGCACGCCGCCCGGCTCGAGCTGGTGCTGCAGCTGCCCGAGCGCGCCGGGGATGGTCTGGATGTTGCGGTACCACAGGTAGGGAATGGGCGGATCGCGGTCGGCCAGATACTGGACGTCGGCCGCCGCCCACAGCATCAGCACCGGCTCCTCCGGGCGGGTGTTGTCCCGCAGCCACCCGGCCAGGGGGGCGGACAGCGGCAGATGCGGATCCTCCGGGAACAACGAGTGCGTCTGCTCGGCGCCCGAGCGCAGGTAGAGCGGGACGGTGCCCGCGATCGTGAGCGCCGCCAGCGCCGCGACCACGGCCACGGCGGGGCGCCGCGGCCGGCGGAGCAGCTCGGCCGCCCCACCGCCGGCCACGATCGCCAGCGGGGGCAGCAGCTGCAGGTAATAGTGGGGATGGAAGTTGCCGCCGCCGATCAGCGCCAGCATCGCAGCGCCCAGCCACAGCCTGACGAGCAGAGGCATGCTCCGCCAGCCGAGGGCCGCGAGCGCGACCAGCGGCGCCAGCGAGAGGGCCGCGGCCGGTGCGGTGCCCCAGAACAGCTTCGCCCGGTCGACCGGCGAGCCGGACAGGATCGAGTCGCCCTGGCTGCGATAGCTGACGACGGCATACCACCAGTCGTGCGCATTGCCCGCCAGCAGGACGCCCAGGGCCACCGGGACGAACGCGAAGCCGACCACCAGGATGGCCGGCGCGATGCCGGCCCTCCGGCGCGTGATCAGCAGCCAGGCGACGACCGCCAGGCCGCCGTCGAACCCGGACTGCTTGATCATCACCGCGCAGCCGGTGAGGAGGCCGCAGGCAACCAGCCACAACCGCCGCCGGTCGGCCAGGTGGAACGTGAACAGCAGCACGGTCAGCGCTGCGGGCACGGCGGCCAGCATCTCGCCGGCCACCGTGAACGACTCCAACCTCGGCGCCACCCCGAGCGTCGAAAGGAGCAGCCCCGCCAGAATGGCCGGTATCCTCCCCACCACCCGCGCCGAAACACCCATCGTCAGCACCACGAGCGCCACCGCCACCAGCGCCGCAACAACCCGAAACGCGGTCACCGAGCCGCCGTCCAGATGCAGGATCCCGCGAAACACGAGCAGCAGCCCCTGCGGCCGGTCGACCCAGGTCTCGTCGTACAGCGACCAGCCCCGGCTCCAGAGCCGCGCGACCTCGGCGTACCCGCCCTCATCGGTGGTCAGCGGGACCCCGAAGAAGGGCGCGCGGAGCGCGAACGCGAGCACCGCGGCAAGCGCCGCCCACGCGACTGGGGGCCACCGGTCAAGCACGTGGACAGGCCGACTGCCCTGCTGGCCCTGGTCGCGTTCCTGATCGCCCTGGGCGCCCAGATCCTGACCTTCGGCCTGTCCCTGACGCCCGACCGCTACGTGCTCGTGCTGCTGGCCCCGGCCGTCGTCCTGGGAGCGGGACGGCGTCTGATGCTCGATTTCGTTCCCTTCGTCCTGTTGATCGTGTTCTACGAGGAGTGTCGCGGCATCGCGCACCTGCTGCGGCCGGACCCGTACTACCTGCCGCAGCTGGACGCGGAGAAGCTCCTGTTCGGGGGCAGCGTACCCTCCAACGTGCTGCAGGACTGGCTGTGGACGGGGACGCTGCAGTGGTACGACCAGGCGCTGTCGGCGCTCACGCGGATCCACTTCATCGTGCCGCCCACGCTGGCGTTCATCCTCTGGCTGAAGCGGCGGGCGCTGTTCTACCGGTTCGCCGCCACCATGCTGGCGCTCTCCTACTCCGGCGCGCTGACCTTCGCGCTGTTCCCCGCCGCCCCGCCGTGGAAGGCGGCCGACTGGGAGCACCACCTGATCCCCGCCCTGGCCAATCCGCAGGGGGTGCAGACGGCGCAGTCCCCGCTGCCGGTCGACGGCGGCCCGCTGTACCACCTGGTGGACGGCAATCCGTACGCGGCCGTCCCCTCGCTGCACGGCGGCTACTCGTTCCTGATCTTCCTGTTCGTGCTCACCCTGGCCTGGAACACCCGCTGGCGCTGGCTGGCGATGCTGGGCATCCTCTACCCGATCGCCCAGTCGTTCGCGGTCGTCTACACAGGCAACCACTACGTCGTCGACCTGCTGATCGGCTTCGGCTACGCGGCGGCGGCGCTGTTCGGCGTCCGCTGGCTGTGGCGCCGCTACGAGCTGCCGGAATGAGGACAGAGGAGCAGCCCGCCCCGCTGGCCGAGCCGCCGCAGCCGGCGCACCGCGGCGTGCTTCACCGCTACCGCTATCCGCTGGCGGTGTGGGCGATGTCGCGGGCCGGCGTGTACCTGGTGCTGGCCATGCAGGCCTGGACCAGCCGCCGCCCCCGGGGCAGCGGCTTCTCCTTCCATGCGTTCTACTCCACCCTGGGGGACTGGGACGCCACCTGGTACCGGTGGATCGCCGTCCATGGGTACGACCCCTCGATCGGCCACGGAAACACGGCCGCATTCTTCCCGCTCTACCCCCTCACCTGGCGGCCGCTGACCTGGCTCCCCGGCCCGGAGACGCTGTGGGGCAGCCTGCTGTCCTCCGCGCTGCTGGCCGTGGCGCTGTGCCTGCTCTACCGGATGACGCAGGGCCGCTACGACGAGGGCATGGCCCGCCGCACCGTGCTCTACCTGGCGATTTTCCCGCTGGGATTCGTGTTCTCGCTGCCGTACGCGGAGAGCCTGTTCCTGCTCCTGGCCCTGGCCGCCTTCGCCCTCACCTGGTACGGGCGTTGGTGGGCCGGATCCGCATCCGCGGCGCTGGCCGTGCTCTCGCGGCCGGTCGGGGTGGCCCTGTTCCCGGCGCTCGCCTGGCGACTGTGGCGTCAGGGCGCGCGGCGGCCGGTGCAGTACGCCCCGCTGCTGTTGCTGCCGATCGTCGAGCTGTGCTTCTTCGCCTTCCTGTGGCGGCGCACCGGCGATCCGCTCGCCCACTTCCACGCCCAGGAGCGGGGCTGGGGGCGTGGCATCTCGGTGCTGCCGGTGGTGATGGTGAAGGCGGCCTGGGACGCGCTGGTCGACAACCACCTGCGCTATCTGGTGCACCTCGGGTTCACCATGCTCTGGTGCTGGCTGTTCTACCGCGCCTGGCGGCTGCGGCTGCCGGCGGAGTATCTGATCTTCGCCGGCCTGCTGATCCTGCTGCCGACATCGGGCGGGCTGCTGGTGTCGATGGGCAGATTCGGGATGGTCGCCTTCCCGCTGTTCTGGGCGTTGGCCGACTGGGGACGGAGCGAACGCGTGGACACGGCGATCCGCTTCGCCTTCCCGCTGCTGCTGGCGGCCCTGGTGTTCGTCACCTACGGGCCCCGCACCTTCACGCCTTAAATGTTTCGGGGGGCCCGCCCCAGCAAGCCCCCCTGTGAACCGCCAACTTCCCCTTCGCGTGCAAAACCTGACTCCAGGGTACCGGCCTTGCAGGCCGTGTCAACCTGTGCTCGGCCGAGATCACCCTGAGGTCCCGCGGGCCGTCCGCCGATACCTCTCGCAGCATGCGATTTTCTCCCTTCCTCCTGCCCCTGCCGGCGACCGGCGACCGCGCCCGGATCCCGGGCGACCGCCACGCGATGGCCCGGGCGCTGGAACTGACGCTTTCCGCCGGGCTCGCGCTGGTGGTCTGCGAGCTCGCCGCCTGGCGGCACGCCGACCTCGCCGGCCTGGCCGCCTGCATCGCAGCCGCCGCGCTGGTCACCGGTGTGCTGGTGCTGCGGTTCGAGACGCTCCACGACACCGCCTTCCCACTGCTGCTGGCCAGCGGCACGATGATGAGCACTGCGGCGCTCGGCTTCGCCGGCAACGGCGCGGTGACGTACCCGCTGTTCCTGATCGCCGTCAGCGTGGGCGCCTTCCGGCTGCTCTCCCGCAGCGATGCGCATCTCCAGGTGGCGGTGGCCAGCGCCGCCTACGCGATGACGGGAGCCTCACCCGCCCTGTGGGCCCTGACCGCGGCCGGAGCCTGGCTGGCCGGCCTGGGGATCGCCCGGCTCGGCGAGTGGCGCGACGCCCGCCGCCCGGCGACGCCCGCGCCTGTCAGCCTGCGTCCCCGCGATCCGGCCCCGGCCGAGCTCGAGGACATCGCGGCCTAACGGGGTCAGACCCCGTTGTTCCGCCCATGAACGACGAGAGGCCCGCCGGAGCGGGCCTCTCGTTGTCTCGCGTGATGCGATCCGGCAGGGCCGGGTTACATCATGTCGGGCATCCCACCGCCCATCGGAGCAGCGGGCTGCTTCTCCGGGGCCTCGGCCACGACGGCCTCGGTGGTGAGGATGTTCTTGGCGATCGACGCCGCGTTCTGCAGCGCCGAGCGGGTGACCATGGCGGGATCGATGATCCCGGCCTTGACCATGTCGACGATCTCGCCGGTGTCGACGTTCAGGCCCTGGCCCTGCTTGGCCGCCAGCACGTCGTTGACGACGACGGAGCCCTCCAGGCCGGCGTTCTGCGCCAGCTGGCGAAGCGGCTCCTGCAGGGCGCGCGTGACGATCTGCGCGCCGGTCTTCTCGTCGCCCTCCAGGGTGTTGGCCTTGACGGCCTTCACCGCATGGAGCAGCGCGACGCCGCCGCCGGGGACGATGCCCTCCTCGAGGGCTGCCCGCGTGGCCTGCAGCGCGTCCTCGACGCGATGCTTCTTCTCCTTCATCTCGGTCTCGGTGGCTGCGCCGACCTTGACCACCGCGACGCCGCCGGCCAGCTTGGCCAGCCGCTCCTGCAGCTTCTCGCGGTCGAAGTCCGAGTCGGTGGACTCGATCTCGGCCTTGATCTGCTTGATCCGGCCCTTGATCGCGTCGCCGTCACCTGCGCCGTCGATGATCGTGGTCGAGTCCTTGTCGACGACGACCTTGCGGGCACGACCGAGCTGCGCGAGGGTCGTGTTCTCGAGCTTGAGACCCATCTCCTCGGTGATCACCTCGCCACCGGTCAGGATGGCGATGTCCTCCAGCATCCGCTTGCGGCGGTCGCCGAAGCCCGGCGCCTTGACGGCGACGGCGGTGAAGGTGCCCCGCAGCTTGTTGACGATGATGGTTGCGAGAGCCTCGCCCTCGACGTCCTCGGCAACGATCAGCAGCGGCCGGCCGGCCTGGATGACCTGCTCGAGCACGGGCAGGAGATCCTTGACGGCGCTCACCTTCTGGTTCGCGATCAGGATGTACGGGTCGTCGAGCACGGCCTCCATGCGCTCGGAGTCCGTGATCATGTAGGGCGACAGGTATCCCTTGTCGAACTGCATGCCCTCGGTGAACTCGAGGTCGAGGCCGAAGGTCTGGCCCTCCTCGACGTTGACGACGCCGTCCTTGCCGACCCGCTCGATGGCGTCGGCGATGACGTCGCCGATCTCGCGGTCACGAGCGGAGATGGTGGCGACCCGGGCGATGTCCTCCTTGCCCGAGATCTCCTTCGACTGGGACTTGATGTCCGCCACGACCAGTTCGACAGCGGCCTCGATGCCGCGCTTGAGCCCCATCGGATTGGCGCCTGCGGACACGTTCTTCAGGCCCTCACGGACGATCGCCTGGGCGAGCACGGTGGCGGTGGTGGTGCCGTCACCGGCGACGTCGTTCGTCGCCGTGGCAACCTCGCGCACCAGCTGTGCACCCTGGTTCTCGAAGACGTCCTCGACCTCGATCTCGCGAGCGATCGTGACGCCGTCGTTGGTGATGGTGGGGGCGCCGAACTTCTTGTCGAGCACGACGTACCGCCCCTTGGGGCCGAGGGTCACCTTGACCGCGTCGGCCAGGATGTCGACGCCGCGCTGAAGCGAGCGGCGGGCATCCTCGTTGAACTTGAGCTCCTTGTGTGCCATTCGCTCTCCCTACGCCTTTGCCTTGGCCTTGGCCTTGACCTTGCTGGTGACGACCTTGGCCAGGATGTCTGACTCGCGGAGGATCAGGTAATCGTCGCCGCTCACCGTGACCTCGGTACCGCCGTACTTCGAATAGACGACCTCGTCGCCCTCGACCACGTCGAGAGGCACGAGCTTGCCGTCTTCGTACCGGCCGGGGCCGGTCGCGAGGACGCGGCCGCGCTGTGGCTTCTCCTTGGCCGTGTCCGGCAGGACGATGCCGCTGATCGTCGTCTCTTCCTCATCGAGGACCTCGACGATGACGCGGTCGCCCAGAGGCTTCAGTTCCATGCTACCTCCATGCGCTTTGGGTTTCGACCCAGGTTGGCACTCACACATGCGGAGTGCCAACACACGGGGATGATAGCAGTATCCAACCGGCCGTCAAACACCTTCCTGGCACTCGGTTCTATTGAGTGCCAATGATCGCAAGGGGATCACCGCAGCCAGGCTGATGACCGCGCACAGAGCGTACGTGACACCGTCCGAGGTTGCCTCCGCGACGGCCGCGCCGGCAGCCGGGCCGATGGTGAAACCGAGCCCCCAGCAGACATTGATCAGGCCCAGCACGACCCCGTGCGGCAGGCCGACCTCCTCGGCCCCTTCGGCTGCCAGGGGGAACGACACGGCGTACTGCGCCGAGATCGCCGGGGCGCCGGCGATGTACAGCGCCGCGAGGCCGAGCGCCGACAACTGCGGTGGGACGAGCACCGCGCATGCCAGCGCCGCCCCCAGCAACCCGGCGGTGCCCAGGCTGATGCCGCCGAACCGGCCGTAGATCCTGCCCACGGCCAGGTTGGCGATCACCCCGGTGGTGCCGGCCAGGCCGAGCACCACGCTGATCTGGGTCGCCGACCAGTCGTCGCTGCCCAGGCTGAGCGGGACCAGCGTCTCCAGGGCGCCGGAGACAACGGCCACCACGATCATGATCAGCACGCCCGCCGCCAGCGACCGACTGCGGGCCGAGAGCCGCGCCAGGCCCCGCAGGGAGACCGTCTCCGGCACCCTCCCCCGGGCCTCGGCCGGCAGCACCGACCAGGCGGCGAGCACGGCGGCCACGGCGGCGAACAGCAGGAACGGCGCCCGGATGCCGAACGCCTGGCCCAGCGGGCCGGCCACCACCGGACCCAACAGCGCGCCCGCATTGCCCACCGCCATCGACGCGCCCAGCACCTTGGCCCGCCGCTCTCCGGGGAAGGCCCCGGCCAGCCAGGCCAGGCCGGCCGTCCACGAGATGGCGGAGGACAGGCCCTGGCCGACGCGGGCGACCAGCAACGTCGCGAAACCGTCGGCCAGACCGAAGCCCGCGGTGGACACGGCCAGCAGCACCGTGCCGAAGATGGTCAGCCGGCGGGCACCGAACCGGTCGGCCAGACGGCCCACGGGGAGGGCGGCGACCAGCACCACGGCGCTGTACGTGGCGACCACAATGCCGGCCTGCGTCTTCGACAGCCCGAGCTCGTCGGCATAGTCCGGGAGCAGCGGTACCAGCGCGAACTGGAGCACCGCGTCCAGAAAGACGATCGCGTAGATGACGGGGACGAGGCGGCGCACTGACCCGCGACAGTAGATGATCCGTCGCCGCCCGCGGCCTGCCTGCCGGCCGTTATGATGGCGCCGCATGTACGCCCTGAACTTCTACTCGCCGGTCGTCGCCGACCAGCTCAAGCACCGGCGGAAGACGGCGACGATCCGGCTGGGCGACAAGTCGACGAAGTATCGCAAGGGGATGGTGGTCAGCGTGCTGGCCGGCCAGCGGTTCGGCGTCCGGGAGAAGATCTTCGACGCCGTGATCGACAAGGTCGAGGTCAAGCCGCTGCGCGACGTGTCGCCCCGCGAGATCCAGCACGACAATCCCGAGATCCGTCATATCGAGGAGTTCACGACCTTCCTCGGGCAGCTCTACAACCGGCCGGTGACCGAGGAGGAGACGGTCACCGTGATCCACTTCTCAGAGATCAGGGGATGAGCCCGGCACTCGAGGAACGCCTGCGCCGGCGGCTGGCGGAGGTCCAGGCAGGCGACCGCCTACCCTCGGTGTCGGCAGCGCTGGGCCACCGCGGCGACACCGTGTGGATCGGCTCAGCAGGCCTCGCCGACCCGGAGGCCGGGCGCGAGCCGACGGCCGACGATCAGTACCGGATCGGCTCGATCACCAAGCTGTTCACGGCCATCGCGATCATGCAGCTGCGCGAGGAGGGCGCCCTGCAGCTCGACGACCCGCTGCAGCGGCACCTGGACGAGGCGCCGTCCAAAGCACCCACGATCCGCCGCATGCTCTCCCACACGTCCGGCATGCAGCGGGAGGTGCCCGGCGACGCCTGGATCACCCTGCGGATCCCCGACCGCGACCAGCTGATGGCCAGCCTGGACGAGGCCGAGCAGGTGCTCGACCCGGGAACGGCGTTTCACTACTCGAACCTCGCCTTCTCGCTGCTCGGCGACGTGGTGGCACGGCTGCGCGACCAGGCCTGGCGGGACGTGATCCGGGAGCGGATCACCGGACCGCTGGGCATGGAGCGGACGTCGCCGGAGCCCAGCAACCCGCGCGCCACCGGCTACCTGGTGATGCCGTACTCCGACGAGGCTCGGGCCGAGCCGGCGCTCGACCTGGGCGGCGCGGAGCCGGCCGGCCAGCTCTGGAGCACTCCCTCCGATCTGCTGCGGCTGGGTGGTTTCCTGGCGTCGGGCGAGGGTGACGTGCTGCGGCCGGAAACCGTGGAGGAGATGCACGCCGTGCAGGTGATGACCAACCCGGAGTGGACGCTGGGATGGGGCCTCGGCCCGATCCTCTTCCGCCGCGGCGAGCGGATCCTGGCCGGCCACGACGGAGCCATGCCGGGCTACCTGGCCAGCCTCCTTTACGACCGCACGACACGAACGGTCGCCTCCGTGCTGACCAGCTCGGGCGCCGGCCACGACACCTACGAGATCGCGGCCGGACTGCTCGACGAGGCCTCCGCCGATCTGGCCGCCGAGCCCGACATGTGGCGGCCCGGCGAGGCGCCGCCGGCCGAGCTGGCGGGCCTGCTCGGCGAGTGGTGGTCGGAGGGGGAGCAGTTCGTGTTCTCGTGGCGCGGCGGCAGCCTGCAGGCTCGGATGGCCGGCTCACCGGCCGGGAGGGCGCCGGCGATCTTCGAGCCGGACGGCGACGACCGCTTCCGCGTCAAGTCCGGCCGCGAGCGCGGCGAGCTGCTGCTCGTCATCAGGAACGAGGACGGCGTCCCCACACAGCTCCGCTGGGCGGGCTATGCGGCCACCCGCGACCCTCGCGCGTTCGCCGACCTGGCCCACCAGCCCTGACCGCTCAGCAGCTCCACCGCCAGATGCCGACAGCGAGCCGCTGAAACCGGCTCGGGCTACTCGCCGGGGTCGGCGTCGCCGTCGTCCCAGACCGCCATCGAGACCGTGACGGTGCCCGGTTTGGGCTCGTCGCGGCGGACCGCCCGCCGGGCACTGCGCAGCGCCGAGCCGGCACGCTCGACCAGCTCGTCGAAGGTCTCGGCGTGTGCCGGCGAGGCGGCGATGCCGAGGGCGGCCTGGGGCTGCCGTCCCTCGGGCGAGCGCACCTTGGCCATCGCCCGCAGCACCCGCTCGGCGCCGATCGACGCGTTGCGGCTGTCGGTCTCGGTCATGATCACCGCGAACTCGGAGGTGCCGACCCGGCAGGCAACGTCGAGCGCGCGGACGCTGCCGCCGATCGCGCTGCCCAGGTCGCGCATGGCGCTGGTCGTATCGTTGCCCTGCTCCTCGAGGCCGTCCACCGATGCCAGGGCAAGCGCCACCGGGCGGCCATAGGTGCGTGAGCGCTCGATCTCGCGGGTAAGTGCTTCGACGAAGTGGCGGCTGTTCCACAGACCGGTCTCGTCGTCGCGGCGCTCGAGCATGGCCGTCTCGGCCCGCGCCCGCTCGACCTCCTCCTGCAGGCGGTCCGCGCGGCTGCGCTCGCGGAGGGCGAGGGCGAACAGGGCGGCCAGGCCGCCAAGGGCAAATGCGAGAAGCGTGTAGACGATCACGAGGACTGCCTCTCGTTATCGCGTGCGCAGGCCGGTCCGTCAACCACGGCCGCCGGGCCTTTCTCCGGTTTTCGGCGGATCTCCACGCCGAACAGCACCGGCTCGCGGAGCGGCTGGCCGCACTCCCGGCAGCCGATCCCCATCAGCGAGGCGATCGGCGCCCCGCATCCCGGGCAGGCCGTCAGCACGTCGCCTCCGCAGTCGGGGCAGGCGGCCGGAATCTCTGCGGCGGCGCCCTCCATGAAGCGCCGCCCCCACCCGCAACGCAGGCAGAAGCCGCAGCAGTCGCCCAGCTCCTGGTTCCGCCGCGAACCCATGGGGCGATTCTGCCACACCCCGGACGGCGAGCAGGTAGCAGCCCCGTGAGCGTCGACACCGCCGAGCCAACCGCTACACTGGGAGGGAGGATGGCAGTAGCGCGAGAAGCCACGCCCGTCGAGTCCGCCGAGGATGTTCGCGCCGCCGACCTCGATCGCGAGGACCTGCTCCAGATCTACCGCAACATGCTGATCACCCGCGGGATCGAGGAGCGCGGCCACATCCTCTACCGCCAAGGCAAGATTCCCGGCAGCTTCTACACAGGGCGCGGAAATGAGGCCGCCGCAGTGGGCGTCGCCACGGCCATGCAGCCGGACGACGTGGGAACGCCGATCCAGCGTGACATGGGCGTCCACGTCACCCGCGGCACGCCGCCGTGGCGGATCTTCGCCCAGTACATGGGGCGGTCGGACGGCCTCGCGGCCGGTAAGGACGGCAACGTGCACATGGCCGACATCCGGTTGGGCCTGATGGCGATGGTCAGCCACCTGCCGGCGATGATGCCGGTCGCGGTCGGATGCGCACTCAGCTTCCAAATCCGCAAGCAGCCGCGCGTCGCCGTAGGCTGGTCAGGGGACGGCGCAATGGCCCGGGGCGACGCCCACGAGGCGATGAACCTGGCCGGCGTCCGGAAGCTGCCCGTTGTCTTCATCGTCGACAACAACCAGTACGCCTACTCGACGCCGAGCAAGCTCGAGTACGGCTGCGTGCACCTCGCCGACCGGGCGGACGCCTACGGGTTCGACGGAGTCGTCGTCGACGGCACCGACGTGCTGACCGTGTACCGCGAGGCGCACGCCGCGATCGAGAAGGCGCGGGCCGGCGGCGGGCCGACGCTGCTCGAGCTGGTCACGCTGCGGATGGAGGGCCACGCCGTCCACGACGACGCCTTCTACGTGCCCCGGGAGCTGATGGAGACGTGGGCCAAGAAGGATCCGATCGAGCGGTACCGGCGCTGGCTGAAGGAGCAGTCGCTGCTCGACGAGCAGCGTGAGGACGAGATCACCGTGGACGTCAAGAAGATGCTCAACGAGGCCGTGCGCAAGGCCGAGGAGAGCCCGCTTCCCGACCCGTCGGCTCTGTACGAAGGGGTCTACGCGGACCCCGAGGAGCTCGACACCCCCCACCACCGATAGGACGGTTCCAGGAGTTGGCAGTCAAGACCTACCTGCAGGCGATCTCGGACGGCCTGCGCGACGAGATGCGGCGCGACAGCCGCGTCTTTCTGATCGGCGAGGACATCGGCGTCTACGGCGGCGCCTTCAAGGTGACGCAGGGCTTCCAGGCTGAGTTCGGCGAGGATCGGGTGATCGACTCGCCGCTGTCGGAGACCGCCATCACCGGCGCCTGCACGGGCGCCGCCCTGATGGGCATGCGCCCGGTGTGCGAGATGCAGTTCTCCGACTTCGTCTCGTGCGCCTTCGACCAGCTGGTCACGGTCGCGGCCAAGCAGCACTACCGGGTGGGCACACCGGTGCCGATCGTGATGCGCCTGCCATCCGGGGGCGGGTTCTCGGGCGGGCCGTTCCACAGCCAGAACCCGGAGGGCTTCTTCGCTCACTGCCCCGGCCTGAAGATCGTCTGCCCGGCCACCCCGGCCGACGCCAAGGGACTGATCGTCGAGGCGATCCGCGACCCCAACCCGGTGCTCTACTTCGAGCACAAGCACCTGTACCGCCGGATCAAGGGCGAGGTGCCCGACGGTGAGCACACCGTGGAGTTCGGGAAAGCCCGAATGCATCAGGAGGGGGACGACATCAGCATCGTCACCTACGGCGCCATGGTCTACACGGCCGAGGAGGCCGCCAAGCAGGTCGCCGAGCGCGACGGCACCTCGGTCGAGATCCTCGATCTGCGCACCGTCACGCCCTGGGACAAGCAGGCGGTTCTGGACACCGTGGCGAAGACCAGCAAGGTGATCGTCCTGCACGAAGACACCCATACGTCCGGATTCGGCGCCGAGATCGCCGCGACGATCGCCGAGGAGGCCTTCGAGCACCTCGACGCCCCCGTCGTCCGGCTGACCGCACCCGACACCCCGATCCCCTTCTCGCCGCCGCTGGAAAAGGCGTTCCTTCCCCAGGTCGAAGACGTGGTGGCGGCGATCGACAAGCTGTCCGCTTACTAGGAGCCGCCCGATGGCCACAGGAACCCTCGTAGATGTCGTAATGCCGCAGATGGGCGTGAGCGTGTCCGAGGGCACGATCACCCGCTGGATGAAGGAGGTGGGCGACACCATCGAGGCGGACGAGACGATCGTCGAGATCTCGACCGACAAGGTCGACACCGAGATCCCCTCCCCGGCGTCTGGTGTGATCAAGGAGCTGCTGGCCGACGAGGGCGACACCGTGCCCGTCAACACCCGGATCGCCGTCATCGACACCGGCGGCGGTGGTGGCGGCGGTGGTGGTGGCGACACGGAGCCGGCCCAGGCCGAGGCGGCACAGGCGGAGGCGCCGCCGACAGCCGACGCCCCGCCCGAGGCACCGGCCACCGCGAGCCCGGCTCCGCCCGCTCCCGAGCCGGCGCAGACCCCGGCTCCGGCCGCCGAGGCGGGCGATGAGGACGGCGACGACTCCGGCCGCACGTTCGTCAGCCCCGTGGTGGCGAGGATGCTGGCCGAGCACCGACTCGACATCAGCCAGATCCCCGGCACCGGGCGCGGTGGACGGGTGACCAAGAAGGACGTGCAGACGTTCCTCGACGGCGGCGGCGCCCAGGCCGCCCCTGCAGCCCCTGCAGCCCCCGCCGCACCGGCCGTGCACGACGTGCCGCACTTCGCACCGCCGGCGGCCGAGCCGGAGCCGGTGCAGGCACAGCCCGCGGCGCCACCGCCCGCGCCGGCACCGGCCGCAGCGCCCGCACCCCCGGCAGCGGCGCCGGCACCGGCCGCAGCACCGGTACCGGTCTCCGACGGCGACGTCGAGGTCTACCAGTTCAACACGATCCGCAAGGTGATCGCCCGCCACATGCGCCATTCGATCGACACGGCGGCGCACGTGACGACGGTGATCGAGGTCGACATGACAGGCATCGTCGGGCTGCGCAAGAAGTGGAAGCCGATCTACAAGGAGCGCTACGGCGTCAACCTGACCTACATCCCGTTCATCGCCCGGGCCGCCATCGACGCCATCGGCCGCTGGCCGTGGGTCAACGCCGAGGTGCAGGGCGAGACCGCGCTGATCAAGAAGCACGTCAACCTGGGGATGGCGGTCGCCATCGACGACGCCAAAGGCCTGATGGTGCCGGTGATCCACCGGGCCGAGGAGAAGAACCTGGTCGGGCTCTCCCGCAGCGTGATCGAGATGGCCGATAAGGCACGCACCAAGACCTTGACCCCTGACGAGATGGCCGGCGGCACGTTCACGATCACCAACCCCGGCGTTTTCGGGGTGCTGATGGGCACGCCGATCATCCCCGAGGGCCAGGTCGCGATCCTCGACGTGGAGACGATCGTCAAGCGGCCGGTGGTGGTCACCGACGAGCACGGCAACGACGCCATCGCCATCCGTCACATGATGTTCCTCTGTCTGTCCTACGACCACCGGCTTGTCGACGGCGCCTACGCGGCGCAGTTCCTGGCTCAGCTCAAGGAGAACCTGGAGCGCTGGGACGAGAACGCGTTCGGCCTCTGAGGCGGCGGGCGTGAAGGGTGCATACCTGCAGGTGCTGCCGGGGCTGACGCCCTACGGGGCGGCGATGGCCGAGCAGGAGAACCTGGCCGCCGCACGCAGCCAGCACGCGATCCCCGACGTGGTCATGCTGCTCGAGCACGAACCGGTGATCTCGCTCGGCTCGCGAGCCGTTCGCGGCGAGGAGCTGCTGCTGGCCGCGGTCGACTACGCCCGGCGCGGGATCGAGGTGGTCGAGGTCAGCCGCGGCGGGCGGTCGACCTACCACGGCCCCGGCCAGCTGGTCTGCTATCCGGTGCTCGACCTGCGCGAGCATGGCAAGGATCTGCACCGCTACGTCTGGCAGCTGGAGCAGGTGATCCTCCGCACGCTGGAGGCGCTGGGCGTGGAGGGGCGGCGGGTCGACGAGAAGGATGCCAGCGGGGTCTGGGTCGACGAGCGCAAGGTGGCGTCGATCGGCGTGCGCTGCGCCCGCTGGGTGACCACCCATGGCTTCTCGCTCAACCTCGACCTCGACCTCGACGTCTACCGCACGTTCGACGCCTGTGGCCTCGGCGGCGCGCCGTTCACCACCGTCTCGAAGGAACTCGGCCGCACCGTACCGGTCGCCGAGGCGCGGCCGATCGTCGCCCGCAGCTTCGGCCAGGTGTTCGAGATCGAGTTCGAGGAGCTGCCAGCGGTCGCCTGACGGCGACGCGCTAGGTTTCCAGCATGCCGTTCTCCGAGCTCGCCAAGCAGCGGCCCGAGTGGATGAAGGTGCGGGCGCCCTCGTCCAACACCCGGTTCGCCGAGCTCAAGGGGATCATGCGCGCCGGCGGCCTGCACACGGTCTGCGAGGAGGCCCGCTGTCCGAACATCGGCGAGTGCTGGGGCCGGGGCACAGCCACCTTCCAGATCATGGGCGACGTCTGCACCCGGGCCTGCCGCTACTGCGCCGTGACCAGCGGCCGGCCGGAGACGGCGCCCGAGCCGCTTGAGCCGCTGCGGGTGGCGCGGGCGGTCGAAAAGATGCGGCTGCGCCACGTCGTCGTCACCTCGGTCGACCGGGACGACCTTCCCGACCGTGGAGCCGGCCACTTCGCGGCCACCATCCGAGCCATCCGGCGGAAGAACCCCGAGGTCGGCATCGAGGTGCTGGTGCCCGACTTCCTGGGCTTCCAGGAGGACGCGCTCCGCGTGGTGCTCGAAGCCGAGCCCGACGTCTTCAACCACAACATCGAGACCATCGAGCGGTTCTACCGCCGGATCCGGCCCCGCGGCGACTACCGGCTGGCGCTGCGGCTGCTCGACCGGGCCAAGGACGTGTGGGCCGAGCTTCACCCGCAGCGCGAGCCGCTGATGACCAAGAGCGGCATCATCGTCGGCATGGGCGAGACCGACGACGAGGTGGTCGGCGTGATGCGCGACCTGCGGGCGCACCGCGTCGACATCGTCACCATCGGCCAGTACCTGCAGCCGACTGCACGCCACCTGCAGCTCGACCGCTGGGTGACGCCGCAGGAGTTCGACGGGCTGCGGCAGCGGGGCGAGGCGCTGGGGTTCGCATCTGTCTTCGCCGGGCCGCTGGTGCGGTCGAGCTACCACGCAGACGAGCAGGCGGCCGCGGCGGCCCGGGCGTGAGCGACGTCCCCGGGGCACCGCTGGAGCAGACGGACGACGGCCTGCTGCCGGCCGGCCCGGGCTGGTTCGTGGTGAACGCCCGCGAGGCGACCTGGGTGCACAGCGACGAGCTGGGCTCGGCCGTGCTGTTCGAGAACCACAAGCGGGACGAGCTCCGCTTCCCGCAGGTCGGCGTCAACATCCAGGTGCTGAACCCCGGAGAGCCGAACTGCATGTACCACGGGGAGAACAGCCAGGAGGACTTCCTCGTCCTGTCCGGCGAGTGCCTGCTGCTCGTGGAGGGCGAGGAGCGCAGGCTCCGGCAATGGGACTTCGTCCACTGCCCGCCATGGACCGAGCACGTGTTCGTTGGCGCCGGCGACGGCCCCTGCGCGATCCTCATGATCGGCGCCAGGGTCGAGAACGAGGAGCTGATCTATCCGCGCTCCGAGCTGGCGCTGCGCCACAACGCCGGCGTCGAGCAGGAGACGCGCAGCGGCAAGGAGGCGTATGCCCGGTTCGCCGAGATCCAGCCCGGCCCCTACCGCGACGGCGCGCTCCCCGACACCGGATAGGTGGACAACGCGCGCTTCGAGGCGACGGTCGAGCAGGCGCTCGCCGGGCTGCCGCCCGCCCTCCGCCAGGCGATCGACAACGTCGCCATCCTGATCGACGAGCAGGACGACGAAGAGCCCGATCTGTACGGCCTGTATCGCGGTACACCGCTGCCCGAGCGCTCGTTCGAGGGCTACGCGGGGTCGCTGCCGGACACGATCAGCATCTACCGCCGGCCGCTGGTCGCCGACTTCGGTGACGACGAGAAGCGGCTCCAGGCTGAGATCCGGGTGACGGTGCTGCACGAGCTGGCGCATCACTTCGGCATCGGCGAGGACGAGCTGGAGACGCTGGGATGGGGCTGAACGACCGCCGCTTCGTCGAGAGCCAGTACGCCTCATCGGAGCGGCTCGAGACGCGGCGCTCGGTATGGCAGCCCGACCCCAGCGGCAGGACACCCCAGGATGTCGCGATCGAAGCGCTTCGGGCCAGGCGGCCCGCCCGCGTGCTCGAGGTCGGATGCGGCACCGGGCAGCTGGCCGAGCGGATGGTGCGCGAGCTGGACGCCGAACTGGTCGCTGTCGACCTCTCGCCCTCGATGGTCGAGGAGACGCGCAGCCGGGGGGTCGACGCCCACGTGGCGGATGTGGAGCAGCTGCCGTTCGCAGACGGCGAGTTCGACTGCGCGGTGGCGGCCTGGATGCTCTATCACGTGCCCGACCTCGACCGCGGCCTTGCCGAGCTGGCCAGGGTGCTACGGCCGGCCGGCCGGCTGGTCGCGATCACCAACGGCGAGGAAGCTCTCGCCGACCTGTGGGCGCTGGTGGGCGCCGAGCGCACTCACACCACGTTCATGGGCGGGAACGGGGAGGCGGCTCTTCGCCGGCACTTCGACGATGTCGCGCGAACCGACCTGCGGCCACATGCCGTATTCCCCGACAGGGACGCGGCCGCCCGCTACATCGAGACCCTCGACCGTGGCGATCTGGCGGCGCGCCTGCCCGAGTTCGACGGACCGCTGGTCGTGTCTGGGGCGGCGATCGTGTTCGTCGCCGATCGCAGCGCGGCCTGAGCCTCTCGTAGAATCGGGGAGTGACGGCGTTTCGCATCCTCCGCTGGGGCGACGAGAGCCTGCCCGCCGTCGTCTGCCTGCACGATCTCGGCGGTCATGCCCGGCGGTTCGAGCGGCTGGCCAGGATGCTGGAGTCGGGCCGGCACGTCGTCGCCTACGACCTGCGGGGGCACGGCCGCTCGCCCTGGTCGGGCCCGCACACCTGGGAGCAGCACCTGCAGGACCTCGACGACGTGCTGGCGGCGCTCCACATCGACCAGGCCGGGGTGATCGGCGACGGGCTCGGAGGACGGCTGGCCATCGCGTACGCAGCCGACCGCCAGGA
>Ga0070683_100000313_pt1 | contig 33426 bp, 29 predicted proteins | sample KBSC713LmetaG_FD_64662 | JGI IMG/M metagenome (GOLD analysis project Ga0070683, IMG submission 64662) | Corn rhizosphere microbial communities from Kellogg Biological Station, Michigan, USA - KBS C7.1-3L metaG | ecosystem: Host-associated > Plants > Roots > Rhizosphere ... | reverse complement strand
GAGGCGCCGTGCCCGCAGCCGACGTCGGCGACGCGCGCGCCGGCACTCAGTTTCGCCTCCACCCCGTCGAGAGCCGGCAGCCACGAACCGATCAGGCTGGTGCTGTACCCGGGCCGGAAGAACCGTTCGCACCCGTCGAACACGCCCGCATCGTGGCTGTGCCAGCCGACGCCCGCACCGGTCCGGAACGCCTCGGCGATCTGGGGCTCGGCGCGCAGCGCGGCCACCGCGAGTTGGAACGCGCCCGGGACGAAAACCGGACCATGCGGGTTCGTCAGCGCGAGGGCCTGCTCCTCGGTGAGTGAGTAACTGTCGGATTCCGCGTCGTACTCCACGTAGCCGCCGGCCGCCTGGCCGCGCAGCCACTCCTCGATGTAGCGCGGTGCCGTGCCGGTACGCTCGGCGAGCTGCTGGGGCCGCATCGGGCCGGCGGCGAGCGCCGTGTAGAGCCCGAGCCGTTCGCCGACCACGACGTTGCCCGCCGCCATCGTCGCGCCCAGGTCGCCGACGAATCGGTTCATGAACTCCATCAGCCGTGCTTCATCGATCGCCATGTTGTGTCCTCTCGAATGGGTCGGGTGAGTAGATCGACCTGTTGCGCGCGTCGTCGTAGTAGCGGGTGGTCGTAGTAGCGGGTGGTCGGCTTGCCGCACGGTCGGGCGCGGCTCATTGGGAGGCGGGCGGCGCGAAGAACTCCAGCGCGATGCCGTCCGGGTCCTTGAACGAGAGGGCGGAGCCGTAGTGGGCGTCGATGATGCCCCCGTGCTCCACTGACAGCTCTTCCAGGTAGCGCATCCACCGTTCGAGATCCGCGTGGTCGGTGGCCGCGAAGGCGATGTGGTCAAGGCCGGGCCGGAGCGGGTCGAAGCCGCCCGCCGGGCCGCCGTCCGGAAAGCCGTGCAGGCTGTAGAGCATGCCCCCGATGGCCCAGACGACGTGCCGGAACGGCCCGGTGTCCTCGTCGAGGACGGGGTCCGCGCCGAACAGCCGGCTGTACCAGGGCACGCTGACGGACAGGTCCGTCACCGTCACCGCGACGTGTGTCAGTGCGGGAAAAGGTTTCATGAGAGCACTCCTGGTGATCCTCGGAAGGTTCGTGTGAACGGTCGGCTCAAGTTGTAGGCCGGGGCAGGACCACCCCGACACGGTTCCGCCTACCGAGGTCGGGTCGTCGAGGTACCGATATCCGGGGGCCGGCGGCGCGGCACGGGGGGCCGGTGGTCACGTGCCAAGATGGGTGCGATGGGCGGGACGATCCTGGAGCGTGACGACGAGCTGGCTGTGCTGGGGCGCGCCGCTCGCGATGCCGGCGACGGCTCGGGCTCGGTGGTCCTGGTCTCCGGTGAGGCCGGGATCGGCAAGTCGAGTCTCGTCGAGGCGATCCGCGGGGTGCTGCCGGCGGAGGGCCGCCTCCTCGTCGGCTACTGCGACGACCTGGCGACACCGCGGGTGCTCGGTCCGTTCCGGGACCTGATCGGCAGCGTCGGCACGCCGCTGACCCTTGCGCTGCAGCGCGGCGACCGGGCCGCCGTGCTCGAGGCAATGCGCGACGAGCTGGGCTGGGCGAAGCAGCCGACAGTGCTGGCCGTCGAGGATGTGCACTGGGCCGACGAGGCCACCCTCGACGTCCTGCAATACCTGGTACGCCGGGCGGCGCAGCTGCCGCTGGTGCTGGTGCTGACCTACCGCGACGACGAACTGGGCACCAACCACCCGCTGCGGCAACTGCTCGGGCTCGCCTCACGGCTGGAGCGGGTTCGCCGGCTGCGCTTGGCGCCGCTGACGGTGGCCGCGGTGCGCCGGCTGAGCGTCGACGCGGACATCGACGCCGGCATCGACGCCGACGAGGTGTTCGCGGTCACCTCCGGCAACCCCTACTTCGTCGCGGAGGTGCTGGCTGCGGGCGACGCCGTGGCGGTGCCGTTGACAATCGCGGATGCCGTGCGAGCCCGGGCGGCGCACCTGGAGCCGGCCGCGCTGGAGATCGTCGAGCGGCTCGCCGTCGTACCGTCGGCGGTGCAGCAATGGCTGGTGGAGGCGCTCGTGCCGGCGGGTCCGGCCGCGCTCGCCCCGGCCGAGCAGCTCGGCCTGCTCACGGTCACGCCGAGCCGGGTGAGCTTCCGCCACGAGCTGACCCGCCGAGCGGTGGTGGACTCGATGCCGGCCGGCCGGCGAATGGCGGCCAATCGCAGTGTGCTCGCCGCGCTGCTGGGCCGGCCCGGGATCGAGGTGTCGCGAGTCGTGCACCACGCAGCCCAGGCCGGCGACCGCGACGTCATCCTGCAGTACGGGCCGGTGGCCGCCCGGGAGGCGTCCGCCGCCGGGGCACACCGGGAGGCCGCGGCCCACCTGCGGCTGGTGCTCGACCAGCATCCGGTGCTCGACCGGCCCGCCGAGGCCGATCTGTGGGAGGGCTTCGCCATCGAGAGCTACACCATCGACGCCCCGGCCCTGGACGCCCTGGCCGCCCAGCGCCGGGCCGTCGAGCTGCGCCGTGGTGACGATCCGTGCGCTCTCGGTTCCTCACTGCGATGGCTTTCCCGGCTGTACTGGTGGGCCGGGGACCCGGGCCAGGCGAACGCGGCGGCCGACGACGCTATCGAGGTCCTCACCACCGCTGGCGACGACGACCTGCTCGCGATGGCGCTCAGCAACAAGGCGCAGCTACACGCACTGGCCGGACGCGACGCCGAAGCCATCGGCGTCGCCGAGCGGGCCATCGCACTCGGCCGGCACGCGCCGGCCATCCGGTCGCACGCGCTCAACAACCTCGGCCTGGCACTGAGCCGGCTCGACGACGCGCGGGCGACGGCCACGTTCGAGGAGAGCCTGCGGGTCGCGCTGGCCGCCGGCGAGCCCGAACACGCCTGCCGGGCCTACATCAACCTCATCTGGCACGACATGACGCAGCTGCGCCTCGACGACGCCAAGCGGCGGGTGGCCGAAGGCGTCGAGCTCGCCGAACGCTCAGAGTTCCTGTCCTACTCCCGGTACCTGCAGATGGCGTCGGGAGCCGTCAGCTTCGCCACCGCCGACTGGGACGACGTCGTGCCGGCCACGGCGTACGCGCTGGACAGCTCCCCACCGGTGCGCTGCCACGCGCTGACCCTGATCGGCCGGACCCGGCTGCGCCGCGGCGAACCCGGCGCGATGGACTCGCTGCGCGAGGCGTGGCAGATCGCGGCGCGCCTGCGCGAGCCCTTCCGGGTCGGGCCGGCCGCCGCCGCACTGGCCGAGGCCGGAATGCTCGACGGCGACGACGCCGCCGCCACCGCCGAGCTGCTCGAGGCCCACGAGCTGGCCAGCCAGTTCGGCACCACGGCCGTGCGGGCGGAGCTGATGTACTGGCTGGGCCGCGCCGGCCGGCCCGTCAACGAGCCCGGCCTGAACCATCCCTACGCGCTGCTCGCCGACGGCCGGTGGCGGGAGGCGGCGGAGGCGTGGCGCGCGGCCGGCTACCGATATGAGCACGCGGCCGCCCTCGCCGAAAGCCCGGACGCCGACGACCAACTGGCGGCGCTGGCCATCCTCGACAGCCTCGGTGCCGAGCCACTGGCCGGGCTGGTCCGCGCGCGCCTGAAAACCCTCGGGGTGAGCCGTATCCCCCGCGGCCCGTTAGCCGGCACCCGGATCAACCCCGCGGGGCTCACCGAACGCCAGCTCACCGTCGTCCAGCTGCTCGTGCGGGGCATGACCAACACCGAGATCGCCGCTCAACTGGTCCTCTCGGTGCGCACCGTCGACAGCCACGTCGCCGCGGCCCTGGACAAGCTGGGCGCCCGCAGCCGCAAGGACGCGGCGCGGCGCGCCGCGGAGCTGGGCATCGTCGACGCCGCCCGATGAAACTCGGGCGGTGCACACTTGAGGCGACCAACTCGGGGCGAGCCGGCGTGATCGTTCACTGCTGCAGGCCGGTGTACGCGGCGGCGAACGCCAGTGTCTCCGCGCCGTGTGCGATCAACTGGCTGACCGCCCGGGCTCCATGGCCCACCTGGAACTCGTGGCGCAGCAGCACCGGGCGGTCGGCCGATGCGGTCGCGTGCTGGAGGGCGGCGCAGGTCTTCCAGGCGTGCATCGGATCGACGCGTGTATCGCCGCCGAACGTGGAGAAGAGCACGGCCGGGTATGCGGTGCCCGGCTCGACGTGGTGGTACGGCGAATACGCAAGCAGCCAGGCGAACTGCTCCGGATCGGCGGCCGACCCGTATTCGTCGGTCCACATCCGGCCGAGGGCGAACCGTTCGTAGCGGACCATGTCCAGGAGTGGTGCCTGGCACAATGCCGCGGCGAACAGCGCTGGACGTTGGGTGATCGCGGCGCCGACGAGCAGGCCGCCGTTCGAGCCGCCGGACACACAGAGCTGCTCAGCGGTCGTCCAGCCGCTCGAGATCAGGTGCTCGGCCGCCGCGTAGAAGTCGTCGAAGGTGTTCTGCTTGTGTGCGCGGGTGCCTGCGCGGTGCCAGTCGGCGCCTTCCTCGCCGCCACCGCGCACGCCGGCGATCGCATACGTGCCACCCGCCTCGACCCACGCCAGCACGGTCGGGGCGTAGGTCGGCGAGAGGCTGACGTTGAAGCCGCCGTATCCGTAGAGCATCGTCGGGCGTGGCGTGCCAACGCTCGAGCCTGCGCCGTCGAGGACGCCAGCCGGCGCGACGACCAGGAGCGGCACCGCGGTGCCGTCAGCGGAACGGCTGGTGACCTGCCGCGTGTCGATCTCCGGCGCGCTGGTCTCGCCGGGCGGCCGCCACCACGCCTCGACGGTGTGCGACAGCGCGTCATAGCGCATCACGGTGCTGGGAGTGACCATGTCGGTGTAGGTGAACCACGCGCTATGGCCGCCATCCGGATGGTCAGTGAGGTCGGACACCGAGCCCAGACCGGGCAGTCGGACGAGGTCGATGCGCTCGCCGGTCCGCGCGTCGTGCGTGGTGAGCTCGCTGATCGCGTGCCGGCTCCGCGCCGCGAGCACCAGTGGCCGCCCGGCTTCCGGCCCGTCGAGCAGCGCGTAGCCGGTCAGCACTGCGTCGTCGTCTTCGGCGAGGAGGTCGGTCCAGGTCCGGGGGTTGGGATCGGTCGGGTCGGCGACCGCAAGCCGGCGTCGCCGGGACCCGACATCCGTGAGGAGGTAAAGGCGGCCGTCACGGCCGATCCGGGCGATGGTCCGGCCGTCGACACCCGCCTGCACGACGCGCAGATAGGGCGCCGCCGGGTCAGTGGCGTGGAGGTCGGCGATCCAGATCTCGTTGCGCGGCGCCGTGCCCCGGCTGCAGCGGACAATCAGCCACCGGCCGTCGGGGCTGGTCGTCAGGCGGTAGAGGTCGGCTTTGTGCCGGCCTGCGCCGAAGATCATGGTATCGGTTCGGGAAGGTTCGCCGATCCGATGCAGATAGACCCGTTGGTGGTACTGCTCGTCGCCGGCGGGGACGTCGTCGGGATGCAGCCGGCGGGTGTAGTAGAACGCGTCGCCGCCGGAGCGCCACGCCACCGAACCGTGGCGCGTGCGATCGATCGGCCCGTCGACAACCTCGCCGGAGCCGACGTCGAGCACCCAGAGTGCCGGCTCCTCGATGCCGTCGCGCGACAGCTGGTACGCCAGGAACCTGCCCTCGTGATCAGGTTCCCAGCTGTCCAGCGTCGTGTGGCCCGAGCCGTCCAGCATTTCGGGGTCGACGAGCACCCGCCGGTCGGTGGGCGAGCCGCCCGTGTACAGCGCGTCGAGTTCACGCCCCCCGTCGCGCCGGGTGGCGAACCAGCGCTGGCCGCACCAGGTGGGAGAACTGACGGCACCGACCTGGTGGAGTTGGGCGAGCCGGGCGGCCAGCCGGTCGCGACCGGGGAGCCGGGCCATGTGTTCGGCGTAGAGGTCGTCCTGCCGGGCGAGCCAGCGAGTGGTGCGTTCGTCGGTCCGGTCCTCGAGCCAGCGGTAGGGGTCGGGGACCGTCCGCCCGTGCAGCCGATCAGCCAGACTCTCGCGGGGCGCCGCCGGATAGATGCTCCGCCGGGTATCCATGAATGCACCGAACCATTTATCGCAAGCATTGTCCAGTGCGGGCACCGGAAGTTCACCGGCAATTGGGAGGCAATCGGCAGGCAATCGACTGACATCTTTGAATGGCGTCACCTCGGTGTTGTCACAGGTCGCGCCGTGAATGCCCGCAGAATGCGTTGCCGAGCGTCCACTTGCGGCGTTTCAGAGGCGTACCTATGGTGGCGAAAGGGTTGGTCAAATAGTCCAGCCGAAGGCAGAGGTAGGAGGAAACCAATGCAAGCAACGCTCGAAAATGGCGGTCTCGCCGTGCTGCAGTGGGATCCCGGCGAGGAAACCGTGGTTCCCAACAACCACCCCCGGTACGCCAGCGCGTTCACGTGGGACAGGGAGGACGACACCGTCGTTCCGGGCCACCACACCGTGTCCGCCAATCCGTTCACGTGGGACAGGGAGGACGACACCGTCGTTCCCGGCCACCACACCATGTCCGCCAATCAGTTCACCTGGGATTGACGCTGCCTGACTGACGGGTCATGACAGGTGAGTTGCCGTGCGCCGGCGCGCTCGGGCGCACGGCAACTCTCCCCGATCGACCGGTGTTCCGACGCTGAAATGGGGTTGCTGATGGCGACATGGGCCGAAATGGAGGCGCTGTCCCCGCCGGTCGCTCGGCTGGGGCGAAAGCTGCTGGTCGCGAAGGGGCGTGGATTCCTCGCCACGGTCCGGGCAGACGGCGGCCCACGCGTGCAAGCGATCTGCCCGGCGCTGTGGGACGGTCGTCTCTACGCAGGCATCATCAAGGCCACTCCAAAATATGCCGATCTGATCCGGGACCAGCGGTTCGCGTTGCACGCACCCCTGGCCGAAGGAGATACGGAGTTCTGGATAACTGGCGTCGCCCAGGTGGTGACCGACGCGGAGACTGAGAAGATGATGGCCGCCAATCCGTCGTGGGAGATGCCGGTGGTGAATGGCATGTTTCACCTCGACATTCACACCGCGCATGGCACGATTTTCCAGCCCGGCCCGGGAAATCAACCGATTCCCGACCGGCGATCATTTCGGGTGAAATCATGAAGGTCAAATCATCGACGACATCGGTCCGCTTCGTGCAGATAGCGCCGGGCGAGAACGGCTCGAGTGCAATTCGAACATTCTCGCGGCGGTGGTTCAAGCTGCCCTTCGCGGTCGACGAGGCACTCGACATGCTCCGGTCGTTGGACACGGCAAACCACACGACAATGCCGGAGGCGCAACGTCAGTTCCGGGCGATGCTCATCGAGGGCGGCAGCGCGGCGCCCGTCGACCCGAACAGGTTCAACGGTGGCGTCCGGGCGTTCGAACTGGTCGGTGACGGCCCACTCTTCGACACGCTGCGTAGAACCGATGCCGAACTGTCGAAGGCGCCGTCCCGGTCGCTGTTCGACCCGCCGTCCAAAGCGTCCGGACCCGGGCTCGTCGTTCTCGTCTCCAGCGTGGCCGACCGCGAGCGGGCCCTCGAAGCCGGGTCGGAACTGGCCGCGGCCGGCCACGCACTCCTGCCGTTCGTCACATTCGACGGCCGCGGCTGGCTCGGCCCGCTGATCACGCCGGACGGTGCGCTGACGTTGGGCGACGTCGCGCTGCGACTGGCGGCCAACGCCGACCGATGGCCCGGTTCGTCCACCGATCAGGTCTGCGAGGTTGGCGCCGGCCCGGCCGATGCGGAACTGGCCTGGATCGCCGCGATCATCCGGGTCGAAGCCTGGCGGTGGCTCGCCGGCGAGCCGGTCCTGGCGGCCGGACACCTGCTCGAGCTCGACCCATCGAGCCTGTCGATCCTGAGGCATCCGGTTCTGCCCTGGCCGTCCGGCCGCCCGGGAGCGGCGGCGACCCCAGAAACCTTCGACGTGGCGTCGTTGGTGGACGAGCGGACCGGTGTCATCACCCGCCTCAGCCGCTTCGAGCACCACACCGACATTCCGCGGCGGCTGATCTCCGTCCACGCGCACGTGTCCAACATGCGCAAGCTCGGACCGTGGAGCACTGACAGCACCACCGCGGGCACCTCGTTCGAGACCGAGCAAAGCGCCCGGCGCGCGGCGATCGGAGAGGCGGTTGAGCGCTATTGCGGCAACATCATTCAGCCCGGGCTCCTTCGACGGGCGTCGTGGCGCGAGCTGACCGACGCCGGCGAGTATGCGCTGGATCCGGATTCCCTGGTGCTGTTCTCCGACCAGCAGTACGCGGCGGCCGGATTCCCCTTCACCAGGTTCACCGCCGACCTGGAGACGTTCTGGGTCGCCGGCCGCTCGCTGACCCATGATCGGCCCGCCTGGCTGCCGGCCAGCCTGTCGTACGCGAACTGGCACGTCGGCCCGTACGCGGCGACACCACCGCTCACCAATCTGTATTACGCGGGGCTGGCTGCCGGTCCTGACCTGGATTTCGCCATCACCTCGGCCTTGCAGGAGATCGTGGAGCGGCACGCCACCATGGTGTGGTGGTCCAACGCGCAGCCATTGCCGTCGATCCGTGAGTTCCCGCCGGATCTCGCCGCGTTGTGGAACGGCGGGGCAACGCGGGCGGCTCAGCGGGCCTGGCTCATCCCGCTGCCCAACGAGTTTGACATCCCGGTCATGGCCGGCGTCGTCGAGCACACCCGCGACGAGCTGTTCACCGTCGGCTTCGCCGCTCGCTCCGATCCGCGGCAGGCCGCCCTCAAGGCGTGGGCGGAGGCCCTGACACTGCAGGACGGTGCCCGCAATCTCGACCGGCCCACGGGCGGCTACCGCCAGTCGGTTGAGCGCGGCGAGGTGACCGACAAACACATCAAGCCGTGGCGGGCCGACCGGCGCTATCTCGATGACTACCGACCGGACTTCCGGGACGTCGTGGACCTGATGTGCCAGTTGCAGATCTTCCTCGACCCGCGCGCCACCGAGCACGTCAGGCCATGGGTCGACACGCCGGCCGGCCCGCGCATCGACGACATCACCACGATGCCGGATGCCTCGCTGCGCGGCTACACCGAGGCCATCGAGTCCAAGGGCTTCGAGATCTTCTACGCGGATCTCACCACGCCCGACGTCGCCGGCACCGGCCTACGGGTGGTCAGGGTGTTCGTGCCCGGTCTCATCGGCAACTTCTGCGCCGCGTTCCCGTACCAGGGCAAGGGCCGCCTCCGCGACGCCGCTGTCGAGCTCGGCTGGCGATCGGCACCCCTCGCCGAAGAGGAAATCAACGTCTTCCCACTGCCGCACGCATGAGTGCGCCGCCGAACGAGCCGGGTGGGCCCGGTGTGCGAGACATCGCCGCGAAGGCGGCCGGCGACGTGCAGTTTCTCACAGATCGGCGGTTTCCCGGCGGCCTTTGGGCAGCGCTGGTGCGCAGCCCGCACCCGAGGGCTGAAGTGCAGCGCATCGACACGACGGCGGTGCTTGCGCAGGATGGCGTCGAGGCGGTCTTCACCTGGGCCGACGTGCCGGCGACCGCATACAACCCGGCCTTGACGCCCGGGGATGCGGTCAGCCGTGCGACGCGCGACAAACAGCTGCTCACCCGGTCGCCGCGGCACGTCGGTGACGAGGTCGCGGTCGTGGTCGCCCACACCCGGGCGCAGGCGTACCGTGCGGCGCGGGAGGCACCCGTCGTCTGGGCAGTCGGCGAGCCGGTGCTGACCCTCGAAGCGGCGCTGGCGACCCGGCGGGTCGGCCGGCTGGGCCATGGAAGTGAGCGGGCCGCTCGCGCGATGGCCGTCGCCGACGTGACCGTCGAGGACCGGTTCACGTTCGCCGCGGCCCAGCACACCTGCCTGGAAGGCGCGGCCTGCGTGGCGCTGCCCGGCCTCGGCGACACCGCGGTGGAGATCTGGACCAACACCCAATGCCCTGCGCAGGTGCGCCGTCAGGTCGCGTCCATCCTTGCGATCGACCCGGCGGCAGTCCGCGTCCGGAAGGTCGACGAGGGCGGCGGGTTCGGTGCGAAACAGGACCTCTACGCCGAGCCACTCGCCGCCTGGCTCGCCCTCCGGCTGGGCCGGCCGGTGCGGCTGGCCAGCACCCGTGCGGAAGAGCTGAGCGCCGGTCGGGTGCGCTCGGGAGGCCGGATCGACCTCCGGCTCGGATTCCGGCGAACCGGCGTCATGGTCGCCAGCGAGATGGCCGCCGTCCTCGATTGCGGTGCGTACGTCTCGCACACGCCGTACGTCCTGAGCTGCCTACCCGGACACCTCGCCGCCGTCTATCCAAGGGCGGCGCACGGCTTCACCGGTTCACTGGTCACCACGGACACCATTCCGTCCGGCGCCTACCGGGGCTACGGCGTCGCGGAGGCGAACTTCGCCGTCGAACAGCTCATGGACGTGGCCGCCGCTCGACTCGGCCTCAGCCCAGCCGAGATCCGGCTGCGCAACCTCGTGGACGACAAGGAAGGTCGCGGCATCGCGGCGTGCCTGCGCAGGATCGCGGGACGCTCGGCAGCGCCCACCGGCGACGGCGCCGTCCGGCGCGGATATGGCCTGGCCGTGGCGGCCAAGCACAGCATCACCGGCGACGACTCCGACACCACCGTCGCGGCCGTGACGCTGATGCCCGGCCCGATCCTGCTGCTCACGACCGGCACTTGCGACAGCGGTACCGGCTCGAGCCGGGCGCTCGCCCGGATCGTCGCGGACGAGTTCGGTGCTCCGCTGGCCAGCGTGCGGGTCAGCGAGGGCGACACCGCCCAGATCAGCGACCTGGGCAGTACGGCGCAACGCAGCGTGTACGTCGGCGGCGCGGCCGCGCGGCGCGCCGCGCGGAGCGCCCGCGCTGCGATCGTGCGGGCCGCCGGCGGCGAGCGGAGCGACCTCACGCTGCGATGGCCATTGCTCGTGGACGCCGGTGGCCGGCCAGCCGTCCACCTCGGGGATCTGGCCGCGGCGCGGGACGCCGGCACACTTGGCGCCCGCGCCGCCGCCCGACCGGATGGACGCGGCGCAAGCTACTGCGCCCTCGGCGTCGAGGTTGCGGTTGACGTGGGCACCGGCGCCGTCCGGGTGGAGCGGGCCGACGCGGTCGTCGACTGCGGTTCGGTGCTGGACGCCCGCGGCGCCCACGGCCAGGTGGCCGGTGGCGTCGTGCAGGGCATCGGGCTGGCCTGCTTCGACGAGTGGACAAGCGGGCCAGACGGCCGCGGCCCCGCATCCATCCTCGAGCACGGGGCCGTGCGGGCCGCCGACGCGCCCGAGGTCCGCGTTGAGTTCCTCGACCCGGCCAATGGGCACTCGCCCAGCGGTCTCGGGGAGTTGCCGATCGTGCCGGTCGCCGCCGCAGTGGCGAACGCAGTGGCGGCCGCGACCGGGGTGCGGTGCCCACGGACGCCGCTGCGGGCGCCGCAGGTCTGGCAACGCCTGCGCCAGCATCGGGACGGGCCGACATGACCGCCACGACCATTCTTGCGCCGTCGAACCTCGACGAGTTGACGCAGTGCCGGCCGATCGCCGGCGTTGCCCCCGAGCCCGCCGTGCGTCTGGTCGGCGGCGGGACACTGGAGATTCCCCGCTGGCACGCGGAGGGCGCACCCCGATACGGAATCCACCTCGGCGCACTGCCCGAACTCCTGGTACACGGTCCCAACCGGTGTGGCGCCGGACGGACGCTGGCGCAGATCGCGACGGACCCCGCGCTGCCCCAGCTCCTGCGGCAGATCGCGGGGGCCTGTGCGACACCCACCATCCGGAACCTGGCCACGCTTGGCGGCAACCTCGCCGCCTGCCGGCCCGGCTGTCTGGCGGTGGCACTGCTCGCATTGGACGCGACGGTCACGATCCTCCGGGGCGACGGTCGCCTCGCCGCCGTACCCGTGGGGGAAATTGTCCACAATGGATTTGGTTCGGACTCGCGTTGCCCGGACGTGCTCGTCGAGGCCGGCTGGCGCAACCCTCCAGCGGTGAGCTCGTCGCGGCGACTCACCCTGCAGGCGGGGTCGGGTCCGGTTCTGGCGACCGTCGCGGTGGCCGCCCACCGGCGTCGAGAGCGGCTGCACTGGGCCGTTGCGGCCGGCGGAACCGGTGTGCGCCCGCAGCGGCTGCCGGCTCTCGAACGGCTGCTCGACGCCGGCGCGCCAGCGGGGAAGGCGCAGGCGGCGGCCGGTCACCACGTCATCGTGCGGCCGTCCGCCGGGCAGTCCGGCGACGAGGACTACCTGCGGCACCTGGTCGGCGTGCTCGTCGGCCGGGCCGTCCAGGACGCGAGAACCGAGGAGACGCGATGAGCGATCACACGGTGATCTTCCTCAACGGTGTGGCCGTACCGGCGCCGCACCCCGGTATGAGGCTGCTCGACTGGTTGCGCGACGAGGCCGACGACCGCAGCCCGAAGGAGGGCTGCGCCGTCGGGCAATGCGGCAGCTGTGCCGTGCTCGTCGACGGCCGACCGGTGCCGTCGTGCTGCACGCTCGTCCACACCGCCGCCGGACGGCAGGTCTGGACGGCGTCGGGGTTGGTGAGAACCACGGCCGGGCGGGCGGTGCAGGATGCCCTCGCCGAGCACGGTGCGATCCAATGTGGTTTCTGCGCGCCGGGCATGACGGTCGTGTGCGTCGGCTGGCTGACCGGCCGCGCCGCCGACACGTTGACGCGGGCCGATGCGGCCGATGCGCTCGGCGGCAACATCTGCCGATGTAGCGGATACGCGCGGCTGATCGATGCCCTGCTGGACGCGGCCGCTCGTACCGAAGGAACGGCGCCGTGAGCGCCCCGGGCCTCACCGACGTGCTGCGGCAGCGGACCTTTCGGCTGCTGTTCATTGGCGTGACGACGTCCCGGATCGGCGACGCGATGACGTTCGTCGTGCTCACCTGGCTGGCCCTCAACCTCGGCGGGCCGCGAGCGGTCGGCCTGGTGGTGTTCATCGGCGGCTGCGTGACCCCGATCAGCGCTCCGCTGATCGGTCATCTGCTCGACCGGCTCGGTCTGCGGCTGCTCATGCTCGTGGACAACCTCACCCGTGGCCTGCTCATGGTGGTGCTGGCTGGATTGGTGCACAGCGGCCACGTGCGGCTCGCGCACATCGTCGTCTTCTCGGTTCTCAGCGCGCTGCTCTCGCCGGCCACCGAACTCGGCCAGGATGTGGCCGTTCCGGCGATGCTTAAGTCCCGCGAGTTCGACGCGGCCAACCGCCTGCTCGCCGCCAGCTGGGACATCTCGGCGTGGATCGGCCCGGCCATCGCCGGGTTTGGCATCGAAGTCATCGGCTCGGCGCTGGTGCTGCTCCTCGACGCGTCGACCTTCTTCGTGATGGCGTTCGTCGCGCTGAGGATGCCCGGTCGAGCCGCGACCAGAGCGGACGACGAGCCGGAGCAGCATGGCAGTCTCCGTCGGCTGCTCAGCGGCTTCGTGCTCTTGTGGCGGCTCCGGCCGGTCGCGGTGATGACGCTGGTCGGCGTGGCCAACCTCTTCCTCGGCGGCATGATGGAAGTGTTTCTGCCGGCCTACAACAAGCTGACCCTCCACCAGGGCGCCGCCGCATACGGCCTGCTGATATCGGCCGCCGGGGCCATGTGCCTGCTCGGCACGCTGGCCTTGACACCACTCGCCGTCAGGCTCGGATACGGGCCGGGCTTGATCGTCGTTCTCGTCGCCCGCGGCCTGGCGGTGCTCCCCCTTGCCTTCGTCGGATCCTGGGGCCTTGCCGTCTTGTTCATAGCGATCGCGGCCGTTCCGGACGGCTGCTTCTTCCCGATGTCGCGAACGGTGCAGCAACGCCTCATCCCCCCGGGCGTCCGCGGACGCGTACAGGGTGCGAAGGGCGCCCTCAACGTTCTGGGATTCCCACTTGGCGGGGCCGTCTCCGGCCTGCTCCTCGCCACGTGGGGGCCACCGACGACCGCCATCGTCATGGGCTTGGGCTACCTGCCGCTCGCACTGGCGATCGTGCTGACTCCCCAGATCATGCGACACGTGGCGCCAGCGGACCCGGACCCACCGGAGGCTGACGGCCGCCCCGAACTCATCGCTTCGGCCCCCGCCCCTGAATCCGCGGACTAGCTTCGAGGAGCGCACACCGATGGAGATCGTCGCCCGGATCAAGCAACTCGAAAGCCTCGCTCGTGATCTGCGCTGCTGGGAAGTCCGCCGCTGGTGCCTGATCGACGGCTGGACCGTCGACGGCGCACCGCTGCCGCCCGGCGCGGTCTGGGCGTCGGCGCGCCAGCTCCACGAGGTGGAGTGCCCGACGGTTGCCTTGCCCGGCACGTGGACCCTGGACGAGCAGACCTACCTGGAAATCGGCGCGTTCGGCTACGGCGCGATGCGGTTGCTCGGCGACAACGGGTCGACCTGCGTCCATCCGGTCAACGAGTACAGCCGCCGGTTCCGGCTGCCCGACCGCCGGTGTGCCGCGCGGGCCATGCTCGCGCCGATCCGGGACCGGCGGGTGGGCCTGTCCACGGTCGGCGACCGATGGATGGCCCGGGTGGTGCAGGTCGAGCCCGACATCGATACCTTCTGCCGGACCGTCCAGGCGGTGTGCGACCTGGCCAAAACCGACGAGCGGCGTCGAGACGATGGGCTGGAACTGGCCGAGGCCGCCGTCGCGACGATCTCGTGGCCAAGCGGGAGCGCCGACTTCGTCTCCCGCATCTCGAACCTCGAGAACCACCGCCGACACTGGTTCGACGTCGCCGTCCGGGCCCATCCGGCGCCGCTGACCGACACCCAGCGCAGGAGCCTGCGCGCCGCGCTCACGACCCTCCTCGATGGGCTGCGCGAGTTGAAGGCGAACGACCGGACCGTCGGCGCGGTCGACCTGATCGGATACGCGCACACCGACCTCGAATGGCTGTGGCCGGAGCCGATTTCCGTGCCCGCGGTCATCGGCCAGTTCGCCGGCGCGCTCTCGCAACTGTCGCGGTTCCCCGAATACCGGTTCGGCCAGGCCGGTTCCTATCTCTACAGCGTGCTCGAGCGCCAGGCTCCCGACGTCTTCACCGACCTGACCGCCGCGGTGGCCGACGGCCGGTGGGAACTGCTGACCGGCATGTGGGTCGAGCCGGACGCGACCATGCTGAGCGGTGAGTCGTTGACCCGGCAACTGCTGCACGGGCAGGCCTACTACGAGTCACGTTTCGGCCGGCGCAGCACGGTCTGCTGGTTGCCGGACACCTTCGGCTTCACCGGCGCCCTGCCGCAGTTGCTCGCCGGCGCCGGCATCCGGTACTTCTTCACCACCCGGCTCGCGCAGACCGACGTCCGGCCTCACCACGGCAGCCTGTTCACCTGGGAGGGCATCGACGGCACGCGGCTGCTGGCGCTTGCCACGGGCGGTCCGAAGGGCTACCAATGCGTTCCTTCGGTGCACTCGATCGTGGCCGCCTGGCAGGCGTACACCGAAGATGGCATCAACCCGCGCACGCTGCAGCCGCTGGGATACGCGAACGGTGTCGGCCCGACCGACGGCGACCTGGCCGATGCGCGCGCCATCGCCGAACTTCCGGGCCTCCCCGCGACCGCGTTCACCACCACCGCCGACTATTTCGCCGAAGCGGTCCGGCGGACCCGGTTCAAGCAACTGCCGCTGTGGCGCGGCGAGCTCTACATGGAGGAGTTTCGCGGCACCCTGACCACTCAGGGGCGCACGAAGGTGCTCCACCGCCGTGCGGAGTCGGCGCTGGTCACCGCCGAAGTGGTCGGAGCGCTCCGGGCCATGCGCACCGGCACGTTGCCGGAGGACCTGACCGACGCGTGGCATCAACTGCTGACCCGGCAGACCCACGACATCGTCAGCGGCACCTGCGTGGGCGAGATTCACGCCGCGGCCGAGAAGGACTTCTCCGACATCGCGGCCAGGGCCGCCGACGCCACCGAGCGGGCGCTGACGGCAATCGGGGCCGATCTGCCGGCGTGCGGTGCCGGCACCGGCATGCTGTTCGTCAACCCCACGCTGGCCTGGCGCCCGTTGCGGGGCATGCTGCCGCCTGGTCATCGGGGCGGGCAGCCGGTCGAAGGCGGCCGCTCGCTCGTGGCGTCGGCGGCCCTCGTGCCACCGCTGGGCGCGGCGTGGGGCGCCGCCTGGACGCCAGCGCCCGAGGTGACGGCACGCGGATCGGTCCTCGAGAACGACCTGGTCCGGGTCGAGGTCGACGACGCCGGAGCGCTTCGCAGCGTGTACGACCAACGGCAACACCGGGAACTGCTCGCAGGACCCGCGAATATCCTGCGCGCGTACCTCGACCGGCCGTTTCACTGGGACGCCTGGGAACTCGCGGCGAACTACCAGCGCTATCCGCTTGAGCCGCCGACCTGCGCCGGCATCGAGCTGACCGAACGCGGCCCGTATCGCGCCGCGATCCGGTTGACCTGGACGTTCCGGGACAGCCGTATCGAACAGGATGTCCGGCTGTGGGCCGGCTCGTCGCGCATCGACTTCGCGACCCGCGTCGACTGGCACGAACGACGGGTGCTGCTGCGCACATACTTCCCAACCGTCGTCGACGCCGACCACGCCACGTATGAATGCGCATACGGCGTCGTCCGGCGGCCGACCACGCTTGACACGGCCTGGGAACGGGTCAGGTTCGAGGCGGCGGCCCATCGGTTCGTCGATCTGTCCGACTCCGCCGGAGGGGTGGCGCTGCTCAACGATGGTCGCTACGGCCACCACGTCGAGGGCGGGTCGATCAGCCTGAGCCTGCTGCGCAGCCCGGCCTTCCCGGACCCGTTCGCCGACGAAGGCACGCATGTGTTCCAGTACGCGCTCTATCCGCACCCAGGCGGCTGGCTGGCCGGCAACGTCCTGGCCGAGGCGGCCGACCTCAACTACCCGCTGCCGGTGATCGCGACGGCCGACGCCGGATCCGGCAGCTGGCAGCCGATCTCGCTGAGCGGCACGCCGCTGGCGCTGGGCACGTTCAAACGTCGTGAGCAGGGCTCTGGGCTCGTGATGCGCGTGTACGAGCCGGCCGGCACTCGGGGCGCGGCCGCCGTCGAGCTGCCGCCGGGCTGGGCGGTGACCAACGAGCTCAACCTCCTCGAAGACATCGTCGGCCCGCCGGGATTCACCTTCGGGCCACATCAGATCCGGACGTGGTCGATCGACCGCGTCGACCAGTAACCGACGCCTTGTCGCCGGCACGGAAGAAAGGACGCGACAAATGGACGCGAAGGAACTGCTCAGCACCTACTACGGGCGGTTGGCCGAACATCGGTACGCCGAGGCCGCGGCGATGTTCCGCGACGACGGGGACGTGCTGTGGTCCATCCCAGGTGAGGGCCCGTTGGCCGGCCGGCACGAGTCGAAGGCCGCGATCGAGAAGGCACTGCAGACCTTCGCGGACGGGCGGATCGGTGAGGTCAAGCGCCCGATCCATGCCTACTGCGTGGCCGACGACGGCGAGCATGTGTGTGTCCAGTACCTGCTGCATCTGCAGCGGGAAGGCAAGACCTGCGGGATCGTCGCCATCGACGCTTGGCACATCCACGATGGCGCACTCGCCGAGGTGTGGACGTTCTTCGAGACCCTGTACGAGTTCGATGCCTGGACCCGGGCTGATCGTCAGCCGTGATCGGATCCGCCGGCCCCGTTCGTCGGCGAGCTGGGCCGCCGCCGAGCCATCGGCGCCGCGCGGCGTGCCCAGCACAGCCGGGGACGTGCAGGTCGCGGTACTGTACGACCCGACCGCGGGCCTGCTCGCCGCCACGCTGAGCCTCGCCGCCGCGGATCACGCTGTCCGCGCTCGGCGTCTCCTCCGACGCCGTGACCGACGTGGTGTTCAGCCATCACCACCCGGACCACACCATCAACGCCGCCCTGTTCCCCAACGCCAGATGCCACGACTTCCAGGCGGTGTACCACGACGACGTCTGGGAGGACCGGCAGTGGAACGGCGATAGCAGTCACCTCGCTGAGTCGGTGCGGCTGCTGCGCACGCCGGGCCACAGCGCCGAAGACGTGTCCACCGTCGTGCAGACGGCGCACGGCCTTGTCGTGTGCACCCATCTGTGGTGGACCGCCGACGGTCCGGCCGACGATCCGTTCGCCCCGGACCGCGACGTCCTGCGCGCTTCCCGAGAGAAGGTCCTCGGCCTGTCGCCGGCCTTGATCGTTCCCGGCCACGGTGCGCCGTTCGCACCGGCGGCGAACACTCCAGTCTGAGCATCACGAGCTGGGCTCACAGCTCGGCGAGCAGCCGGCAGCGTCATGGGGCGGCGGGTTGCACCACGCCGCCCCATGAACGTTTGGCTACGGCAAGTCGGTCGGCCGCAGGACTCGGTCGATGCCGTGCGCGATCTGCTTGTTGCCCTTGTTGATGTCGAAACGCACGATGCGTGGGTCGCGGTCGTTGCGGTCGGCGTCGATGAGCCGGATCCGGCGGCAGAACCAGGAGCCCTGCACGTCGACCGTGACGCGCGGACCGAGCGCCGTGGTCAGGGCGGCACCGCCGGACCGTAGCGCCGTACGAGCATCGATCGTCGCGCCCGGCACCACGTGGTAGAGCAGGACCTTTTCGACGGTATCGAGGCCGAGGCCGGCTACCGCGGCGAACGCCTGCTGCTCGGATGGCAGGCGGCGGGCGTGCGCGAGATCCTGGGCGAGACGTTCGAACGCGCGGTCGTTGGGAATGAACGCGGTGAGGGAGACGGCCCCGTTGGTGAGGACCTTCACCGGGGACTGGGGCTTGGCCTGCAGGACTGTGAGGACCGCTTTGGTCAGGATGTCGTAGTCGTAGCCGTTGCGGTCGAAGCCGCTGGTGTCACGGGTGAGCACCTGGGCAAGGGAGCGCGTCCCGGACGCGGTCTTGCCGGTGCTGGCCGATGCGGCCGTCGGCGCCACGGTGAGCACCAGTGCGGCGACCGCGGCGCCGGCCGCGACCTTGCGGGCCAGTCGGGTGGGGTTCATGGGAAACCTTTCATCGCTGCTCAAAATGTCGATGACGGCCGTCATGGATACTTCGCGATTGCCGGCCAGGCTGGATGCACCTCGCCTCGACTTCGGGCCGGTACGCATCCGTCGAGTACCGCCCGCGCGAAACAGCTACGAAAGAAGCAGCCAGGTGCTGTTCGAAGCATGGTCGCGGTCTACAGTCGGAGCGTGCATTGGGGATGGCAACGGTACCGGTGAGCGCGCCAGCGAACCCTGACTCAGGCGCCGATGCCGACGACCTGTCCGGCCGGTTCCGCGCCGGGGACGAGCGTGCCCTGCGGGAGCTGTTCGACCGCTACGGGGCTGCCGTGCTCCACGTGGTCAACACCATGCTGGGCAATGTGTCGGACGCAGAGGACGTGGTGCAGGTTACCTTCGTCGCGGCGTGGCAAGGTCGCGACACCTACCAGCCCGCGCGCGGCAGCCTGCTGTCGTGGCTGCTCGGCATCGGTCGCCGCAAGGCCGTCGACGCAATGCGTGCTCGCGCCCGCCACGACCGGGCGGCGGAGACCGCCCGGCAGGCCGCGGCCAACCAGGCACCGGGCTCGGCGGCGGAGCAACCCGTGGACCGGCTCATCGACCGGATCGTGGTCACCGACGAGCTGGCCGCACTGCCGGCTGAGCAACGACGGGTCCTGCGGCTGGCGTTCTACGACGATCTCACCCATGAAAAGATCGCCACCGTCACCGGATTGCCGCTGGGGACCGTCAAGAGCCACCTGCGACGCGGGATGGCACGGCTACGCAGACGTTGGGAGGTGGATCGTGACCCATTTGGACGCTGATCGGCTGGTTCTCATCGCCATCGGCGAGCAAACCCCCGACCACGGCGAGGGCCGTCACCTGGCCACCTGCGACGTCTGCCGGGAGGAGCTGACCCGGACGGGCACGGTCTCCGACCTGGCCCGCCACGGCGAGGACCTCCTGGATCTGCCCACTCCATCGGCCGGCTTGTGGGACCGCGTCGCGGCCGAGGCGTTCGCCCAGCCGCATCGAGTACAGCCGCATCGAGAACAGCCGCATCGAGAACAGCCGGCTACCGCGACCCCCGTGGCACCGTCGGCCGGCCTCAGCGGTCCGTCCCGCGCAACCACCCGCCGCATTGGACGGCAATCCCGGCCGCGACTGAGGCTTGCGCTCGTTGCCGCCGTGGCGCTGATCCTCGGCATAGCGGGCACCGCCGCCGTCAACTGGCTGGCCGGCAGCGACCGCGCTGAGATCATCGCGCAGGCCGATCTCCTGCCCCAGCCGTCGGCCCCACCCGGCGCGCACGGCAAGGTCCGGGTCGTCGACAGTGGTCATGGTCTCCAACTACAGGTCACCATGACCGGTATGCCGACCCCGACCGGCTACTACACCGTCTGGCTGTTCGACGGCGGCTCCGTCATGATCCCGGTCGGTTCACCGGGCAACGCGCCGCTCAACATCCCCGCCGCCGCAACCGACCTCGGCAGATTCCACATCATTGACATATCCGCCCAGCAACTCGGCCAACAGGAACACGGCACCAGCATGTTGCAGGGCAGTCTGCACCGCTGAACGATCGGCGCCCTATCGCAGGCCTCGCACCGCGGCGAGGGTGCGGTCGACATCCGGCTCGTCGACCAGCAGGCTGGTGCCGAAGCGCAGGTACGACTGCGCGTATGGGGTCTGGCTGGCGATCACCCCGGTCGCGCGGAGCCGGCTGACCGCGGATGCCGGGTCGACGCCCTCTACCTCGCAGCAGACGATGCCGGCGGAGAGCTCGGCCGCCATCGGGGTGTGCAGGGTGACGCCGGTGATGCCGGCGAGGCCGTCCTTCAGCCGGTGGGCGAGCTCTGCCGTGCGGGCCGCCACCCGAGCCCGGCCGACCGCAGCGTGGAACGCAAACGCGTCCGCGACGGCCCAGCGGTGCTCGAAGCTGTGGTACCCGCCCGGTGTGGCGGCGAGTCCGGCGTCGACCGGCCGGCTCGCGCCGAACATCCAGTTACCGATCGCGGTGCGGTCGAACGGCGGGATCACCGGCCGGTAGCGGGCCCAACCGCGATCGCTGCCCCAGACGAACCCGGTGCCGCGCGGCCCGAACAGCCACTTGTGCGCGCCCGACACGAGGAAGTCCGCGCCCAGCGCGGCGGGGCTCTGGTCGACCGCGCCGACGCCGTGCACGCCGTCGACACAGAGCAGCACCTCCGACCGCTGCGCCAGCTCGGCCGCTAGCGCGGCGACGGGCAGGCGCACGCCGGTGCTGGAATGCACCCAGGTGATCGCCACACATGTGGTACGGGCGGAAAGGGCCCTGCGGAAATTGGCGACGATCTCCTCTACGCTCGCACGTGCCGGCTGGGCGTACAACCGCGTCCTGCGGATCGTCACGCCGTCGCGTTCGGCGAGCAGTCTGAGGGCCTCGTGAGTGGCGTAGAAGTCGTGCTCGGTGGTGAGGATCTCGTCGCCCGGGTTGAAGCGCAGCCCGCTGTAGAGCAGGCCGAGCCCCATGGTGGTCGAGTCGGTGAACGCCAGCTGCGCCGGCTTGGTGTCCAGGTGCCGTGCCGCCGCCGCGGCCACCGCGGTGTCCAAGGCGGCTTCGTGCGCGTCGAGGTAGCCGGTTGGGTCGTCGTCGAGGCCCTGCCGGTGCCGCTCGATCGCCGCGCGCACCGGCGCCGGGTGGCTCGCGAACACGAACGCCGCGAGCTGCGCGCGGTCGGTCGGCAGCCGGAACTGGGCCCGGACGCTCGCCCAATCGCGCGGGTCGAACGGCGGGTCGGGCTCGGCGGACTCCGCAGTGCAGCCGGCCAGCGCGAGCGCGCCGCCGGCGCCGGCTGCCCCGAGGAGAGCCCTACGCGAAAGCATGCAGCCCAGGCTAGGTCGCCCGGGTCACGGGACGAACTCGTCGAGCACTCCCATCGCCGCCTGGAAGAGAATTTCCGCAATGGTGTCGGATCTGGGTGCAGCCGTTCGTGGACATGGTGTGGGGCCGGCAGAGGCCCTCGCCCCGGAACCAGGAGGAGACGATCGTGACGGAGTACCTGATCACCTTCAACGACGAATGGGTGCCTGAGCATACGGCGGAGGAGTTGCGCGAGAAGGCCGGGGCTGCCCGGGCCGTGATCGAGGAGATGCTGGCCGAGGATGTCTTGATCTTCACCAACGGCGGGCTGGACCGCTCCACCGCGGTGTGCAGTGTTGAGCCGGTCGGCGGCAAGCCGGTGTTCACCGACGGGCCGTACGTCGAGACCAAGGAGCACCTCGGCGGCTTCGTCGTCGTGGACGTGCCCGACGACGAGGCGGCGCGATACTGGGCCGGCCGGCTCGCCACCGTGCTCGACTGGCCGCAGGAGGTGCACCGGTTCCGAGGTGCCGGGCAGGCCCGGGGTGCCGGTTCCGGGAAGGAATGAGCCCGGTGCCCAGGTAGCTGCCCCGCGGCTCAGACCAAGGCTGGACCGGGCCGGGCAGGCCCTAGAGTGGCGGGGTGCGCATCCGAATTGAGGGCAGCGACCTGCCGGGCCGCCGTGGCGGGGCCGAGGCGGATGGGCTGCGCCGAAATAACGTGCAGGTTGGTGTGCAGTGCAGGGCCGAGGTCGTCGATCGGTTCCCGGCCGACGCTGAATCGGCGACGTGGGAGTTCGAGGTCGGCAGCCGCGAGGTGGACGGGTTGCTGGACGTCGGCGGGCCGTATGTGCACGGTCGGCCCGGTGCTCGGTTTCTCTATCTGAGCTGGGGTGCCGTCGACGGCGCCGAGTTCGCCATGGTCAGGCGGACCAAGCTCATGTTCGGTGACGTGCCGACCGAACTGCTGCGGGCTGCGCACGACGGCGACGGGGTGCTGGTCGGCCGGCTCGGGCTGACCGACAACACGGGCGCCCCGCGCGCCGCGCGGGTGCGGCCTCCCGACGTCGAGTGGGGCATACATCGTCCATCGCCGATGTGACCGTGCGCACCACTTGGCCGGCCAACGATCTGGTCGCGCGGGCTCGGCCGGTCCATCAGCTTTGCTTGAGGCGCTGGAGCTGCCCTTCGTGCACGCCGGCCACCCACTCCCAGCCGGCCTTGGCGGATGGGCCGATCCGCGGGTCGCTGGGAACCTGCGCGTCGCGCAGGGCCTGCACGTACGCCCGATCCTGGTCGATCCGTGCATGGAGCTGATCGGCTCCGCCGACGGACCCGTGGCCGGGAACGACGACATCGACATCGGCGGCCACGCCGTCGAACAGCCGCAGCGCAGCGAGGTAGTCCTCGATCGGGTCAGCGGTGCCGTTCACATCGAGCATCGGGATCAAGACATCCGAAAGCATGTCGCCGGCGACGAGAACGCCGCGCTCCTCGATCAACAGCGCCGCATGGCCCGGGGCATGCGCTCGATGCTCGACGATCCGCACCTCAGGGCCATCCCACGGAATCCGCACAGCATCCGCGGGCAGGCCGGTGATGTGGCCGAGCAGGTCCAGCGGTACCTCGTCGGGAATACCGAACCGACGTGCATCGATCCCGTTGGCCAGCCGCTCCCGGGCAGTGTCCGCACAGCGGGCCGTGGCGTAGCGGGGCGCCGCGCCGAGCCGCGGGTGCCATAGCAGGTGATCCCAGTGCGGATGGGTTGAGAAGCCCACCACGACGGTCTCGCCCGAACCGGACAGGTCGCTCGCCAGGCAGGCCAGTTCGTCGGCCAGTACCCCGGCGTCGATGAGCAACACGCCACCCTGGCCCTGCACGACGACGGCGTTGCTCTGGCAGAACTCGCTCTCGTGGATCAGCACACCGTCCGCGACCTGCTTCAGCACGAGCTCGCCTCCTTTAGCTCCCGGATGGCGTAACGATGCATCGTGACGCCCTGCTCGAACAATCGCTGCTCGAGTAGATCGAGCTCGATCGGCATGTCGTAGTCGTCGAACAGCGGCCGGCCGAAGCCGAGGATTGCCGGGTGGGTCCAGAGCAGCAGCTCGTCGAGCAGTCCCGCCCGGAGCAGCTGGGTCGCGAGCGCCGCGCCGCCAACACCGACGCTGCCGTCGGTCCCGGCCCGCAGGGCGGCGAGTTGCTCGATCGCGTCGTCGCCGCCGATGATCCGGGTGTTGTGATCGGCGGCGCGCCGGGTGCGGGAGACAAGCACCTTGGGCTTGGCAGTCCAGATCTCGCCGTACTCGCGCATGTAGTCCGGCAGCGACGCGTCCTCGGGCGCCCGCGGCCAGTACTCCTCCATCGTCTCGTAGATGATCCGACCATGGACGATGAGCGCGAGCGCCCGCGTCTGCGCATTGGCCTCGCGGTGCATCTCCTCGCCGATGCGCAGCCACTCGCCAGCGCCGTTGTCCCCAGGAACTTGCTCGATCCGCAGGTCGAGGGACACGTTCATCGAATAAATGAAGCGGCCCATCCTCTTCCCATCCCATAGTGGTTGTGTTCTGCAACTACTATAGTGAGGGCGAAATACCTGTCAAGGAGGAGTCGTGGAACCACGGTCCGGGTGTCCGATCAACGCCGCCGTCGAGGTGCTCGGCGATCGCTGGTCGTTGCTCGTGCTTCGCGACGTCATGTTCGGCGACCGCCGCTACTTTCGGGGACTGCTCACCGGGTCGGTCGAGGGCATCGCTTCGAACATCCTCGCCGACCGCCTCGTGCGGCTCGTCGACGCGGGGATCCTCACCCGCGGCACGGCAGCGCGCGGGCAGCGCGCTCGCTACAGCCTCACCGAAGCTGGTATCCAGACTCTTCCGATCATCTTCGCGCTCGGCAACTGGGGCCTCGACTGGCGCCCGGGCAGCGCCGAGCTTCGGATCCGACAGCAGCTCATGCGCGATGAGGGTCCGGCGTTCATCGACGAGCTGATGGACGAGCTTCGCGTCCGCCACCTCGGCGCGTCGCCGAAGCCGCGGGACGGCTCAGGCCCGTTCGAGCGCCTCGATGCCGCCTACGCCGCCGAGCAGGAGCGCGCCGACTCGCGGTGACGGGCCGGGACCTCACTTCAGGTGCCGGCCGAAGAACCGGTTCCCGTCGTCCACCTCGAACCACGGCGTACCGGCGTGCCCACCCAGATTGGCGTGCAGCGTCGTCTCCGCTGACCACGGCCGAGGCAGGACTCCTGGAAGGCCGCGTTGCTGGCCGGGGCGCTCGGGAGAGAACTTCCTCCCTGCGGGTGAGGCGACCGCCGTCCGGGGGTCCGACGATGGTTGCAATCCCATTCGGAAGGAGCGCCATGAGCGAGCCGATGACCGATGCCCCGCCGATCGTGCTGATTCACGGGCTTTGGATGACCGCCCGCAGCTGGGACCGCTGGGTGGAGTACTACCGGGCGAAGGGGCATGAGGTCATCGTGCCCACGTACCCGGGATTCGAGATCGAGGTCGAGGCGCTGCGGGAAAAGCCCGAGGTCATCGCCACGGCATCCGTGCCCGCGACGCTCGAGCATCTCAGCGACGTGGTCGAGAGCCTGAAGCGGCCGCCGATCATCATGGGCCACTCGTTCGGCGGGATCTTCACCCAACTCCTGGTCAACCATGGATTGGGCGCCGCCGCCGTGACGATCGACTCGGCACCACCCGAGGGCGTGCGGGTCAACCCGCCGTCCCAGATCAGGTCCCTGTTCCCGGTCCTGAAGAATCCGGCCAACCGGCACCGCGCGGTGGGCTTCACCAAGGAGCAGTTCCACTATGCCTTCGCCAACACGGTGAGCCGGGAGGAATCCGACGCGGCGTACGACCGTCTCCACATCCCAGCGCCCGGCAGCTGGGTGTGGGCCTACGGCCTGATCGCCAACTGGAAGCCCGGCCACCAGGAGACCTGGGTCGACTACGACCTGGACGACCGTGCGCCGCTGCTGTTCATCATGGGCGGCAAAGACCATCTGATGCCGCCCTCGGTGATCCGCTCGAACGCGAAGAAGTACCGCAACTCCGAGGCGCTGACCGAGACCTACGAGTTCCCGGACCGCTCACACTTCACCGGTGTCGAGCCCGGCTGGGAGCAAGTGGCCGACTATGCGCTCGACTGGGCCATCCGCCACGCCCAAACCCGGTGAGCCATAAAGCGACGGGAGCGACCGGCAGATTTGTGAATAGGTCGCGGTGCGGTGGGTACTGCGCTGCTGGAACGGTTCAGCAGTTCGTAGGAAGCTCGCTTCCCGATGACGACGGGGAATCCCAACGATCGGATCGGGCATCTCCGCGGCCGCGATGTGTCGTCGCCAGCGTCGGGCGTCGTGGACGCACAACAACGACCGAGAGGTACCCAGTGAACAGCTTCATGGACAAGGCGAAGGACTTCGCCGATGAGCACGACGAGCAGGTCGACCAGGGCCTCGACCGGGCCGGGGACGAGGTCAACAAGCGAACCGGCGACAAGTACGAGCAAAAGGTCGACAAGGCCGTCGATACGGCCCAGCAACGCACCGGTGGCGGCGAGCAGGCCAGCTAGCGCTACCTAGCGAGCGCATGTCCGCAGTTCTATCCGGCCGCGGCGGCCCATGCGCTTGACCGCACGGCCTGCGACGGCGCGTCACCGCCCTATTCAGATGGTGGAGCGCGGCGTGCGTCGCGGGCCGGCTGTTCGCCTACTGCTTGTCCGGGTCGACCGCGCGCTCCAACCAGGCGATGGCCTTCTTCTCCCAGCCGGGATCGCTCGCGTCGAAGAACCGCTCATGGTTCTCCGAGGCGGTGTTCCTGGTCATCCGCCCGGTCTGCATCTTCATGGTGGCGCTGGCGAGGATGATCGCCGAGCGTTGCATGCCGTGCGCCTTGTTCCACTGCATGATCTCTTGGATGACCGCGCTGGTGTCCGGCGGGTGCGTGCTGGACTTCCGCAGATCGATCAGTTGGCAGTAGCTGCGCTTCACCCCGACCATCCGCTTGATGTCCTCGAACCAGGCCCTGGCCTCGGCCGGCGACAGCGCGCCGTCCAGCTCGCAACGGTATCCGTACGACGTCGCGACGGTGGTGACAGGCATGGGGCCCCTCTTGCTACTTTTGTCCTTTATCTCCCATGCATCCTAGCCGACCCGGCGCGCCGCCTCAGGCAAACCAGAGGCTCGGCGTGGTATTTCAGCGCCGTTCGAGTGCAGGCCGGAAGCGCGACCGGACCGGATGTCGGTCAGCGCGGCGAGAGAGCGCCGCCGGGCCCAGCAAAGCACGATCGCGGTGTAGCCGTGTTCCTGGGCTGTCTGGCGGACTTCAATCGACCCGGACTGCCGGTCGAAGGCGGGCCGCAGCACGGCTCGGAGGTCATGTTCATCGACGTTGGCGCTTGGGAATGCTCTCCCGGCGACGGTGTAGCTCCGGCATCGGCGCAGAGCGGCGGTGATGAACACACCTCCCGGCTGGACCAGGCCGGTGATGTTGCGCATGAGCAGCTCCCAGGTGGTGCGGTCGTCGGTGGCGGAGTCGGCGCAGTACGGGCTGATCACCGTTGAGTACTGGCGATCCACGGGTCGGGAGCGCCGACCGTCGACGCGAAGCAGCCTGGTGATTTTCTCCCGCGCGAGGTCCTCGCGGACGGTGACGTCGCGGTCAGTCGGGTAGCGGTTGCCCTCGCATTGCAGGGTGTACCGGACGAACGGTCGCCAATCGTGGGCGCCCGGTACCCGTTCGATCCAACGCTGGATCTCGGCCAGGTTCGCCGGCAGGTAGTCGCCGAGGTGGATCTCGGAGGCCAGTTCGGCGACGGCGAACACATGATGCAGGGTCGGCCCGACCCCGAAGAACAGGACGGGCTGGTCACGTTGCACGTGCTGCATGGCCCGGACGAAGAACGCGATGGTGGCGATCTCGTCCGGTTCGACGGTGCTGTAGTAGTCGGTGAGGTAGTCCGCCGGTACCCAGTCGGTGTCGAATGACGCGTAGCCGCGGCGCCGGTAGCGAAGGAATGCGCTGGTCAGGCGGGCGATGCCGTACTCGTACAGTCCGGCGGCAACGTTCGCGCCGCTCAGAAAGATGAGGGCCTCGTCGGCGGAGATCGAGTCACTGACGACCGCTGCGCCGAAGGACGCCGTGTAGTAAGGCACTTCCTTGACCACCTCGGTGCAGGTGTACCCGGCGGCGGCCGCCAGCCGAGGTGCCCGCGTGCTGCTCGTCGTGCGCCGGGCCAGGTCGTAGCCCGCCTTGGACAGCACGTTGGTGCTGGTCCCGGTCGTCGCCAACAGCGTCCAGTTGGCCCGTAGGTTGGCGCGTAGACCGAAGGCCCACAGCGCGTAGCTGATGACCAGCACCACCAGCAGCCACTGGTGGTTGACTCCGCTGAGCAACCCCGAGGCGACGAGCGCCACCCCGGCCACCGCGGCGCCCGCGTCCAGCGCGTAGGTCGACACCGCGGTAGCGGCGAGGCTAGCGGCCCACTTCTTGAGTTGCCGGCCGCTCGTCCGGAGTACGTGGGCCATCGGATCTCCCAGTCCGTCGGGTGGATGGGCCGAGGATCGTCCAGGCCGGTGCTCACTTTCCAGGCCGATTCGTTGCCAATCACTGCCCAGAGCGTGATCCGCGGCGAGTGCGGGAGCCCAGTCATAGGATCTTCGGCATGCTCCGCGCACTGCGGCACCCGACCCGCCTGCTCCCGACCGCGTTCCTCGCCGCATTGTTCGTCGGCACCGGCCTGCTCATGCTCCCGGCGGCCCGCACGGCGGGTGAGCCGGCACCGCCGCTCGTCGCCCTTTTCACCGCGGCCTCCTCCGTGTTCATCACCGGCATGAGCACTGTCGACTCCGCGACGTACTGGTCACCGTTCGGGCAGGGCATCGTCCTCGGGCTGATCCAGGTCGGTGGGTTCGGCATCATGACCTTCGCGACCGTCCTCGGGCTGATGGTGTCCCGCCGGCTCGCGCTGCGCACAAGGCTGGTTGCCCAGGCCGAGACGCGGTCGCTCAACCTCGGCGAGGTCCGGGCGCTGCTGCTGCGGGTCCTGGCCATGATGGTGGGGTTCGAGCTGGTCGTCGCCGTCGTGCTGACGATCAGATTCCGGGCCGCCTACGACGACTCGCTGGGCACTGCGGTCTGGCACGGCGTCTTCCACGCCGTCAGCGCATTCAACAACGCCGGGACCACGCTCTACTCCGACAGCTTCGTCGGCTTCGTCGGTGACCCGTGGATCTGCATCACCGTGGCGATCGCCGTCGTCCTCGGCGGCCTGGGCTTCCCGGTCGTGCTGGAGCTCTCCCGCGAGTGGCGCAATCCGCGCTGCTGGTCCATCCACACGCGGCTCACCGTGTGGGGCTCGGCGCTGCTGCTGGTCATCGGGATCGCCGCGGTGACCTTCTTCGAGTGGTCCAATCCGGGCACGCTGGGCCCGCTCAACTGGCGCGAGAGCATCGTCGGCGGCGTGTTCGCCGGCGTCAACCCGCGAACCGCCGGGTTCAACAGCATCGACTACGCCATGGTACGGCCGGAGACCCTCGCGTTCACCAACGTGCTGATGTTCATCGGCGGCGGCAGCGCCGGCACCTCCGGCGGCATCAAGGTCACCACCTTCTTCCTCCTCGCGTTCGTGATCTGGGCCGAGGCCCGCGGCGAAGAGGACGTCAACGTCGGGGCCCGCCGGGTGCCGTCCCAGACCGTGCGGCAGGCGGTCACCGTGGCGTTGCTGGGCGTCGGGACGGTGGCCGCCGGTACTCTGGTGCTGTTGCTGGCCACCGACTGGCCGTTCGACCGGGTGCTGTTCGAGGTGACGGCGGCGTTCTCCACCGCCGGCTTGTCGACCGGCATCACCGGGTCCCTCCCCGCCACCGGGCAGGTCACGCTCGTCGTGCTGATGTTCATCGGCAGGGTCGGTACGATCACGGTGGCCTCCGCCATCGCCCTGCGGCACCGCAGACTGCGCTACCGGCTGCCGGAGGAGCGACCGATCGTCGGATAGGCAATCGTCGGACAAGCATTGGCGTGACTCGGGAGGCTCGATGAGCAAGCGGTACACCTCCGGAGGCGTGGTGGTGATCGGGCTCGGGCGCTTCGGCGGTCAGGTGGCCGAGTCACTCACCGGCCTGGGCCACGAGGTCCTCGGCATCGACGAGAACGGCGAGATCGTCCAGAAGCTGTCCAACACGCTCACGCATGTCGTGCAGGCCGACTCGACCGACGAGGAGACGCTGCGCCAGCTCGGTGTCGCCGAGTTCAGCCGCGCGGTCGTCGGCATCGGCACCGACATCGAGGCGAGCGTCCTGACCGTTCTGGCGCTGACAGAGCTCGGCGTGGACGAAATCTGGGCCAAGGCGATCTCCGCCAAGCACGGCCGCATCCTGCAGCGGGTCGGTGCCCGGCGCGTCGTCTACCCCGAGGCCGACATGGGTGAGCGGGTCGCCCATCTCGTCACCGGGACGCTCTTGGACTTCGTCGAGCTCGACGACGGCTACGCGATCGCGAAGGTCTGCCCGCCGGAGGAGATGATCGGTTCCACCCTGACCCAGCTCGGGCTGCGGACCAAGCACGGCATCACCGTGGTCGCGGTCAAACGCGGCGGCAGGGAGCCCGAGACCGCGTTCCCCGACACCACGATCGAACCCGGCGACACCCTCATCGTGTCCGGGCCGACCACGAAGGTCGAGCGGATCGGCGAACGGCACGGCCTCTCCCGCTGAATCACCCCAGCTCGCGACCGCGTGCACGGCCGCCGCGGGGCACGCGAGCGCCGCCAACCATCAGCGACTGACCGGGCGAGGAGCTGCGTCCCGGTCATGGTCCGGTGGGTGCTCCAGCCGGAGCAACCGGGTCCGAACTTCGTTGTCGTCGTGGTGACCCAGCTGCTCAAGGATTTCCAGTGCGCGCTGCCAGACCTGCCGCGCGGCGGTCAGCTCGTGAAGAGCTTGGTGGGTGTCGCCAAGGTGGGTGAGGACGTCCGCTTCGTTGTAGCGGTCGCCAAGTTCCCGGTACAGCAGGAGGGACTCGGCGAAGCAGGATGCGGCTTGCTGGTGGTCACCGAGATGGTGGTAGATGTAGCCGAGGCTGTCCCACGTTGCCGCGACGCCGGGCGGTGCGCCGATCTCCTGTTGCAGGTCGAGCGCCCGCCGGCAGTACTCCAGCGCGCTGGTGTAATCGCCCAGCTGCGCGTGTGTCCAGCCGACGGCGTTGAGCGCACGGGCCTGCCCCTCCTTGCTGCCGACCGCCTGATAGAGCCCGAGGCACCGCTGGTCGTGACGCAGCGCCGTACGGAGCTGGCCGCACCGCTCGGCCAGGTAGGACAGTCCGGTGTGCACCTGCGCTTGGCCGAGAAGGTTGCCAAGCCGGCGGTACAGGGCGAGCGCATTCCGAAGATGGTCCGCTGCCTCGACGGTGCGATCAAGTCGTGTGCATATGACGCCGAGGGCGCGGTACGACTCAGCGAGTCCGGTCCAGTCGCCGAGCCGCCCGGTGATCTCGATGGCCAGCTGCTCGTTGGCGGCCGATTCGTGCCATCGTCCCTGCCGGTCGAGGAAATTCATGAGTGTCCAGGTGAGCTGCCAGGCATGAATTTCGAACCCGCTGATCGCCGCGTGCCGGATGACGGACTGGACGACGGCGCGCTCCGCGGTGAACCAGGCCAGCGCCTCCGCGCGATCGGCGAGCTGCTCGACCAGGGTGCCGACCGCGAGCTGCTCAAGAGTGATCGGCTGCCGGTGCGGCTGGAGCAACAAAGCGGCCTGGTAGGCGGTGTGCAAATAGTGATCGAAGCAGCGGCGCAGGGCGGCGCCGCGTTCGTCACCACTGTCCACGGCAACGCATCGTTCGGCCGCGTACGAGTGGAGCAGGTCGTGCATCGCGTACCGGCCATATGCGTGCTCCATCACCAGGTGTGCCCGATCCAGTTCGGCCAGCAGGCAGCGTGCCTCGGATCGGGAGACGCCGGCCAGACTGGCCGCCGCCGCTGTCGCGATGTCCGCCCCGGCATGCAACCCGAGAAGCCGGAACAGCCGCGCGGCCGGCGGACTGAGCGCGTGATAAGACCAGGAGAACACCGCTCGGACGTCGGTGCTCAGGTCACCGACATCAAACGCGTCCAGCCGACCCTCACGCAGTTCCTCAGCCAATACCTCGAGCGCCAAATCCGGATGCGTGGCGGCTCGGGCCGCGACGACGGCAAGCGCGAGTGGCAGCCCCGCACACCAGCCGACGATGTCGTCGACCGCCTCCGGCTCGGCCGTCACCCGCCGGCTGTCGATCCGGGAGGTGAGCAGGCAGCGAGCCTCGTCAGTGCCGAACAGGTCGAGGGGCACCGGGCGGGCACCCTCGGCCACCAGGCTGACCAGCTTGCACCGGCTGGTCACCAGCACAAGACAACCAGGAGCGCCGGGCAGCAGCGGACGTACCTGCTCCGCGTCCCGCGCGTTGTCGAGCACGATCAGCAACCGGCGCCCCGCCAGGAGGCTGCGGTACAGGGCGGCCTGCGCATCCAGCCCGGCCGGCATACGTGCGGGCGCGACGGCGAGTGCGTCCAGAAAGCCACGGATGGCCACCGCCGGTTCGAGCACTGACCCGCTTCGATCGAAGCCCCGCAGGTCGACATAGAGCTGCCCGTCCGGGAAGTGCTCGGCCACCCGGTGGGCCCAGAACGCGGCAAGCGCGGTCTTGCCCACTCCGGCGGTACCCGTGATCGTGACCACGGTCGTGTCCTCCGGCCGGTCGCGCGCCGTTCCCGGCAGCAGGCCGTCAAGCGCGGCCAGCGCACCGCAACGGCCGATGAACCCGCGCACCTGCGCCGGCACCTGCGCGGGGCGCACCGAGCCCGCATCTTCATCGGGCGGGTCGCTGGACCCGGTGCCGGCGATGAACCCGGCGCGCTCCTCGCCGGTCAACCCGAACGCGTTGGCCAAAGACCGCGCCGTCGCCGGCCGCGGCGCCTGGCCCTTGCAAGCCTCCAGAGCCCTGATCGTGCGTACACTGAGCCCGCTGCGGTCAGCGAGTTCCTCCTGGGTCAGCGCCAGCCGCTGCCGGTAACGCGCGATCAACTGGCCAAACATCTTCACCTCCGGTCAAACGCCGGCTGCCGGGGCCGCCCCCTCGACGATGCGGAACCTGACGGCGATGAACCCGCTGACCTTCGAGACGCATCGGCGGCGGTGCGATCTTCGAGTGGTCATCGCTCGCCTTTCGTCGCCGGCGCGTTTCGTGCCAGCCAGATCGGGCAAAGGTCGGACAACATCGAGCCGCACTCATTCGGCCACTTCCGTGGCGACTGAGCGCATTTGCTGCGCGTGGGATGCGGTGCAGCAACGAAGAACGCGAATGCGGTGGGTGTCTAGCCTGGCTTCGTCATTTCATGCCCCCGTCAGACGCCGTGCCACTGGCCGCAACGATAGCAACTGGCCAATATGCTCGCGAGCCGAGCGGATAGCCTCATTCCCATCGGTCGATCTTTCTAGCGGTCCCGATTTCCACACTCGGTCACCGTGATGACGGGTCAGACGTTACGGCCGGTCGCGGCCGGTGCGTCAGTTTCGGCTGCGGGACTGCCTGTCCGAAATCAGCGGCCACGAACCGTGACCGCGCCACCCGCACGGCAGTCACGCGTTGTTACTCGACGATCGGCGACCTACCCGCACGATTGACCGACGACGTTCCGGGTTGCGTAGGCGCCGATCAATGGGCCCGAGCCGGACGGCGAGGGGACCATTACCGGACAATGTCCGGTCCCGGCCGCCCA
>Ga0070683_100000310_pt1 | contig 33535 bp, 27 predicted proteins | sample KBSC713LmetaG_FD_64662 | JGI IMG/M metagenome (GOLD analysis project Ga0070683, IMG submission 64662) | Corn rhizosphere microbial communities from Kellogg Biological Station, Michigan, USA - KBS C7.1-3L metaG | ecosystem: Host-associated > Plants > Roots > Rhizosphere ... | reverse complement strand
TCGTCATCCCGAGCGTAGCGAGGGATCGCTATCCCTGAGGCGGTTGAACGGCCTCGCGTGGACAGCGATCCCTCGTCGCTACGCTCCTCGGGATGACTCCCATTTTCGTCATCCCGAGCGCAGTGAGGGATCGCTTTCCGCGGATAGCGATCCCTCCGCGTTTTACTCCTCTGGACGACCCCCTTGCGGGAGTTTTGCTTTGCTCAGCGAGGCGAGGCAGCCTATACTATTGGTGCTCCCGACCGCCCTTTCTCGAGGTTTCATGGCCAAGGAAGAACCGATACAACTCGAAGGACAAGTGACCGAAGTGTTGCCCAACGCGACATTTCGGGTGCAATTGACCAATGGACACACCGTCCTCGCCACGTTGGGTGGCAACATGCGTCGCTTCCGCATTCGCGTGCTTCAGGGCGACCGCGTCACGATCGAAGTTTCACCGTATGATTTGACCCGTGGCCGCATCATCTTCCGCCACAAAACCTGAGCAGCATTCGATCGTCTGCTTGCGTAGACCATCGGCGTCGTTGACCGACTGATCTGCACCCTCCCGACCATCAGCATTTTGACAATTCGTCGCAGTGTCTGCGTCACGAGGACGCTCTTTGCCCTCGCGCCGCTCGTCCTCGCTGCGCGCGCGAATGCGCAGGACTCCACCGCCGCGCGCGCGCTTCCGCCGGTCGAGGTTCACGGCTTCCTCCAGACCTACTATCGAACGGGCGATCCGACCATCAAGGACGGATTTCGCCTGAGAAAGTCGGATCTGAAGTTCACCGGAGTTCTGTCCCCGAAGCTGAGATGGCGCGTCACGTTCGACGCGGCCAAAGCGCTGACTGTCAACAAATCGACGACGAAGGTCGATGATTCGACCGTCGTCAACGACGTCGCCATCGATCAGCGTTCTCGAATTCTCCAAGACGCGGCGTTGACGTACACCGTCAACAATTCGATGTCCGTCGACATCGGGCAGCAAATCGTTCCGCTGAGCCTCGAGGGCACGATCTCGACGTCGAATGTCGAGACCGTCGAGCGCACGCTATTTATCGTCGAACGCTCCCGCGCCGTCGGTTTGGGCGACGTTCGCGACATCGGCGTCTCCGCTAACGGGCTGGCGCTCAACGCAGTCGAATATCACATCGGTGTCTTCAACGAGACGGGCGACGACGCCGGCAACACCGACACGAACGATCAGAAAGCTCTGATGGGGCGTGTCGTTTACCACCCGACGTTTTTCAAAGGACTCGGCGTCGGGGGGTCCGGCGCCTTCGAGGGCGGACCGCCGGTTCAACACCGCGAGCGTACTGCTGGCGAGATTCAGTTTCGCGATGACGTCATCACGCTGCGCTCGGAGTTCATGTCCGCGCGCGATGGAAATCTTCGCCGCTTCGGGTGGTACGGCCTCACCGCCGTCCGTCCGACGAAACGCTTGCAGCTCGTCGCACGGTGGGATGATTGGGACCGCGATCGCAGCGGAGAACATGCGCTCATCGACGCGACGGAGCGCCATGTGGTCATCGGCGGAAGCCTGCTGCTCGACACGTCGGCGAAGATCGCGATCAATGCGATTCGCCAAACTTTTCCGTTCGTCTCCGCCCCGAAGTCGTCGACGATCATCCTCGCGGCGTTTCAGGCGGTTTTTTGAGTCATCCCGAGGAGCGAAGCGACGACGGATCGCTGTCCAGCCAAGGCAGTTGAAGGTTCGTCGCGAAGGCGATCCCTCGCTCTCCTCGGGATGACGCCCCAGATGGTCAGCGCGACGCCCGTTCGATCCTATCTCGCACGCCTCGCCACTCGGGCGCATCAGGCACTTCTTCGATGACGACGACTGTGCAGTCCGAGTCGTCGAGCGAGTGCAACGTCGTGTAGAGTCTGGACGCATACGCCAGCGCGTCGGCCGGCATCGTCACGACGCTTCGACCAGAAACCTCTGCCGTCAGCACGAGCGCGCCGACGCGCTGACCGCCCGCTCGCTCCCGTTCCACGATCGACGCAACGTCGCTCGCCTTCGCGAGATAGAGTCGCGCGCGCGGTGCGTAGTGCCGATCCATCATCCCGGGCGATGGGCGGGCCGCAGCTCCTTCGACATGCGATCCTGTCGCCACCCGTCCAACGACGCGTTCGATCTCCGGAATCGAGATCGTTCCCGGTCGAAGCACCGTTGGAACGTCAGAGGTCACGTCGATTACTGTCGACTCGATCCCGACGCGCGTCGGGCCGCCGTCGAGAATCATGTCGACCGCGTCGCCGAGTGATTTCTCGACGTGCCGCCCAGTCGTTGGAGAAAGCTCCATCGATCGATTCGCGCTCGGCGCCGCGATCGGAATGCGTGCCGCGACGAGTAGCGCATGGGCGATCGGATGCGCGGGAATGCGCACGGCGACCGAATCGAGTCCCGCGGTCACGATATCGGGAACGACATCTCGTCGCGGAAGAACGAGCGTCATCGGCCCGGGCCAGAACGCCTCGGCCAATGCGTTCGCGCGGTCACCCCATTCGCGAGCGACGTTGTGCACGTCGTCGACACTCGCGACGTGAACGATGATCGGGTTGTAGCTCGGGCGCCCCTTCGCTTCGTAGATCCGGGCGACCGCCGCCGCATCGAGCGCGTTGGCGCCGAGGCCGTACACCGTTTCAGTCGGGAAGGCGACGAGGCGCCCGGCGCGAAGGAGTTTCGCCGCCTCGGCGAGGATTTTTGGATTCGGTAAATCAGGATCGATGATGATGCGCGCCATGTCGTCGAGAAGCTAACGTCATCCCGCCCGTCCGTTATCTTAGGCGCCAACCGTTACTCCTTCTCGGAGTCGTCCGTGACGTCCTCCCTCGCGTTTTGCGCAACAGCCTTGGCAGCGATCGCTGCGCCAGCGTACATCCCCGCCCCCAGTCGCGCGCCGGTCGTTGCTCGCGCTGCGATGTCGGAGCCGGCGATCTCCCCCGATCATCGCGAGATCGCGTTCGTTTCTGGTGGCGACATCTGGACCGTCCCGGCGGCCGGCGGTGAAGCGCGTCTGCTGATCTCGCATCCAGCGTACGATTCGCGCCCGCTCTATTCGCCCGACGGAACGCGGCTCGCGTTCATGTCGACGCGCACCGGCGGCGGAGACATCTACATTCTGACGCTCGCGACTGGACAGCTGAAGCGTCTCACGTTCGACGACGTTCCTGAGCAGCTCGACGCCTGGTCGCGCGACGGACGGTCGATCTACTTCTCGTCCGGCACGAAAGACGTCAACGGCATGAATGACATCTATCGCGTCGGCGTCGATGGTGGAACGCCGATGGCGGTGACCGCCGACCGATTCGTTCAAGAATACTGGAGCGCGCCATCGCCGTCCGATCCCAACACGATCGCGTTCACAGGAAAGGGCAGAACCGTCAGCGATTGGTGGCGGAAAGGACACGCGCACATCGACGAGAGTCAGATCTGGCTCGTGCACTTCGCCGGCGAGACGCCGCGGTACGAGCAGATCACGAAAGACGATGCGAAGGATGCATGGCCAATGTGGAGCGGCGACGGCAAGACGCTGTACTACATCTCCGACCTCGGCGGCTCCGAAAATGTGTGGAGCAAGCCGACGTCCGGCGGTAGCGCGAAGCAGCTCACGTCATTCAAGAATGGTCGCGTCGTTTGGCCGAGCATCGCGAACGACGGCAAGACGATCGTGTTCGAGAGAAACTTTGCGGTGTGGTCATTTGACGTCGGGAGCGGAAGAGCATCGGAAGTCCCGATCACGCTCCGCGGCGCGAGTCCGTCGCCGGGAATGGAGCACCAGACCGTAACGAGTGGCTTTCAATCGCTCGCGCTCTCGCCCGACGGTCGCAAGATCGCGTTCATTGCCCGCGGTGACGTTTTTGCGGCGTCCGCTCGCGATGGCGGTGACGCAACGCGCATCACCGCGACCCCGGAGCTCGAAGCGCAGGTGAGCTGGGCGCCGGATAGCCGGCGGCTCGTCTATGTATCGAGTCGCGACGGCGTCGGTCACATCTACATGTATGACGTTGGCTCGCGTATCGAGACGAGGCTCACGAGCGGAACGACGAACGACGTCAGTCCGTCGTGGTCGCCTGACGGCAAATCGATCGCGTATAATCACGGCGCGAAAGAAGTCCGAGTCGTCGACCTCGCGTCGAAGCAGGATCGTTTGCTCGCCACCGGCGAGCTCGATCGTCCGCCGTTCCTCTCCGAACGTGAAATTACCTGGTCCCCGGACGGCAAGTGGCTCGCCTATCCAACGGGCGGCCAAGGTCCATTCGCGAATCCGTATGTCGTTTCTCTCAACGGCGGCGACGCGAAGCCGGTGAGCTTCCTCGCGGACGGCAACACGAGCCCGATCGCGTGGAGTCCGGATGGAGCGTATCTGCTTTTCAGTACGTCGCAGCGCACCGAAGACGCGCAGATCGCTCGCGTCGACCTCGTTCCGCGAACGCCGCGGTTCCGCGAAGATCAGTTCCGCGATCTGTTCCAGCAGCCGTCCCGTCCCGGAACGCCGCTCGAGCCGGCGCCGCGCCCTGCGCCGCCGCAGCGTGACTCCGCGGCGGCACGTGCGGACTCCGCGACTCCAAACGCGAAAGGCGCCACGAAGATTGTCTTCGACGACATTCGACGTCGCGTCACGATGCTTCCCGTGGGCGTCGACGCACGTTCGGTCGTCATCAGCCCCGACGGAAAGACCGCGCTGCTCAGCGCGATCGCCGCCGGACAAGCGAACCTCTACACGTTCTCACTCGACGAGTTGTCGGGGCAGCAGCCGGTCGCGCGACAGCTGACATCGACGCCGGGCTTCAAGGCGAACGCGCAGTTCTCGCCGGACAGTCGCGAGGTTTACTACGTCGAGAACGGTCGTATCGCCGTGATCAGCGTCGATTCGCGCGTTGCCCGGCCGATTCCCGTGTCGGCAGAGATGGACATCGATTTCGCCGGCGAGAAGCTCGCGGTCTTCCACGAGGCGTGGCGGATTCTCAACGACAATTTCTTCGATCCGAAGATGAATGGCGTCGATTGGAATGCGGTGAGTGCGCAATACGAGCCGTACGTCGCCGCCGCGCAGTCGAGCGAAGACCTCCGCCGAATTTTGAAATTCATGGTCGGTGAGCTCAATGCGTCCCACTCCGGCGTCAACGGTCCGGCGTTCACCCCTGCGGCGCTCGTCGGGCGTCTCGGCGTTCGCTTCGCTCGGCAAGACTATGAGCAAAGTGGAAAACTGAAGATCTCGGAGGTCCTGACCTTGAGCCCCGCGGCGCTTTCGGGAATCACGGTCGGCGATTACATCGTCTCGGTCGACGGACAGCGCGTCGCCGCTCACACGAACGTCGACTCGCTGATGATGTACAAGACTGGCCGCCGCGTTGCCCTCTCGATCTCGCGCACGGCCGACGGCAGCGCAGCTCGCGAAGTCGCGATCCGGCCCGTCAACCTCACAACGGAACGCGGTCTTCGTTATCGCGATTGGGTCGAGAGCCGCCGTGCCTACGTCGCAAAGGCGAGCAACGGGCGGCTCGGGTACGTCCACATGCAGGACATGGGACAAGGGTCCCTGACGCAACTCTACCTCGATCTCGATGTCGAGAACCGAAAGAAAGAAGGCGTCGTCATCGACATCCGGAACAACAACGGCGGTTTCGTGAATCCCTACGCGATCGACGTCTTCGCGCGGAAAGGCTACCTGCAGTTCACGCCGCGCGACTTCGGGACTGTGCCGGGACGCTCGATCCTCGGCCAGCGATCGTTGGAGAAGCCGACGGTACTCGTGACCAACATGCACTCCCTCTCCGACGCCGAGGATTTCACCGAGGGCTATCGGGCGCTAAAACTTGGAAGCGTGGTTGGCGAGCCGACGGCTGGATGGATCATCTTCACCTCCGACGTGGGCTTGCTCGACGGAAGTTCGTCGGTGCGGGTCCCGTTCGAGCGCATCACGGACCAGCATGGAAACGACATGGAAATGCACCCGCGGCCTGTCGACATTCCGGTCGAGCGACCGATCGGTGAGAGTTACATCGGCAAGGATTCACAGCTCGATGCCGCCGTGGCTGAACTGCTGAAGAAGGGTGTGAAGCCGTGATTCGTACTTCGAGGGGACTTCTTTCGGCGGCGATCTGTCTGACGACTGTTACCCAGCCGATCGCGGCGCAGCCGCGCCAAATCCCACCAGCCGTTCAGCACTACTTCGATCTCGTTCGGCCGATCTTCTCAGCCGACAAGGCGTATGACCAAGTCGCCTTCATGGACCAGTATTTCCGCTGGCCGGGAAATACTGGGTTCAACGCGAGCATTCATCGCGTTGAGGAAACGTTAAAGGCCGCCGGATACGTCGAAGAGTCGAGAGCCGCGCCGGGAACGACACTGACGTATCGCATCGAGCATCGTCCGATGCGTCAGCCCGCGTGGGAACCTGTCGACGCGACCGTGAGCGTCATTGGCGAGAATCAGCCGGTTCTGTCGTTCGCGAGCAACCGCAACATGATTGCGATCAACTCGTTTTCGACGCCCGACACTGGTGTGGTCGCCGAGTTGGTCGACGTCGGGAAGGGGACGGCGGCGGACTTTGGTCGCGTGTCGGTCGCGGGAAAGATCGTTCTTGTCGAGATGGCTGTCGGACGCGCGTTCACCGCGGCCGTTCAACAGCACGGCGCGCTTGGCGTCCTCGCGTACTCGATGCCGGCGTATACGCAGCCTGAGAAGAACACTCGTTCGATCCAGTTCAGCTCAGTCGCGTACGACACGGCGAAGAAAAGTTGGGGTATTCCGCTGTCGCGCGATGCGCTCACTCGGCTGCGCGCGGCCGCCGGAAAAGGATCGGCGCGCGTTCGCGTGAAGGTTGCGACGAAATCTTATCCGTCAGATGAGCAGATGCTCATCGCGGAAGTTCGCGGAAGCGTCGCACCGACAGAGCGTTACGTCCTGAGCGCGCACGTCCAGGAGCCGGGAACGAACGACAACGCGAGCGGCGTCGGCGACCTGAGCGAAATGGCACGCGTGTTCGCGACCCTCGTGCAAAGCGGATCAGTGAAGCCGAAGCGCACCATCACGATGCTCTTCGGCCTCGAGATCAGTCAGACGAGAAACTTCCTCGCTGACGATTCGGTGCGGACGCGCGGTGTCCACTGGGGCTTGAGCCTGGACATGACCGGCGAGGACACGAAGAAGACCGGGGGAACGTTCCTCATCGAGAAGATGCCCGACCCGTCGGCGATCTGGACGCGCGGCGACGATCACCACTCCGAGTGGGGCGGGAGTCCGATCACGAAGGCGCGTCTGATGCCGCATTACTACAACGATTACCTCCTCGCGCGCTGTCTCGATCAGGCGTCCGCGACTGGCTGGGTCGTGAAGACGAACCCGTTCGAGGGCGGAAGCGACCACACGCCGTTCCTCGACGCGAAGAAGCCGGGCGCACTCTTCTGGCATTTCACCGATCAGTTCTACCACACCGACGGCGATCGACTCGATAAGGTCTCCAAATCGGAGCTCATGAACGTCGGCAACGCGGCGCTGGTCTCTGTGCTGACCCTGACGTCCGCAGATGGTGCGACTGCGCGGTCACTGATCGGAGAAGTCGAACGCGCTGCAATCGCGCGTCTCGAGACCGAGACGAAGTTGAGCAAGGAAGAGATCTCGCGCGGCAAAGACCGCGCGGAGCAGGCCGACATCGTGAAGACGTGGACCGATTACTACGTCGCGGCAATTCACACGATGACCGACATCGAGGTCGGCGGTTCCTCGAAGGAGACGCTCGCGGCAATCGACTCCGCGGCCGCGCACGTCAAGCAAGTCGGCGACGAGCGTCTCGCGTCTCTAAACCGCTGACATGACCGACTTCACGGCTTGGTTTTCCGCGCACGGCCTCGAGCTCACGGCCGTCATTTTTGGAGTTATCAGCGTTCTCTTGAGCGTCCGGCAGAATATCTGGAGCTGGCCGACCGCGCTGATCAACGTCGCGCTCTTTTTTGTTCTGTTTTTCAAGTCCGGCCTGTACTCGGACATGGGGCTTCAAGTCGTCTACTTCGGCTTGTCGTTGTACGGGTGGTACGAGTGGCTGTACGGCGGCGCGAATCGCACGGAGCTTCGTGTTTCACAAACGCCGGCGAAGGTTTACGCCATTCTCGCGGCGATCGGTGTCGTGTTCTGGTTCGCGCTTGCGCAGATCACGAGACGCCTTCCAGGCACTGCGCTGCCATATCTCGACGCCGCCCTCACGACAGGCAGCCTCGCCGCGCAGTGGATGATGACGCGCAAGCTCCTCGAGAACTGGGCGTTCTGGATCATTCTCGACGTCGTTTACGTCGGAATGTTCATCTTCAAAGGCCTCTATCTCACCGCCGCGAACTACGGCGTCTACCTCGTCCTCGCCGTGATGGGCCACATCGCCTGGAGGCGCTCGCTCGAGATGTCACCAGCATGATTCGAGTCGTCCTCACCGGATCGGAATCGACCGGAAAATCGTCGCTCTCCTGGCGTCTCGCGAAGCACTATGACGCTGACTACGTGCCCGAGTTCGTCCGCGGCTACGCGGAGAAGAAGGGCGGCGTCCTGAGTTTTGCGGATCACGGGCCGATCGCTCGCGGACAGATCGCGATCGAGGATGAGCATGTCGCGACCGGACAGCCGTTGCTGATTCAAGACACAGATTTGTTGAGCACCGTTCTCTACTGCGATCACTATTTTGGCCAGGCGCCGCGCTGGATTGTCGACGCGGCGAATGAACGGAAGCCGGATCTTTATCTTCTGTGTGACATCGACATCCCGTGGATTGCCGACGGTGTGCGCGATCGCGGCCATCTGCGAGAGGAAATGCAGAAGCTGTTTCGCGACGCGGTCGTGCGCTCGAAGGTTCCGTTCGCGCTCATTACCGGTAGCGGCGACGAACGTCTTGCGCGCGCGGTTGAAGCGATCGATGCATTTCTGCTCGCCAACCGCAAGTAACGCTAGACGGTCACTCGGCGAACGCCGCGACGGAACACAGCGCGAATTCGGAAAAACAACACGATCGCGACGGCAGCGAGCGAAACGACGAACCCCCACCACAAGCCCGCGGGGCCGAGCGACGTTTTGAATCCGAGCAAAACGCTCACCGGTACGCCCACGATCCAGTAAGCGGCGAGCATGGCATAGAGCGGAACCGTCGTATCTCCCGCGCCGCGCAACACCCCGGCGCCGACAGCCTGCGCACCGTCGAAGACCTGGAAGATCCCGGCAATCGGCAATAGCGTCGCCGCGAGTGTGACGACTGCGACGTCTTTCGAAAACGCCGCCGCGAGTAAATGCGGAACCGAGAGGAACGCAATCGCCGTCAGCGTCATGAAGCCGACGCCGCACAAGTACGCCGCGCGGATCGCCGCCTGCGCATGCGCGTCGTCGCCGCGTCCGATTGCTCGACCGACGCGCACCGCGGCCGCCGTCGCGACGCCGACCGGCACCATGAACGTGAATGACGCCAGCGTGATCGCGATCTGGTGCGCCGCCATCGGGACTGTACCGAGCAACCCCATCAGCAGTCCGGTCGCGCCAAACGCGCTGACTTCGAGCCCCTGCTGCGCACCGATCGGCAATCCGAGCTTTAGCATTTTCGCAATCGGCGCCCACTGAAGGACGCCGTCACGCAACGGCACGAGATTCGGTCTGAGGTCCTTCCACGCGAGGCCGAGCAGCAGAAGCGTCATCATCCAGCGACTGATCGACGTCGCGACGGCGCTTCCCGCGACGCCCATCGCCGGGCTGCCGAGATGCCCATAGACGAACACCCAATTCAGTCCTGCGTTCGACAGATTTGCGGCGATGACCGTCCACACGATCGGCGCGACGCGGTGCATCGCCTGTAGGCTCTGTCGGAGCACGACGAACGAGAAATATGGGATGACGCCGGCAATCGAGATCTGAACGTACGCCGCCGCATCTGGTACGATCTCCGCCGGCTGATGCAACGCGCGTAGCACCGGTGTTGCCGGCGCGAGACACAGCACGGTCATGACGCTGATCAATCCGGCGATCACGAGTCCTCGCTGCACGGCGCGGGAGACTCCGTCGTGATCGCCCGCGCCGATCGCCTGCGAGACGAGCGGATCGAGCGCCATCAACGTCCCGACGCCGAAAATCGAGACGTTGAAGAAGTAGAGGTTCCCGAGCGCGACAGCCGCGAGGATAGTCGCCGACAACCGTCCGACCATCAGCGTGTCGACGAGCCCCATCGTCGTGAATCCGAGCTGCACGAGCACCACGGGCACCGCGAGCCGAATGGTCGCGGCGAGCTCGGATTGCGAGTCGCTCTCTCGGTTAGGTTTGGACGTCATGCGCATTGCCGTTCTCGTCACTGTAGCGACGCTTGCCTTCTCGCGCGACGTGTCCGCGCAGAGCGTTTCGATCATGGCACAAGCGATCCCGCTTGTGACGCGCGCCGATCCCACGGCGACGAAGTCCTCGCTCACCGAAGGCTACCTGTCGCAGCCGGCGATCATGGCGCACGGAGCCTTCGACTGGTTCCAGTTTCGTGGCACGCTCAACCTCGAGGGGCTGACCCTGAAGCGCGGTGAGTTGAGCACCGGTGCCTACGGCGAAGGCTACGTCGACCGGCGGCATCCCCACGCGTACATCCACGAAGCGCTGATCGGCGCCGAGCATTCGTTCGCCGGTCTCCAAGGGTCGGTCTTCGCGGGACGCGGCTTCGCGCCATTCGGCAGCGACGACCCAATGGTTCGCCCGTTCGAGAAGTTTCCTGTCAATCACCATCTCGCGCAGGTGCTCGAGCGCGTCGTGACCATCGCGGCGATCCGAAAGGGCCCGGTGATTGGAGAGTTCGGCGTGTTCGGGGGCGACGAGCCGACGTCGCCGAGCGCGTCGCCGAATTTCAGTCGCTTCGGGGACTCCTGGTCGACGCGCGTGACGCTGCTTCCCTTTGGCGGCGTCGAGCTCAGTGGCAGTCTCGCGAACATAATTTCTCCCGAGGTGAGATCGGGGCACGGCCTCGACCAACGAAAGTCGAGTGTCGTCGCGCGCTTCAATCGCGAAACGACGACGTCGTGGCGATACGCGATGTTAGAGTATGCTCATACCGGCGAGCGCGATCAGGGCGAGCTCGCCAACAAGTTGTCGAGCATCCTCGGCGAAGTTGGCTACTGCGCGAACGGCGTCATCGTCGCCGGCCGGGTAGAGCGGACGGATCGTCCAGAGGAAGAACAGCTCGCAGATCCGTTCCGAACGCCGCGTCCCGAGGTCGACCTCAGTAATCTTGGCATCTCTCGATGGACGACAGTGTCCGGTTCGATCTCGTCGCCGGCGATGACGGTCGGGTGGGGATCGATGCGTCCTTTCGTCGAGGTCGCGCGCGTTGCCGTCGGTCACGGGACGCCGGCTGGGATCTTCAATCCGGAGTTCCGCTACGGAGCGACGCGCATGTGGATGCTCTCGGCAGGTATTCGTCTGCGCGCTGGCTCGATGCATGACCGGATGGGTCGCTACGGTGTAGCACTCCCGTCGATGGAGGGCGGTAACGAAACGATGTCGATGCCTGATATGCCGGGGATGTCGCACACGTCGATGACTCACGCACCCGCCAAATGCGCGCTCTGAGCGCCAGCGCGGCTGTCGGGATGGTTGCATTCGCCGCCGCCTGTTCGAGTGACAGCGCTCCCACTGGGCCGTCGCTCATTCCGGCCGCGTGCACCGGAATCAATCTCGGACCGCGACCCGCCACGCTTTCTCTTGCACAGACATCGCCCGCGGTGCTTCACACACTCGGAAGCGGCGTCGATGCGGATCGCTACTCGGCGGAGATCGCCGTTCACGGCTCGCTCGCGTACATGACGTCCTGGCAAGTCCGCAAAGTGCAGGGGAATCGGGTCAGCATCTGGGACGTCAGTGGCAACACGCCGCAGCTCGCCGATTCGGTGATCGTCAATGGCGCGATCACGACCGGCGACGTCGCGGTGAGCGACGATGGATCGTTGCTCGTCGTTGCGACGGAGCCAACTCCCGGATCGATCGCGGTCTACGACCTCACGAATCCTCGAAAGCCGCAGCTGCTCAGCCGCTTCACGAACGATCAGACCGCGCCCGGCGTGCACACGGCGGAGATCGGAAGGGTGAACGGGAAGTTGTACGCGTTTCTCGCCATAGATCCGAGCGGGGGTGCGACGCCCGCTCGCCTCGTCATCGTCGATCTCAGCACGCCGACCGCGCCAAAGCAGGTGTTCGTGAAGATCACCGGTAATCCGTTCATCCACGACACGTATCAGCGCGACGGCCTCCTCTTCGTGGCGCGATGGAATGACGGCGTCGACATCTGGGATGTCGGCGGCTGCGGCACCGGCGCGACGCCAGAGAATCCGCGCGTGATCGGCAACGTGAAAACCATCGGCGGCGAGGTCCACAACATCTGGTGGTACCACGACTCGCACGGATCGAAGCGATTCGCGTTCGTCGGTGAAGAGGGCGCCGGCGTCATCGGCAGCAGCTCGAAGGGCGACGTGCACGTGATCGACATCAGCGACCCCAGTGCACCGACGGAAGTTGCATTCTACCACGTCGACGGCGCTGGCACGCACAACTTTTCCGTCGACGAAGCGAACGGCGTTTTGTACGCCGCCTATTACAACGGGGGCGTTCGCGCTATCGATGTTCGCGGTGACCTCGCGGTCTGTTCGGCGAGCCAGCGGGTTGTCGACCAAGCGTCCGGAAAATCTCGTTGCGACCTGAAGCTGATGGGTCGAGAGCTCGCGATTGGACTCGCGGATGCCGGCAAACCCGTCTTTGTTTGGGGCGTCCAGTACGCGAACGGGAACGTCTACGCGTCGGACATGATTAACGGCATCTGGAAACTGGCGGCTGCGAGGTAATTGTTCCGGGTTGTACGTATTTCGTAAGGTTCGCTGCCGCAATGCGTTATCGCGTGACCAATCGCACGGGGTAGGACGGTTTTTTCGTTGACAAGTCCGCGGCCCAATCTTAGTCTCAACTACCGCGGGACTTCCAATCCGGAGTGTAGCTCATGGCGGGGTCGATCGAGCGCATCTGGCAAGCACTTCCGACACGCACCACCGTTTCGGCGATGGCGCTCGTCATTACGATCAACAACCCCGACCCCACCCATCGCGCGACCGGCTACGGTGGAGTTGTCCCGCTTCCTGGGCCGACCGCCGCGGTTTCAGCTCCAGCAGGTCGTGTCGATCCGCTGCTGCAGCAGCGTCGCGATGTACGCGCGGCGCGAGGCCGTGTGCTCTACGCAGCGGGCCACGCTCCGCGAGACACCGTTGCCCCGCGCACCGCGCAAGCGCACAAGGCTCCGTGTCCGGAACAACGCGTTGGCCAGAGCCGATCGAGCGGCCTGCCGAATTCCTGAGCGTTCCTTCTCGCACCAAAATCTGAAATGCCTCGCTTTCGCACCGCGGCAGTAGCCTCGCTGCTTGCCCTGCCTATCGTGGCGGGCGGATTTCTTCTCCATAAGCCGCAGGTTCACGCCAGCTCGCTCCTGCTCGAGCAGGTGATGTCCCTCGTGCGAAATCAATACGTCGACACGCTCCCGAACTCGGCGATGTTCGAGAAGGCGGCGCGCGGCCTGGTCGAGCAGCTTCACGATCCGTACAGCGAGCTTCTCTCGCCAAAGGCATCAGAAGACTTCAATCGCACGACCGGCGGTCGTTACGGCGGCACCGGTATGCTGATCGGCGAGCAGTCGAAGGGAGTCTTCTACGTCGAGCGCGTCTTCCCGAATACACCGGCCGAAGAAGCCGGCGTTCGCGAGGGGGACCACATCATCTCGGTCGACGCGAAGACCACCGCTACGCTGGAAATCGGTCAGGTCTCCGAAGCATTGCGTGGGGAGCCGGGGTCGAAGGTATCGGTCGTGTACTCACGCCCTGGCGTTGCCGAACCGATCAAGCTTCAGTTCACGCGCCGCGTCGTTCACCTGCCGGCCGTAGCGTACACCGGAATGTTCGGCGACCACATCGGGTACATCCCGCTGCAGACATTCAACGAGAACACTGCCGAAGAAGTCGAAGCGGCGGTGAAGAAGCTCGTGAAAGACGGCGCGAAGGGGCTCATCCTCGATATGCGCGACAACGGCGGCGGCATCGTCGAGCAGGCGCTAGAGACGTCGAGTCTGTTTCTGCCGGAAGGGAAGGAGATCGTCAGCGTTCGCGCCCGCAATCAACCGACTGAGTCGGCGAAGTCCACTGGAAAGCATCTCGCGGACAGCCTTCCGCTGATCGTGTTGCTCGATGGTGGTTCGGCTTCGGCGACCGAGATCGTCGCCGGCTCGTTGCAGGATCACGATCGTGCGCTCGTTCTCGGAACGACGTCGTTCGGCAAAGGTCTCGTTCAGTCGGTTTATAAGCTCGACGGCGGCTTTCAGCTGAAGATGACGACCGGCAAGTGGTATACGCCGAGTGGTCGTTCGATTCACCGTGAGCGGAAGCTTCTGGCGGACGGGCAGTTCATCGAGGTGCATCCAGACTCCGCCGCTGCGCAAGGCAAGCCGCGGCCGAGCTTCAAGTCTGACGCCGGTCGCACGATCTATGGCGGCGGCGGAATTCGCCCAGACGTCGTCATTGCTGACGACACCGTGACGACTGAAGAAAAGAACTTCATCCTCGGTACGGCAACACAGCGCCAAGCGATGAACACGGTGCTTCAGGACTACGCCATGGAGCTCAAGGGCACGGTCGGTCGCGATTTCACCGTTCCGACCGCGTGGGCGCCGGAGCTGATGAAGCGGATGGCCACCGCAAAGGTGATCTTCGACGCGAAGTTCAACGACGTCGCTCGCGACCTCTTAGTTCGCGACCTCGCCTCGCGCGTGGCGCGTCTCTCGTTCGGCGATGCGGCGGCCAAGGAGCGCGTGATCGGCGAGGACCACCAGCTGATGAAAGCGCTCGACCTGCTTCAGCACAACACGACGCAAGCGAAGCTTCTCGCGGCGGGATCATCGCGCTGAGTATGTTGGTGGGGTGACGGACCTACGGATCTCCGCGCCCCACACGCACCACCTACGCGTTCAGCGAACGGCGCGCTACTTCACGCTCGGCGGCGAGTCGCCCGAGCGTCGCTCGATCTGGTTCGTCCTACACGGCTACGGCCAGCTCGCGGGCGAGTTTGTTCGTTACTTCGGCGATCTCGCGACTGAGGATTCCCTCATCGTCGCGCCTGAAGCGCTCAATCGCTTCTACACGGTGTCCGTTGAGAAGACTCCAGCGCGCGATCGCCCTGTCGGCGCGACGTGGATGACGCGCGAAGATCGCGCGTCCGATATCGCGGACTATGTCGAATATCTCGACATCCTTTACGACGACGTCGTTGGCGACACCTCGCCATCGAACGTCGCCATCAACCTCATTGGCTTTTCGCAGGGAGCGGCGACAGCGACGCGGTGGATCACGCACACACGTCGTCGTCTCGATCGGTTGATTCTGTGGGGCGGCTTGCTACCACCAGAAACGGAAGTGACGCCCGGCGTGGCGCTGCGTCGCGCGCGACTGACACTCGTTGCCGGAAATCGCGATCAGTACGTCACTGCATCGACGCTCGAGGCCGAACGCGCGCGACTCGACACGGCCGGACTACCGTACGACGTCGTGCAGTTCGAGGGTGGGCACGCCATCAATCGAACGGTGTTCCCGCAGTTGCTGGAGCTCACCGGCGCTTCCGGTCGATGAAATCCGACAGCTGTCGACGGTCTTTCTTCGTCGGCCGCCCCTTCTCCTCATAGACGAACGTCGCGGGCGCCATCTTCAGCTGAGCAGCAAGACGCTCGCGTTCCGCCTTACTCGCCGCCGTCTCCTCGTACATGGTTTGCGCAACGGCCGCCGGTCCACGGTGGCCCGACAGCTCGCGAACGATGACGATATGCTCATAGGGTCCGACCCGGAGACGGATCTCGTCACCGATCTTGAGGGGCTTTGCCGGCTTCGCCCGGTCGCCGTTGACGTCGACCTTGCCACCCGCAACGGCCTCGGTCGCAAGCGCACGATGTTTGAAGAATCGAGCCGCCCACAGCCACTTGTCGAGCCGAAGCTTCTCGCCCTGGTTGGGTTCACTCATTGATGTCCGGACTTGTTAGTTTGCGTAAACACTAACTCCGGTTCGCTGGTACCACACCGTGACCGATACCCTCAGCACCTACGTTCATCGCTACCTCGCGCCGCAGGGCGATGACCAGCGCACACTGCTGTTGCTCCACGGGACCGGCGGGGATGAGAATGATCTCATTCAACTTGGTCAAATGCTCGCCCCGGATGCGGGACTGCTGAGCCCACGCGGAACGATCTCCGAAAACGGCGCGGCGAGATTCTTCCGGAGGCACGCCGAGGGTGTGCTCGATATCCCCGACCTTCACGCACGGACGAAAGATCTAGTGGCCTGGGTAGGCGCTGCGGCAGAGAAGTACGGCTTCGATCCGAGCAAAGTGGTTGCGGCCGGCTTTTCGAACGGGGCCAATATCGCGACGAGCATCATGCTGTCGTCGCCGGATACGCTTTCGGGCGCTGTGCTCTTCCGGCCCATGGTACCGTTCATTCCAGAGTCGCCCATTTCACTCGCTGAAAAGCGAGTCTTCATCGGGGCTGGCGAGGCGGACACGATGGTGCCCAAAACACACCCAGACCGGCTCGCCGAGCTGCTTCGCGTTTTGGGCGCGGACGTGACGCTCAAGTGGCAACCGACCGGCCATACGTTGTCTCGGGCCGATGTATCGGCGGCGTACGAGTGGATGGAGGCAGGGCGGGAGAATACCGGCGAGTAGGTTTTAACCCCGCATAAACGGGGTTTCCGGTCGGGACTTGAATTGAAATCTGATGATACTATCTTACTGACGCGTCAGTAAGATAGTCGGTGCCGCCGTCGGCGCCCATTCAAGTCTACCGAAACGATGTCCTCTTCATCTGAAGCTCCACCAGCAGCTGAGCCCCGTTGGCGCCGCCTTCCCGGCGAGCGACCGGAGCAGATCCTAAATGCAGCTCTCGTTGAATTCGGCGAGCGCGGCCTCGCAGGCACCCGCCTCGAAGACATCGCAAAGCGCGCGGGTCTCTCGAAGGGCACCATCTATCTCTACTTCCCGAACAAGGAAGCAGTGTTTCGGGAAATGGTTCGCCATATCGTGGTGAGCCAGCTGGAACTGCGCGAGCGCGAGTACGACGCAGCCAAAGGAACGGCGACTGAAGCGCTTACGGACTACATGCGCGGCTACTGGGTTTTCATCCGGTCGACGCAGTTCGCTCCGCTTTTTCGGCTGATCAACGCCGAGATTCACAACTTTCCCGACCTCGCTCAGTTCTATGCGGACGAGGTCGTGACTCGAAAGAATCGCCTGATGGCGGCAATTCTCACTCGGGGAATGGAATCGGGCGAGTTCCGTCGACTCGATCCCTTGGTGGCCGCTCGCATGCTCAGTGCACCGTTCGTGATGCATGGCCTTTGGTGCACGCATCGGGAACACTTCGCGTCGGTCGCGAAGAAATCCGACGATCAGATCTTCGACGAGCTCATTCAGTTCTACCTCCACGCTATTAGACCGCTCGGTCGCGACGAGCAGCCGAACGGACCCGCAAAGTCATGAACGACCTACAACCGCGTATGATCCGCCTCGGTGCGGGTCTCTCGATTCTCGCCGCATTGCTCGCGTTTGCCGCGCGCGCGGCCTCGGGCCAAACGCCACAACGGCTCTCGCTCGGCGACGCCGCACGGCTCGCCGCGCAGCAGACAGCCGGCGTTCAAAGCGCGCAGTTCCGCGTCCAGGAAGCACAAGCTCGTGTGACACAGGCGAAGTCGTCGCTGCTTCCACAGGTTGAAGCCGTTCCGAACTGGACCTCGCACACGATCAACAGCGCGAGCTTCGGCTTCAACTTTCCATCACAACCGGGAGAGCCGCCGCTTCTTGATCCGAACGGCCAGATCATCGGCCCGGTGAAGTTCTACGACTTCCGTGGTCAGGCATCGCAGACGCTGTACAACCCGGCCGCGACCGAGCGTGTGCGCGCTGCTCGAGCGAACGTCAGCGCCGCAAGCGCCGACGTCGCCACGGCCGCCGAGCAGGCCGCGAATAACGCCGCTGTGATTTACGTTCGATCCTTGCGCGGCGACGCGACGCTTACGGCACGCATCGCGGACTCGGCGCTTGCGAGCGAGCTGTTGCAGATCGCTCGCGATCAACTGACCGCCGGCGTCGGCGTCGCGCTTGACGTCACGCGAGCGCAATCGCAACTCGCAGCGTCGCGTTCGCAAATCATCATTGCACGCAACGACCGCGATCGCGCTCGTCTCGAGCTGCGTCGCGCGCTCAATATTCCTCTCGATACGCCGCTGGAGCTTACCGACTCGCTGGAGGTTGTGACGGCCGCTCCGGCTCCGGCGGAGCAGGAAGCAGTCGATCTCGCGATGCGCACTCGACCGGACATTCGCGCCGTCGACGCACAGCTCGTCGCGTCGCAGCAGCAAATCTCGGCGATCAAAGCGACGCGTCTTCCGACCATTGGTGTCTTCGGAAACGACGGGCCGACCGGTCTCGGGTTCAATCATCTGTTGAACACCTACACGTACGGCGTGCAGGTGAATTGGCCGGTGTTCGAAGGTCATCGTCGTGAGGGTCAGCTTCAGGAACAAGAAGCGGCGAGTCGGGACATCGACGTCCGCCGCCGCGATTTGCGACAGCAGGTCGCCGTCGACGTTCGCGGCGCGATGCTCGATCTCAATTCGGCGCGGGAGCAAGTCGCTGCCGCGCGCGAGCGACAAAACCTGGCCGAGCAAGAAGTCACTCAGGCGCGCGATCGATTCCGCGCGGGCGTCGCCGGGAACGCCGATGTGATCACCGCACTTTCGTCACTGAACAGCGCGCGCACCGCGGTCATCGACGCGCTGACGGCTTATCAGAACGCTCGACTCTCGCTGGCGAGAGCCGAGGGCACAGTTTCGCAACTCCGCTAGCTCTCAACCGATTCCGACAATGGCAACAGCACTCAAGCAGGAAAATGAAACAACCGGCGCGCAGCCCGCGCGGGCAGCGGCAGAAGCGAAGCCGGGCAAACGCCGCATCGTTCTTCCAATCGTTCTCGTTCTCGCGTTGCTCGCCGCGGGTTGGGCGTTCAAGCAGTGGAGCTACGGTCGCTCGCACGAGTCGACGGATGACGCAGCGATCGACGGCCATCTCGTTCCCGTTCTCGCGAAGGTGAGCGGGTATGTCGAGGCGGTCACGGTCAGCGACAATGACCACGTGAAGGCGGATTCGATCGTCGTGACGATCGACCCGTCGGAGTACAAAGTTCGCGTCGCGCAGGCCGACGCTGATCTTGCCGCGGCGCGGGCTACCGCGGGCGGCGGTGGCGCGAGCGGACAGGCGCAGGCTGCCGTCGAACAGGCGACCGGCCAGCGAGCGTCGTTGAGTGCGCAGATTACGGCAGCCAGGGCTAGCGAGACGAAGGCGAAAGCCGATCTCGCTCGCATGGAGGAGCTCGCGGGTAAGCAGGTTGTGTCAAAGATGCAGCTCGACGCGGCGCGTGCCGCGGCGGAAGCCGCGGCGGCAAACGTCGTCGCGCTCGAACGTCAGACGGGCGCTGCGGGCGGTACCGTCGTGAGCGCGGAAGCGGGCGTTCGTCTCGCGAACGCGCGCCTCGCCGGTGCGAAAGCGGCGAGCGACAACGCGGCACTTCAGCTGAGCTATACAAAGGTAGCGGCGCCGGCGACCGGCATCGTCTCGCGCAAACAGGTCGAGCCTGGGCAGTTGATTCAGGCTGGCCAGCCGCTGATGACAATCGTGACCGATACGGGCGTGTTCGTGACGGCGAACATGAAAGAGACGCAACTCTCGGATCTTCGTGTCGGTCAGCCGGCCGAGATCGAAGTCGACGCGTACGGCGGTGCGACGGCGATCGGTTGCGTCGAGAGCGTCAGCGCCGCGACGGGATCGAAGTTCGCGCTGCTCCCGCCGGACAACGCGACGGGCAACTTCACGAAAGTTGTACAGCGGGTTCCGGTTCGCATTCGCATCAAGCAGGGCCTCGGCCCGGATCGCCCACTGCGTCCTGGAATGTCGGTGAACATCCATGTCGAAACGAAGCAGGCCGCCGAGAAGTGCTAGCCCTCGCAACTGGTAATTAGCGTGTCCGATTCAGCAACAATCACTTCAGGTCCCCGCGGCACCGCGCAGATCTTCGTTCCACACGCGCAAGGTGCCGCGGCCGCGTCTGAAGACAAATACAAATACAAGTATCTGATCGCGATCGCGGTGACGCTCGCGGCGGTGCTCGAGCTCATCGACACGTCGATCGTCAACGTCGCGATCCCGCACATGATGGGAAATCTCGGCGCGACGCTCGACGAGATCTCGTGGGTGTCGACGGGTTACATCATCGCGAACGTCATCGTGATTCCGATGTCGGCGTGGCTCTCGGCGCATTTCGGCCGAAAGAGGTACTTGACCGGATCGATTCTGCTGTTCGTTCTGAGCTCGTTCTTCTGCGGCGCGGCGACTTCGCTCGGGGGATTGGTTTTTTGGCGCGTCGTGCAGGGCATCGGTGGCGGGGCGCTGTTGTCGACCGCGCAGTCGACGTTGTTCGAAGCGTTCCCTCCAGCGGAAGTCGGCATCGGCCAAGCGATGTTTGGCGTCGGCGTCATGGTTGGCCCGACGCTCGGTCCGACGCTCGGCGGTTGGATCGTCGACAATTACAACTGGCCGTGGATTTTTTACATCAACGTGCCGCTCGGCATCATCGCCGCGCTCATGGTGATGACGTACGTCCACGACGCCGAGCATCAGGAACGTGCGGAGACGATCGACGTCACGGGCTTCCTTTTGCTTGCACTGTGCGTCGGCTCGCTGCAGTTCATGCTCGAGAAGGGCGAGCGCTACGATTGGTTCGACTCTCGTCTCGTGACTGGGCTGCTGGTGACGTCGATCACGTCGTTCGTTCTGCTCATCTGGCGTGAGCTCACCATCGACGAGCCGATCATCAACTTTCGGGTGTTGAAGAGTCGACAGCTTGCTGCGGGCGTCAGCATCGCGGCGGTGCTCGGTCTTGCGCTGTTCGGATCGATCTTCGTTCTGCCGATCTTTTTACAGAATCTTCATGGCTTGACGGCGAATCAAACCGGCCTGGTAATCTTGCCCGGCGCAATCGCGTCAGCGGTGACGATGGCGTTCGTCGGAAAGAACGCGAACAAGCTCGATGCGCGTTGGACGGTGGCGATTGGCGCGGGGCTGTTTTTCATTGCCATGTGGAAGCTCGCCGGGATGACACTGGCGAGCGGACCGGAAGAGACCTTCTGGCCGTTGATTCTTCGCGGCGTCGGTCTTGGACTGATCTTCGTTCCGCTCACGAGTGCATCGATGGCTGAGCTCAAGGTCACCGAGCTCGCGCAGGGAACGGGCATGTTCAACCTGACGCGACAGCTCGGCGGATCGCTCGGCATCGCGATCATGGCGACGCTGCTGACGCGCTTTACAACGGCGAAGAAAGCGCTTCTCACGGAGCACATTACCACGATGGATCCGATGTCGCTCGGCCGACTTCAGTCGATTACCAACGGCCTGATCGCGAAAGGCGCGAACCCGCTCTTGGCGAAGCAACAAGCGTTGTTCATGCTGGACCGCCAAGTCCAAGCGCAAGCAAGCGTGCTCGCATTCTCGCGCATCTACATCTTGAGCGGAATCATCTTGCTCGCGTCCGTTCCCCTGTTGTTCATGTTCAAGACGGGGAAGGGGCGTGGATCGGCCGGGATGGCGCACTAAGCGAATCGCGCCACCGGCCTCGCGCGGCGACCGGCCACTCCGTTTCAACCGAGTCGCCGCGCACCCCCACGATGACGTCATTCAAATGCACGACGATGCAGACGTGGTTTGGAATGACGCGCACCTGATCTCCGACGTTCGGACGCCACGACGTTTTTGACAGATCTAGAATGCCGTGCTCCTCCGACATCCGCGCGACGACGACGTCGGGATGACCGAGCACGCAGCCGAACCCTTCGGCGGCGTCGCCCGCACGCGCGGGCTCGCGGCCAAGCGCTTTGCTTCCGGCGTCGATGACCGCCTGGCCAGGAACGGCGTTGCTCACGACGGTCGCGAGAACGGTGAGCGCGCAGTCGTCCCAATCACACGCGCCGACTTCCGCCGTCGTGCGATCGTTGTAGACGTAGGTGCCCGGCCGGAACTCGGTGACGCCGAAGAGCTCGTGCGTATGCCATAGCGTCGGCGTCGAGCCGCCGCTGATCGCCTTCGGATGAAGACCCGCGCTGTCGAATGCTGAGATCATCGCGCGGAGCGACGTATCGAGTTGCTCGAGCTTTGGCGTTTGCTGATCGACGGCTTCGCGAACGTGTCCGGGATAGAACGCAATTCCCGCGAACTCGAGGGGCGGGTTGTCGCGTACGAGCTTCGCGAGGTTGATCGCGTCGTCGAATGATTGGCTGCCGACGCGATGCATGCCGACGTCGATTTCGACGTAGACGTTGACCGGCCGACTTGCTTCGCGCGCGGCCGCGGCGATGTCGTGAATCGCTTCACGAGAGTCGAGTGCCACGGTGAGTCGAACGTTGTCCGGCAACGCGGCGAGGCGCGCCGCGCGGCGCGCGCCGACCGGAGGATACGCGACGAGGATGTCGTTGCAGACGGCGCTCATCGTTTCGGCCTCGAACGGCGTTGCGCATGTGAGCCCGATCGCGCCACGCTTCAGTTGTTCAGCGGCAATCCTCGGCGATTTGTGCGTTTTGATATGTGGGCGCAGGCCGAGGCGGTGTTTGGTTGCGTACTGGGCCGCGCGGTCGAGATTTCGTGCGAGCCGATCGAGGTCGACGATAGGAACCGGGGTCTCGAGATCGGCGATTTTCAGCGACACGTGATGACAATCCTCATTCAGCGGAGACGATAAATGACACAGCGTGAACGGCAGTGGCAACCGATAACCCTCGGCGGCGATGTTCCTCCGCCTGTTGGAGCATACTCACCTGCCGTCAAAGCTGGTGGCTTCGTGTTCGTGTCCGGACAGGTCCCGCGCGACCCAGCGACCGGTGCCCTCGTCGGCGACGATGTCGAGTCGCAGACGAAGCAGGTGATCGCGAACATCTCGCGCGCGCTCGAGGCGTCCGGCGCGTCGCTGTCGGATGTCGTGTCGGTAATCGTCTATCTCGCCGACATCGATGATTGGGGGAAATTCAACGCGGTGTACAAGGAGCTCATGCCGACGCCGTTTCCGACGCGCACCGCGCTGGGTGCGAACCTTCGCGGGATCTTTGTCGAGATCAGCGCGGTGGCGTTCGTCGGGAACTGAGGGCGACGGGCGATGGGCGATGGGCGCGACGGGCGATGGGCGATGGGCGATGCGCGATGGGCGATGGGAGGCGCCGCGCATTCTTCGGCACGAGCACCGGCTCAAAGGTCCCGGCCCGATCGCGCGGAATCGCTAAGGGGATCGCGCCATCCTCGGTGAGCACCGTTTTCGGCGTCGTCCCACTGCGCATGTTCGTCTGCTCGGCCGCTTCGCCTCGCTGCTGGCGTAGCCGAGATGATGCGTGAGCTCGCCGGACAACGCCCGCTCCATCAGGTGCTTCTTCATCTGGCGGAACAAGTCGTCCAATTCCACCAGCGTCTTCCGACCGCCGAGTAGGGCGTCAATCGCCTCGGGGTCGAACGCGATTGGCGGGCCAAGCGGTGACGCCGCTGGCTCCGTCGAACGGGACTTCCGTGGTTTGGCCATCCTGACCTCCTCTGTCAGAGGATGACCTCACACACAGAATTTCAGACAGGCCCGTTCTTCGTCGCCCGTCGCCCGTCGCCCGTCGCCCGTCGCCCGTCGCCCGTCGCCCCCCTACCGGCCCGCCGTAAACACCTTAACAAACGTCAAGAGCCTCCGTCTACCTGGGTGTAGCAAAACACTCTTTCCCACTGGTGGAGGCTCACCATGTTCAATATTCGTCTCGCGTTGGCGGCCACGGCTCTCACGTTCGGGAGTGCCGCGATCGTCTCCGCGCAGCAGCAGACTGCGCCGCAGGGCGTGCATCAAGATCACGCTCAACGTCCCGACAGCGCGCACAAGAGATTTGGTGCTCGCGGTCTTCGCGGTCAGCTCATGAAGGGCATCACACTGAGTGACGCCGAAAAGGCGAACCTCAAAGCGGTTCAAGCGAAGTACGCGTCGCAGAATAAGGCAATGCGTCAGCAGTCGAAGCCTGACATGCAAGCGATGCGTGACGCGCGTCAGCGCGGCGACACCGCCGCTCTCAAAGCGCTCTGGCAGAAAGGCGCCGCGGCGCGAGAGCAGAACAAGCAAGTGATGCAGGCGGAACGCAATGAGATGCGTGCCGCATTGACGCCGGCAAACCAGACGAAGTTCGACGCGAACGTTGCGGCGGCCGAGAAGCACCTTGCCTCGCACAAGGGTGGCAAGCGCGGCATCAAGCCCGGCAACGCGAATCGCTAACGAATAGCAGCACGGATTTCCGATAGATGCAGGGCGCGTGACGCGTGCGGGTGGGCACCGTCCCCCTCGTCATCGACAAGCGGCGGTCTGAGTTTCGACTCAGGCCGTCGTTTTGTTTTTGGCCGATCCGATTCGCTTGATGTCGACGACGTTCAGCGTGCGCGAATCCGCGCCGGCGGTCTCCACGCTCCACGCGAGCGTGTTGAGCATTTGCTTAAGAGTCACGAGACCGAGGCGAGTCGCTCCATCACGTGTCGACGGCCACACGCGGAAGAGCCAGTAGAGCGGAATGAAGAAATACGGCCATCGATGTCCCGGGCCGAGCACGTACCATGGCCGAACAAACGTATGCGGAATTCCCGACGCGACAATTTCCTCTTCTACTCTGCGGCGGACGTCGACGTAAGCGCGCATGATCGGCGCGGGTCGAGCGACGCTGACGTACACGAAATGGCGAACGCCAACCGCCTTCGCTGCTTCGACGCACTCGTGCGCCGACACGTAGTCCAGTGCCTCGAACTCCGCGGCTTTTGCGGGTGACGGTTTCGGCGTTCCTACCAGTTGGACAACGATGCAGCCAGGGAGGAGATGCGCTTCTATCGAGGCCCGGTCTCGAACGTCGCCGATCGCGATTTGTGCCCCCGACGCGACTCGCGATTCCGAGCCTTTTCTCACGATCGCTCGAACGTGAAAGCCTCGGTCGACGAGCATTGGAATCAGGCGTTGGCCGATGTATCCGGTGCCGCCGGTGATGACTACCGAGGGTCGCGACATATGGCGAGGTGAGTGCAGGGTTCGCCTGTCTACGCGGGCACGCTGAGATTGGACTGCCGGGGCGCGCATGTGAAGGGCCTCCGAGCCTCGCGGGCCAATGCCAACATCGAGCGCCGTCGTGCGTTATTCTCATAGCGCCGCGCGAGTCGCAGCCGCGTGTGTCGTTCGAGGACGTCCCCACCCTCACGGAGTTGTTCGATGAGACAGCATGTCACCGCGTCGCTTCTGCTGACTGCAAGCGTCGCCGCTGCCCAGCAACCAGCTCGTCACGCGTTTACGCCGGCCGACTGGTATAAGGTCACGCAGCTCAGCGCTCCGGCGCTGTCGCCCGACGGAAAACAGATCGCGTTCACCGTCACGACGGTTCGCGAGGCGGAAAACAAGCGGCACAGTGAAGTGTGGCTGGTTCCGGCCGCCGGCGGTCAGGCGATGCGCTACACGTCGCCAGGCTACGAGAGCAGCGCGCCGCGCTTCTCGGATGACGGCAAGACGCTCTATTTCACCTCGCAGCGTCCCGGCGGTCGCGGCTCGAACTGGGCGCTCCGCATGGATCAGCCTGCGGGCGAAGCGTTCCAGCCTGATCGTCCGCCGACGTTCCAAACGGGCTCGCAACCGGCCGATAAGAGCTTCACGATCATCGCCGAAGGGGCTGGCGGCGGTCGAGGGGGCCGTGGGGGCGGCGGTGGTGGGCGAGGCGGCCGAGGCGGTGGCGAAGCTGATTCGAGCGCGACCAACGCGAACGATCCGTACTCGCACATGCTGCCGATGGCGCGTCCTCCGTACGACGCGATCACGAAGCCCGAGAACAACGCGCGCTTCGACGGCAAGCAGATCACGAGCATGGTCTACAAGGCGAATGGTCAGGGGTATCTCCCAGGTCCGTCCGTCGCGCCGCGTGCGCCCCAGCCTGCCGTGCCCGCGCAGATCTACATCGAGCGCGCCGGTGCGCAGCGGACCGCGTTGACCGCGACGAAGTATTCGCATCGCGACGCTGTCGTGTCGCCTGACGGGAAGTGGATCGCCTTCACGGCTGACGCGAGCCTTCGTTCCGATTCTGTCGTCACCGCGGAGCGCGACTCGATCGCGAAGCTCCCGCCGGATCGAAAGCGCGACGAGATGCCGCGAAACGACACTGAGATTTATCTGCTGCCAGTCGCGGCGTGCGAAGCAAAGTCCGCCGAGTGCACGCCGAAGAAGATCGAATTTGCCGGCAACGAGACACAGCTCGAGTGGTCTCCCGACAGCAAGCAAATCGCCTTCGTCGGACAGATCGGTCGCTTCAAGAATCAGCGCCTCTACGTCGTTCCCGCGACTGGCGGAAAACCGCAAGACATCCTCGGCACATGGCAGTACGAGCCGGGCAACATCCAGTGGCTGAAGAACGGGTCGATCTCGATGGCGACGACCAACGGTGGAAGCCGCGGTCTCTACTCCATCGATCCGGCAACCAGGAAGATCACCACGATCCTCGGCGGACGTCGCGTCGTCACCAATCCGACGTACGACGCGACGCAGTCACACATCGTCTTCATCGCGACCGACGTGACGCACCCGACGGAGCTCTTCATCGCAAACGCGGACGGTACCGGCGAGAAAAAGCTGACGACCTTCAACGACAAGTTGAACAGCGAAGTCGCGTGGTCTGATGCCGAAGAGTTCAAGTACAAGTCGGTCGGCAACATGGAAGTCGAAGGCTGGCTCATGAAGCCCGCCATGTACGAGCCGGGAAAGAAGTATCCAGTCGTCCTCTACATCCACGGCGGCCCGCACTCGGACTACAACGAAGGATGGTTCGACGAATTCCAAAGCCTCGCCGGCGCGGGCATGTGGATTCTCTACACGAATCCGCGCGGGTCGAGCGGCACCAACACCGAGTTCACGTACGCGAGCCGCGGTGATTGGGGTGGAAAGGACTATGAGGATCTTATGAAGGCCGTCGACATCGCGGCGAAGCACGCGGATGTCGATTCGACGAAGATGGGGGTCACGGGTGGATCGTACGGCGGCTTCATGACCGCATGGGTCACGACGAAGACCAATCGCTTCAAAGCCGCCGAGACCGATCGCATGATCAGCGAGTGGACGTACTGGTACGGCGCGTCGGATGCCCAGGGGCTTACCGAAGGCGAATTCTTCGGCAAGCCGTGGGAGAACCAGATCATGTATGACACGCTCTCGCCGATCCGCTTCGTGAAGAAGGTGAAGACGCCGACGCTGCTCGTGCAGAGCGAAGAGGATTTCCGCACGCCGATCGGCAATGCGGATCTCTGGTTCCAGGCGCTCAAGAAGCAAGGCGTTCCGGCGGAGTTCGTTCGATATCCGCGCTCGAATCACGACTTGTCGCGCACGGGCGAGCCGTGGCTGCTCGTCGATCGTCTCAGCCGCCTGCGTCAGTGGTTCACGTACTGGCTGAAGGACAAATCGGGAACTACTGCGACCGATAAGACGAAAGAACGCTAGATCTCAGTCATCCGAGGGAATGAAGCCTCCTCGTCATCCCGAGGAGCGAAGCGACGAGGGATCGCTGTCCTGCGCGGCCGTTTGGCGTGGCGCCAAGGAGAGCGATCCCTCGCTGCGCTCGGGATGACGTCGTTTCATGTTTGATGACGTCGTTTCATGTTTAAGGTATGAATCGTGAATCCCTCGATCGCTGATGAGACAGCTCGCTCTCGCGTTCGTGCTGCTCGCAGCGTGCGGTACCTCCTACGACGCCGATGCGTCCGGCGACGTGTCGATGCCGTCGTCGGCGATTCGGGAAGCGATCGCGCAGTCGGACGATCTCAAGTCCGCACAGGACGCGATCGATCGGGGGCATCCATGGCGCGCAACGCAGATCGTCGCGCCACTGCTTCGGGATCCACAACAAAAGACGCCGGCAGCAATCCTCGTCGCGGCGCGGGCTGCCGCGGGATGGAGTGGTTGGTCGGTCGTCGAGAAGCTGCTGGCTGGCGAGTCTTGGATCGACACGCAATTCGACGGTGAGCCGCGCGAGCTGTTGACCCGCGCGGCGTTCGACCGCGGCGCGGATACGGTCGCCCTGAGCAATGCGAGCGCGGCACTGCGACAGGCGAAAACGAAAGAAGCTCGCGATACGCGGACCGTGCTTCTGGCTCGCGCGTTCGAGCGAAACAACATGTTCGACAGCGCGGCCGCGCTTTATCGACGATCGGCGACGGCGTTTCCGTCGATCCGCGACTGGATGTTGCTCCGGGCAGCAGGAAACGAGAGTGACTCCGCTCGTCGAGCGACGGATTTCGCCAGCGTCTCGATGAGCGTCGCGCGTCCGCGAGTCCCGTGGACAGACGCGCAAGCACGCGAACGATTTGCCGATGCACTCGGTGCGGCGACGCGATATGCATCGGTCGGCGCAACGGTGCAGTCGCTTCGGCTCCGGCTTTCCGTCGCGCCGGACAGCGCGCTCCGTACGACGATCGAACGCGAGCTGTTGACGTTCATTCGCGGGCATCCCGGTTCGGCCGATACGAAAACGGCCGTCGACGTTCTCGACAAAGCATTTACGAAACTTTCGCCGAGCGATGAGCTGACGATCGCGCGTGCGATTGGGAGTTCCGGGCCCTTGCCGCGCGCCGCGACGGCGTTCCAGCGGGCGCTCGCCGGCGATGCGTCGTTGACGTCGAGCGATCGGCTGCTCTACGCGAACGTGTTGTCGCGAAGCGGCCGCCTGCGCGACGCGATCACGCAATTCGATGCGGTACAGGGAGCGCTCGCGGGCCAGGCCGCGTATCAGAAGACTCGAGCATCGATGACCGCGAGCGGCGCCGACGCGACGAAGACGGCGTTGCGCGGCGTAATGAGTAAATTCTCAAACGATACGTCGGCGGCGGCTTCGGCCCTCTACCTTCTCGCGGATCTCACCTCCGATTCCGGCGACGACGACGGGGCGCGCGCTTCCTATCAGCGACTCTACAAGTCGTATCCGACGAGCGCTCTCGCGGCGAATGCCAGATTTCGCGCTGCAATGATCACAATGGTTGCCGGAGAGACGAAGTCCGCGGCACAGATGTTCGATTCGCTCGTCGTTGTGTCACCGCGTTCAGACGAGGTGAGCGCCGCACGTTATTGGAGCGGCCGAGCGTGGTCAAAGGCAGGCAACGAGGCTCAGGCGCGCGCGCGATGGACCGAGATCATCGCGGAACAACCGACATCGTACTACGCCGGGGTTGCGGCGAAGCGGCTGGATCAACAACCATGGTCTCCCCCCGCGCGAGCCGATTCGTTTCCGGTGATCGCGGCCGTCGACAGCGCGTTCGCTCGCGCGGCGCTCCTCGAGCGACTCGGCATGGACGCTGAGGCGCGTCTCGAGTACGACGCGATCGATGCAGCGTCGAGCTCTTCTGCGGACCGCCAGCTGGCGACGGCGCACGCATTCCTCGCGAACGGTCAGGCGTCTCGTGCGATGCGCATCGCGCAAAAGCTCGCTGACGCCGGCCAGCGCGACGCGCGAGTCTATCGTCTGCTGTTTCCGGTCGTCGACCGCGAGGAGCTGGCGCGCACCGCCACGGCGCGCTCCCTAGATCCCGCGCTCGTCGCGGGACTAATTCGCCAGGAGTCGAACTTCATGCCTCGCGCGGTGTCGGTCGCCGGAGCGCGTGGTCTGATGCAGCTATTGCCGTCAGTCGGCCAAGAGATCGCACACGGACTCGACTTCCCAGTCTGGCACTCGGCGCTGTTGTTCGATGCTGACGCGAACCTTCAGCTTGGAACGTCGCACCTTGCGACGTACATGAAGCAGTACGGGCCGCAGCTATCGCGCGTTCTTGCGGCGTACAACGCCGGTGGATCGCGCGTGACGCGCTGGTCGACGAAAGGCGGGGTCGATGATCCAGAGGTGTTCATCGAACGAATCCCGTTCGTCGAGACGAGGGATTACGTACGCCTTGTTCAGCGGAACGCGCTGTTCTACTCGCTGATATACTCGTGGTGATCGAGCAAGCTGGCGTCGAGGTCAGGTGATAGAGAGCAGGGGTCAGGATTGGCTTCCCTGACCCCCGATCGCCGAGCTCTGGTCCCCCACTTCGTCACCAACCAGGAGCCAGCTGGAATCCCCACACCCAGTTTTTCTGTGGGCGCTGGAATGGATGCGCGAGGTAGGCCTCCATGATGGCGTATCCCATGAGGTTGAACCGGAACGATACGCCAGCGCTGAACACTGGAATTCGATCAGCGCACGGGTAGTACGCCTGCTGCAGCGAGAGATTCGGATCCGCGGAAACCGCCGAGCACTTGGATGGGATGTCGTTCGCCGCTCGCGAGAACCTGAAATCCGGGCCCTGCGAGTTCGTGTACGAGACCGCCGCGTCGAAGAACGGCGACACTTCCGTCGGCAGGAAGGGGAAGTTCAATAGACCAAACCCCTCGGTGCCGAAGAGCGGAATGCGGAACTCCGTGTTTGCAACGAGCACCTTGCTGCCAAACAATCGGTCGAAGGCGGGGCATCGATTCTGGTCAGCCGTGCTGCTGCCGCTGGCGACGCACTCGTCCGTGTTGAACGACCCGTAGCCGTAGCCGCGAATCAACGTTTCATCACCGGCGAAGATCGGGTATGACGAGTTCACGTCTTCGGCGCCGGATCCGTAACGACCGATCGACATCCCGCGGAACGCCCACGTGAACGGCCGGAAGAAGAAGTACCGCCGATAGTCAGCCATGGCGAGCTGGTAGCTCACAGACCCAAACGTCGGTGACCACTGCAGCCGATAGCGTTCTCCCTCGACCGGCGATGTGAACGCCGCGAATGAATTGTCGCCGACGAGTGCAACGGACGGTCCGGCGTACCACACCGGTTTGTATCCGCTCAACGAGGGATCCTGGCTCGTGACGTTTTCGTCGACGAGAGAATTTCCTACATACAGATCTCTAATGATCTGCGTATCGAAGCCGAGGTGCGTGACGGTCGCCGAGAGCTCGAGCCGCCTCGTGGCCGAGAACGGATATTGAGTATTGATCGACGCGTTGTCGAAGTAGATGCGTTGAATGAGCTGGTTGACCGACAACGCGTCGTAGTTCGTGCCGCCGGACGTCACGACCGTGTCTCGCAAGAACACGCCGCCGGTGAGATAGGGAATGTGCTCGATTCCCGCGCCGTAGTTCCACCGGTTCTTCATGTTCACGTACTGCAGCGCGCCGCCGATGTCCTTGATCGTTCCGTTCGCTTGAATGGCGGCGAAAATCTGACGGTCGCTGAGCTGATCTCCGAATAGCATCTGCACGCCGCCGACGAACCCTGGTCCGAGTGGACCACCGACCGATCCACCGATCTGGGGCTGGCTGATCGCGTCGAGCGAGAACGACGGATGGAACGGCTCGACGGTGAACTCGCTGCCGCTCGGAAGACCGGCCGCCGCATCGGCGAGATAGCCCGAGACGAGGCTGCGCGTGATTTGCGGCGGTGGAAGCTGCGCGCCTTCCCAGGCGACCGCTGGAGCCGTGACCGGCGTTCCGACGGTCTGCGAGGCATCGAAACCGCGAATCTCGTTGCCCTGATTATAGAAAGTGTTGATGAGCATCCGGCCCGTCTGACGCGAGACCGAGATCGCAGGCGACACCGTCGTGATGCCGCTGACGCCAGTCTTCGTCTTCGTGATTCGGAATGCTTGTCCGCTCGCGAGGTTGAGGCGATAGACGTCCGGGATGCCATCCTGATCGGAGACGAAAAACAGATCCTTTCCGTCCGGCGAGAACTGCGGGTTGATGTGCTTGCCGCGTGCGAATGGCGAGAAGACGCTGATGCGCCCCGTCGCGATGTCGTACGTCGCGAGCTGCAGCGGCGAATACGTCAGCTTGTCGAAGTCCGTCTGCGGTCCGCGGTCGGTCGAGAACGCGATCGTCTTGCCGTCTGGTGACCAGGTCGGCTGGATGTCGGCGTACTTGTCGTTCGTCAATTGCTTGATCGTCCCCGCCTGCAGGTCGAGCAGATAGAGGTCGCTGATACCGCCGGCCTGCCCGGAGAAGGCGAGGTTGCGTCCATCGGGCGACCACGACACGTGGCTCACCGACCCGATGCCTGGAAGCTTGATGCGTCGCTCGACGTTCGTCGACTTCGTGTCGAGGATCGCGATCTCGTTCTGTCCCTCGGCGTACACGATGAATGCGAACTTGCCGCCGTCCGGTGACCAGTCGCCGGCAGAATTGATGAAGCTGATCGCGTCGAAATGTGGATCGCTCGACGGTCCTCCGAGTTTCTTGATGACCTTTCCGGTGGTCGCGTCGCCGACGAACAGATCGATGCTGAAGAGATTCCGGCTCGAGAAGAACGCGAAGAGCTTACCGTCGGGGCTGATCGTCGGCGCAAGATTGTAGTCGCCGCTGCGTTGCAGGCTGACGAGCTTCGTGCCGACGCTGTCCGGATGCGTGCGTCCCGCGAGAGCAGGGAGGTACATCGCGCGGTTGGCAGCCGCCCAGTCCTTCGAAAGCGAATCCTGACTCTCGCCGAGCACGCGAACGAGGGCCGCGTCCCAGCCGAGTCGAAGTGCGGTGCGATAGACGTCGACGATCGCGCGATCGCCCCAACGTCCGCCGACATACGCCCAAAGCGCCTGTCCGTAGCGATACGGGAAGAAACGCGGGTCTGTCGTGAGCTGTTTGATGGTTGGGAACTTGTCGCGCATGACCGCGTCGCGCATCCACATCGCGGTGAGCGGATCCTCGCGTCCGAGCGAGAAGTATTCCGCCATACCCTCGATGAGCCACAGCGGGAGCGCGTCGAGTCGGAGTAGTCCGCCGCCAGGCGTGCCTTCTGCGATGTTGTATTGGAAAACGTGAACGAGCTCGTGACCGAGGACGTGATCGTTGTCCGCGTAAATACCGGTGAACGGCATGATGACGCGGGTGCGATTCGATTCGGTGACGCCGCCCGTTCCTTCTTCGAGGGCTTCGCCGACCACGTTCGTCTGCTCGAAGTCCGGGTGATCGGCGTAGAAGACGAGCGACTTCCGATCGAAGGCGTGCCGGAACGTGTCCGAGTGGCGCGCGTACCAGCGCTCCGCCTGCCGACCCGCGTCGCGGACGATCGTCGACTCGGGCGGGTAGAAGAAATTGTCGAAGTGCTCGGACTTCAGAATTTTCCAGTTGAACGTTTCGTACTGGACCTTGTTCCGTCCGAAGTACTCCTGCGCAGCGGCACGGGTCGATGGAATCAGCGCGAAGAGCGGCGCGAGAAGTAGCGCCGAACGCACACGAAAACGGGTCATTTTTCAAACCCCGCGGACGAGCCGCAGTCAAAGAGTCTTTCCAAATTCCGGCCGAGACCGCGCACGGGATTCGGTTGTTGCCGGGGGCAAAGGACGTGCCCCCCACGTGAAGCACATGCGACCCAGTCGATTCGTCAAGGTCCCGACGGGCTCGCTAAATATCG
>Ga0070683_100000305_pt1 | contig 33656 bp, 32 predicted proteins | sample KBSC713LmetaG_FD_64662 | JGI IMG/M metagenome (GOLD analysis project Ga0070683, IMG submission 64662) | Corn rhizosphere microbial communities from Kellogg Biological Station, Michigan, USA - KBS C7.1-3L metaG | ecosystem: Host-associated > Plants > Roots > Rhizosphere ... | reverse complement strand
GGGCAGAAGGGAGAGGGAAGAGGCCAGGGTTGACCCGCGTCTCTTCACTCCCACCTTCGAACCTTCTAACTTTTAACTTCTAACTTTTAACTTTTAACTTTACTTGTTTGCGTGCTCGCGCTCGAAGTTCCTCATGAATTCATCCTGGCGCTGCTTGATTTCCTCAGGAGTCAGATCCTCCTTGCGGGTTGCAATCGTCCATCGATACCCTGCTGGGTCGATCAGCGTCCCGCAGCGGTCGCCCCAGAACTGATCGGCCACGGCGCCCATCGGTCCGGGCGGAACCTGCGCACCCGCGGCGACAGCGCGATTGAACAGCGAGTCGGCATCATCCACATAGATCCAGAGAGAGATGGGCGAGCCGCCAAGCGCCTTCGGACCCTTGCTGCCCATCATCGCGTCGTTGACCATGAGCCTGGAGTCGCCGATGCGCAATTCGGCGTGCATGATTTTTCCATCAGGTCCGATCGCCCGGCCCACCTCCTCGGCGCCGAAGCCTTTCTTGTACCAGTCGATTGCCTCCGCTGCGTTGTCGAGCGTCAGCTGCGGTGTAACCGAGTGAAATCCCACTGGAATCGGGCTCTTTGCTTTTGCCATTTTGCGATCTCCTTTCGTTCAGATCACAGCCTGCCATTCTGGTGTGACAGCAAGACGACGGCAAGCTGATCCCTTCACCTGCTCCATAAACGAACGGGAAAGCCCCGGATCGACATCTTCGCACTTCGTCGTCTTTTTTTCTGCCTCCGAGCTCTGGCGCGAGTAGTCGCCGGACACGACTGGTACAGCGCGTGCTTCATTCACGTGCGCGTAACCACTCATAACGTTGGAGTCACCCGGAAATGGAACAGATGCAATCAACTCTTGTGGAACCGGAACACGCAACCGCCGCTGGGGTGATCGAGCGAATAGCAACGCTGACAACCGCGACCGCGATGGTGGCGTACGGCCTCAGCCGCAGAAACGTACCCGGTGTGTTTTTGGCGGCGGCCGCGACTCCGCTGGCCTACCGCGCTTTTTCCGGCAATTGGCCGCGATTCACCAACGGCCGATCGTCTGCGCAGGACACACGCACGGCGCTCGCGGGTGACCGCGGCGTCCACGTGCGCGAGGCGATCTCTCTCGAAAAGCCGATCGACGAGGTCTATCGCTTCTGGCGGCGACTCGAGAATCTCCCGCGCTTCATGGGGTATCTCGAACGGGTAACCGAGATCGATCATCGGCGATCGCACTGGGTCGCGCGCGGACCGGGCGGCATGCATGTCGCCTGGGATGCGGAGATCATCAACGACGTCCCGAATGAGGTAATTGCGTGGCGAACGCTGCCTGGCGCGGACGTGATGAGCGCAGGCTCGGTCAATTTCGATACGGTCAGGAATGGCCGGAGCACGCGCGTCTCCGTCCGCCTTCAATACGCCCCGCCAGGCGGCCGCGCCGGAGCGCTCGCTGCCACGCTCTTCGGCCGCGAACCCTCGCAAACCGTCCGCGAAGATTTGCGCCGGCTCAAGCAGGTGCTCGAAGCAGGGGAGCTCGCGCGGTCTTCAGCTCAGGCTTAACCGAGGGCGTCGCCTCTCGGACTCCCCGACACGCGTCCTCGCTCGCCGCTTCGACGGCTCGCTCCGGACGCGTGGCTCGCTCGCGCGCTCGCTCGCCCTGCTGGTGGCGGCGCCGGCAGATTGATGAGATTGCTTCTAATGGAGACCACATGAAAGCCGTCTGTTACTACGGAAAGGAAGATATTCGCGTCGACACGGTTCCGGACCCATCGATCCTGAACCCCCGCGACGCGATCGTCAAAATCACTGCGACCGCAATCTGCGGTTCCGACCTGCACATCTACGGTGGCTACATTCCGACGATGGCGAAAGGCGATGTGCTCGGCCACGAGTTCATGGGGGAAGTCGTGGAGGTGGGAAGCGGCAACACCCGCCTTCGCGTCGGCGACCGGGTCGTTGTGCCATTCACGATCGCCTGCGGCAATTGCTACTTCTGCAAGGAACAGCTGTGGTCGCTCTGCGACAACTCCAACCCGAATGCCTGGATGGCAGAAAAGGTCAGCGGGTTTGCGGGCTCAGGGCTCTTCGGTTATTCGCACATGTACGGCGGCTACCCCGGCGGACAGGCAGAGTACGCGCGTGTACCGTTTTCCGACGTCGGCGCGCTCAAGGTTCAATCATCGCTGAACGATGAACAGGTGCTGTTCCTGTCGGACATCTTTCCCACCGGTTACATGGCTGCCGAGAACTGTCAGATCAAGCCAGGCGACACCGTCGCGGTATGGGGCTGCGGCCCGGTCGGTCAGTTCGCAATTCAGAGCGCGTTTCTGCTGGGTGCCGAACGCGTGATTGCCATCGATCGATTCGCGGATCGGCTCGCGATGGCGGCCTCGCACAGCAAGGCGGAAGTGCTCAACTATTCCGAGGTCGACGTCCCAGAAGCACTGCGCGCAATGACCGGAGGGCAAGGCCCTGATTCCTGTATCGATGCGGTCGGCCTCGAATCGCACGGAGCGACACTCGATGCCTGGTACGACCGTGCCAAGACGTCGATGTATCTCGCGACGGATCGCCCGCACGCATTGCGTCAGGCGATCTCGTCATGCCGCAAGGGCGGCACCGTCTCGATACCCGGTGTCTACGGCGGATGGCTGGACAAGTTTCCGCTCGGCGCTGCATTTGCAAAGGGTCTGACGCTGAAGATGGGCCAGACGCATGTGCACAAGTACATGCCTGGCCTGCTCGAACGAATCGAGCGCGGAGAGATCGATCCGTCCTTCATCATCACGCATCGCGTCGCACTGGACGATGCGCCGGAGATGTATCGCACGTTTCGTGAGAAGCAGGACGGATGCATCAAGGTCGTGATGAAACCACACGTAAGAAGCTAGGCTCACAGGGGAGGACACAACATGGCCGACGCGGGTACGTTGCACGATGCTTTTATCGACGAGCTGCGCGATACATACGATGCCGAGAAGCAACTCACCAAGGCGCTGCCCAAGCTCGCCAAGGCTGCGGCGTCATCAAACCTTCGTGCGGCGTTCGAGTCGCACCTCGAGGAGACACGGGGACACGTCGATCGTCTCGAGCGCGTCTTCGAAAGCCTCGACGAAAAGCCACGCGGCAAGCACTGCGAGGGGATTGCCGGCATCATCGAGGAAGGCAAGACCATCATGGGCGGGGAGTTCGATGAAGCCACGATGGATGCCTGCCTGATTGCCGCGGGGCAGCGCGCCGAGCACTACGAGATGGCCGCCTATGGAACGCTCATCGCCTGGGCGCAGAGCATGGGGCACGGCGAGGCCGCCACGCTGCTCCAGCAGAACCTGAACGAAGAGAAGGCCGCAGACAAGAAACTGTCGTCGCTGGCCGAAGGGGGAATCAATCAGAGCGCGGCTGACGCTGCGCACTCCGAGGACGAGGAAGAAGAGGAAGAGCCGTCCACGATGCGAGGCCGAAGCGGCTCCGGCACCGCCGTCGCACGGCGCAAACGCTGAGACCAAAGGTTCTGCGGGGTTCTACAGGTTCCACGGGGTTCTGCGGGGTTCGTTCACGGTCGAGCGGCCCCGTAGCACCTTGTCGAACCCGTGTCACCGAGTCGCGCACGTAAAGCTCGCCGCGTCGTCGGTATTCCCCGAGCCTTTGTATTTCGCAACCAGCGGATACTGGCACAGCGGACGCGTGCGATCGGTGGTGCCCGATGTCCGGTGCGACGCGACGATTTGGGCCGGCGCGCTCCCAGTACTGATCCACTGTTCGATCGCGGCGACCTTGTCGAACGAATCCGTGCCCGGGCCGCCCTGGCAGTGGCCCATCCCCGGTACGAGATAGAGCGCGATCGACTTTCCCGCGGCATTCTTGCCCGCTGCTTTGAGCACCGCATCGAAATATGTGATGCTGTTCATCGGCGCGACCTGTTGGTCAGACCAGCCGTGATAGAGCAGCAGTTTCCCACCGTGCGAAAAGAACGGCTTGAGATCGGCTGACGGCGGTTCAAAGCCGGATGCCTGACGCTCGAGCCGCGAGATGTCGGTTGTGGGATTGAGCGATGCCGGGTCCCACGCTGGATCGCCGAAGGCTACGTACTTGAACGCCTCGAGCGCAATCCCGTAGGGTTGAGGTCCGGCGAGAGTGGCCCAGCCAAGCTCGGATCCCGGGTGCAGCATCGGGAAGGAGAGCGTCGCTCCCGTCTTCGGGTCCTTCACCGGTGCGTACATCGCTCGAGCGGTCTCGACCTGTGCCGGTGTCAAGCAGGACGGGCCCTGGTTTCCATCGCACGCGAGCACTTTTGGATCGAACGCGCAACGGTCGGGACTATCGATCACACCGTCCTTGACGCCGTCGAGCGCATCACAGGCCTGCAGGGCCGCCTCGTGAATCGCCAGGTACTTTTCCGGCGGGATATAGCTGTCGTCCGATCGATGCACCATCCGATTGAACTGGAGCCTCACACCGTGCAGGCGCGGCGCCGTCACCGGCGTAGCCCCCGCAACGATCGCGTCGTAGTCGGCCGGATACATCGACGCCTCGATCACTCCTTGACGTCCGCCGGTCGAACAGCCATTCCACAGGGAGAGTTTGGGGCCGCCGCCATAGAATGCCGCGGTAATGGCCTTCGCCTGCACCGTCATCTCGTGCACGGCGCGGTGCGCATAGTCGACGAGCTTTTCCGGATGATTCAGCGCAAACGCGGCACCAGCTGTGGAATGGCCGGTGTCGGTGCTCGCGGTTGCGTAGCCAGCCGCGAGCGCTGCCGCCATCGCTCCGTACGAAATCGTCCCCGCCCAGCCGCCGTTTCCCACCGCCTGCAGCTTGCCGTTCCAATTCGCTGCGGGAAGCCAGACTTCGATCTTGATATCCGAATCGGGAGTTGGCGTCAGGGTTGCCGCAACGCGACAAAACGCTGGAAGCGCCGCATACGTCGGGGACACACCCGCACGTCCGGTTGCGCCTGGAGGCGTAAACGCGCCGGCGGTCACAGCAGAGGCCGATGTCACGCGTCCGCCGGCGAGCGTCAACGACGCCAGGGACTCACACGGCGCGCCGGCGAGCGCATCGTCGGCCATTACGTCGCTCGAGACCAGAACCGACCGCACGGACAAGAGCGCGATAACTGTCAGGGAAACGGTGGCAATACGCATGTTTCACCGCGTGAGGAACAGATGACCGAGATGGCGGCTCACTGTACCACAGCGCGGCAGTGCTGTCTGACCCGTGCTTTTTTTGTGTCCGTGTTCGTCCGTGTTCTTCCAGAGCTCAGAAGTTCACTCTCAGCGCGATCCTCATCACGCGCGGCGAACCGGGCGAGATGTTCGTGTTGCTGTCAGCGTTGACGAAGTACTCCGCGTCGAACAGGTTCTCCACGTTCGCCTGGAGGCGCCAGTTTCTGGTGAACGGAACGTATACCGCCGCATCAACCCGCGTGTATCCGGGCAGCGTGACGGTGTCGTCGATGGCGGCGAACATGCTCGACCGATGGATGAGGCCAAGCGCTGCGCCAAACCGCCGTCCGATGTCGTAGTTGTTCCAGAGCGAGAACGTGTGGCGAGGGACTTGCCCGACCTGCGCTCCTGCGCGAGCGGCAACGGTGGCCCTGGTGACGAAGGCGTCCTGATACGCATACCCGCCTGCCACGTTCCATGCTGACGTAACCTGGCCGTTCAGTCCGAGCTCGACGCCGTCGGTGCGCTGACTTCCTGTCTGCACGATGCGCGTAGGCTCGTTCGGATCGGTGGCGCGCGTGTTGGTTCGATCGAGGCGATAGACGGCCCCGGTCACCGACAGCGAGGAGAGTGCATCCCACTTCGCGCCAAGCTCGTAGTTGTTGAACTTCTCGGGTTCGAGCTGCTCGGTGATCACGGTGAGCGACGAGAACTGATCGCCGGAGCCCGGTAGATACGAAACGCTGTAGCTGCCGTAAAGCGACAGCGGACGGATCGGTTTGAAGACGACGCCCGCGCGCGGCGACGTCAGGTGATCGACTCGCTCGAGATCGTCGCCGTTGCGATTGTTGTGAAACGTCAGATCGAAGCGGTCGTACCGAAGCCCGCCGACCAGCTGCAGATACCGAGAGATCTCGACCTGATCCTGCGCGAAACCGGCGGCCACGTTCGCCAGCACGTGATTGTCCGCGTCGGTCAGGCTCTGACGATAGATGACGGGCACATCGGTCGTCGGATTGCCAAGCGGCACACGAATCGACGTGAGTTCGTCGTTGAAGAATCCGGTGTTCCGGAAATTGTCGGTATCCTGATGGCCGAGCTCCACCCCCGCGACGAACGTGTGCCGTAGTGCCCCCGTTTGCACAGCGTAGGTGACATCCGTCTGGCTGAACGCGTTGTTGCGCTGGGTGGCGTTGTTGTACGCCGTGAGGGCAACCTGCGATTGATCGGCCGACACCGCCCCAGGGACGTAATTCTGATAGAAGCGGTCAAAGCCGCTGAGCGTCGCCCTTTCACGGATCGTCGCGGCGCCGATTCGATGCTCGACGGCAAGCCATCCGGTATTCGCGCGTGACCGCACGTGACTGTCCGAGGGGTTTCCAAAGTACGTCGAAGGGTCAATGTCCAGCGGCGCGCCCTGGAAGGAGGAGATGCCTCGATCGGCGACACGGGTATCGCGCAGATACTCGTAGCCGGCTGCGATCCGGGTGCGGCTACCGGGCGTGAACGTGACGGTGGGATTGATCGCCCCGCGCTCCAGGTTCACAAAATCTCGGAAGCTGTCGGAGTTCTCGAAGACTCCGTTCAGGCGAACTGCGATCGTGTCCGACAACGGCTGATTGAAATCCGCCGTCAGCCGCCGGTTCCCATAGCCGCCCACCTGCACGTCGCCGCTGCGGAGCGGCCGGAACCCGGCCTGCTTGATCACGCGATTGATCACGCCGCCACCGCCGCCGCGGCCAAAAATCATCGCGTTCGGTCCCTTCAGCGCCTCGATCCGCTCCAGGTTGTAGAGGTCACGGTAGTACTGCACGTCATCCCGTACGCCATCGACGAAAAAATCGGCAGACGAGCTGTTGCCCCGTATGATGATCTGGTCGCGATTGTTCTCACCCTGGTGATAGGTGACCCCCGGCACGTAGCGGACGACGTCGCCGATGCTTGTCATCAGCTGATCCTTCACCAGCTGCTGGGTCACGACGGTGACCGACTGCGGCACATCGTTGAGCGGGGTCGACGTCTTGGTGGCGCTGCTGATCGCGGCGGCCTCGTAACCCGGACGCACGCTGACGCTGACGTTCTCCTGCACACCCGCAAGTTCGAGCACAATCCGCACTGCGTCGGTTCGCTCGTCGATCTCGCGAATCGCGTCGTGGAATCCCGGAGCAGAGATCGTCACCCTGTATCTGCCCTGATCGAGCAGCAGCGCGAACGCACCGGTCTGGTCGGTCGTGACGGACGCAGACGGACGGCCGGCGTCCGACGTGGCGGTGATCACGGCCCCGGCGAGCGCTGCGCCGGTGGGATCGACAATCGTGCCGCGAATGATGAATCGGGAGGAAGGAACCTGGGCGGCTGCCGTGGAGGCAACCGCGACCGAGGCGAGGCACACGAGCAGAACGAGACGGAACCGGCGCATAGGGCCATTACTCCAGGCTCATTTGCGCCGACGCCGCCGACGTTCGTAGAATTGCGAAGTCGGACGAGTCCACGCGCGAGCGTTGATGGGTCTGCCGAGACCACGTTCGATAGGGCCCGTCGAGTGTTGACGCACTCGACGGGCCGTTCTGTGTTCTGACTGTTTAGAGGAAACGCGGCTCCAAAACAGCGGCGAAGATGAGAACCAGTCTCATTTTCGCCACCCAGCATATATCCGACCAAATTGGTCGTCAATAAGAGACCGCTGCGATTTCAACCGGTGGGAAGTTCTGAACGTGCAGGTGTCGCTGATCCAGTGCCCCTGCGTCAGCGTTTCTTGCTGGAACTCTTCCGTGAAGAGCTTCGCTTTCGCGACGATTTCCGGGACGGCACTTTGCCCCCTTTTTCACGTGCTTCACTCAGTCCAATCGCAATCGCCTGCTTGCGGCTCGTGACCTTCCTTCCCGATCCGCTTTTCAGCGTGCCCTTCTTTCGGCGATGCATCGCGGATTTCACGTTCCTTGAAGCCGATCGGCCGTACTTCGCCATGAACACACCTCCGGCTCCTCAGTCTGCAAGGTATGTGCTGGAGAACCACGGAAGAACGCTGAAGAATGCGGCAGAACTGGAAGGAAGCGATCGGCCGAGCCGCAGCAGCGGCCCGGCCGTAGAGAGCGGTGAGGCGGTGTTAAAACAGAACCGCGAGATCGACGATCACCTGAGTGCGCGAGTTGTAGATGATCGCCTGGCCATCGATCAGCCCGCGCTGGTATCCCCCCGGAAGCACGGCCAGCTGGCGCTCGACCGTGGGGGAAAACGGTTGCATCTTCTTCTGCCATCCCGGCGGCAGCTGACCGGTACGCCGATACTTCTTCTGAAGTCCGGGAGGCAGGTTCCGATACCGCGGTCCGTAGTACTCGCGGATGACGCGAACCTCGCGCGGTTCGAATACGACGCGAACCGATACGCTCCGCGTGCTTTCGACGACAGGCTCGGACTTCGCCTTCTTTCCCTTCTCCTTGTCACTGGCCGCCGGCGTGGCGTACACGGTCGCCGACATCAGCAATCCTGCGATGACCGTACAGATTGTTCGTTTCATCCTGACCTCCCCGCGTCCCGGATGCGTCAGCGTCGCTCGACCGCAAGGAATCTGCCCGGAGCGGGCAACCAAATAACTGGTCGCCGGTCAATCACTTGTCGCGGGTTGCCCACCGCGAAGTGAGGCCGCGCAGCCACCGAACCGTGAGCGCGGGAACAGGATCGTAATGGGATGGGATCGGGATCGGCCGATCAAATCAGTGCTTCGAGCGTCGCGCAGGTTTCGTTCAGGGGATTGCTCCGTTTGATCTCGCCCGCCCAGCGCTGGCAACGCTCGGACGTTCGGGGATCATCGAGCAGCATCGCCAGCTCTTGCGCGAGACGTTCACCCGTCAGACTCGCCGGACGCACCCAGCGCGCCACGCCGAGCTTCCACAAACGCGTCGTGTTGTCCGGTTGATCGAATCCCAGCGGCGTCGTCACCTGCGGAATCCCCGCCGCGAGCGCCTGTGCAGACGTGCCGATGCCGGCGTGATGAACGATGGCGGCACAGCGGGGAAGGACCTGCGAGAAGGGCACGTATCGTTCGTGCCGAACATCGCCATCCATGGTTGCGGGCAATTGATCTGGATACGCGGTCAGAAACAGCGCTCGTCGACCGAGACGTTTCGTCGCCTCGAGAGCGGCGGCGAAGAACGCGTCCGCCGCCCGGTTCGCGGAGCCGGGAGTAAACAGGATGGGCGGCGTCCCTGCATTCAGAAAGCGCTCGAGATCGCCGTTGAGGGTGTGAGCATCGGCCTCGTCGTAGAGTGGAAATCCGGTCAGCCGCAGTTGACTCGGCCAGTCGGGTTGAATCTCAGCGAACCACTCGGGAAACAGACCGATGATTCTCTGCGGAGAGTGCAGCCACTCGTTGAACACGCGCGACACGGGTGAAAGCCCGACCCGCGCTCTGAGCCCGTTCAAGGCCGGAGCGATCTGCGGATCGATCATCCACCGATCGAGGAGCCAGAAGAGCGATCGCTTAAACCACGCGGGCCAGCGCGAGCTATCCACGCCAGGCGCGGGCGCGGGCGACTGAAAATCTGATCGAAAGATTGACGGTGCGAGGTGCACAGTAGCGGCGGGCGCGCCGTGGGCTTCTTCAAACACCCGGGCGCTGAACGCGAGCGCGTGCGCCACGATCACAGTTCGTCCCGGCTCGTACGCCGCTTCGATCAGCGAGTAGCTGAGCTCCAGATGCGACGCGATCCCCTGGAGCACGACGATCAGTCCCTTTCGGCTGTGCCAGAGATCGGGGTGACGTGTCATCTCGTCGAACTGTGCCTGCGACGCCGATGGAACGAACCGGAAACCTGCGCGGGTGGCGACGTCGCGGAACGGCTCGGCGGTAATCATGGTGACGTCGTGACCGCGCGATCGAAGCGCGCGACCGATGCCGATGAACGGATGGACGTCACCGCTTGAACCGATGGGCGTCAGCAGGAAATGCGCCACTGCGCTGGACACTAGGAAATATTCGGGGTCGCGGATGGACTTCGCCGCTTTTCCCGATCACTAACTACGGCGCGATCAAAGCGCGCGGCAAGCGCAGGAAAGTCTGCCCTCGGTCCCGTCCATCGAAGTTGCTCCACGTCGTCGAACAACGGAATGTCCGTCCGGAGCGTCGCCAGCCGGCGAAAGAGCAACGCGTCGTCTCGTCTTTCGACCAGGGTTCGCGCCAGCGAGGCGGCGTTGAACGCATTGACACCCCAGTCGCGCGACTCCGCGGGGATTGCCTCGATGTGAAGGAACTTTGCAAGCACGGCAGCCGACGATTTCGCACCCCAGCCCGGCAGACCGGGATATCCATCGGCAGCATCACCGACGAGCGCGAGGTAGTCGGGAATCGACAGGGGAGCGACGCCGAACTTCTCTTGCACGCCTGCCTCATCGCGTGTGACGCCGGTGCGGCGATTGAGTTGCACGACACGATTCCCGCGGACGCACTGCGCCAGATCCTTGTCGGGCGTGCAGATGGTGACGCGTTCGACGCGCGGATCACGCTCGCACGCCGCGGCGGCTGCGGCCAGCGCATCGTCTGCCTCGAATTCGATCATCGGCCAGACCACGACACCGGCCGAAGCGAGCGCGTCCTCGAGCGGCGTGAATTGCGCGACGAGGTCAGGATCGATCCCGGCGCCGGTCTTGTAGCCGCGCCACAAATCGTTGCGGAACGACTCGATGACGTGATCCGTCGCGACCGCCACATGGGTCGCTCCGTTCGCAATCATCTGAAGCACCGAGGTCACGACCCCGCGCACCGCACCGATTTCGTGCCCGGCCTCGTCCCTGGCAGACGGCAGGGCATAAAAGTACCGGAACAGCTCGTATGTGCCATCGATTAGGTGAACTTCCAGGCGGCGCTCCACCACAACCCTACAGGACCCGGCTGGTCTCGATCAAACCAGACAACGGTCTCGCGGTTCGTCACTTCTTTTTCTGTTGTTCGATTTCCTGGCGCAGGCGATCTTCCTGCTGCCGGAGTTCGGGCGTGAACTCGGCGCCGAAGTCTTCCGATTCGAAGACCTGTCGGATTTCGATTTCTGACTCGACGTTCGGCATGGGATTCGGGCAGCGCTTGACCCATTCGATCGCTTCTTCCTTGGACTTGACCTGCCAAATCCAGTAGCCGGCGATCAGTTCTTTCGTTTCAGGAAACGGTCCGTCGATCACCGTGCGTGTGGCACCGGCGAACTTGATCCGGGCGCCCTTCGAGCTCGGCTGCAGGCCTTCGCCCCCCAGCATGACGCCGGCCTTCACCAGCTCTTCGTTGAACTTGCCCATATCTTCCAGGAGCTTCTGGTCGGGCATCACCCCGGCTTCCGAGTCCTTCGTCGCCTTGATCAGAACCATGAATCGCATCGTTGTCTCCACCCTATTCCGATCGGCACCGCTTGCCGGCGCCAGCCTGAGCACGATCGCGCTCACTCCCTGGTCGAACGGGATTGAGCCAGATCGACAGGGTCTCTCGCTGCTGGGATCCGTGGTCCCGGATCAGCGGCCCGGCTTGAACATCGAGCATCGCCCCTTCAACATTAGTCGAATATGCAACGACGAGCGCTTGGCAATTCCGGTCTCGAAGTCCCTGCGGTAGGGATGGGCACCTGGCGAACATTCGACGTTTACGGCTCCAGCGCCGAGGCGAGATCCGCTCGAATCGTCAGGTGCGCGTGTGACATGGGGGCGAATCTCTTCGATTCGTCACCGATGTATGGCAACGCCGAACACGTCCTCGCACGAGCGGTTCGAGATCGGCGCGCCGACGTCATGATCGCGACCAAGGTGTGGGCGACGTCAGCTGACGAAGGATCCCAGCAGGTCGCCAACGCGCTCGCATTGTTTGGCGGACGTATCGACCTCTATCAAATACACAACCTAGTGAATTGGAAATCGCATCTCGCGATGCTCGAGCGGCTGAAAGGAGACGGCAGCGTTGCGGCGATCGGCGCGACGCACTATAGCCCGTCGGCGTTCGGCGAGTTACGAACGATCATGAACACGGGACGGATAGCGGCGATTCAGATTCCGTACAACCCGCTCGAATCTGCGATCGAGCAAGTGATCCTGCCGCTTGCCAGCGACCTCGGCCTTGGGGTCGTCGTCATGCGACCCTTCGGCGAAGGATCGTTGATGCGGCATCCGCCGGCAGCCCACGATCTCGAGCCGCTGAAGCCGTTCGGTGTCACGACATGGTCGCAGGCACTGCTGAAGTGGTCACTCAGCGATCCGCGTTGCCATGTCGCGATCCCGGCCACGAGCAGCGACGAGCACATGCGATCGAATGCGCTGGCTGGCGATCCGCCCTGGTTCGGCCCCGACGAGCGGGTATTCGTCACAAGGTTGGCACGAAAGGCGGCGTCGAGCGTCTAAAGAACCTGATTCGGCAATCCTTGCTCCGGGAGGCAGACAACGATGGACCGACGAACGTTCCTGACGATAGCTCTCGCCGCACCCGCACTGACTCAGGCTCAACGGCAGACGCCAACAACGGCGCCCCGCAAGGTGCCTGCTCTGGTCCCGACACCCGCCAAGCCGCCAGCGTGGACCCAATGGGGCGGCCCGCACCGGAATTTTCAGACGGAGGCGACGGGCCTGAAAGAGACGTGGCCGGCGTCAGGGCCCAACGTGATTTGGAAACGCTCGATCGGGGAGGGCTACTCATCACCATCGGTCGAGAACGACGTGCTCTACACGATGTACGGCAGGGCCCGGCAGGAGGTCGTCCTCGCCGCCAGTGCCACAGACGGGAAGACGCTGTGGGAGTACACAACGCCGATGACGTTTCAGAGCGATGCGCCCGAGCAGGGTAACGGGCCGTACTCCACGCCGCTCATCGTCGGAGATCGTCTGTTCACGACCGGCGTGGCCGGGCGCTTCCAGTGTTTCGACAAGAAAACGGGGAAGATGCAGTGGACGCAGCAGCTGTGGACCGACCACCATGGATCGCCGCTGATGTACGGCTACGCGTCGAGTCCCATCGCGTTTCGGGATCTCGTAATCGTGCCGGTGGGCGGCAACGGCAAGGCGGTCATGGCCTTCCAGCAGGCAGATGGGAAGGTCGCGTGGAGCCAGAACAACTATGGCAACGTCTACTCCTCGCCAATCCTGATCAACGTCGATGGACTGGAGCAGCTCGCGCTGGTAATGGACGGCGCCGTGATCGGTGTCAATCCTCACAATGGCGATCTCCAGTGGTCCGTGCCGTTCAAGGCCGATTACTCGATCGCCGTGGCGACGCCGGTGTGGGGACCCGACAATGTGCTCTTCGTGTCGTCGGAGTACAACGCCGGCTCGAAGGGCATCGAGCTGAAACGCAACGGTAACCAAACGACGGCGACCGAGCTGTGGAATTCGATTCGCCTTCGGCTGCATCACGGAAACGCGATGCGGATCGGCGACACGATTTACTTTTCAAGCGGCGGCAAGGGCAGCCAGGCCATCCTCAGCGCAGTCGATGCGCGGACCGGCAAGATTCATTGGCAGGAGCGCAGCATCGAGAAGGCGACGTTTGTCTGGGCGGACCAGAAGCTGATTACGCTCGACCAGGACGGAAACCTGATGATCGCGCATCCGTCGCCGCAGGGCTTCAAGATCGCGGCAAAAGCCCCGCTTCTGTCACGCCTTTCGTGGAGTCCACCCGTGCTGGTCGGAACGCGGCTCTTCATTCGGGATCGGCGCAACATGATGGCAGTCGATTTGGGCTGACAGCGGACACCTCGGGACCGACAGACCTCGTTATACTAGTCGAGCTGTCGGGAGGCTCCGTGGTTGCAATAGTGTGGCAGATTGACGTCAGGCCGGAGTCGGCGGATGAGTTCGAACGTCTCTACGGCGCAGACGGCGACTGGACGAAGCTCTCACGCCGAAGCCGGTCGTTTCTTGGCAGCTCGTTTCTGCGGGACATCGGCACGGAAACGAGATACCTGTTGGTCGAGTACTGGGGAGAAATGGTCGTCTACGAGAAGCATCTCGCCGACTTCAGCGACGAACTCGAAGCGCTCGAGAAGGCCCGACAGCGATTGGTCGAACGAATGGAGACCGTCGGAGTCTTTACGGCGCTCGATGTCCCGCAACGCGCCGGCCCGACCTGGTCGCAGCGATCGGGACGCCAGTAGCTCTCAGGCGAGCGGCCGTACTTCAATCGTGCCCGTAATGGCAGACGGCAAGCGCTCGGCCATCGCGATGGCCTCATCCAGGTTTTCCGCCTCAACCAGATAGAATCCGCCGAGCTGCTCCCGTGTCTCGGCGAAGGGCCCGTCGGTCACCATCCGTTTACCGTTCTTGACCCTGACGGTAGTCGCGTTGCTCGTCGGTTGAAGCTGAGATCCGGCGAGGAACTGACCGGTCGCCCGGATCTCCGCTGAGAATCGGCGGTAGCCCGCCATGATCTCCTGCTGCTCGGTCGCGCTCAGGGCCGCCCACGCCTGTTCGCTGTCATGAATGAGCAACATATATTTCATAGAGCCCTCCTGCGATCTCAGTCGAACGGCACGCCTGCGGATCGACAGCGCCGGAGATCATTTGAAGAGCAGCGGCGCCAACTCGTTGAGATGGTGACGCCAGACGGTCCATTCGTGCCGGCCGTCCGTCAACCGAAACGTGTGTGTGATCCCGCGCCTCGTCAGCATCTCGTCGAATGCGCGGTCGCCGGGGCCGGTCAAGGCGTCGTCCTTCCCGACGCCAGTCCAGAACAGTTTGAAGTATTTGTTCGCGGCCGCCGGATCAGCAAAGAACTTCGAGTAGATCTCATCGGCCTTGCCGGTCACGGCGCCGCTCATGATGGCGACGTATCTGAACATCTCCGGCCTGTTGAGCGCGACGTTCAACGTCTGGCCTCCGCCCATCGACAACCCGGCAATAGCACGGTCCTCGGGCTTCTTCGACACCTTGAACGATTTCTCGACCATCGGTACGACGTCATCCATCAGGTCTTTGCCAAACGGTGAGAGTCTACCCTTGCCGTCCCCTGACATCAGCGCGGTCAAGACGGCATCGATTCCTCCCTTGGCAAACGCGGCGCCCATCGTATCCGGCAACGCCTTCGCCGGTCCGGTCCAGAAGCTCTGGATCGCGTGACCGAGCGGCATCACGACGACCATCGGCCTCGCTTTCTTCTCGGCGATGAGATTGTCGAGGATCAGGTTCGCGCGACCGATCAGAACCCAGCCGGACTCCACGTCGCCGGCACCGTGCAGCAGATACAAGACCGGATAGTCCTTGCCGCTGTCGTATCCCGGCGGGGTGTAGACCCAGACTGTGCGCGAGAACCCAAGCGACTTCGACTCGTAGGGGCGGATACGGACGTCGCCGTGCGGCACCGGCTTCGAGTCGTAGAACTGTGGACCATCGCCGGGCACCTGGACGACGCTGACGGGGCCGAAGCTGCCGTAGCCGAGCTTGGTGTTGGTGTTCTGCGGATCCAGCGCCACGACACCGTCGACGTTGAACGCGTAGGTATAGATATCAGGCCCCAGCGGACCGATCGTCACGGTCCACACACCGTCGGCTCCCTTGGTCATCGGGTGCGGCTTGCCATCGAGTTCGCCGCTGACCGTCACCTGCTTCGCCTCAGGGGCTCTGTAACGAAGCGTCAGGTTCCGATCGGCGGACACCTCCGGCGAGACAATTGGCGGCGGCATCTGCGCTCGAGCAGTGGCTGCTGCCAGCACCATGGCTCCGAAAAGTAACGCGCGTGATCTCACAATTCCTCCAATTGAATGAGAGCGTGCAGCTGCGGCAACGTCCGTTCCTGCTGGCAGGCGGTGCGGGACCATCGACAATCACCGAGACCATTCGTCATCCGGGATCTCGATTTCCAGCAGCGCGGAGCTCAGCGACTTGCCGTGCGCGTCGAGCGCGAGTGTTCGGGTGACCCCGCCGCCGACGATGCCGTGGACGACAAAGTTGAGCGCGCCAATCAGGGGCAGCTCGTACCGCACGACCTCGCCCGTTGCCATAGCGGCGAAATGATCCTTCACGCGCGCCGCGGTCACGTGACGCACGAGGGATGCATAATGACGCGGGTCGAAGGCGATCAGCGACACGTTGACGATCGCTCCCTTGTCGCCGCTGCGCGAGTGGGCGACGTCCCGCAGCTTCACACGACCTCCGCTCGAACACGGCACTGCACGAGCTCGCGAGGGATCAGCGTCGACACCAGGGACAGGATCTCGCGCGCAGACCTCGTCGCGCCGCCTCCTCCTGCCGGCCCGTTTGTATAGAGCGATTCCACTTCGTTGGCGACGGCCTGCGCGTCAGCGAGGCTGCTCGTGCGCGCGGCCACTCGGAGCCGAACCTCGTACGGACGGGTCGAATGGCCCACTCCTGAGCCGTGCAGGGAGTTCATTCCGATCAAATCGCATCGGACCTCGACCGGGCGAAGTCGCGCGCGTTTGAGGCGTTGAACAACGATCTCGGCCGCGAGCCGTGCGCGATCGACCGCACCGGAGCCGGCATAGGAGATCTGTCCTTCTCCGACGAAACCATCGCGGCAGGCAAGCGACACTTTCAACGTGTCTGGTCGCCGTCGTCCCGTCGCACCGTCGATCGCCACACGATTGGCTCCGGCCTGCTCGATGCGGACGCCGGTAAAGTCCGCCACGGTGTCAGGCGTGATATATGCGGCCGGGTCATGAATCTCGTAAAGCAGCTGCTCTTTGCACGTCGCTGGTGTGACGGCGCCGCCGGATCCCTGCACCTTGGTGACGACCACGGGGCCTCGCTCCGGAACTTCCGCGAGAGGGAATCCCAGAGCGTCGAGACCGCCGACGTCCTTTCGTCCTGGGTCCGCGAAATACCCGCCGGTGATCTGTCCCGCGCATTCGAGCAGATGTCCGACAAGCGTTGCGCGGCCGACAGCCGCCCAGTCGTCCATCCCCCAGCCATGTTCGTGCGCCAGCGGCGCCACGAAGAGTGAAGGATCCGCGGCCCGCCCGGTAATCACGACGTCGGCTCCGTCGGAGAGCGCCTCGAGAATCGGTTCTGCGCCAATGTAGGCGTTCGCCGCAACCAGGCGATCGCCAAGTTCGCGGACCGGCGCACCAGTCTCCATCACCACGAAATCCGCGGTACCGATGAGCCCGCGGACATCGTCACCCGTCACCGTGGCCACACGGATGCCGGAGATTCCAAGACGTCGAGCCACGGACCGCACCGCGTCGCCCGCCGCATTCGGATTGGCGGCGCCCATGTTGGAGATGATGGTTGTCCCGCGCTTTCGGCACTCCTCGAGCACCGCCTCGATTCGCGCCACGAGCATCGGGTCGTACCCGCCGTCTGGATCTCTGACCCTCGCCTGCTGCGCCAGCGCGATGGTTCGCTCGGCCAGGCACTCGAACACGAGATAGTCCAGTTCTCCTTTTTGTGCCAGTTCCACCGCCGGCTCGATGCGGTCGCCCGAGAAGCCGGCGCCGCATCCAATTCGGATGGTCTTCACAGCGGGAAGACCCCAAAGGCAACACTTGCGAACGTCATAAGCACGGATGCTGCGAAGAGGAGAGGGCCGGTAAACCGCTGATGTTCAGCCAGCTCAATGCCGGTGAGACCCACGACCAGGAACGTGGCCGGGGTCAACGGGCTCACCGGGAAGCCTGTCGTCATCTGGCCGAGAAGCGCCGCTTGACCGACCTGGATTGGTGGAACACCGAACGTGTTCGCGACTTCCGCTATCACAGGGAGCGCGCCGAGATAGAACGAATCGGGGTCGAACAACAGGCTGAGCGGCATCGAGACCAGACCGAGCGCAAATGGGATGCGAGAGGCCATCGACGGGGGAACCGCGTGCACCATCGAAGCCGCCATCGCCGTGAGCATTCCGGATCCCTTCATGATCCCGGTGAAAGATCCGGCCGCCAGCAGAATCGCTCCCATCATCAGCGCCGCTTTCGCGTGAGCGTCGATTCTGGCGCGCTGCATGTCAGCGGATGGGTAATTCACGACGAGCCCGATAGCCGTGCCGATCATGAACATCACGGCAGGATCGACAAGCCCGGCGATCATGGCGCCGAGGATCACGATCGTGAGCACGACGTTCACCCAGAACCGGCCAGGCCGCCGTAGCGCGTGATTCTCCGGAAGTTCGCGCGCGATCGGGTCCGCCGCCGGGGCCGTCTGCGTGAGATTCAGCCGCCGCGCTTCGCGCCGGCCAAGCAGGAACGCGACGAAGAACACGTACGCGAGGCCCACGATCTGCACGGGTATGAGCGGCCGGAACAGGTCCGTGGTCGACACGTGCAGCGCCGCCGCTGCCCGCAGCGTTGGTCCGGTCCATGGAAGAAAGTTCACGCCCGCGGCCATCGACGCGACGCACGCGAGAATACGCCTGTCCATCCGCAGCCGTTCGTACAGCGGCAACAGCGCAGGAACCGTCACCAGAAACGTCACCGCGCCGGAGCCGTCGAGGTGCACCAGCAGCGCAAGAAGCGCAGTGCCGATCACAATGCGTGTGGGATCGCTTCCAACCGAGCGCAAAATGCGACTGACAACCGGATCGAGCAAACCCGCGTCGGTCATGATGCCGAAATACAGGATTGCGAAGACGAACATCGCGGCGACGGATGCGGTCTGCTGCAGCCCGCTCACCATGAATTCGGCGGTTTTGAGACCGAACCCCGCCACCAGCGCCGCGGTGACCGGCACAACGATGAGGGCGACCAGTGGGGACATCGCGCGACTGAGAATCGCCGCGAGCAGAATGACGACCGTGGCGAGACCGACCAGCGCCAGCATCACGCGTCAGCCGCGCGGTTGCTGAGGCGCGCGGTACAGGATGATCCGCGCCGGTTCGACCGTCACCAGTCCTTCGCCGACGAGGCCATCGAGGACCGGCAGAAACGCTTCAATCTTGTCCGTCGCATCGACGATTTCGATCACGATTGGCAGATCCTGGGAGAGCTCCAGGATCTTCACCGTATGCATCCGGCTGTGGGCGCCGAATCCCATGAAACCCTTCCACACCGTCGCGCCTGCCAGCCCACGCTGCCGTGCCTCGTTGACGATCGCCTCGTAGAGCGGGCGGCCGTTGTGGCGATCGCTTTCGCCGATGAACACTCTGAGGAGCATGCCCTCCGCTGGTATTCTCATAGATCACCGTCGAAGCTATCTCATGAATCTGACGTTCGTTTCAAGGTGCGAGCGAGCATTGCGAGTGAGCCACGCGATCGGAGCGCGCCGACGAAGCGGCGCGCGAGAGAGCGTGTGGGGGAGTTCGAGGGGCGAAGCCCTCGAGTAAAACTAAAGTGTCGCGACCACTGCGTAGCCCGCCCAGAGCGCCACGAGCCCACACACGACCTGACCCGCGACATTGACACAGGCGCGAAAGACCTCGCCGTCCTGAAGCAGCGCGAAGGTCTCGTAAGTAAACGTCGAGAACGTCGTGAATCCGCCAAGGATGCCGATCAGCAGGAATGCGCGTTCCGATGGACCGAGGACGAAGCGCTGGCGGGCGGCGCCCATGATAATCCCGAAGACCATGCACCCTAGAACGTTGACAACGAACGTTCCATACGGGAAAAAAGGCGACGTGTAGCGCTGGACCGCGGTTGCCAGCATATAGCGGCTCACCGACCCAAGGGCTCCGCCGACGGCGACAAGAATCAGTTGCACGGGCACAGTATGACGGCATCGGCGTTCTGTGTGTATCCTTTGAGGGCTTGTCGCGATTGATGAACCTGTTCGCCTTGGTGCTCCTCGCGGTTGCGGCCGCCTCCTGCGGCGCCGCGGCCAATCAGGCCAAACCGCCTATCGTCCAACCGGGGGCGCCGGGAGAGGCCAGCCGCGTGATCGCACCTGACAAAGCCGTCGATCTCTCTCAGGTCAGCCACACGGCTGCCGACGTGCGGTTCATGCAGGGCATGATCAGCCACCACGCGCAGGCCGTCGACATGGCCGACCTGCTGTCGACGCGAACCGCCAGCGATGCCATGCGCAAGCTCGGACAGCGGATCGCGGTTTCGCAGACTGACGAGATCAAGATGATGGAGCACTGGCTGGAAGCGCGCGGCGAGCAAGTTCCCGGTCCGCACGCACAGCACATGATGGGCATGACGCTGATGCCGGGCATGCTGACCGAAGCCGAGATGAACCGGTTGGCACAAGCGAAAGGACCGGAGTTCGACCGCCTCTTTCTCGAAGGCATGATCAAACATCACGAGGGCGCCCTCACGATGGTCAAGGACTTGTTCGCCACGCGTGGGGCCGGGCAGGACTCGGAAATTTTTGCATTCGCGTCCGACGTGGACGCCGATCAGCGCATGGAGATCGATCGCATGAGCATGATGTTGAAGGAGTTTGAGAAATGAAATCGGGTGCACTCAGGTTGCTTTGCGGATCGGCGGCGATTCTCGTGATCACGATTCACGGCGCGGCGCAGCAGGATCCGCGTGTCGGCCTCAAAGCCGGATTTCGAGATGCCGGCCAGGCGGCTCGAAACATGGAGCTCGTGGCAAGCGTCCCCAAGCCCGACGGATTCTTCGATCCGGCCAAACCCGTGGGCGAGCCCACCGGACCGGAAACGCCGGCCGGCACTCCTCCGAGTGCCCCGTTGCCTGCCGATCAAGTCGTGACCGGCAATGCGTCACCCACGCGAGGAACGGGATTGAACTTCTCGAATTCAGACCTGGCGTTCAGCGGCACGCTCGTCTTCATCGGCAATTTCAACGGATTCAATACGTACGACATCGAGACGCCGAAGAAGCCGCAGCTGTTCGCGTCGGTGGTGTGCCCCGGAGGTCAGGGAGATGTTTCGGTGTACGGTCACCTGCTCTTCATGTCCGTCGAGCAGACCCGGGGACGCATTGATTGCGGCACTCAGGGTGTGGCCGACACGGTCAGCAAGGACCGCTTCCGCGGTGTTCGAATCTTCGACATCAGCAACGTGAAGAAGCCCAGGCAGATCGCGGCGATTCAAACCTGCCGCGGCTCGCACACCCACACGCTCGTCGTCGATCCGAAGGATTCGGCAAATGTCTACATCTACGGATCGGGCACCAGCACGGTCCGGTCGGGGGAGGAGCTCGCCGGCTGCTCGGGGGCCGATCCGAAAACGGATCCGGATACCGCGCTCTTCAGCATCGACGTGATCCAGGTTCCCCTGGCCGCCCCCGAAAAAGCGCGCATCGTGAATCGGCCTCGAATCTTCTCTGACCCGCGATCAGGCGCCATCTCGGGCCTGTGGCCCGGCGGCGATCACGGCCCCGGCACGCAGCGAACCTCGCTGACCGACAAATGCCACGACGTGACCGTGTTCCCGGAAATTGGCCTGGCCGCCGGCGCCTGCTCCGGCAATGGCATTCTGCTCGACATCTCCGATCCGGTCCATCCAACGCGGCTCGACGAGGTGGCAGACCCGAACTTTGCGTTCTGGCATTCGGCGACCTTCAATAACGACGGAACGAAGGTGATCTTCACCGACGAGTGGGGAGGCGGCACGCGTCCCCGCTGCCGCGCCACCGATCAGCCTAACTGGGGCGCCGACGCCATCTTCGACATCGTCGACAAGAAACTCCGCTTCGCCGGTTACTTCAAGATGCCGGCGGCTCAGACTGAAACCGAGAATTGCGTCGCGCACAACGGATCGATCATCCCGGTTCCGGGGCGCGACATCATGGCGCAAGCGTGGTATCAGGGCGGCGTGTCGGTCTTCGACTTCACCGACTCGGCGCATCCGGTCGAGATCGCGTTCTTCGATCGAGGTCCTCTCGATGCGACGAAGTTGATTACCGGCGGCTTCTGGTCGACCTACTGGTATAACGGAAACATCTACGGCACTGAAATCGCCCGTGGCCTGGACATCTTCAAGCTGACGCCGAGCCAATTCCTGACGCAGAACGAAATCGACGCCGCCACCGAGGTGCACTCCACCGAGTTCAACGCACAGCACCAACAGCGCATCAGCTGGCCGCCAACGAACGCCGTTGCCAAGGCATATCTCGATCAGCTCGGACGAACCCACGGCATCGCGCCGGCGCGCGCGAGCGACGTGAGGAGCGCAATGGAACGAGCGGACCACATAAAAAGCAAGTCCGACAAGGGAGCGGCCGCCGCCGCTGAGAGCTTGACGAACGTTGCGGCAAAGCTGCTCGAAGACGCCGGCGCGGCGAAGGGGGCTGACGCGAGTCGACTCCGGTCGCTGTCAGCGACGCTTACGGGACGCGCGGAGGCCATTCACTGATGCGGCTGGTGAGGACCCCACGATTCAGCGCAGCCATTCGCCACATCGTCAGACATTGCGCGAGAACGTGCATCGCGAGCGCCGTGATCTGGTTCGCCGTTCCCGGCCTTGCATTCGCGCAGGCCGACGAGATCCAGGTCTACGATGGCGGTCTCGCCCCGGTCGGGACTTTCAACCTGACGTGGCATAACAACTACACGCCCAACGGAGTCAACACTCCCGCGTTTCCCGGCGGCGTCACGCCCAACAAGTCGCTGAACGGCGTACCTGAGTGGGCGCTCGGCGTAACGAAGTGGTTCGAGGCGGGCCTGTACCTGCCGCTTTACAGTTACGACGAGAGCAACGGCTGGGGTCTCGACGGATTCAAGCTGCGCACGCTGTTCGCAGTGCCCGACGCGGACACCCGACGGTTCTTTTACGGCGCGAACTTCGAATTCAGCATCAACGCGGAACGGTGGGACGAACACCGGTACACGTCCGAGGTGCGCCCGATTGTCGGCTGGCACTTGAGACCGGTCGACATCGTCGTGAATCCAATCGTCGATACGGCCTACGACGGTTTCGGAAATCTCGTTTTCGCCCCTTCCATGCGCGTCGCGTACAACTACAAGTCCGGTTGGGCAATTGCCGCCGAGGAGTACGCCGACTTCGGCCCGTTCAACCACTTTCATTCGGCCAGCGAACAGGCGCATCAGCTGTATGGCGTCATCGATAAATCAACAAAGTACATGGACATCGAAGCGGGGATCGGATTCGGTCTCACCGACGCCTCGGACAAGCTGACGCTCAAGCTCATTCTTTCCAGGGACCTGAATCGCAGGTAGTTCGCGATTCGCGGTTTGCGGCTCGCGCGATACCATTCCCCTGTGGCCACAAATCCCTTCGACTCCGACGATCCGACCCTGACCGACGTCCGAACGCGCGTGCCCGGTCCGGCCGGGTCGCTGCCGTTCACACCCGAAATGCTGCGCGAGCGACCATCAGGCGACCTGTTCGGATGGTCGCAGAATGCGGGCATGGGGTGGGACCCGTCAGCGATTGGCGGCCGTGAATTCCTGATGCTCTCGACGCACGGCGGCATCCGTGCAGCCGACGGCACTCCGATCGCGCTCGGCTATCACACCGGACACTGGGAAGTCGGGTTGCTGATGGAGGCCGCGGCGGCGGCGTTCAAGAGCAGCGGAGCCGTGCCATTCGCCGCGTCGTGCACCGACCCGTGCGACGGGCGGTCACAGGGAACGACCGCCATGTTCGACAGTCTGCCGTTCCGCAACGATGCCGCCACCGTGTTCCGGCGGCTGATCCGTTCGTTGCCGACGCGGCGCGGCGTGCTCGGCGTCGCGACGTGCGACAAAGGGCTGCCGGCCATGATGATGGCGCTCGCGTCGAGCCGGAACCTTCCGTGCGTGCTCGTCCCCGGTGGCGTAACGCTGCTGCCGGAACAGGGCGAGGACACCGCCCGCGTTCAGACGATCGGCGCGAGATTCACCCAGGGTGAGATCACCCTGGAGCACGCGGCGGACGTCGGCTGCCACACGTGCGCGTCTCCCGGCGGCGGCTGCCAGTTTCTCGGCACGGCGGCAACCGCCCAAGTCATCGGCGAAGCGCTCGGCATGTCGCTCGGTCATTCGGCGCTGGCGCCGTCGGGACATCCGATCTGGCTGGACATGGCACGCCGCTCGGCCAGGGCCTTGATGTCCCTCGACGCGCGCGGCTTGCGGATCGGCGAGATCCTCAACGACGCGTCCGTGCAGAATGCGCTGGCGGTTCACGCCGCGTTTGGCGGATCGATGAACCTGATCCTTCATCTTCCTGCAGTCGCCCACGCGGCCGGCCTTCGCCGGCCGACCGCGGCCGACTGGGCCCGTGTGAGCCGTCGGATCCCGCGCCTGGTGGACGCGCTTCCGAATGGGCCTCGCAACTTTGCGACCGTACAGGTATTCCTCGCAGGCGGGGTTCCGGAAGTCATGCTCCACCTGCGGCGCATGGGAGCCCTCGATACTCGCGTCCAGACCGTCGAGGGGATCACGCTCGACGAGCAGCTGAACGCGTGGGAATCATCCGAACGGCGCGTCAGGCTCCGCCAACAGCTTCGCGAACGGGACGGCATCGATCCAGATGACGTGATCATGGCGCCTCAAATGGCGCTGGCGCGTGGCATGACTCCGACCGTCTGCTTTCCGCACGGAAACCTCGCGCCCGAGGGCTCCGTGATCAAGAGCACCGCGATCGATCGCTCCGTCGTTGGCGCTGATGGCGTGTACCGACTGAAGGGCCGGGCGAGAGTTTTTCTGACCGAACCGGAAGCCATCTCGGCAATCAAAGGCAATCGCATCGCTGCCGGCGACGTCCTCGTCCTGATCTGTCGCGGGCCGATGGGCGCCGGCATGGAAGAGACCTACCAGCTCACCGGCGCGCTGCGCTACCTGCCATTCGGCAAACACGTCGCCGTCGTCACCGATGCGCGGTTCAGCGGCGTCTCGACCGGAGCGTGCATCGGCCACGTATCGCCTGAAGCGCTGGCGGGAGGGCCGATTGGCAGGGTCCGCGACAACGATCTGATCGAGATCGTGATCGACACCCGCACACTCGAAGGGTCGTTGAACTTCGTCGGAGAAAACGGAATCGATGTGGGCGCCGACGAAGGCGCGCGCATTCTCGAGCGCCGCGGGCCTCGGCCGGATCTGGCGCCGGACACGAACCTGCCGGACGACACCCGCATCTGGGCCGCGCTCCAAGACGTCAGCGGCGGTGCGTGGGGAGGAGCCGTTTACGACACCGACGCCATTCTGCGGGTGATCGCGGCGGGCAAAGAGGCGGTAAAGAAATCTTGAATTTCTGAATGCTGAATGCGGAGTGGATTGCCGATTGCTGAGTGTTCACCCAATCGGCAATTCTTGACTTCAGCATTCAGCATTCAGATATTGACCACCTTCCCCGGATTCATTCGATTGTGCGGGTCGAGTGCGCGCTTGATTGAGCGCATCACGTCGAGGCTCTCGCCATGTTCGGCCTCGAGGAACTTCATCTTGCCGTAGCCGACACCGTGCTCGCCGGTGCACGTGCCGCCCATGGCGAGCGCGCGCGCCACCATGCGCTCATTCAGGCGGCGCGCCTCGGTCAACTCCGCCTCGCTGGCTGGATCGAGCAGATAGATCACGTGAAAATTGCCGTCACCGGCGTGGCCGACAAGGCAGACCGGGAATGGAACCGAGGTGTGATCGGCCTTCGTCTCGAGCACACACTCCGACAAGCGGGAAATCGGGACGCAGACGTCGGTCGCCCACGACCGACAACCCGGCCTGAGCGCGAGCGCTGCGAAGTGGACGTTGTGTCGCGCATGCCAGAGGCGCTCGCGATCTTCGAGCCGCGTCGCCCATTCGAATCCGCGCCCTCCGCGTTCCGACGCCAGCGACTGCACGGTTGCCGCCTGGTCCGAGACGAAACGATCGCTGTCGCCATGAAACTCGAAGAACAGCGTCGGGGCCACGCTGTACGCCGTCTTGGAATAGCGGTTCACCGCCTCCACCTGCGCTTCGTCGAGCAACTCGATGCGCGCGACGGGCACGCCAAGCTGAATCGTCGCGATCACGGTGTCGACCGCGCCTTTGATCGAATCGAACGCGCAAACGGCGGCCGCGACCGCTTCGGGCACCGGATGAAGCCTGAGGGTGATATCGGTGATGACGCCAAGCGTCCCCTCGGATCCGACGAACAGTCTGGTCAAGTCGTACCCGGCTGAAGACTTGCGCGCCCGCGTGCCGGTGTGGATGACGCGCCCGTCGGCGAGCACCACGGTCACGGCGAGGACATTCTCGCGCATGGTGCCGTAACGGACGGCTGTCGTCCCCGACGCCCGCGTCGCCGTCATGCCGCCGATTGTCGCGTCGGCGCCCGGGTCGACGGGAAACATGAGGCCGGTGTTGCGGAGCGCCTTGTTCAACTGGAGTCGCGTGACGCCGGCTTCGACGGTGGTGTCGAGATCGTCGACGTTCAGCCGCAGTACGCGATTGAGGTCGCGCGTATCAATCGTGATGCCGCCCTTCAGGGCCTGCACGTGCCCTTCGAGCGAGGTGCCTGCGCCGAACGGAACGATGGGAAGGTCGTACTCCGCGCTGATCCGCACAATCTCGACGACATCGTCGACCGATGCCGGAAAGCAAACGACATCGGGTGGGGCTGGCGGATGATAGGATTCCCCGTGGCTGTGATGTTCGAGAACCGAGTCCGTATCGCTCACCCGAGCGCCGAGCCGTTCCTTGAGCGCCTGAATGGCTGTGGTCACCAACGCTGATTTACCGTTTTTCGACACGTCCTCCTCCGGATCAGCTAGAATCTATACTGGATGACCGAATCGGGAACCAGCAGTCTCACGCATCCGCCCGGGGCCGGTCGCTGACCGGCCCTTTTTCCGTACCCGCATCGCGGCGACAGATACAGGGAGATTCTCCATGGCGAACCGGACCAAAGTCACTCAACAGAAACGGGCGCGCGAACGCGCCAAGCAGGAACGCCAGCAGGAGAAAACCCGGCGCCGTGAAGAAGCCAAAGTCCGAAAGGCGAACGAGCCCCGCCAGGCTGGTGACGAGGACCCGGACATTGCCGGGATTATTCCAGGCCCGCAACCGAGTCCTTGGGGTGACGACGATCTCGCCGACGATGAGTTGGATAAGTAGAGAGGCGGCCAGAGTGTTTCCGGGGATCGCGTCAGCCAGTAGACAGCAGGTCGGCGGCTGGAACCAAATCAGCGCTGCAAGCTGAAACGGCAACCCGGTCCGGAGGAGACCGGAATCTCACCCTCGCGCCTGCTGTCTACTGCCTGTCGCGATCGACCGCTAACTCCTGCGCATCAATCGTCCCCACCGATAGGCGTAAAGGTACTCGCTTCGGCAGTTCGGACAGATGAGTGAACCCAGCCATGACCCCGAGCGGCGGCTCTGCTCGACACACTCCAGCGGGTACTCGCACTGCGCGCAGGTGAAGTCGCGCCTCCCGACCTGAAAGCTCGATTGCAGATTAAGGGTGGCGATATCGACCGCGCGTGGAGTGGTAGAGAAGAGTGACGATCGAGGCATGGGGAGTCCTCCGAACATCGAGCAACAGCCATGCCCGACGGTCGGCACCCCCTCTCGCCTGATTTTCCTAGATTTTCCTGCGATTCTCGGTTTTGGACAGGGTGTCCGGGCGGCCAATTCGTTGACCGGTAGCCAATGGCTTGGCCGCCCGGAGGGGAGCTGCCCCGTCTCCAACCATGGTTTCGCGCGGGCTCAGACGGTTCGCCGTCCGCTGAGCAGACCGACCACGAACAGGACCAGCGCGATCACCAGCAGCACATAGATGAAATTGCCGAGTGTGTATCCGCTGACCAGACCGAGCAACCACAGGACCAGCAGAATCACCGCAATCGTGAAAAGCATCGTTCCCTCCTGCGAGGTTGATTCAGCACAAGGCATGCCGCGGGAAACGCGACTGAACCGTGACGAAAACATCCACTGCGGTTCAGATGTGTGGCGCGTGATTCCATCAATGAGGCGCGGCTCTGCTAGCATCACGCGAGCAACCTCGACGTTTCGCGCTCGAGCTTCCCAGGCCTCGACAAGGAGAGAAGGAAAAGATCAGATGCGCACGACTACATCGGTTGCGGTTGCCCTCGCCCTCGCCGTCATGCTGCCCGGCAGCGGCGCAGAGGCCTTTCGAACAACCGTTCAGGCGCAATCAGCGCCGACATCCGGCACTGATGCGATCAATCCGGCATTGCTCGCCGGGTTGAAATGGCGATCGATTGGCCCCGCCCGCGGCGGACGATCGCAGGCCGTCGCCGGCAGTTCGTCGAGACCATTCGAGTATTACTTCGGCGCCACCGGTGGCGGCCTCTGGAAAACCACTGACGGCGGTGTCACCTGGCGCCCTGTGTCCGACAAGTCGTTCGAGGCCTCGTCGGTTGGCGCTGTCGCGGTGGCCGAGTCCAACCCGGACGTCGTGTACGTCGGGATGGGGGAGACGGAGCTGCGCGGTAACATCATCCAGGGAGACGGGGTCTACAAGTCCACCGATGGCGGTAAGACCTTCACCCGGGTCGGCCTCGAGAAAACGCTCGCAATCTCGCGCATACGAATTCACCCGACCAACCCCGATATCGTTTACGTCGCGGCACTGGGCGATCCCTACGGCCCGAACGCCGATCGCGGCATCTTCAAGACGACGGATGGCGGCAAATCCTGGACGAAATCCCTTTTCAGAAACGACAACACGGGCGCGGTTGATCTGTCGATGGACCCCGCTCATCCCGACGTGCTCTACGCCGGGCTGTGGGAGGTTTATCGCACGCCGCACTCGCTGTCGAGCGGCGGGGCCGGCAGCGGCCTCTTCAAGACGACCGACGGCGGCGCGACGTGGACCGAACTCACGAGCAGACCCGGCTTGCCAAAACCGGTGTGGGGAAAAATCGGCGTGTCGGTCTCAGGCGCTGACGCGAACCGTGTGTACGCCATCATCGAGGCCGCCGAAGGTGGCGTCTTCCTGTCCGACGACGGAGGCGGCACGTGGACGCGGGTCAATGACGATCGCCGGCTTCGACAGCGTGCGTTCTACTACACGCGAATCTACGCCGACCCCCAGGCGAAAGACACCGTCTACGTCCTGAATACCGGCATCTATCGATCGACGGATGCCGGCAAGACCATCCGTGGCATTCGCGTGCCGCACGGCGACAATCACGATCTCTGGATAGCGGCCAACGACCCGAAACGGATAATCAACAGCAACGACGGCGGCGCCAACGTCTCCGTCAACGCCGGTGAGAGCTGGACCAACCAGAACTTTCCGACCGCACAGTTCTATAACGTGTTCACGACCGCCCACGTGCCCTATCACGTCTGCGGCGCACAGCAGGACAACAGCACGGCTTGCGTGTCGAGCACCGGCGACGGAACTCTGTACGATGTGGGCGGCGGCGAGAGCGGTTACATCGCTCCGGATCCCGAAGACACCGACGTGTTTTATGCAGGAAGCTACGGAGGTCTGCTGACGCGAATCAATCGCCGCACGGGAGAGACGCGCGCGATCAATGTGTGGCCGGACAACCCGATGGGTTTTTCGTCAAGCGACATCACCGAACGGTTCCAATGGACCTATCCGATCGTGATCGCTCCGACTGATCCGAACACGTTGTATGCGACGTCGCAGCACGTCTGGCGGTCCACCAACGAAGGCCAGAGCTGGCAGCGCATCAGTCCGGATCTCACCCGGCACGATCCATCCACCATGGGGCCGTCGGGCGGTCCGATCACGCTGGATCAAACCGGTGTGGAGACGTACGCCGTCGTCTTTGCCCTCGCACCAAGCCCGGTCGATGGCCGCGTGATCTGGGCCGGGTCCGACGACGGCTACGTGCACGTGACGCGCGACGGCGGAACCACGTGGCAGAGGGTCACGCCGCCGGATCTGCCGGACTTCACTCGCATCAGCTTCATCGAAGCGTCGCCGCACGATCCCGGGACCGCCTACCTCGCCGGCAATCGCTACCAGCGCGCCGATCGGGCACCGTATGTGTACAAGACGACCGACTACGGCAAGAGCTGGACGAAGATTGTCCGCGGACTGCCGCCCTCCGACTTTGCGCGCGCGATTCGTGAAGACAAAAAGCGAAAGGGTCTGCTGTTTGTCGGCACCGAGAATGGCATCGACGTGTCGTTCGACGACGGAGCGGGATGGCAGTCGCTGCGGCTCGATCTGCCGGTTACGCCTGTGCACGGAATCGAAGTCAAGGGGGACGACCTGGTGATCGCGACCCACGGCCGGTCGTTCTACGTCATGGACGACATCTCGGTGCTGCGGCAGGTCACTCGCACCACGAACAGCGAACCGGTCGTCCTGTTCAAGCCTGCCGGTGCGGTGCGTTCGGTCTCGCGCGGCGTCTCAATCGACTACTTCCTCAAATCGGCAGCCGACAAGCTGACCATCGACATTCTCGACACGCAAGGATCGATCATCCGCAGTTTCACGGGCGCTCCCTCGAACGAGAAGGACGCAGCTTCGACGTCGCCGGCCGACAGCGGCGACGACACGCCGCGTCAGGTGACACCGCATCCGGCAGTCAAGCAGGGCATGAATCGATTTACGTGGGACATGCGATACCCGAACGCACGCGACTTTCCTGGCTTGATCATGTGGGCCGGCAGCACGCGTGGACCGGAGGCGCCGCCGGGACAATACTCGGTGCGCCTGACGGCTAACGGCGTGACGAAGACTGAGAGCTTTTCGATCAGCCGGAACCTCGTGGTCAAGACCGTCACCGACGCCGACCTGCTCGAGCAGTTCAAACTGGCCCGGCAGATCAACGACAAGGTGAGCGCCGCCAACGAGGCGGTCCTGCGCATACGCAACGTCAAGGAGCAGGTCAGCGATCGCCTGACCAAAACCAAGGACTCCGCCATCACGACCGCAGCGGAACCGCTGGTCGCCCGGCTGACGGCCGTTGAAGGGGAGATCTACCAGTATCGCAATCGCAGCAGCCAGGATCCGCTCAATTATCCAATCCGATTGAACAACAAACTGGCGGCGTTGCAGGGGCTCGTCGAGACCGGCGATTATCGCCCGACCGATCAGTCGTATGCCGTGTTCAAGCAGCTGTCGGAACAACTCGACAAGCAACTCGGCCAGCTGGACACCCTGTTGAGCGTCGATCTGCCCGCGTTCAACAAGCTGCTCGCGCGAAAGAAACTCGATGCGGTGAAAACGACGATGCCGGCGGAGAAGTAGCGCGGCTTCACCGCATCGGGCACCCCTTTCAGCGACAGCCACCGTCGCGCTGCACGCGCTGACGGCGGACGCGACCCGCAGCTTCGGATCTTCGGATCTTCGGTTCTCAGCGTCTGCCGTCGGCGGGTGCGGCGCGACATGCACTACGTTTGTCGTTCGACCGTCACTTCGACGACACCGAGCGGTTCCTCCAGCGAGACAAACAAATCGTCCGGGTTCTCGATACCGGCGCTGAACAGATCCGCCGGCCGGTATGGACGCTCGTGAAACGCCACCGTCACGTCGGCAATCTCCTGGTAGGTCGCAAGCACGACCTCGGCGATCGCATAGAGGGTCTGATGAACCGAGCGGCCGGCATGCCAGGCGAAGGTGTCGATGATTGCGTCGCGGACACCCTGGCGATACGGTCGAAAGGTGACGTCAGGGCTGCTGTAAGTCCACTTCGCCGACAGCTTTCCGACCAGCAGTCGCTGCAAACCATCCGCGCGCCCGTCGTCTGGTTGCGGATCGCGGCGCGGTGTGAAGCCGGTCGTCCGCATCACGGTCAGCCCGTCCAGGCCGGAGACGACGGCGATCTGCCGCCCGTTGCTGGTCACCGCCGTAGTCTTTGCTTCCGGCGAGCCGGCCATGAACGCCTGCCCTTGCGCACGGCCACCGGCGTTCAGACGGGTCCACGCCTGTTCGGTAATTTCCACGCGGGTTCGGGTGATCGCCGGATGATCGCTCAGGACGCGGTGGCAGACCGCGAGACCGAACTCTTCAATCTCGCGCGACCCATGCTCGCGCGCGGCGCGGTGCACGAGATTCTTCAGCGCTTCTCCGGGCGGCAGCCCGTCAGCCTTCCCCTCGCGAAACGCGGCGGCAAACTCCCCCTCGAAGCGGAACGAGACGGAGAGCTCCTTCGGATCGTCGCGGTCGCCGCGGCGGGTGAGTCTGAGCATGCGGAGGCGCGACTCGCCATGGCTGCTCGAGCCAATCCGATGCATGCGGGGAACTGTACCATGAGCCGCTATAATGAGCGTTTATGATCGTCGCTCGACGGCTGCTCATTGGCGGCCGCGTCCAAGGCGTCGGCTTCCGGATGTTTGCCGCGGCGCGCGCGGCGGCGGAAGGGATTCATGGCTACGCGAAAAACCTTCCCGATGGCCGCGTCGAGGCGCTGATTGAAGGGGATGAAGAAGCCGTCGATCGCGTGGAGTTCGCGCTGCGGCGCGGACCTGCGCACGCGCTGGTCGAAACGTGCGAGGTCGAAGACGTCGAGCCGACCCACCGCCTCACCGGTTTTTCAACCCGGTGAGCCGTATTGACAGCAGGAGAGATAAGAGAGCAGATGGAGAGCCTCAAATCGAAGATTCGCCACGTGCCGGATTTTCCGAAAGCCGGCATTCTCTTCTACGACGTCACGACGCTGCTGCGCGATCCGGCGGGCTTCCGCCTTGCCATCGACAGCATGACGACGCCGTTCCTGAATCGAAACATCAGCCTGGTGGTCGGCGTCGAGAGCCGCGGATTCATCCTCGGTGCCGCGGTTGCCGACCGCATCGGCGCCGGGTTCGTGCCGGTGCGCAAGGTCGGAAAGCTGCCGTGGGAACGCGTGCGCGCGACCTACGATCTCGAGTACGGCAGCGACAGCCTCGAAATGCACCGCGACGCGGTCGACAAGGGCCAGCGCGTGCTCGTGGTGGACGATCTCCTCGCAACCGGTGGCACCGCGCAGGCAACGGTCAATTTAGTGAAGCAGCTCGGCGGAGTGGTCGAGGGCATCGCGTTTCTGATCGAGCTCGTCGCGCTCAACGGTCGTGCGAAACTCCCGGATGAGAACATTCATGTGGTGCTGAAATACTGAGTCGTGAAATGCTGAATTTCGAATGCTGACTGCTGAAGGACGTTTTCTTGAAGCGCGGTCGGCAGACCGCGCTCATTCAGCATTCAGCACTCAGCATTTCATGATTCACGCAGCTGATTGTCGGGCGTGATCACGAAACTGCGGCGCATCAGCGGCCGGTGCAGCGATCGCGTTTCGAGCGACACGGTCACGCGGACGTCTCTGGAGCCGTCGAGCGTCCATGATGGGGTCACTGACAGGCGGTAATGTCGCTCGTCGCGGCCCAGCGCGTCCTTGCGGATGGCGCGGCCGACGACGTCGCGCCAGATGCTGTAGGGAAGCCCGCGCAACTGCGCGAGCTCGGCCTGGAGCAGTTCCGAATGGGCTTCCACCGGCGAGACGACGGAGCTCTTCCTGAACATGCGTGAGCCGTGCACTATATGGAGAGCGGCCCTTGGCGTCAACCTGCGGTAAAATTGATGTTTTTCCGCGCCCGTAGCTCAGCAGGATAGAGCATCGGTTTCCTAAACCGGGGGTCGCAGGTTCGAGACCTGCCGGGCGCAAACCTTTGCTCACGCTTGCGAACGCATGCGCGAGCTACGGTTTGCAGGCACACGCGAAGCAGAGAGACGCGAGCGAGCGTCGCGAAGCGAGCCACACGACCGGAGCGGGCCGACGAAGCGGCCCGCGAGGGAGTGTGTAAGGGAGTCCGAGGGGCGAAGCCCCTCGGAGTAAATATGAAAAGT
>Ga0070683_100000296_pt1 | contig 34300 bp, 25 predicted proteins | sample KBSC713LmetaG_FD_64662 | JGI IMG/M metagenome (GOLD analysis project Ga0070683, IMG submission 64662) | Corn rhizosphere microbial communities from Kellogg Biological Station, Michigan, USA - KBS C7.1-3L metaG | ecosystem: Host-associated > Plants > Roots > Rhizosphere ... | reverse complement strand
GGAATTTGGCGCCGCGATGCTCCGCCACGCTGGCCACTTCCCGCAATGGAATCCGTACCTCATGGGTGGAGTGCCGTACATCGGCGCCATGGCTGGAGACATCTTCTACCCCACGTTTCTTCTGCGTCTCGCACTTCCGACGGATGTCGCCTTGACGTGGTCCTTCATTATCCACGTCTTCCTGTGCGGACTGTTCACGTACGGCTTTCTCCGCGCGGCGGGATTGGGCTTCGAGGGCGCACTCATCGGCGGCCTTGCGTATCTGCTCTGTGGTCCCGTGGCCTCCCTGGTCTCACCCGGCCACGATGGAAAATTGTACGTCAGCGCCATGCTCCCGGCCGCACTATGGCTGTTGACCATAGGCCTGCGAGACGGACGTCGCTTCGCGTGGGGGTTGCTGACACTCGTGATCGGTCTGGCGGTACTCAGCCCGCATCCGCAGCTGCTTCAATACATGCTGATCACGTGTGGGTTCTACGCGCTGTACGTAGCATTCTGGAGCCCAATTGAAACACGCCCGGACCGCAGCACCGCACTGCGTCGCCTCGGCGCGGCGCTCGGATGCATAATTCTTGGCGCGGCCATTGGTGCCATACAGTTTCTGCCAGTACGCGAGTATGTGCCATGGTCTCCGAGAGCCGGAGGAGCTGGATGGGAACATGCCGTTTCGTACTCCATGCCTCCAGAAGAACTCATTAACACCTACCTACCCCAGTTCTCGGGAATACTAGATCACTACTGGGGAAGAAATGTCATTCACCTCCATTCCGAATATCTGGGTGCGGCTGCGCTGGTGCTGCTTGGCCTCGCCTTCCTGGCAAAGGCTCCGGCGCGCCGGCGATTCACCTGGTTCTGGTCCGCCGTGCTCGTGATCTCCGTGCTGTGGGCACTCGGCGGATATACGCCGTTCTATCATCTTATCTATGCGATCGTACCGGGAACCAAGTTCTTTCGCGCGCCAAGCACCATGCTCATGGTGGTTGGCTTCTCGACCGCGGTACTCGCGGGGGTTGGGGCGGACGTAGCGCTTGCGCGCCAGTTCACCAGGCGATACCTGATGGGGTGGCTACTGGGTGCATGCGCCATTACGGTGCTCGCATCGATCGGTGGCTTCACGAACCTGGGGCTATCGATTGCTGGACCGCAGCTGAGCGCCGTCGTGCAGGCGAATTCTGGCGCGGTGATCTGGGGAGCCTGGCGTTCATTCGTGTTCGTCGCGCTCCTCTGCGGTGCACTCTTCCTTTACTTGGAGCGGAGACTGAAGCGGACAACAGTCTTCTGGCTGCTCTCGGCAATCGTGGCGTTGGACCTGTGGACGATCCTTCGACTGTACTGGCTGTTCTCCGCTCCTGCGAGCGTCCTTTACGCAACAGACCCAACAATCGAGTACCTCAAGCAGCTGGATCAGCCTGTTCGCGTGCTGACGGCGGCGTTGGGTCCGGACGCGCCGCGGCGTGATCCATTTCTTGACGGCGACGCACTCATGGTGCACCGGATTCGGAATACTCTTGGCTACCACGGCAATGAACTGGGCCGGTATCGGCTGCTGGATGGCTATGCGAACGGTTATCAGATCGCGCTCGGGAGCCCGAATTTCTGGAGCCTCACCAATACCCAGTATCTGCTCACGAACCTTGACAGCATCCCCCTCGCGGGCTTCCGAAAGGTAGTTGGTCCCGTGAAGAACGCGGCCGGCTCCGCCGTGTCGCTGTACCGGCTGCCAGGCGACGAGCCGTTCGCCTGGGTGGCACCGGTGATTGTCAGGGCGCCCGACGAGTCCGTACTCTCGACGGTTCTCGACTCGCGCTTCGACGTGCGCACAGCCGCACTCTTCGACACCGCTGCCGCAGTGCAGGGAGTGCGCGTTACACGTCTCCCCGCTCCCCTCGCGATCACGACGCGTGCGACTACATACGCGCCGGGACGCATAGACGTTCAGCTAAGCGCGCCTGCGCCGGCGGGCTCTGCGCTGATTGTCTCGGAGAACTACTACGTGGGATGGACGGCCCAGGTCGACGGGAAGGCAGCGCCCATCGGCCGCGCGGACATGACGCTGATCGGGGTGCCGCTCGCCGCCGGTGCGCGACATGTCGCGCTCACATTTACCGACCCCGCATTCGAGAAGGGGAAACTGATCACGCTCATCGCCTTGGGGCTGACACTCATCCTGCTGGCGGGAGGCATCGGTCTGGAGCGGAGGCGGCATGGTTGAGCGGGCGCTTGTTATCGTCCCCACGTACGACGAGCGCGAAAACGTTGCCAAGCTCATTAGTGCTGTCCTCAGCCAGGATGAGCGACTCGACCTGCTCGTGGTGGACGATGGGTCACCTGATGGAACCGGCAAGATTGTCGACGACATAGCGGCCGTGAATCCCCGCGTACATGTGCTTCACCGAACCGGGAAGCTGGGTCTTGGAACCGCTTATGTGGCTGGCTTCAAATGGGCGTTGGAGCGCGAGTATGCATACGTACTCGAAATGGACGCGGACTTTTCGCACGATCCTGCCCACCTTCCTCAGTTTCTCCGCGCGATCGCGAATGCAGACTTGGTGCTGGGATCCCGCTACCGGCAGGGAAGGGTCACGGTTGTGAATTGGCCCATGTCACGCCTCATCCTAAGCTATGGAGCAAACCTGTACGCTCGATTCGTAACAGGCCTTCCACTCGACGATTGCACTGGCGGATTCAAGTGCTTTCGCCGGTCCGTTCTGGAAACCATCGACCTTGATTCCATCAGGTCGAATGGCTATGCGTTCCAGATAGAAATGAGCTTCTGGGCCTGGCAAAACGGGTTTCGGATTGTCGAGATACCGATCGTGTTCGTCGATCGAACGGAGGGGCAGAGCAAGATGTCGAGGAAGATTGTTCGGGAGGCGGTCTGGATGGTCTGGAGACTGCGCTGGCGAGCGTTGACGGGTCGAGCCTGATGGCAACGCGAGAATTCTACAAGATGAGCGGGTCGGGCAATGATTTTGTTGTCTTCGACACCCGGCAGGAAAAAGCTGGCGCGCTCGAAGACCCCGTGGTGATACAGGCGCTGTGCGCCCGGGGGACTGGGGTAGGCGCCGATGGGTTGGTCTTCCTCACTAACGCGGATGACCGCGCGCGCGCGGACGTTCGCATGCGGTATTTCAATAGCGACGGCAACGTGGCCGCCATGTGCGGGAATGCCGCGCTGTGTATCACCCGTCTGGCGGCGGATCTTGGGGCCGCACAAGGATCCGGCATGCATATCCAGTCTGATATGGGCATCCTTGCCTCTCGTCTGGTTGGCGCCACGCCTGAGGTGGATCTCCCGCCAGTCCGAGATGTGCGGTCGAACGTGTACATCGCGAAGGCTCCCGGCGAGGAGCGAATCGGATTCTGCCTGGCCGGCGTGCCGCATCTGGTTGTCCAATGCGCCGACGTCACCAGCGTGGACGTCGTCGCACGTGGCAGTGTCTTGCGCCGGGACCCCGGGCAGCTGCCCGATGGAGCGAATATCGATTTCGTCTCGCGTCGCAGCGATGGGAACTGGTCAATCCGAACCTACGAGCGAGGCGTGGAGGCGGAAACGCTCGCGTGCGGGACCGGCGCCGTCGCTGCCGCGATTCTTCTCGCTAAATGGAATGCCTCGACAATCAACACCACGCTCATCACGCGTTCGGAACGCGTGATGCACGTGACGCTTCAGAAGAAGTGCGACGAGTGGTACCCCTCCTTGCGCGGTGAGGGGCGACTGGTGTTCACCGGACAGTTGGCGGATCGCTGAAACAGTTCCAGCGGTGCGTTGTCACTCGTCATCGGGCGGGGCGCGGAGCTCCCAGCAATTTGCATCTTGGGAGCCCCGCACCTGCAGCCTGACGCTAGCGCACGAAGCTCACGTAGCCAGCTTCGTTGGTGATCACGCCGGTCAATCCCGAGCGATCAAAGGCGACGCGCCGTGGCGTACCCCCACTGATGGTCTGAAGCACCGCGTACGTCGTCGCGTCGAGCACCAGCACATCTCCGTGACTGGGCCGTGTCACATAGAGCTGAGTGCCATCCCTGGTCAGGGCCATGCCGAATCCGTCAGCCGCAGCGGATACGCTGGTGATGCTGGCAAGCGTGTTGGCGTTCAGGACGCCAAGGTCACCCGTTTCGTTGGCTACGAAGAGTTTGCTGCCGTCGGGCGACACCGCGAGATCTTGAGGCCGGCCACCAAACGTGACGCTATCCGTTACCGAGTTCGTGCTCAGATCGACCTCATACAGGGTCCCGGTAGTAGAGCTGGCGTACAGGACCGACGTCGCGGGATTGAGTGCCAACCCGTTTAGTGTACCACCGAGGGTAAGCGAGGTAAAGCTGTTATCGCTGGTGTTGATGATGAACAGGTGGCCCATCGCCGTCGTGACATACATCTTGGAGCCGTCATTCGAACTGAGCACGCGAAGCACAGGCTCCCCAATCGGGATGGTCGTTGTCTGGGTGTTCGTGGCCACATCTATGACGCCGACGGTATTTGAGCCCTGGTTCGTGACGAACGCTTTCGATCCATCCGGGAGAAACGCGACATCTGTTGGATCATTGCCTACCGCCACGGAGCCGCTAACCGCGGTGGCCGGAAGGTCGAAGCGGCCCAGCGCTGCGTTGTCCTGCTCGCCAACGTACACGACGCCGGAACCGGACACGGCCACCGCGAACGGACGGCCACCTTCCGTCGCGTTGACAATCGCGCTGCCTGCCGGATGGCCGATGACGGTGACTGCGACATGACCCGTTGCCGTACCGCTGGCGACCACTACCGAGGTCGTGCCGGGAGCGACAGCTGTCACAAGACCGGAGGTCGAGACTGTGGCAATGGAGCCCGATCCGGACGTATACGAAAGTGTGGGTGAGGCGATCGCATTGCTGTACTGATCGGCGACGACCACGGCAAGTTGCTGCGTGGCGGCGGGTAGAAGCGCAACGGTAGCCGGGGTGACCGTAACCGTCGATGCAGACCCCGGCGTTCCCGTCGCGGTGATCGTCACTGGACTCACGTTCGCCGTTGATGGTGCCGTCGCCGTCAAGGTGTTTTGTCCCGCAGTCGTCCCGAGCGTCCACGAGCCGGCCGTGGCGACTCCGCTGGGATCCGTCACCGCCGACGTCGCACTGAGCGTCCCGCCACCACTCGCGACGCTGAACGTGATTGTCATTCCAGCGACCGGCCCACCACTCGCCGTGGCAACCCGGACTGCGGGCGCATTTGTCACGCTGGTTCCCACCGTTGCTGTCTCGCCGGTGGTGCTTGCGACCGCCACCATGGTCGTAGGGCCGGAAGGCTCGGTTGACCCGCCACAGGCGGTTACAACGAGTGCAACAACCACGGCGCACACCGCGCGCGAGTATGCGCGAGGCTGCGAAATGAAGTCGGCTACCATGAGAGACCCCTTTGCGTGCGAGAGGGAAACGTAAGGCGCGACTGAAGCGGGAAACGAGAGCAGCGGCGGGGAATTGCGGAAGGCAATTAAGCGGCGTTTAATCGTAACGAAGCAATGCCAGTTTGTCTAGTCACACGTCATGACACCGTCCGGGAATGACTCAAGGCAGTGGCAGCAGGTCGTTACGAGATGAACGAGTGGCGTATTCAGAGAGCAACAGCGCGCTGAGCTCTGCGGCAGTCCGAACGAAGACTGGATTTCGGTGCGTGGGGAGTCAGGCCAATGGGGGACCACCGCGCGGTCTCTTTCGCGCGACGGTCTCCCGGCGCAGCAATGCGTTATTGGAACCGTCGTGAAAGGAACTCCTACGCCAAGCGGATCCGTGGTCCGCAGGCAGCACCGATCAAAATAGATCACATGCCAACACACAAACCACGTATCTAGAATGGCTTACACAACAGGTAACGGAGGCGAACGAACAGCTTTCCACATTTATCCACTAGCTGTAGTTTACATAACATATCTTATACGTACTTATAGGGATCCTCAAAAGAGTCGGGGGCTCGTGACACTTCCGAGCCCCCGTCGCGACAGCTGACCGACGGCAGCTATCCCTGCTTCGCCACCTTCGCCTCGATTTCGCCAAGCCGAGTCTTGGCCTCCGATGCCGCCGGACTCGACGGATCGTCGGCCAGCTTCTGCCAGATGACCTTGGCGTCGGCGGTCTTGCCGGCATCCATGAGCGCCCTGGCCGCGCTCGCCAGGTACACATCCCGGTCGGCTGGATAGATGGCCACAGCCGCGGCCTTCTGGTAGGCGGCGGCCGCGTCGGCCGGCTTGTTCGTCTGGTCGTAGCCGGCCGCAGTCAGGTTGTAGGCGCTGGCGCGCACAACCTTGTCGTCTGACGACAGCAGCGGAACCAACTGCTTGATCCCTTCCTGGTATCGACCGTTGTCGTAGAGGACTTCAGCCAGCAGCAGCCGTGCCTGGTCGCCCGACGGCGTCTTGCCGTACCGGCTCACCACCTTCTCCAGATTGCTCTGCGCCAGCGGCAGGTTGCCGGCCGTGAGCGCCAGCTCCGCATCGCTGAGCGCCGCCGAGGCGTTGGTCGCCTGAACCGCCTGGGACTTGTGGTAGAACCATCCGCCGGCCGCGATCACCACAATGACCACGGCTGCGATGGTCAACTGCCTGGAGTGGAGTTCAGCCCACTCGACAATGTTCTCGGTGCGCTCGTCGAAATCGGGGCGCCCAAGTGCTCCCGTACGTGTCATCAGCTATTCCGTTGGAGTAATCTTTCCCTTCGACGATGCGAGCCTGGCCGGCACGCCGTCCTTCGTCGAATGCCCCTGGGGTGACTCGAACACCCGGCCAACGGTTTAGGAAACCGCTGCTCTATCCACCTGAGCTACAGGGGCGAAATTGATACGACGGCGCTGCAGTGGGTGCTGCGCCGGGCTCCTGAGCGCTTGTGGCGCCGTATAACGTTCAAAGCTACATCCTCGCCAGATGTCGCGCGACCCTTTCGCCATCTGCTTTCCCTTCACCCCCCTGCACGCGGCGTTTCGGCTGTCCGCGCCGCGGCTTCGTGGAGACTTACTCATGCATGCTGTCCGTCATCAGGTCTGGTGCTGTGCCGTTGCGCTGTTCTCGCTTGCCACAGTCCCGTCCCGAGCCGCGACCCAGGTCCACGCGCCTCGTGAGCGCCTGCGGGCGCGACCGGACGGCTCCGACAGCACAACGGCCTCGCCGGCCTATGATCCTGCCCTGCGCGGGCTCCGGTGGCGCCTGGTGGGTCCGTTTCGTGGCGGCCGCGCCGTTGCCGTTGCCGGGGATCCCGTGAAGCCCCTCGTCTTCTATTTTGGCGCCGTGGACGGCGGAGTCTGGAAGACCGAGAACGCCGGCGCGACCTGGCGCAATGTGACGGACGGCACCTCGGACATTGCCAGCGTCGGCGCCATTGCCATTGCGCCGTCAGACCCCAATGTGCTCTATGTCGGCACCGGAGAGGCCGACCTCCGCGAGGATCTCACTGGCGGCTCGGGTATGTACCGTACCACCGATGGAGCGCGAAGCTGGCGGCGCATCGGCCTGGAGGATACGCGCCATATCGCCGCGGTCCGCGTGGACCCGCACGATCCCAACCTCGTATACGTCGCGGCGATGGGCCACGCCTTTGGCCCCAATCCGGAACGCGGCGTCTATCGCTCGCGTGACGGAGGCGCGACCTGGCGTCGCGTGCTCTTCCTGAATGACAGCACGGGCGCCATCGATCTCGCGCTCGACCCGGCCAACCCGCGAATCCTCTACGCGGCCATGTGGAAGTTCCAGCGTTTCCCCTGGGGCTTCAGCGCCGGCGGCGGCCGCAGTGGTCTCTGGAAGAGCACGGACGGCGGAGACCACTGGACCGAGCTCACGCACCATGCCGGCCTGCCGGACGGCCCCATCGGCCGGATCGGCATCACGGTGTCCCCGATCCGCCCGTCCCGGCTCTGGGCCAGCGTGGAAGCGCGTGACTCGACCGGCGGCATCTTCCGCTCCGACGACGCCGGCGCGACGTGGACGCGGGTCAATGCCGAGCAGAAATTCATGGTGCGCCCATGGTACTTCTCAGGCATTACCGCCGACCCCGCGAACGACAATACCGTCTACGTGCTGAATCTGGAAACGTGGCGCTCCATCGACGGCGGCACCACCTTCTCGCGCGTGCCTGCCCCGCACGGCGACGATCACACGCTCTGGGTGGACCCCACGGACGCGAGCCGCATGATCGAAGGGAACGACGGCGGCGCGACGATCAGCATGGACGGCGGAAAATCGTGGTCGAGCATCGAGAACCAGCCCACCGCGCAGTTCTACCACGTGATCACGGACAACCACTTTCCCTACCGCATTTACGGAGCGCAGCAGGACAATACCACGGTCTCGATTGCCAGCCGGTCGGACCACGGCGTGATCACCGAGTCAGACTGGCACGACGTCTCCGGTGGCGAGAGCAGCTACATCGCGCCCAAGCCGCGAGATCCGCACGTCGTATTCGCCGGCAGCTACATGGGCACCGTCACGCGCTTCGACGACCGGACCAACCAGTCGCGCGACGTGTCCGTCTGGCTCAACAACTACGATGGCTATGCCGCGAAGGACGTTCCCTATCGCTTCCAGTGGACCTTTCCCATCCTCTTCTCGCCACACGACAGCAACACGCTCTACGTGGCCGCGCAGTATGTCTTCAGGACGACGAATGACGGCGAGAGCTGGACGCGCATCAGCCCGGATCTGACCCGGCACGACGCCGCCACGCTGGGACCGGTTGGCGGGCCCGTGACGCGCGACATGACCGGCACCGAATGGTACGGGACGATCTTCGCGCTGGCCGAATCCCCGCTGAAGGCCGGCGAACTGTGGGCGGGGTCGGACGATGGCCTGATACATCTCTCACGTAACGGCGGCGCCACGTGGACGGACGTGACGCCTCCCGCGCTGAAACAGTTCACCCGCGTGAGCATCATCGAGCCGTCGCACTTTGACGCGGCCACCGCGTACGTGGCGGCCAACCGGTATCAGCTCGATGAACGGCAACCGCTGCTCTTCCGAACCACGGACTACGGCAAGAGCTGGACGCAGATCACGACGGGCATGCCCGCAACCGCCTACACCCGGTCCATCCGCGAAGACCCGGTGCGACGCGGCCTCCTGTTCGCGGGCACGGAGTCCGGCGTGTGGGTGTCCTTCGACGACGGCGGACACTGGCAATCCCTGCAGCTCAATCTTCCCCGCTCCTCCGTGCGTGATCTCACCATTCACGGTGCCGATCTCATTGTCGCCACACATGGCCGCGCCTTCTGGTCGCTCGATGACATCGCCCCGCTGCGCCAAATCGCCGACTCCATTCGACACGCCAGCGTCTTTCTGTTTGCGCCGGAACCCGCCGTACGCTTCCTGGGCGGCAGCGGTCACCAGGTCAACGCGGGCGACAATCCGCCGGACGGAGCCATCGTGGACTACTGGCTGCGCGAGCAGCCGCACGATTCGGTGACACTCACCGTTCTGGACAGCACCGGCGCGGTGGTGCGCCGTTTCACGAGCGGCCGCGCCACCGATACGGCGTCTACGCAACGGGACAGCACGGCGGAGGACAGCAGTTCCTACGCGCCCAGCGATTCGATCGTCGCTGCACACGAGGGCGCAAATCGCTTTGTCTGGAACCTCCGCGCCGAGCCGGCCCACAAGCTCGACAGCGTCGTCGTGGACGAAGGCATGCTGGATGGGCCACAGGTGGTGCCCGGTACGTACACCGTTCGGCTCACGGTTGGCACGACGACCGTGGAGCGCCGACTCCAGGTCGCAGAGGATCCACGTGTGAACACGTCGCCCTCGGACCTCGCCGCGGAGTACGCGCTGGCGCTGCAGGTTCGCGATGCGATCGACTCGACCGTGATGTCGGTTCAGCGCATCGAGAGCATCCAGGAGCAGCTCCGGCATCGGAGCATCCAGGCGAAGCACATGCCATACGAAGCGCGTGTGTCTGCCGCTGCCGATACCCTTGTGGCGCAGCTCGACAGCGTGCGGTTCGCACTCGCGGCCGTGGAATCGCACGCCGACGAGATCACGCTCAACTACCCCATCAAGCTGTATAACAAGCTGCTCACGCTGAACGTCATGGTGCAGGGCGCCGACGCCGCGCCGACGCCGGCGCAGCGTGCGGTGTATGCGGAACTCAGCGGCAAGGTGACCGAGCAGCTCGCACGCCTGCGCGCGATCGAGCAGGTCAGGCTCGCGGCGTTCGACACGCTGATCAGGACGCTGCAGATTTCGGCCATCGTGCCAGCCGGACGAAGCCAGACCGTCCCGAGGTGAAGCAACGTGATTGCCGAGCGGACGGCGACGGACTGACGGGGCACCGAAGGGGCTGCCCCAGGAGCTGCCCCTGAGTCTACCCCTTCGGTGCCCCGCCGATCAGTAACCCGGGTTCTGCGTGACCCCTGGCGCCACATCCACCTCGCGTTGCGGAATCGGATAGAGCGTGGCCTGTGCCGAAATGCCCATCACCGTCGTCGCGAGTCCCGTGCGCACGAGATCCGGCCACCGGTCACCCTCGAACGCCAGCTCGAGTCGGCGCTCGTTGAGAATGCGCGCAATCACCTGATCCTGGGTGGAGAGCACGGTCGCACCAGGCCCGATCACTGTCACGCCGAGCACATCATCGGGCAGCCCGGCGCGCTCCCGTACGCGGTTGTATTCATCCACGGCGTCGCTGAGTTGGCCCAGCCGCGCCAGCGCTTCGGCACGCGTGAGGATCACCTCGGCGAAGCGCAGCACCGGGAAGTACTCCGTCCCCACGATGGACCGGTACTTCGATCCGTACACGCGACTCCCGGAAATGCTGATGTTCCACTGGCCGCGCAGATCCGTCGGGTTGTAGCTGCTGATGTCGCCATCGGGATCGAAGCTTGGATCGTAGGCATGCATCAAATCCTTGGTGGGCCGCAGTTCGTACACGCCACCCAGTCCGCGGGTGAAGTAGTCGTATGAGAGGAAGCTCTCCTGGATTTCGGTCTGGATGATCCGGAAGATGTCCTCGGACGTGGCGTTCCCGCTCGCGGAGTAGAGATCCTGATACCGTGGGGCCAGGTCGTAGCCCATGCTCTCCACCTCCGCCGCGGCCGCTTCGGCTCCCGCCCAGTCACCCGTGTACAGGAGCACGCGGGCACGCAGGGCCGCCACCGCGCCCACTGTCGCCTGCGTCGTTTCATCCGTGTTGGAAATGCCGGCCGCGGCCGAATCCAGATCCTTCAGGATCTGGCCATACACGTCGCTCACGCTCGCCCGCGTCACGGCACTGGCATCCGCGAGGTTGGTTGCCGGTTGGGTGACGATGGGCACGCCGCCGTAGAGCTTGACCAGATTGGAGTAGTTGAGCGCGCGCAGGAAGTACGCCTCGCCCAGGATCTCCGTAGCCTGATCCGGATCGATGGTGGTGATGGTCGGTACGCGCGTGATGATTTCATTCGCGCGGTTGATGTCGTCGTACGACGCGAGCCAGATGTCCGCGACGGCCGAATTGTTGGCGTGCAGCTGGTTGCCGTCGACCTCGGCGTACGAGGTATACGTGCCGCTGTTCTCGGCGTTGTCCGCGGAGAGGTCGCCCAGCTCGACGAGTTCCTCTCCGTACAGCGACAGGCTCTGCAGGCCGTTGTAGGCCCCGATGAGTGCGGCCTGGGCGCTCGGGCCATCGGAAATGGCCGTGGCATCCGGAATGGATGTGGTGGGCTGCACGTCGAGCGGATTGCTGCAGGCAGCGGCTGCGAGCAGCAGCAGAGCCGCCAGGATGCGAATGCGCATTGCCGGGTTCATCCTCGATGAAGTGGTCATGAGGCGAGGACTCATCAGAAGTCTCCGCGAATGCCGATCGCAATCGTGCGGGCACGCGGATAGGCGTAATAGTCGGTGCCGAGCTCAATGTTGGCGCTCGAGCCGTTGCTGTTCACGTCGGGATCGTAGCCGGTGTACTTCGTGAAGTTGTGCAGGTTGAACCCGCTCACGTAGAGCTGGGAGTTCTGCAGGTTGCCGAACGACAGGAGCGACTTGGGCAGTCTCCAGGAGAGCGTGACCTCCTGAACGCGCAGATACGAGCCGTCCTCGATGAAGTGGTCCGAAATCTCCGTTCCGCCGGAGTTCCCGTCGAAGCTCGCGCGCGGCTCGTCCGTGATATCGCCCGGCTTCTGCCAGCGCGAAAGCGCGTAGGTGAACTTGTTGTCGTAGTGGTAGCCGCCGTCATCGGCGAAAATGCGCATCAGGTTGAAGATCTTGGCGCCCTGGCTGAACTGAAGGTTGGCCGCAAGCGACACGCCGTGCCAGGACCAGGTATTCCGGAACCCGCCGTAGAATTTCGGCTGCGGGTTTCCGGCGTAGGTGCGATCCGCTGACGTGATTTCGCCGTCGCCGTCCACGTCCTGGTACATCGCGTCGCCCGTCTGGGGATTCACGCCCAGGAAGTGCAGCACGTAGAACTCACCGATCGGGTAGCCCACCGCCACGCGGTCAATCGCGCGGAAGTTGTTCCCGTCGATCGGCTGATTCTTGTAGAGCTCCGTCACCTCGTTGTGATTGAAGGCGATGTTGAAATCGGTGCGCCACGTGAAGCCATTCGGCGAGTCCGCGCTCACGTTCACGGACTGGAGGCCGAGCTCGACCCCGCGATTCATCACGTTGCCAATGTTGTCCCAGTAGCTCTGGTAGCCGGTGGTGCCCGGAATGGGACGATTGACGAGCAGGTCGGACGTGAGCTTGTGATAGTAGTCGGCAATGACGGTGAGTCGTCCGCCGAATGGACTCCAGTCAAGTCCGGCATCCCATTCCTTTGTGGACTCCCACTTCAGGTCCGGATTGCCAAAGGTCGAGGGGGCGATGCCGGGAGTGCTGCCATAGTTGCCGCTGCCGTACACACCCGCGTAGGCGAAGTTGGGAAGCTCCTGATTGCCCGTGACACCGAAGCTCCCGCGCAGCTTGAGGGATCCCAGGTGCTGCTTGAATCCGCTCATGAACGATTCATCGCTGATCAGCCAGCCCGCGGACAGCGCCGGAAAGTAGCCGTAGCGGTTGTCCGGCCCGAAGCGGGAGGAGCCATCCGCGCGCATGCTGGCGGAGAGCAGATAGCGGTCCTTCCACGAGTAGTTCGCGCGCGCGAAGTATGACACCAGGTTGTGCTGCACGGGACCGGTGCCGCCGTACGAGACGATGTTGGTGGCATTGTCGATGTAGTGCAGATCGGCGCTGCTGAACCCCTCACCGCGGATGAAGTTGGACTCGTCCTTGTTGTACTCGACGCTGGCGCCGCCCACGATGTTCCAGGCGCTCGCCGTGTCCGAGCCGCCCTGGTACGTGAGGAAGCTCTCCATGAGGTAGCGATTCCCGTTGTCTGCCGCGCTCTTCGCCACGCCACCGGCGCCAAACGCGTAGGTGCCCACCACGAGCGGTGACTGCCACTGATCCTCCCGCATGTGCAGCACATCCGCACCCAGCCGGCCCGTGAGCGAGAGATGCGACGAGAGGTTGTAGTCCGCGTCAATGTTGCCGATGAAGCGGTCGGTGGTCGTGGGCAGCTCGTCGTACTGGCCAATGGCGACCGGGTTCGTGTAGTCCAGACCGTCGTCCGGATTCGAGAAGCGAGAGCCGATCATGACCGGGTAGATCGCCGGGAGACCGATGGCGTTGGTCACGATGCCGTTATCGCTGTTGTCGCCTTCCACACGGTCGGTGTTCTCGTGCGCTATCGCGAAGGACGACTTGAGCGTGAGCCGTGCACTCGCATCATAGTCCACGTTCACGCGACCGTTGGCGCGCGCGTACTTCGAGCCGAGCACGATGCCCTGCTGGCCGTAGTACGAGCCATCCAGGTAGTAGCGGAGCCGGTCACTGCCGCCACTGACGCTCAGGTGCGCGTTGCCGACCGGCGCCGTCCGGAAGATCGCATCCTGCCAGTTGGTGTTCGCGTATTGCTGGTCCGTCGGGAACGGCAGGTCCTCGCCATCGTTCACGGCGCCTTCATTCATGTACTGGACGTACTGCTGCGCATTCATGAGATCGAGCTTGCGTTCGGCGTTCTGCCAGCCGAGGTACGCATCGATGGAGAAGCGGGCCGGACCCGAGACGCCGCGCTTGGTCGTGATGAGTACGACGCCATTCGATGCGCGTGAGCCATAGATCGCCGCGGAAGAGGCATCCTTCAGCACGGTGATGGATTCGATGTCGTTCGGATCGAGTCCCGTCACTCCTGTGAGTCCCTGCCCGCTTGGCGAAAGCTGGGCGAAGTCGGAGGTCTGCACGGGGACGCCATCCACGACGTAGAGCGGCTGGTTCGACGCCGAGATCGATGCGGCGCCGCGCACGCGCACACTGATGCCGTTTCCGGGGTCGCCCGAATTCTGCATGACCTGAACGCCCGGCGCCTTTCCCTGCAGCGCCGCATCGATGCCGGCGACCGGCTGGTTCGTGATGTCGCTCGCGCTGACGCTGCTCACCGCTCCCGTGATATTCGTGCGGTTCTCCGTGCCGTAGCCAATGGCTACGACGGGAGCCAGCACGGTCGCCACCTGCTTCAACGCGAAGTCCGCCACCGCGGTGTCGCCCGCCGCGACCGTCACCGTGCGCTCGGCCATCGCGTAGCCCACGCGCTGGACACGGATCTGCAGGGATCCCGGACTGACATTATGTATGACGTAGGTGCCTGTGCTCGTGGACAGCGCGCCCATCGTGCCGCCGACGACGCGCACCTGCGCACCAGCCACGGGCTCGTGCAGGGTGGAATCCGTGATCGTGCCGCGAACCGTGCCAGTCTGCTGCGCCACGGCCGAAGGCACACCAGCCAGGAGCGACAGGAGCAGAGTCGCGCCCACGGTCACCCACGACGTACCGGACAATCGCATGGGATTGACCTCCGTGTTCTGGGTAGTGATGAGAAAGGAAAGACGAATCCGCGGCGCGTCGGCCGCACGGATGGATACAATCTACGTGCACCGAAACGTTTCTGTTTCGGAATACCGTCACGCAATCATCCATTGACGGGCCGCGTCCGTCAAGGGATGACGGGCGCGCGACCGATGAACGTGAGGGCCGGACGACCTGGCGTCAGGGCTTGCGCGCGATGGCGCGCCGCGCGGCATCGCAAATGGACGGGGGTGCCAGGCCATACGCGTCGAGCAGTTCCGCCGGTGTGCCCGACTGGCCGAATTGGTTCTGGACTCCCACGAACTCGATGGGGACGGGATAGCGCTCGGCGAGAATCTCGGCCACGCGCGACCCCATGCCGCCATGCACTTGGTGCTCCTCGACCGTCACGACCACACCGCACCGGCGCGCGACGCCTTCCACGGCCGCGGCATCCATCGGCTTCACGGTGTGATTGTTGAGCACCAGACAGTCCAAGCCATCTGATCGGGCCAGTGCGTCGGCCGCGACGAGCGCATTGAACACCAAAATGCCACAGGCGATGATCGCGACATCATGCCCGTCCCGAAACAACTGCGCGCGTCCCAGCTCGAACGGAGTGTCGTCCGATGTCACCACGGGTGACTTCTCGCGCCCGAAGCGGACGTACGCCGGCGACGTCGTGCGGGCAACGGCCTGAGTCGCCAATTTCGTCTGGCGCGCGTCACAGGGCACGACGATCGTGATGTCGGGAATGGGGCGCAGAATGGCGATGTCTTCGATGGCCTGATGCGTCGCGCCGTCGGGTCCCACCGACACGCCGGCGTGGGCACCGGCAATCTTCACGTTCGCCTGGTTGAGGCAGATGTTCGTGCGGACCTGCTCCCATGCGCGTCCGGGGCAGAACATGGCGTACGAGGCGATGAACGGAATCTTTCCCGCAAGCGCCAGCCCCGCACTCATCGCCGCGAGCAACTGCTCCTGCACGCCGATTTCGATGAAGCGATCCGGAAATGCGTCGCGGAATGCCTGCATTCGTGTGGATTCAGCGAGATCCGCGCACACGGCGACCACCCGCGCATCGCGACGACCAGCTTCCACCAATCCCTCGCCGAACCCGTCTCGCGTGGCGACCTGCTGCAACGCCTTCGCGTCACGGTAGTCCGCGAGATGCATCGCCTCGGGTTGCTCGAGCGCGGCAGGCGGCGCGCCGCTCATGTGCCGGCCTCGATTCTGCCGCCCAGCGTGCGCAACTCGCGCAGCGCCTCCACGGCCTGCTGCGCCGTGGGCGGCTTGCCGTGCCAGTGGTAATCGCCCTCCATGAATTCCACGCCCTTGCCGGCCAGTGTATGGGCAATGATGACGGAGGGCCTGTGCTGCACCGTCTGTGCGCGGCCCACTGTCTCGATGATCGCGGCCATGTCATTGCCGTCACACTCGAACGTCTGCCAGTTGAAGGCGTCATACTTCGGCCGCAGTGGCTCGAGCGGCATGACATCCTCGGTACTCCCGTCGATCTGGATGCCGTTGCGGTCCACGATGCACGTGAGGTGATCGAGCCCGAACTTGGCGGCGAACTGCACGGCCTCCCAGTGCAGGCCGCACTGCTCTTCCGCATCCGACACGATGCAGTACACGCGCCAGTTCCGATTGTCCATCTTCGCGACATATGCCATGCCGGCGGCCTGCGCGAGGCCGGCGCCGAGCGGGCCCGACGTGGTTTCGAGTGCCGGCAGTCGCGTGCGATCGGGATGGCCCTGCAATGGGCTCCCGAAGCGGCGCAGTCGCGCCAGCTCCGCTTTTGAGAAGTACCCGGCTTCCGCCATGGCGGCGTAGCGCGCCGGGCAGATGTGACCGTTGGAGAGGATGAGGCGGTCACGCTCGTCCCACATCGGGCGCTGCGGATCGTGACGCAGGATGTGGAAGTACATCGCGGTGAACACGTCGGCCATGTCGAGCGGGCCCGCCGAGTGCCCTGACCCCGCCTCCACGAGCATCTCGATGATGTCGCGGCGGATGGTGTTGGCGCGCTCCCGGAGCTCGATGAGCTTGTCGTGTGATGGCATGTCCATGCAGTGCGCGATGTGCATGAAGGGCGCCAGCATGCACCATGGAGTGTTCGGGTGAATCGGATCGCGGTGGCTGGTGTGCTGCACAGGAGCATACCAGTATGACATAACTGGCGTCAGTCTGGAGCAGGACGGCGAGGCGACCCGATTGCCGCGCCTCAGTACTCGACCAGGCTCGTCACGCGGCGCGCCGAGAGCGCCTCGACGCCTGGCAGGAACGACAGGGTCATGAGAAACGAGCAGCCGAGCACGAGTCCACCCAAACGCTCCACCACGTTGCATGCGGCGCGCGCGGTGCCACCGGTGGCGAGCACATCGTCCACGATGAGCACACGGTCCCCTGCCCCAATGGCGTCGCAGTGGACTTCCAGCGCATCGAGCCCGTACTCGAGCGCATACTCTACGCGTTCCACCCGCGCGGGAAGCTTGCCCGGCTTGCGCACCGGAACGAAGGCCGCACTCAGATGCTGCGCCACGGGCGCGCCGAGGATGAATCCGCGGCTCTCGATCCCGACCACGTGCGTGATCGCCTCGGCCGCGAATGGCGCAGCCATGGCTTGCGTGGTACGCCGAAAGAGTGTGGCGTCGAGCAGGACCGGCGTAATGTCCTTGAAGATGATTCCCGGTTTGGGAAAGTCCGGAATGTCGCGGATGGCGCCGCGCAGCATCCGGTTGAGAGTCGAGTCAACGCCGTCGTTCATGCGAAATCCGATCAGCGGAGCACGCGGAATGGCCGCGTCAGCGGCTCGAGCCCGTCCGCATTCATGCGCCGCAGCGTTTCGACGCGCGCGCCCGCTGGCCCGCGTTCAACTGCGCCGAGGAACCGCTGCACGACCGCGTCCTCGCCTTCCACCGCGATTTCGACCGCGCCATCCGCCCGATTGCGCACCCATCCGGCCAGATCGAGCCGGCGTGCCGTCTCGCGGGTGAACCAGCGGAATCCCACGCCCTGCACCGCCCCGCTCACTTCGACGCGGACGACGGACATATCAATGGCGCGCGGTCTCCCGCAGCAGCGCGGCCAGAACGGCGGCCAGCGCACCAGCGTCCGTGCTTGTACTGGCGTCGCGAGATATGCTGACATCTCCCTCGCGAATGCGCTGCGCGATACGCTCGAGCGATGAGGCGACGGTGGCTCGCAGGTCAGGAAACATCTCCGCGAGTGCCGTGCGCGACCACGGGTCGTTTTCGTGCCCGGCCTCAACCGCCTGCGCCCAGGGCGCGGCGCTCTCGTGCAATTCCTCCGCAATGCCAGCGAGCGCCTGATCTGGTGCACCCGGGGGCTGATGTTCCGGCTCCGCACTCGCCGAGACTGACACATCCGGCCACGCGAGTGCATCGCTCAACTCATCCGCGGGTGCGGCCGCCGCGACCGCGGCATTCGCCTCGGGCTGAGAATCCGGCTCAGGTTCATCGAGCTGCGTCAACGCTAGCGCAGGTGGCCCGGCAGCCACCATCTCGGGCAGCACCTCGGCTTGACCTTCGGGCTGCACCTCGCGTTGCACTTCAACCTGCATCTCGGGTTGCATCTCCGCCTGCACTTCATGTTCTACCTCAGGCACCACCTCAGGCACCACCTCAGGCACCACCTCAGCCTCGACCTCGGGCAGGGCCTCAGGCTCGACTTCGTGCAGGGCCTCAGGCTCGACCTCGGGCAAGGCCTCAGCACGCATGTCCGACGGCGGAGCTGCCTGAGCGTCTGAGTGGGTCACCAGCGCCGGTGCCGATTCGGGTCGCAACGCGTCGATGGCTTCGAGCACTGGCGGCGTCCACGGCGACCGGACAGGTGCTTGCGCAGCGGAGAAATCATTGTCAGGCGGCGTCGCCGAGACCGAGTCGAGCGTTGCGGACTCCGGTTCAACCGACGCCTGGCTCACGCCCTCTGACGGGACCGCCTCGACCGCCGCATGCACAACCACCGTCGCAGACGCTGCGCGCGCGGCGCGCACGGCGACCGGTGGCGTGAAGAGGATGCGCCACGAGCGGCGACTCCCTGGCGTGGCAGGTGGCGCAGCGGCCCCAGTGCCGGGCAGAAAGGGCACGAAGGGCGGCAGCCGGACACTCCGTGTGCCGGATGATGGTGGCGTTGTGGACAACTGGGACATCGGTCTCTCCAGAACGGCGATCGGCAATATGAAAGTCCGGAGCGGCGCCCGCTACTGGGGTGCGACTGGTGTGCTACGCGGGCCACCCGTGCAGGCCCACCAGCGGGACGAATCGCGCCGGTCCCATGTCACGCCGCTCCAGCTCCGTGCCATGTCGCGTGAGCAGCGTCAGCTCCTGTTCCTCCCGCGACCCGAGCGGGATCAGCATCCGGCCTCCTTCGGCAAGCTGCTCCACGAGGGGTGTGGGAGGCGCCGGCGCTCCGGCCGTCACGAGAATGGCGTCAAAGGGACTGTAGTCGCGCCACCCCAACGTACCGTCCCCGGCGAGCAGCGACACGTTGCGAATGCCGGCCTCGCGCAGTACGTCACGCGCCCGTTCGAGCAGCGGGGCCACGCGTTCCACGGAAAAGACCTGCGCCGACAGGTGCGCGAGCAACGCGGTCTGGTAGCCGGAACCGGTGCCGATCTCGAGCACCTTCTCATGCCCGTGCAGGCGCAGCAGCTCCAGGTAGCGCGCGTGCGTCGAGGGCTGTGAGATGGTCTGGCCGTTGCCGATGGGCAGGGCGCTGTCCTCGTACGCGCGATGCCGCATGCCGGTGGGGACGAAGAGGTGGCGCGGTGTGAGATCAAAGGCCTGCAGCACGGCGAGGTCGCGGATGCCGCTCTGCTGGAGGTCCTCCACCAGCCGACGCCGCGCGCCGAGGAACTGTGTCAGGGCAGATCCGACCACCAGGAGGTCGCCTCCGCGAGCATTTGTGTGTGGGTGAGATCCAGCGTGAGCGGAGTGACCGAGATGTAGCCGTCGGCCACGGCACGAAAGTCGGAATCCTCGGGACCGCTCCAGGAGGCGGAGCCGCCGCCGATCCAGAAGATCTCGCGCCCGCGCGGGTCGTGCATGCGCATGAGCGAATCCGAATAGACGCGGCGGCCCAGCCGCGTGAGCCGGACCCCCTTGATATCGCTGCCCGGTCGCGGCGGCAGGTTGATGTTGAGCAGCGTGCTGCGCGGCATGTGCTCGAGTTGCGTGAGATGGCGCAGCAGCCGCTCGACGACGTCAACCTGCTTCGTGAGGAGTTCCGGATCGGCGCGCAGTTCACCACCCGCGAACGAAATCGCGATGGAGGGAATGCCCAGCGACACGCCTTCCATGGCGGCCGCCACCGTACCAGAGTACAGCACGTCCTCGCCCATGTTCTGGCCATGATTGATGCCGCTCAGCACGAACTGGGGGCGTTCGGGCATGAGTGCCTCCACGGCGAGCATCACACAATCGGTGGGGGTTCCATCCACCTGATACCGGCGCGTGCCGCGCTGCACGGGACGCACGGGATGATGCAGGGTGAGCGAATGGCTGGTGGCGCTCTGCTCGCGATCCGGCGCCACGACAGTCACCTCCGCGATGCGCGCGGCCGCCTGCACGAGGCAGTCGAGGCCGTGCGCGAGGATGCCGTCATCGTTCGAGACCAGCAGCCGCATCAGTGTACCGCCCGGTGCCGGCCGCGCCAGATCGTCCGCACGACGCGCATGGAATCCCGCACGATGCGAAAATGGCTCGGCGTCCCATAGATCGTCGGGATGGGCACACTCACAATGCGGTACCCCGCACGACCAGCCTGGATGAGGAAGTCGGTTTCGAACTCGTAGCGTGCGCCGTGCGCATGGACGTGCTCGAGGACCTGTCGTCGAATGGCGCGGAATCCGGACTGCGCATCCACGATCGGCGCCCCGACAATCGTGCCCACGGCGGAGCTGGCGAGCGCGTTGGTGAGCCGGCGCCCGAGCGGCATCGTGCCGCGGGTTCGCGCGCGGGCGCCAATTGCGACATCGGCATACGTGAGCGCGTGCAGCACGGCTGGCGCGTGACGGCCGTCGTGCTGACCGTCCGCGTCCACCGTGAGTACGGCCGACACGCCGCACGCGAGCGCTTCCGCGAATCCCGCGCGCAACGCAGCACCCTTGCCGCGGTTGCGCTCGAAGGAGATGACGCGCGCGCCCGCTGCGCGCGCGATGGCGTGCGTGGCATCTAGGGATCCATCATCGACGACGATCATGATCGCGTGCGGCAGTGCGACGCGGAGCGTGTGCAGAACGTCCGCGAGCGTGTACGCGGCCTTGTACGCGGGGACGACACAGGCCAGCGGCGCGATCACGCCTCGTCGCCCGTGTCGCCGAGCAGCGCGAGCACCTCGCGGAGTTCCCGTTCCAGCGATCGGATGGTCTGCAGATCGAGCGCACCGCGCGCCAGCGGCTTGAGTCCGCCACCCTTGCGCTGTTCATCGACCTTCTGCCGTGCGCCTTCGATGGTGTACTTCTCGGTGTAGAGCAGGTGCTTCACGAGCTGAATCAGCTCCACCTCGCGCCGCTGATAGACGCGGTTGCCGGAGCGGTTCTTGGCCGGACTCAGAAAGCGGAACTGGCTCTCCCAGTAGCGGAGCACGTGGGGCTTGAGGCCCGTGAGCTCGCACACCTCGCCAATGGAGAAGAACTCCTGAACGGCCTCTCGCGCGCTCATGGATCCCGCTCCGCGCGCAGCTCGCGCGCCATGAGCGCTTCGATCGCGGTCCGAACGGGCTCCCGTTCGAACAGGACACGGTGTACCGCGGCCACAATTGGCATCTCGATCCCCTCCCGCGCCGCGAGTGCGTGCGCGCTCTGGGTGGTGAAGACTCCTTCCGCCACCGTCTCACGGGTGGACTGCACGTCCTGTAGTGATCTGCCCCGCGCCAGCTCGGCCCCCAGTGCCCGATTGCGACTGAGCGCACCCGTGCAGGTGAGCACGAGGTCGCCGAGGCCGGCCAGGCCGGCGAAAGTCGCGGGCTGGGCGCCCAGCGCGACCCCCAGCCGCGTGATTTCGGCCAGGCCGCGTGTGATCAGCGCGGCGCGGGGATTGTAACCCAGTCCCAGTCCTTCCGCGATCCCGGTGGCCACCGCGATGACGTTCTTGAGGGCACCACCCACCTCCACCCCAGTCACGTCCTCATGCGTGTACACGCGCATGTGTTCGTTGCTGAGCTGCTGCTGCGTGAGTCGCGCCGCGTCGGCATCGCGGGCGGCCGCCACGATCGCGGTCGGCTGCCGGGCCACCACCTCGGCGGCGAAGCTCGGGCCCGAGAGCGCCACGACGGGACGGCGCGGCGCCTCCTGCTCCACGATCTGCGTCATGAGTGCCAGCGTGCCGCGCTCGATGCCCTTGCTGGCCACGACCAGTGTCGCACCGCTGGCGATCGCGCCGCGGCTTTGCCGCACGAGATCCCGGAGCACGTGCGACGGCGCGGCGAGCAGCACGAGCGCGGCGCCGTCGAGCGCCCTCTCGATCCGGCCATGTGCGCAGAGTTGTGGCGACAGCACCGCTCCGGGCAGAAATCGCGGATTGGCGTGTCGCGCGTTGACCGTCTCCACCACATCGGGCTCAAATGCCCAGAGGGCGACCTCGTGCCCATTGCGCGCCAGGAGATCAGCGAGCGCCGTGCCCCACGCGCCGGCACCAATGACGGCGCAGTGCATCAGTCGGGCGGCGAGCCGCGCCGGAAGCGATGCTCCTCGCCGCGAAGGAGTCGCCCGATATTGGCGCGATGGGTCCAGAACACGAAGAGCGCAACGAGCACGCTGAGCGCGAGCACCGGCGCCCGCAGGCCCATCAAGAGCGCGATCGAGAGCGGAAGGACGACCGCGGCTACCAGCGACGCGAGCGATACGTATCCCGAGAGATATACCGTCGCGGTAAACGCGATGAGCGAGATCAGCGTGGCTCGCGTGGCCAGCGCGAGGAAGACGCCACCTGCCGTTGCGACCCCCTTGCCGCCGGATTTCCACCCGAGATACGGCGACCGTACATGGCCGAGGATCGCGGCGACACCAAACAGCAGTGCCCAGTGCGCGGCCGCCGGACTCGCCGTCCAGCGCGGCAGCAGCCACACGGGCACGGCGCCCTTGGCCGTATCGAACAGCAGCACGGCCAACCCCGCCTTCCAGCCGAGCACACGAAAGACATTGGTCGCGCCGAGATTGCCGGAGCCATGCTCGCGCAGGTCGATGCCGCGCAGCCAGCGTCCGGCCAGGTACGCCGCGGGAATACCACCGCACAGATAGGCGATGAGCAGTCCGAGCCACGGACTCATTCAGGCGGCCTTGCGCCGGAGCAGAATCCGGAGCGGATTCCCGGTGAATCCCCACGACTCGCGGAAGCCGTTGTGCAGGTAGCGCACGTAATGTTCCTCGACCAGCTCGGGATGGTTTCCGAACACGGCAATCGCGGGCGGCGCCACCTCCACCTGTGTGGCGTAGAGCAGTTTGACCTCGCGGCCCGCCGCCTGGGGAGGCTGGCGCCGCGCGAGCAGCTCCTCCAGCCGTGCATTCACCTGCGCGGTGGAGACACGCTTGCGGCGCTCGGAGTCCACGGCCATGAGCGCATCCAGCAGCTTGGTGATGCGCTGGCCGGTGCGTGCGGAGGTGAACAGGAACGGCACAAAGCGCAGGAACGGAGCCTTCTCTTCCGCATCCTTCTCGAAGCGCGCCGCACTGTTGGTTTCCTTTTCCACCAGGTCCCACTTGTTCACGACGACGATCAGCCCGCTGCCGCGCTCCCACGCGAGTGCGGCAACCTTGAGATCCTGATTCTCGAGACCGAGCACGGCGTCGATGACAAGCACGCTGATGTCGGCGCGCTCAATGGCGCGGCGCGTGCGCAGCGACGAATAGAACTCGATGCCTTCATCGACGCGTGCCTGGCGCCGCAACCCAGCGGTGTCGATGAACACGAGCGTGCGACCGTGATACTGCATTGGCGTGTCGATCGCATCGCGCGTCGTGCCGGCGTGCTCCGAGACGACGAGCCGCTCCTCGCCGAGCAGCCGGTTCACGATCGATGATTTTCCGACGTTGGGTCGGCCGATCACCGCCACGTGAAGCGCATCGGGAATGTCGGCGGGTCCCTCCGGAAATCGTTCCACGATCGCATCGAGCAGGTCGCCCGAATTCTTGCCGTTCTGCGCCGATACCGGGATCGGATCGCCGGCGCCGAGCGCATAGAACTCGTAGAAGTCCGTGGAACGCGGATCGTCCACCTTGTTCGCCACCAGCAGCCAGGGTTTGCGCGACCCGCGCAGCAGCGTCACGACATTGGCGTCGCTCGGGTGGACGCCGGCGCGCGCGTCGGTCACGAGGAGGAGCAGATCCGCCTCGTCCACCGCCTGCAGGACCTGGCGGCGGATCTCGACGTCCATGGGCAGGCTGGGATCGTCGGTCAGACCACCCGTATCCACGAGCCAGAACGCGCGGCCGTTCCACTCGGCGCGCGCAAAGTGCCGATCACGCGTCGTGCCCGCCTCCTCGCTCACGATCGCGGCATCGCCTCCCACCAGGCGGTTGAAGAGCGCCGATTTTCCGACGTTCGGCCGGCCGACAATTGCCACGACGGGAACGCTCACGGCAGTATACCCACCGACAGAGCGGATTCCGCCTGGAGGACGTCGATGAAGTCATACGACGGGAACACCGGCATCGGCAACTGATCCCGAAGCGTTTCGAAGACCGCGTCATCGAGGAAGATGCCATCCTCGTTGATCGTCTCGGCGGGAATGAGCGCGAGGTCGAGATCGTGGCGCTCGGCCAGCGCGCGCCGGATGTCGTCGCCCACGAGCAGGCCCGCCGTCGTGGTCGTTGGTCCGAAGAGCGAGTTGCCCGCAACGATCATCTCGAAGCGAGCGCCCGTCGCGTGCGTGAGCATCACGAGCAGCTCCTGCATGATGCCCTGCCCCATGGAGACGCCCGTCACGACGCCGATCCGGCGGCCATCGAGGCGCGGCAGCACGGCGAGCCCCTCGGCGACACGGCGGCGCAGATGCGCCACCGACCCTACGCCATTCTCGATCTGCGGAAAGTCGCCATAGTGATCCGCGCCAGGCAGCTCGCGTTTGGCCAGCAGATACAACTCATCGGAGCCGTAGACCCACCGATCACCGCGCTCCCGCAGCGCGCGTGCTTCCCAGCGCTCCACATCCGCGAGCAGTCTGCCCGCATGCTCCGGATCCATGGACTGCCCCGTGTACAGATGCGAGAACTGCGTGAGGCCGACGGGCACCACCGCGACGGAGATGACCGCGTCGCCCAGGCTCCAGAGATCCGCCAGCGACTGCTCGAGCACCGCGCCGTCATTGAGTCCCGGCACGATCACCATCTGACCGTGGAACTGGATGCCGCCGTCCGCGAGTCGCGTGAGCTGCTCCATGATGTTGGGCACGCGCGGATTGTTGAGGAGAATCCGCCGCGCCTCCCAGGGCGTGGCGTGCACGGAGACGTAGAGCGGGGAGAGCCGGTATTCCAGGATGCGCGCGATGTCGCGTTCCTTCACGTTCGAGAAGGTCGCGAAGTTGCCGTACGCGAACGACAGCCGGTAGTCATCATCGCGGACGTACAGATTACGCCGCAATCCGGCGGGCAGCCCTTCGATGAAGCAGAACTCGCAGCGGTTGGCGCAGCGTCGCACGCGTGGCGGCTCGAGCTCGATACCGAAGGCATCCTCGCTGCTGCGCTCGACCTCGTAGATCACGGCCTCACCGTCGGGCAGCCGGGCCTCGATGACGAGCGCATCGTCCGCCGAGAGAAATTCCCAATCCAGAAAATCGGCGAGCTCGCGCCCGTTCACCGAGCTGATCTCGGTGAACGGGACGATTCCGAGTTGCTCGGCGATGCCGCCGGGAAGCACGCGGCTGACGCGGACCATGACTCCAGAGGTGAGCGAGCCGCTCGCTGCCAGGGACAGCGAGGGCCGGCGTGAGGTGAGCGAAACGGACACGCGCCCCGCCGGGGGCGCGTGAACCTCAAGGAACCTAGGAGATGAGACTGGGGAACGCAAGGCAGCATCACGACTTCCGTGGCAGGATGTCACATGGCCCATCGGCAGCACCGATGGGCCATGTGACATCCTGCCGGGAGCTCGGTACTACTTGATCGGCTGGTACTTGAACGCCTTGATCGCCGCGCCGTCCACGGAGATGGAGAACTTCTTCGACGCGCTTGCCGAACCCTTCGGCCCGAGCGCCAGCGCCTCTGTGGACTTGGTCGCCACGACGTTCCCCTTGTCGTCGACGAACTGGATCGGAAGCGTCACCGTTTTCGGGGCCGCGGTGACATTCTCCACCGTTCCTTCGAGTGTGTAGCGTGTGGTGTCATGACTGAAGGCAGTGAAGTTCACCGTCACCGGCATTTTCTCGGAGGTAGTCACATACTTCGAGACCGAATCACCGTACGCCTTCACGACCTTGGGATCGGACGCCTTTTTTTCGAGACCCTGGTAGGCGATCGCGACGAGCTGATAGTCGTCCGGACTGTTCGGGTCGACCTCCACAAGACGCTTCGAGACGGGAAGCATCTTGTCGAAGGCCGAGGCTTTCCAGTACGCATTGGCAAGGTTGAAGAGACCGCCGCGCAGATACGGGTTCTGCGCGTTGCCCGCTTCCATGAGCTTGACCGCCATTGGAATCTGATTGGCGCTGAACGCCTGCGTGCCGGCGTCGAAGAGTTGGGCATCGTTGTACTTGGTGGGATTGGCCACCATATCCGACCACATCGACGCGAGCGACGCGGTATCACCGGAGGCCTTGAGCGCGGCCGTCAACCCCGCCTGCGCAGGGTGGGCGTTCGGACCGTTCGGGTAATCCTTGAGATAGGCGCGATAGAGGTCCACGGCTTTCTTCATGCCCGCCTGCTGCGCCTGACCCTGCAGCTTGCTCGCCGCCTGCAACTGGGAGAACGCCGCGCTGAATTCACTGAATTCCTTGACGTTCGCGACGTTCGAATCCTTCTGCGTCAGCTCCGGCGTGGCCAGCTCCACGGCCTTCGAATAGGCGGCCGTTGCGGCATCCCAATTCTGCTGCTTCTGTGCGATGTGACCCTGGAAGTAATATCCGAATGGCGAGCCGCGATAAATCGTCTCGGCGCGCGCGAGCAACGCCTTCGCGGAATCCACCTTGTCAGCGTTGATGAGCGGGCCGACCTCGTTGATCAACTTGACCCATGGCCGCTGGCGGTAGTACGCCGTGCGGTCCGCGCAGTCGGGCATCGCCTTCTCCACCGCGGTGAAATCGCTGTCCGCCGCCGCGAGCAGATCGATGCTGGCATCCGGGCTCGTGCTGGCGCCGACGTCGCTGCGCTTCACCGTGGCCGGCTCACCCATGTCTTCATACAACAGCACATATGAGGCGCCGAGTACGAAGTCGGTGCCCAATGCATCCTTCTCCGAGGGCGGCTTCTTCGTCAGATCGCCGACGACATTCATGAGCTTTTTCTTCGCGTCGTCGGGCTTGGAGGCGCCGAGCTGCAGCACCGTAATGGTATTGTATCCGGTCCGCACCGGGTCGGAGGAGCTGAAGTCGATCTTGCATGCATCCTCCGCCGCTTTCTTCTTATCCTGATTCTTTCCCTGCGCCGCGGCCGAGCCGGCAGCAACAACGCTGAGGGCAAGTGCGGCTGCCGCCGCGTTTCGCCAGACGCTCATCTATCCTCTCCTGAGTGAATACGAAAAACGGGCCTGTGCGGCCCGCGGGTCAAGATACACGGTCCGCGGCAATGCGTTCCGCCGCATCGCGGGCCAGCCCGCTCACCTCGCGCAGCGACCGACCAGTCGCGGCGGCGATACGAGCCACGTCGTCGAACTCCGGCTTCGCGCGTCGCACGCCTGATGCCAGCGTCACCACCTTCACGCGAACCGGATGTTGCAGAACGTGTGCCGTGCGCTCCTCGCGCGCGAGCGCGTGTCGCTCCACCGGAGTGCGACGCAGCCCAGTCGCGCTCGTGCGCAGGAATACCACATCCTCGAGGCGTGCCGCATCGCCTGCGGCACACAGCACATCGAGTCGCGCGCCCGGTCTGCCTTTTTTCATGATCGTGGGCACGAGCACGACGTCCAGCGCGCCTTCAGCCCGCAGCGCGTCCGCGGCGGCACCCAGCGATTCGCCATCCATGTCATCCAGATCGGTGCTCAGTTGCACCAGCGACTCCACGCGTACGCGCGCATCGCTCGCTCCCGCTGTGGCGGCATCGTCCGCGAGTACGAGTCGCAGCGCATTCGGGCGGCCGTGCGGATTGCGGGTCCCGGCACCGAAGCCGCTCCGCACCGGCACATAGCGCGTCGGCGGTGCGCCCGATGAGAGCACCCGCACCAGCGCCGCTCCCGTTGGGGTGACCAGCTCACCCGCGCCGTCCGGACCGCTCTGCACCGGCAGTCCTTCGAGCAGCTTGAGCGTCGCGGGCGCCGGTACGGGAAGCTCGCCATGCGCCGCCGCCACCGTCCCATCTCCCAGCGCAATCGATCCGCAATAGACGCGCTCGAGGCCGAGCTGTTCGAATCCCCAGACCGCGCCAACGATATCGAGAATGGCATCCACGGCACCGACTTCGTGCAGATGCACACGCTCGGGGGGCATGTCGTGAATTTCACCCTCCGCTACCGCGATCGCCGTGAACGCCGCGTCGGCGCGCACCCGGACCGAGTCCGGTACGCCGGCGCGCGCGACGATTTCCCTGATCTCCCGGATGTGCCGCCCGTGCGGCTGCGGCGGAATGTCGAAATCGACCTTGGTGCAGGCAATGCCGGATCGCTGCACGCGCTCGATCCTGACCGTCACGCCGTCCAGCCCCAGCCGCGCGGGGAGGGCCCGCAGCCACGCGGCATCAAGTCCGACGTCCAGCAGGGCCCCAAGCGTCATGTCGCCGGAGATGCCGCTGAACGGATCGAGGATGGCGAAGGGCATAGCATGGTAATGTACTCGGCGGCTGGGCCGGGCCCAAGCCACCCAGCCCCACTACTCCGCCCGTGGGACTGATCCACCTCCCGGCACCCCGCCCTTGGGAATCCTCCACGCCCCACCGCCCTTTCCCTGGCAATCGGGAATGGGGAATCGTGGAAATGGGGAATGAGGGAGCGGGGGGAGGCGGCGGTGAAAAAAAGGCGGTGGGGTGCGGTGTGGGGAGGTCTTCCTCCCCGATTCCCCATTCCCGATTGCCGATTCCCAAGGGCGGGGTGCCGGGCGTGGCGGTGGGGCGTGGCTCGTCCCTTCAGCCCCGATACCCCACGCCGCTCCCCGTATTGAACACCACCACCTCGGCGTCGCGTGAAACGCGGCCGGAGCTGACGAGCGATTCGAGCACCGCGAGCGCGCAGCCCCCTTCGGGCGCCGCATCGATGCCAGTCGTGCGCGTCAGTTGCGCCGTCGCACGTCGAATCGCGTCCTCGCTCACCGCCGCGGCATCGCCGTTGCTCTCGTAGAGCGCGCGCAAAATGAGCCGGTCGCCGAGGGCCGAGGGTACGCGCAGCCCACTGGCGTGCGTCTCGGGATGCTCCCAGGCTGTGGCGCGATCCGCGCGCGCGGCGAACGCCCGCACGATCGGCGCACAGCCCGCAGCCTGGGCCGTCACCATGCGCGGGAACACAGCCGAGGCATCGAGCCAACCCATGGTGCGCAGCTCCTGGAACGCCTTCCACATGCCAATGAGCCCGGTGCCGCCACCGGTCGGATACACTACCACATCCGGCAGCCGCCACCCGAGCTGCTCCGCCAGCTCCAGCCCCATGGTCTTCTTTCCCTCGATACGGTAGGGCTCACGCAGCGTAGAGACATCGAAGTAGCCGCACTCCGCGGCGAAGGCGCGCGCCGCGCGGCCCGCATCGCCAATGTGCCCCGCCACGGTCACGAGCTCCGCGCCGAACGCACGCACCGTGCCGAGGATCGTCGCCGGTGTGGTCTGGGGAGCGTACACACGCACCGGCATGCCGGCCGCGGCGCCGTAGGCGCTCAGCGCCGCGCCCGCGTTCCCCGCCGTGGGCACGACGAGCCCGGGTACACCCAGCGCCCGCGCACGGGTCACGGCCGCGCTCATGCCCCGCGCCTTGAACGAGCCCGTGGGATTGAGCCCTTCGTCCTTCACATACAGCGTCCGCACGCCAACGGCTCGCGCCAGGGCCGGCGCGTCGAGCAGCGGCGTCGCGCCTTCTCCGAGGGAGACCGGCCGTTCCTCGTCCCGAAGCGGCAGCAGCGCCGCATAGCGCCACATATCCCATCGCGGCAGCAGCACATCACGTGATGCAGGGAGCGCACGGTAGCGCACCAGCCAGGGCTGGCCGCACGACTCGCACACCGAAGCGGCAGATGATCCCGAGCCGGTCGCGCCGCAGGCGGGACATTCGAGCGACCACTCACTCATGCGTTGGACTCCGAGGTGGAAGGACGCAGCGCCTCAAGTACGTGTCGCGCGCGTTCAGCGCTGAAACCCGGCAGCGCGGCGATCTGCTCCTCCGTTGCGTCGCGCACGCCCTGCACGCTGCCGAACGCCTGCAGCAGCGTCCGGCGACGGGTCGGCCCGATGCCCGGGATACGCAGCAGTTCCGACGTCACGGTGCGCATCGCGCGCCGCTTGCGATTGTACGTGATGGCGAAGCGATGCGCCTCATCGCGGGCCCGTTGCAGCAGACGCAATGCGGGCGAGCGACGCGAAATCCGGATGGACTCGGCCCGGCCGGGAACGAACACTTCCTCGTCCCGCTTGGCGAGGCTGATGAGCTGCGTCTGTCCCAGACCGAGTGCATCCAGCGCACCCCGTGCCGCGGCGAGCTGCCCCTTGCCGCCATCGATCACGACGAGATCGGGGAGCGGTTTTGCTTCGGTGATCCGGCGCTGAAAATATCGCGTCACCACTTCGCGCATCGACGCGAAATCATCCGTCCCCTGCACGGTCTTGATCCGGAACTTCCGGTATTCGGCGCGTCTGGGACGGCCGTTCTCGAACCAGACGCAGGACGCGACCGTGTCAGTGCCCTGGGCGGTGGAGATGTCGAAGCAGACGAGCGAGCGGGGCACTGTTTTGAGCGACAGCTCGCGCTGCAGTTCGTACACCGGATCCACGGCGCGCTCGTTCGCCTCCAGCGACAGGAGCTTCTGCTCCTCCTGGAGGTGCCGGGCGTTCTGCTCGGCGAGATCGATGAGCTGGCGACGTGGCCCCCGCTGGGGCACCCAGACACGCGTGCCCGAGAGTGCCGCCTCGAAGGTGTCGCGATCCTCGAAGTCAAACGGGACGAGCAGCTCCCGGCCGCGCTCCTGCGCGTTCAGATACGCGGCGGCGAGATAGGCTGACAGCACCGCGACGTCGGACTCGCCGTCCACGTTATCGAGGAAGCGCTGCTCGCGTGCCAGCAGCTTGCCGTCGCGCACGCGCAGCATCACCACGCACGCCTCATCGCCATCGCGCGCGTATCCCACGACGTCGCGATCGCCTCCTTCCACTTCCATGACGGCCGTCGGTTCCTCCATCCGCTCCAGATGCACGAGGGCATCGCGCAGTTCCGCGGCGCGCTCGAAGTCGAGTCGCGCGACCGCCTCGGCCATTCGCGCGCGCACACGACGCGTGACCTCGCTCGTGCGGCCCTCGAGATAGAGCACGACCTCGTCGATCATGGTGCGATAATCCTCCTGCGTCTGGAGGAAGACGCACGGTGCCCGGCAGCGGCCAATGTGATAGTCCAGACAGGGCCGCTCCGGCATCTCGCGCGGCATGTCATACGTGCACGAGCGCACGGTGAACACGCGCCGAACGACGTTCAGTGCCCGGCGCATCGCGCCCACATCGGTATAGGGGCCGAAGTAGCGCGCCCCGTCGTTCACGAGCTGTCGCGTGACGAACAGTCGTGGAAAGGGATCCTGCACCGTGACCTTGATGTAGGGATACGACTTGTCGTCGCGCAGCGCGATGTTGAACCTGGGGTGGTGCTCCTTGATGAGATTCGCCTCGAGCACGAGCGCGTGCGCCTCGGATGGGACGACGATCGTCTCGAGATCCGCGATGCGCCGCACGAGCGCGCGTGTCTTCACACTCTCGACATGGTCGCTGGCGAAGTAGCTGCGCACGCGCGACCGGAGCCGCTTGGCCTTTCCCACGTACAGCACGACGCCGCCGGCGTCCTTCCAGAGGTATACGCCGGGCGACTCGGGCAGATAGGCGATCTTCTGGGCGAGCGCGTCAGGAGTGTCCACGGATCAGGCAGCTGAAGAGGTCACTCCTGAAATATAAGGCAGGACAGACCGTGCTTCCCTGCCGCGCGTCAGCGCCGGCGGGTGAGCGAGCGCAGAATGGTGCGTGCTTCAGGCAGCCCGAACGCGGTGGTCAGCGCGAAGTAGGCCACCCCATACGGCGCGAGTGCCGCAATGGCGAGCAGGATGGGATGTCCGACGCCCATGGCGAGCTTGATGGCCCAGGCCACGGCCGCCGCCAGGAGCGCCGCGATCCAGAGCTGCAGCAGAAATCGTGGTGTGAGCCCCGTGCGCCCAATGCGGCCATTCAGTACGCGGCGCAGCAGCGCGAACTCCACCCACGCGGCCAGACCCGCGGACACGGTGAGCCCCGCCGCGCCCCAGCGGAGCTCCAGCCCGAACAGTCGCGGTCCGTAGAAGGAGAAGATGATGCCGAGCCCCGTGGTGAGCACCACGCGCAGAATCGCGATGCGTAGCGGCGTCCGCGTGTCGCGGAGCGCATAGTACGTGGACGAATAGAGACGGCCGAGCGTCGAGGCCAGCAAGCCGACCGCCGACCCGCCGAGAATCGCCCAGACGTAGACGGTGTCCGAGCGCGTGAAGTGGCCCGTCTGAAAGAGGGCTCCCGCCAGAATGTCGCCCAGCGCGAGAAACGCCACGGCGGACGGTACCACCAGAAACGCGATGCGGCGCAATCCGGAGTCCAGCCGCTCGCGCAGGTAGGCCGCGACCTCCTGTGCTTCGCCGATCGCGCTGGACATGGCCGGCAGCTCCGCTGCGGATACCGACATGCCGAACAGACTCACCGGCAGCACGTAGAGCATCTGCGCCGTGCTGAGCCCCGCGAGCGCACCCGTGCCCAGGAAGCTCGCCAGCACCGTGTCCACGTACGCACTGATCTGCACGACGCCGCGCCCGACGAATACCGGACCGAAGTTCCGGATCACGGTACGCACGTTGCCCGAGGCGACACTCAGCGACGGACGCAGCCGTCGCAGGAGCCGCATGACCGTGGGCAGTTGCACCCCGAACTGCAGCGCGCTGCCCACGACGGCCCCCCACGCGGCCACGATGGCCAGTGACGCCTGGGGGCGCGACCCGTACGCGATGAGCGTGACGATGATCGCCAGGTTCCACATGACCGGCGCCGTATACGAGAGCAGAAACCGGCGGTGGCTGTTCAGCACGCCCAGGCACCACGCCGACAGCACGAGCAGACCGGCGGCTGGAAAAAAAATCCGCACGAGCTGAATCGTCAGCTCCCGCTTCGGCCCCGAGAAGCCGGTGGCGATGACGTCGATGAGCCAGGGCGCGGCCAGCACGCCGCCCAGCACAAGCAGTGACGTGGTGAGCGCGAGCAGGGCGGCGACGGCACCCGCGACCCGGCTGGCCTCCGCGTCGTCGCCTTCCGCCAGCAACCGCGCATACACCGGGATGAAGGACGCAGACAGCACGCCCTCTCCGAACAGATTCTGCAGGAAATTCGGGATGCGGAATGCCGCGTTGAAGGCATCCGCGACGTCACCCAGCCCCAGGTAGTGGCTCAGAAACCGCTGGCGAACGAGCCCCGTGATACGACTCAGCAGGATGCCCGTTGCCACCAGAAGCGCGAAGCGACCAGTGCGCTCTGCGCGCACGCTGCGTTCAGTCGTGGCTGCCGGTGTCGCCATGCGCGATCAGCGGTGAGGTGTCCCGCGCCGGATCGACCAGTTCGCTCATCTGCTCACGGGCGCGGTCGAGCATCATGCCAAGCAGCGAGCGTCCGTGCCGCGCCAGCATGGGCATGAGATTGAGCACGCGCTCCTGCGGCTTGCCCAGTGGATAGAGCGCCGCGCGAGCGGTGGAGATGTCACGCACCATGTCGGCCTCACGCCGCTTGATCGCAGCGACGAGGCGCCGTTCCAGCCGATCCAGGCGATGCTGGAGCGCCCGTTGCGCGCCGCTGGTGACCGCTTGGGGAACGAGCGGTGGGTCGGACGCGCCAATGGTCAGCTCGAGATCCTGCACGGCATCGTCCACGCTCGCGCGGGCGCGCGCCAGCGCATCGCGTACCGCGCCTGACATGGCATCGCGCGCGAGTCTTCCGAGCGTGGCGTCGGCATCGCGAAGATCTTCCACCCTGAGGCCGTAGCGATCGAGGACGCGCTGCACGTGCGGCTCCACGATCACACCCGACCAACGCGGCACCACGACCTGCACCGGCGCTCCAAGCGCCGCCGCCGCCGCACTGGCCTGCGCGAAGTAGGCCACCTCGCTCGGCCCACCCAGGTACGCGACGGTGGGAAGAATGGCGCGCTCTG
>Ga0070683_100000295_pt1 | contig 34308 bp, 21 predicted proteins | sample KBSC713LmetaG_FD_64662 | JGI IMG/M metagenome (GOLD analysis project Ga0070683, IMG submission 64662) | Corn rhizosphere microbial communities from Kellogg Biological Station, Michigan, USA - KBS C7.1-3L metaG | ecosystem: Host-associated > Plants > Roots > Rhizosphere ... | reverse complement strand
CAGGCAGAGTGCCGCGGCCGCGATTGATGATTTCCTCATTGGAATATCCTCGTGGCTCAACGGTTGAGATTGACGGTGAAGACGAACGAACGGGTGAGCGGCAGGTTGAAGTAGTCGATGCCGCCGACACGCGACGTCGAACCGCCGAGGTTCGTCTCCGGATCGAGGCCGGTGTACTTCGTCCAGGTCTTCAGGTTGCGGCCGGCGACGCGGACTTCGAGGCTGCTCAACCCGAGCGAGCGAGCCACCCACGGCTGGTCGAAGGTGTAGCCGAGTGAAATCTCACGAAGCTTCACGTATCCACCGTCTTCGATGCACGGCGCGTCGTAGCCAGTGAACGCGCAGGCGGCGAGACCGCTGTTTCGATACCAGTTCTCACCGGCCGGGAACTTGGTCCCAGCGCCCGGTCCAACCACCGGCCCGGGATAGAAGCCCGCCTCGCCGATCGCATGCTCGTTGCCCGTACAGGTCGATGTCGCGGCGCCCGTACAGGTCGCGCGATTCTCGGTGTCCTTGTGCGTTCCGTAGCTGTACAAGGCGCTCTTCGTACCGTTCCAGACGTCGCCACCCTTCTTGATGTCGACGAGGCCCGAGAGTTCGAGCTTGTGAAAGCGAATGCTCGTATGAGCATTTCCAGTCCACTTCGGATTCGGGTTGCCGATCACGCGCTCGGTGTTGTCTTGGCACGGCATGCCCTTGTCGCCGCACTCGTCATTCGTGCCGTCGCTGATGTACACCGCACCCTTCGGCGCTCCTTTGCACACCGCGTCGAGATCGACGCCCGCGATCGCATCCTTTGGACTGATACCGCACTGCACCCATCCGAGACTTCGGATCACGCCGAGCGGGTAGCCCACCTGCGCCACCGTCTTGAGCAGCGTGTTGTCGGTGAGCAGGAATTGCGCGCCGGACAGCTTTTCAACGTTCGACTTGTTCATTCCCCAGCCGAGGCCGAGGTCCCACGAGTAGTTCGTCTTCGTGATCGGGCGAAGGTTGAGCGACAGCTCAGTGCCGCTGTTCGAGAACACGCCGCCATTCTTCGCTTCGCTCGAGTACCCGGTCGACGGAGCGACGGGCAGCACGAGAATGACGTCGTTCGTCTTCGACTTGTACCAGGTCGCGCTGAAGTCCGCTTTCTCTCCCCAGAAGCCGACGTCGAACCCGCCCTCGAGCTCTTTCGTGCGTTCGGGTTTGAGCGACGTCGCGGGCTTTGTGAAGGTCGTGAAGAGACCAGCAACGCCGCTCTGCGTTGGCGTGAAGCCGGTGCCCTGGGAGATTCCGCCGACGAGGTTCGTGCCGCTAAATGTCGCCGACGTGAGATACGGCTGCGGCTCCTGCCCAGCCTCGCCGTAAGAGACCCGCGCCTTGCCGAAGGTCAGGAAGCGCGGCTTGTACGCGTTCGTAAAGGTCCATGCTGCGCTCGCCTTTGGGAACAAGCTGCGACGATTGTCCTCGCCGAACGTCGTCGAGCCGTCATCGCGGAGCGCTGCCGTTAGAAAAAGCTGATTGTAGAGATCGAATGTCGCCTGGCCGAAATACGACTCGTTGTGGATTTCCGTTTGATAATCGCTGGCCGGGTCGCGGGACAGCGTGTTGATGATGCTGAACGGCTGCGGAGCAACGAGCCCGCGGCCCACAACGGAGAACGTCCGATAGTTTCGCGAGTTCAAGTTCTGACCGAGGGTCAGCGTTCCAGCATACGAGTTGCCGAGGTGCCAGTTCGCCGTCCCAGTGAGGTTGTGGTCGAGCTGGTAATCGGTGATGCGGCCTTCGGTGATGCGGCCGCCCGTCGCGACATCGGAACATTCCGCCGGACATCCTTCGAGACGTTCGTCTTGCGCGTAGTCCGCGCCAAGCGTGTAGTTGAACTTCAACCACGCATTCGCGATGTACTCCGCGTTGATGTTGCCGAACGCACGGTTCGCTTTCTGATCATTCAGCTCTTGGTACAACGTGAAGAACGGGTTGTTGAAGATGCGCGTCTGTCCCGCCGTCGCGAGCGTCGCGTTCGGGACCATGTACGAGCGATGGAGCCCCGTCGTCGGATCGAGCCACGGCAGATTGTTGAAGTCAGGCGGCGTACGGAACTCGCCGAGGAGGAGGCCGTTCACGTTGTTGCCGCGCTGCGTCATGTGGCCGCGCGTGTCGGCGAACGAGAAATTTCCGCCGACGGTGAAGCCATCCGATAAATGGTGGCTCGCGTTCAGACGCGTCGTCGCGCGATCGAAGAAATTATTCGGGCCGACGAACACGCCTTCATTATGGTTGTAATTCCCCGACAGATAGAACGTCGTTCGATCGTTGCCGCCAGACACCGTGAGCGTATTGTCGAGAATGTGGCCCGTGTCGAACGCTTCGTCGGCGTGATCGTAGGTCGCGCCGGTGAGAAGCGGACCCCAGCTTCGCGTGATCAACGCGGACTTTCCGTTCTGCCCCTGTCCGTACTTTCGCTGCAGCGGGTAGATCTTCGTCACTTCGTCGTTCGAGCCTGAGCTGCGCAGCGAGTAGCGCGTCTGCCCCGAGCGGCCCTTCTTCGTCGTGATGAGAATGACGCCGTTCGCCGCGCGCGCTCCGTAAATCGCGGCAGCCGCGGCACCCTTGAGAATTTCTACACTCTCGATGTCCGCCGGATTGATGTCGATCATGTGGTTCGGCGCGGACGTGCCTTCGAGTTGGCCGCCGACATCCTGTCCGCCGACGCCTGTCGTCGACCCCGCATCGATCGGATTGAAATTCGTGGTCGAAAACGTCGTGTTGTTGACCGGGACACCGTCAACGACAAACAAAGGCTGGACGTCTCCGTTGATCGTTCTGAGACCTCTAATGGTGATCATCGAGCCCGCGCCCGGATCGCCGGACGACTGCGACACCTGAACGTTCGGCGCCTTCCCCGCGAGCGCCTGGACGACGTTCGCTTCGTTCGATTTGACGATGAGCTCCGGCGCGACCGCGTTGCGCACGTTGCCGAGCTTCTCGACCTCCGTCGTCGTCCCTGCTCCCGTCACCACCACTTCGCCGAGCTGCAACGGATTCGATTCGAGCGTGAAATCCTGCGTCAGCGTGCCGGGGTTGATCGCGGCGCGAACGCTCTTTGGCCGATAGCCGACGCGCCGCGCAGTGATCGTTACCGATTGTCGATTCACACGCGCCGCGGGAATCGTGATCGAGTACGAACCGTCATCGCGCGATATCGCGCCCAACCCGAGCTCCGGGATCGAAACGGCCGCGCCGGTGAGCGCGATGCCGCCTTCACCCGTGATGTGCCCCGTGAGGGTTGCTGATTCCTGCGCGAACGCCGCGATCGGTAGCAGCGACGACAATCCAACGCAGGTGATGAACCGGCGAAACGAGAGTGCCATGTGCCTCCTTCCAACGAGCCGATGGCTTGGTGGGACTGCGCGCCGGTCATCCGCGAGGAACCACTCTCCTCGCGAGCCGGCAAGGAACGAAGCGATAAGCGCTATGGCGCTGCATCGATCGAACAAGCAGTGAGGCAACGAGTGCTCGTGCACTCGGGAACGGGGACGAGACGCTGCCGAAGCTCCATCTTTGGAGCTGGGCGCAGCTTGGTCGACGCACGCCACGTCAACGAAACAACCCTGCGAACGGCCTGGCCGTCACTCCGTCTGAACACGGCGTTGACGCATATAGTATCCAATCCTGACAAAGGTCAGTTGATACTTTTCTGATGCGGAGTCCAGCGATTTCTCGTCGAGAAATGCGCGATCAGTGCACCAGACTGCGCGAGAATGAACGCAGTCGATGCACAAAGTTGTTACCGGACTCTGCAATCTTCGTGCGCCGGGTTGTCCCAGCGAGGCGCGCGCGTGCAGAACGCGCCGTGGCAGTGTCGCCAACTTGCGTCGCCGCTGCGATCTGCAGCCGCAGTCCCGTCGCGCGATAGCGCGGCCATCCGCGCATGAACGAACGGCGCTGCAACGCCGCCAGCGCATGGGCCGGATCCCCGATCGACTGATAATGCCGCGCGATCACGAGATTCGTGTAGCGCATCGCATCCCCGACGGCCGGTCCGCCGAGCATTAAGGAATCCAAATGAGCAAGCCGATCGCGGGCAGCCCGACCGCGCTCGGCAATCGCGAGACTCACGTCCAACAATTCCGCACACGTTGACGGATTTGATCCCACGGGCACCGGAAAGCGCGGAAGCCCACCGTTCGCGCCGGCGCGAAGCGCGCGCTCCGCCTGCCGCGCCGCTGACGTATCCTGCATCGCCAGCCGCCACTGCCCAAGAACGCAAACATCCGCAAGGCGAACTGCGCTGTCCGCGGGCGTAAGCCGGCGCTCGGCGTCGACGTTCCGCTGCATCGCATCGACGGCCGCCTCTGCCGCCCCGCGATCACCGCTCGAGTAGAGGGCGTCGAGCGCGCGAAGACGAAGTTGCGGATGCGTCGCCGGCTGCGCGGTGCCGACGCTTGCCGTGATCGCCAGCGCCGTCGTGAAATCGTCGCTGTTGAGTGCCCGCGAATGCAACGCCATTTCGATATCGAGCGCCTCGGCATCGCTCAGGTGGCGGCTGCGCAAAATCGACAAGGCGCGATCGCCGTCGTCGATCGACACGCCGTCGAACTGACTGGTCATGGCGATGCTGCGCAGCGCGCTGTTGGGCGCGTCGTCGAACATCCGGCGAACGCGCGCGAGCTCGCGCGAATCGTGCAGCGCCTGCGCGGCGCGCCATCGCACGAACACGCGCGAGGCGTCCGACGAATCCGCTTCTGACGACGTCGCGATGAGATTTCTGAGCGCGGTCGTGTCGCCGCGTCGCGCGAGCGTCAGCGTCAGCATACGACGAGCCGGCGCAAACGACGGATTTATTCGCAGAGCGTGACGAAATGCATCCTCGGCGCGCTCCGCGCCATCTCGCATGCCGACGAGCTCACCGTCGAGGTAGAAGCTCTCTCCGAGCTCGTACCATCCATCCGCGCGATCGGGCGCGATCTGTACGACCTCCTGCCACGCCTTCTGTGTCTCGCCGGCCGACGACGGCTGCGGATACCGCGGCCCAGCGAACGCGATGAGGTATGCACGATCCGTGGGCGAGAGCTCATCGCGTCGCGCCCATGCGAGCGCCAATCCGCGATCGTGCTGCTCGGCGGAATTCGCACGATCGGCAGAGACCGCGAGGCCGAGCGCGGCGAGCGCGAACTTTGGGTCGATCGTGATCGCCTGATTGAACGCGCGGACCGCGCCGTAGAAATCTGCTCGGCGATAAGCGCCGCGCCCGGCGACGAACGCCCTCAGCGCGGCCGGCGTTGTCGCAGGCGCTGTGGGAAGACGCGCGCCGCGCTCCCCGCTTTCCTGCAGAATGAGCTCGCTCACGATTCGGTCCGCGAGAACGTTCAAACTGTCGGACGAGCCTTGAACCGACGCCGTGGCTTTGACGCGCTCGTGCAGCGCATCGACCAACGACGCGCTGACGACGATTCCCGCGGGAGCACGATCGACGGCGCCGATGAGCACTTCGCCGGCGTCGAGCCCGCGCGCCACGCGCGACGCTTCTTCGATCGAGAGCGCAGCGCCTCGCGCGCTGGACTTCGGCCATTCCTGAGCCACGCGTGCCGGATCCGTCGGCGACTTCGAGTCAGCGTCCGCGATGCGAACCGCGAGAAGCTCGGAGAGTCCGTCGCGGATGTCCGCCGTCGCCGGATCCGAGAAATTCATATGGAACGGCGCGATAGCGATCGTCGACGCCTGCGTCACCGCATGGTCATTCGCCAGATGCGACGCCGCGCCGTTCACCGCGATCGCGACCCCGGCTGCCGCGACGATCGCCGCCGCCCAGTACCGGCCGAATCGATGACGCCGCCGCGGCTCTTTCGAGTTCGGTGATATATGAAGTGGTGACGCCTCCAGCGATCCCGATGCTTCGGGTGCAGTCGGACGGTCTTGGTTTCTTAGCGTTTCGTTTTCTGAAGCCGAGACCTCGCCGTCGACGACTGGCACAGCGTACGCAGTGCTTGGGCTCGTGCGGCGAAGGGACGCCAGCACCCCGACGACAGCATCATCGGGCGGGAGATCCAACTCCTCGCGCATTCGTGTTTCGTAAATCCGTGCTCGCTGCAACGCCTCTGCTCGGTCGCCACTCGCGACGAGGCACGAGAGGAGTCGGCTGACGGCTTTCGCCTCGAGGGGATCGTGATCGACAAGTCGCTCCAGCCAACGACGTTCCGACGATGCATCACCCGCCGCGTTCGCCCGGTCAGCGAGGATGAGCAACGCATCGCTGTGCTGGCGCGCGAATCGCGACCGTTCCGTCGACACCCAGAAATCGAACTCTGGTGCGTCAGTGAGGTAGAAACCGTCGAGGAACGGACCGGTGTAAAGCTCGACCACCTCTTCGAGGCGTTGCTCGCGGACCGCTCGTTGAAATTCGCCGACATCCGACGACAGCGACTCGCCGTCGATCCGCAGATCAGCACCCGGCGCGAAAACGCGCTCGACACCCAACGCTTTCTTGATGTGGTACAGCGATTGAGTAAGCGCATGACGAGACTTGTCCGGCTCACCCTCCGACCACAACAACGCCAAGAGCTTGTCGCGAGAGATTCCTTGATCTCCGGCGACGGCAACGACCGCGAGAATTGCCAACAGCCGACGCTGCCCTGCCGCGCCGGACAACGTCTGGCCTTCACGCGTCAGGAAGACGCTTCCAAATGTTCGGAGCCGTAGTGGCATCATGCGGGCGGGAACCGTCTGACCTCTATCTGAGGCACGGTGGCTATAAATGGCGTAGTGATACGGCCGAGCGCAACCGTGATAGGGTCGTCTTAACGGAATTCACCGGGCGGATACGCTAATGTCGACTGCGCCACTTCCCTTTCCCACCGATCCGGCGCGACGCGGGGCCATCGAGCTTGCCGCTGCACGAGTCGGCGGAAGAATGCCCGTGTCCGTCGTCCTTCCCGCCCTCAACGAGGGTTCGCGCATTGCACAAGCTGTCGCGGACCTGTCATGGGCCGATGAGACGATCGTGGTCGACGGCGGATCAACTGATGACACCGTCCGCCGCGCCGAGGCTGCCGGAGCCCGGGTCTTGGTGCTTCGCGGCGAGACCATCGCGGCCCAGCGGAACCTCGGGATCGAAGCGGCCCGCAATGAGTGGATCCTCTCGGTTGATGCCGACGAGCGCGTGACCATGCAGCTACGCGCCGAAATTGGACAGATCGTCGCCGGACGAATTCCAACGCACGCCGCGTACCGCATGAAGTTCCGGAATCACTACCTCGGTCGAGAGCTCAGATACGGGCCGTGGGGCCGTGACTGGCATATTCGCCTATTCACGCGCGGCCGCCGATACGTCTGCGATCGGGTCCATGAACATCTCGAGGAGATCGAGGACGTCGGAACGTTGGCCGGAACGATGATGCATCACCCATATCGAGACATCGAGCACCATGTCGCCAAAATCGTGAAGTACGCTCGATGGGGTGCTGAGGACCTCCATGCGCGCGGACGCACGGCCGGACTTTGGGAGATGACCGCTCGGCCCGCGTGGCGGTTCGTCCGCGACTTTTTCGTTTTTTCCGGTTGGCGCGACGGCATGGCCGGCTTCATTGCGGCAGCTCTAAGTTCGTTCGCGGCGTTCCTGAAGTACGCGTTTCTCTTCGCACGGAGTCGATCGACGCAGGCATGAAGCTGACGATCTTGATGTACCACAAGGTCGATGAGCTTCCGCAGGGCGCGCGACATCCCGGCAACTTCGTCAGTCCCGCGGCCTTCGCGGAGCAACTCGACGCGCTGGTCGAATGGGGATACCGGACGATCGGCTTCGATGATTGGCTCGCCCATCGCGATAAACGCGCGACGCTTCCGGAAAAGCCACTCATTCTGACCTTCGATGATGGCTACACGTGCTTCGACAACCACGCCTGGCCCGAGATCAAACGCCGGAACATGAGCGCAACGGTGTTTCTCGTCGCCGGTCAGATCGGCGGCGTCAACGCGTGGGAAAGCGACGAGATCTCGACGCCTCTACTCGACGCGTCTCGAATCCGCGCCTTGCAGAGTGAGGGCGTGCACTTCGGATCGCACAGCATGTCGCATCGCCCGCTGGCTCACATTCCCGCCGAAGAAGCGTCGCTCGAGCTGACGCGCTCGCGCGGGTCGCTCACCGATCTCCTCGGAAGGGAGGTCGACGTTTTCGCGTATCCGTTCAGCAATCAGAGCACTGCGGTTCGCGCACTCGTGCGAGAGGCTGGCTACCGATGCGCCGTGCGTGGTAAGGGCCGAATGAATTCGGTGACGACAGATCCCTTTGGCTTGCGACGGATAAAGATCGAACCAACGACGACGGTAGAAGGACTCCGTCGAACGTTGGTTCGCGAGCGCTATCTGCGTCTTTTCTGACGCGGCGTACAGGCGCCGGACTAGGGGACGATTTTTTCGCCGCCCAGCACCGCCGTCACGCGCGCCTCCACGGCATCGAGATCCTTTCGCAAAACGAGCATACGATCGATCGCGTCGCGGCCGATTCTCTGATCCGCGCGCTGCGTCATGCCGGCGAGATACGCAATCTGCGTCTGAAGACCGGGCTGACCATACCGGATCCCCTCGCCCTTACCGAAGATCGTCACGCCGATCTCCTCGACCTTCGTGAGCGAATCGGACGGACCAGCCGCGCGAAGGCGCGTCCGCGCCTGGCGCACACGGTTTGCGACGCGATTCATCTCGGCGACCATGTCGCGCATCTTGTTGTTGTGATCGTACTGCTCCTTGAGATCCGCCGCGGTGACGCCACCGATCTTGAGCCGTGGATCCATGTCCAACGTCAGCGACTGCGTGTCGTTCCAGTTGCCCGACGTCATCTTCACGCGATAGGTGCCCGGTGGGACCATCGCGCCGCCGCCGTTGTTGAAGTCCCAGATCAACCGGTTCATGCCGGTGTTCGCCGTGAGACGCACCGGCGGAGCCGCACGACGGAACGCCGGACCTTCATCATCGCTCGGCGCCGCCGCAGGTTCGTCCGCTGCCGCACTCTGGGCGGCCGCCTCCGTTGAGTATTTTCTAACGGATTTGCCTGCCGCGTCCAGGATCTCGATCGTTACTGGACCGGTTGGCGCCTTTCCGAGATAGTAGTTGATGTCGGCGCCGAACTGCGGGAACTGTGCTTGTCCCGACGTCGGAGCTCCTTCACCACCCCGCCCGCCGCCGCCACCACCGCGTCCGCCGCCGATTCTCGCGCGGATCGCGTCGCGCGGCTTGAACAACACCGCCGCGCTCGACGCGGTCTGCTGTCCGAGCTGATGAAGCGGCGTGATGTCGTCCATGATCCACATCGAACGACCCTGCGTCGACACGACGAGATCGTTCTGATGAACCTTGATGTCCGTGATCGGCACCTGCGGCATGTTCACATTGAACGGCTGCCAGTGCGAGCCGTCATCGAAGGAGATGAACATGCCGAACTCCGTGCCCGCGTAGAGCAGTCCCGCGCGACTCGGATCTTCGCGAACGACGCGCGTCGGCCAATCCGCCGGAATTCCGTTTTTTCCGTCGGTCAACCGCTTCCACGTCGCACCGTAGTCTTCGGTTTTATAGATGTATGGTTGGAAATCTCCCAACAAATAGCGGTAGACCGCGTAGTAGGCGGCGCCTTTGCGAAGCGGCGATGTCTCGATGTACTGCACGCGGCCGCCCGGTGGCAGATCCTTCGGCGTGATGTTCTTCCACGTCTTGCCATTGTCGCGCGAGATGTGGAACGGTCCGTCGTTCGATCCCGTCCAGATCACGCCCGGCTCGAGCTTCGATTCGCTGATTGCGTAGAGCGTGCTGTAGAACTCTTCGCCGGTGACGTCGCGTGTGATCGGCTCACCGCTGCCGAGCTGCGATGGGCCGGGCGGGTTCGCCGTGAGATCCGGCGAAATCTTTTCCCAGTGCACGCCACCGTCCTTCGAGCGATGCACAAACTGTGAACCGTAGTAGACGACGCTCGAATCGAAGAGGCTCGTCTCCATCGGCGACACGCGTTGGAAGCGATAAATGAGATCCTTCGCGTCGTTTCCGTAGAGCGACTGGCCGCCGACCCAGTACGCTTGCTCCTGCCGCGTCGTCATCAGCATGCGACCGATTTGGCCTTTGCACGCGCCGTAGACGATCTGCGGATTCTTCGGATGCGGCATGATCGGGCCAGTCTCGCAGCCCGGACCCGAGATGAATGGCTCGGTGTTGCCGGCAACGGGGAAGCTCGGAAGAATGACCGTGCTTGCGTCCTGCTGGGCGCCGTAGAGCCAGTACGGGAACTGTTCGTCGAGCCACACGCCGTAGATTTCGGCGGTCGGCTGATTCATCTGCGTCGACCACGTGCGACCGCCGTCATTCGAGACGTTCGCGCCTCCGTCGTTCGACTGGATCATGATCTTCCCGTCTTTCGGGTTGATCCACATGTCGTGATTGTCGCCGTGCGGCGTTCGCATCGTCGTCCAGTTCACGCCGCCGTCGGTCGACTTATAAAAATTCTCACCGCCGCCGTACACGATGTCCTGGTTCGTCGGATCGGCTTCGAGCGCGACGTAGTAGAAGGGGCGCGTCGTCAGCTGCGTGTTCGTGCCGTTGATCAGCTTCCATGACTGGCCGGCATCTTCGGAGCGATAGAGACCGCTGCCCGGCTTCGCTTCGACGAGCGCATAGATGCGATTCGGATTCGCGGCCGTGACCGCGAGATTCGCCTTGCCGACCACCTGCGTCGGAAGGCCCGTCGTGATTTTCGTGAAGTGTTCGCCCGCATCAGTACTCTTATAAAATCCGACACCCGATGCATCCGGCGCGCCGCTGATGATCGTCCACGGCTTTCGCTCGCCGCGCCACATCCAGGCGTAGATCATGTCGGGGTTCGACGGATTCAGCTCGATGTCCGCCGCGCCGATACTGTCGGCGACGTAGAGAACTTTCTTCCAGGTCTTGCCGCCGTCGGTCGTCTTGAAGACCCCGCGCTCGGTGTTCGGCTTGAATGCGTTTCCGATCGCCGCGACCCACACGATGTTGGGGTTCGTCGGATGAATGCGAACGGCGCCGATTTGTCCGGCATCGTACAAGCCGCTGAACGACCAGTGCTCGCCGCCGTCGGTCGTTTTGTACACGCCGCGTCCGGTCGAGACGTTGCTGCGGATGTCGTCCGAACCGGTGCCAAGGTAGATCGTGTTTGGATCGGACTCGGAGACTGCGATCGAGCCCGTCGACGCAACGGGCACTTTGCCGTCAGTGATCGGCACCCAGGAGCTGCCCGCGTCCGTCGTACGGAAGACGCCGCCGCTCGCTACACCCATGTAGAACGTGCGTGGCTGCGACGGAACGCCCGTTACGGTCGTGACGCGACCGCCGCGCGGCGGTCCGACCATTCGAAAGTGGAGTCCGTGAAGAAGCGACGTGTCGACCGACGCCATCATCGGACGCGTACGCGCGGCGACATTCGCAGCTGGCGTTTGCGCGACGGCGCTCGTGGCAGCGAGAACGGCGCCGACCGTAAAGAAAGTTGAACGGCGAGACATGAAATGACCCTCGGTGGGAATCAGCGAGCGAGCTGAGGACAAAGCGTTTCGTTCAGCGAGCGATGTCGAACCTCTTCGAGACGACTGTTTGGTCCCGGCACAGGGCCTGCCTTGGCCCGCAGGACCTTTCAGCCGGGAAAACTCACCATGCTCAACATTACTTGCAAAGCCAATAGAGTGCTGACGGCCGCGGTCGCCGTCGTCGCTCTCACTGCGTGTTCGAAGAGACCAAACGAGCAAACCGCCGCTGGAACGGTCGACACGAGCGCCGGCACCTCGCTGACGACGGTAACGCCGGCAGTCGGCCCCGGAGTACAGGTCACGCGGACTGACGAACAGAGTGAACGCAAGGCGCTCGAGTACGAGCTCACGCCACAAAACTTCGCGGCTTTTCTCGCAGCCGCCGACAGCATCTCGGCGATTCGGGGACGCGACTCGTCGACTCGAAATTACCTCGCGACGAACATTACCGACGCGGGGTCGACTGATACAGACGCCGGCCTGAAATGGCTCGAATCGAGCGACTCGTTGAGCCGCGTCATCAACAGCGCGGGGATCTCGGTCCGCGACTACTACGTGACGTCGCTGGCGACGGCGGCCGCCGCGCGCTTCCTCAATGACCCGAAGGCTGCCCCAGGAACGCCAACCCTGCGCAAGAACGCGGACTTCTTGAAGAACAAAACAGCGGAGCTGGACCACCTGCAGTCCCTGAGGGACAGCAGGCCGATCGTCACGGCCAAACCATAACGCGGGCACGGCGGCACAGCGTGATTTCACGCCGAGACGCGGGAGGACACGTGGAGGCGCGGACGAACTACAGAAAGCTGTTTTTTGAACTTTTCAGAAAGCCCGTCGTTCCGCCGTCCTCCGCGCCTCCGCGTGTCCTCTGCGTCTCCGCGTCAAGAAACGGGGTTCCGTAGTTCCCGTAGTTCCGCAGTTCGGTCCGCAGTCCTCCCCAGACGACTAGCGCACGCCCGAGCCGGGGCCGTAATCTCCCCCGCACCTTCCCCGTCTCGACGTCAGGAGCTCTTCATGCCCGTGCGCGTTTCGCGTGCCGCATCTACTGCGGTTATCGCTGTCGTTTCGCTGGTCGCTGTTCCGCAGGCAGCGTCGCTCGCCCAGTCTGCGGCCAAGTCGATCCCGACCCCGGCGTCGATCCTCGGCTTCGAGCCGGGCGCCGATCGGCACTTGCCGAGTTGGAAGCAGATCACCGACTACTTCACCGCGCTCGGCAAGGCGAGTCCGCGCGTGACGCTCAGAACGCTCGGCAAGACGACATTGGGCCGACCGTTTCTCGTCGCCTTCATCTCTGACTCGGCAAACCTCGCAAGCCTCGAGCACTATCGCCAAATCCAGCGGAAGCTGATGGATCCGCGGCTGCAATCCGCCGGCGAGCGACAGAAGCTGCTCGACGAAGGGAAGAACATCATTCTCGTGACGTCGGCCATTCACTCGAACGAGTCGGGTGGGTTCACGACGCCGCTGGTACTTGCCGATCGTCTCGCTCGCGCCGCCGATCCCGAAGCAAAGCAGATTCTTGCGAACACCATCATCATGATGGTGCCTTCACAGAACCCTGATGGCGTGGACATCGTCGGCGACTATTACCGATCGACGCTCGGAACACCGCAGGAAGGACGCGATCCGCCGGAGCTCTATCACAAGTACGTCGGCCACGACGACAACCGCGACTGGTACGCGTTCACTCAGCTCGAGACGCGCTACACGGTGGATTCGCTCTACACACCGTGGGATCCACAGATCGTCAACGACATTCACCAACAGGGATCCGACGCGGGACGCATCTTCATTCCGCCATACATGGATCCCGTCGAGCCGAACATCGATCCCATTCTCACCGCGGCATCGAATGGGCTCGGCATGTCCATCGTGTGGCGCATGACGAACCAGGGCTTCACCGGCATCGCCAGCAACGCGTCGTATGATCAGTGGTCACCGGCGCGTCAATATTCGCTCTATCATCGAGGCGCGCGACTTCTCACCGAGACCGCGAGCGCTCGTCTCGCGACGCCGATCGACGTTCCGTTCGATCAACTCGGTGCCGGTCGCGGCTACGAGGCGAAGACTGTCTCATGGAACTTCCCGTCGCTGTGGACGGGAGGGAAATGGACGTACGGCGACATCGTTCGGTATCAGACCGCCGCGAGCTGGGCACTCTTCCTCGACGCCGCACTGAACCGCCGCGCGTGGCTCGAGGGCTACGCCGCGCAGGCCGATCGCGCGCTCGGCAGCTTGCCCGCGTGGGGACGCGATGCGTGGCCGTCGGCGATAGTCATTCCGAAAACGCAGCCAGACACCCAGGGACTCAAGCGTTTGATCTGGACCCTGCAACACGGACAAGTCGAGATCCGAGAGACGACCGCACCCGTGAGCGTCGAAGGAACGACATATCCCGCCGGAAGCTACGCCGTGCTGACGAAGCAGCCGTTCGGGGCGTATGCGAAAGCGCTGCTCGAGCGCCAGAACTATCCGAACCTCTTCGAGTATCCGGGCGGACCGCCGAAGCGGCCGTACGACGTCACTGCGCACACGCTGCCGTTGCTGTTCGGAGTCAACGTCGCACACGTGATGACCGCGCCGCCGGCGACGGGCGCAGTGGTCAAGGAGATTCCTGAACCAGCGTATTCCATTCCGGCGAATCTCAAGACGTCGAAGCGAATCGCGATGTACCGGCCGAGTACGAACGAACCGATCGACGAAGGCTGGACGAAGTTCTTGATGGACACGTACAAGGTTCCGTTCACGACGATCACGGAAAAGGATCTCGCGAATGGCGCTCCTAACGATCGCTTCGATGTGATCGTGCTTCCGGACGGCGTCGCGGGCGGTCGAGGGGGTGGCGGTGGACGTGGAGGTCGCGGTGGTGCCGGCGCGGCGGGCGGCGGCGGCGCAAACGCCGTGATGACGGCGCTCGAGGCTTTCGCGAACAACGGCGGCACCCTGCTCGCATTCAACAACTCGACGAGCGCCGTGATCGAAGGACTCAAGCTTCCGGTGAAGAACGTGCTCGCCGGAGTTTCGAACAACGACTTTTATGCACCAGGCTCCATCCTGGCCATCGAAGTGAAGAAGGACAGCCCGCTGGCAAAAGGCTTCACTGCTCCGACGCCCGCGGTGTGGTTCGAGAACGGACCAGCGTTCGACATCACCGACGCCTCGCAGGCGAGTGCTGTCGCCACGTATCCAGCCAGCGGGAATCCTCTTCTCTCCGGCTGGCTTCTCGGCGGCTCGAAGCTGAACGGCAAGGCCGCGATGGTCGACGTGAAACACGGGAAGGGACGCGTCGTGCTCTACGGGTTTAGACCGCAGTACCGCGGGCAGTCAGTCGCGACTTATCCGCTGATTTGGGCGGCGATGCAGTAGAAGGTCACAGGTCGCGGGTCTCGGGTCTCAGATAGTTCCTGCGACCTACGACCTGCGACCTGCCTTGACATTCTAGGTACGTACTTAGATAGTCTAGGTACGATGCCTACTGAACGCGGAAGCCTCCTACAAGGCACTCTCGACCTCCTCGTCCTCAAGACGCTGTCGTGGGGCCCTCGGCACGGGTACGCCATCGCGCGCTGGATCGAGCAAACGACCGACGACGCGCTCCGAATCGAAGAAGGCTCGCTCTACCCTGCCCTCTACCGCATGGAGCGCCGAGGCTGGATCGACGCCGCGTGGGGGAAGTCGGAGATCGGACAGCGCATTAAAGTTTACTCATTGACCACGAAAGGCCGCGGACAGCTCCGCGCCGAGTCGGCCCAGTGGTCTCACTTCACGACGGCCGTCGCGAAGATCATGGAGTCGGAGTGATTCCCGATCGCGTTCCACTCGCTCGGCGTCTTCGCCGACTGGTGTGGCCGGTCTCGATCGAGACGGAGATACTCGAAGAGATCGCCGCGCACCTCGAGCTGCAGACGCGCCGCTTCATGGACGACGGGATGAGCGAGAGCGACGCGCGCGCCGCCGCTCGCGCGCGATTCGGAAATCCGGACATCGTACGCGACGAGTGTCGCGTCATTCGCACCAACATGGAGACCGACATGCGACGCTCCGAGATGCGACAAGAGCTGCAGATGGATGTGCAGTATACGCTTCGCATGCTGCGACGGAATCCGCTGTTCGCGCTCGTCGCGATCATCACGATGGCGCTCGGCATCGGCGCAAATACGACCATCTTCAGCGTGTTGAACGCCGTGTTGCTTCAGTCGTTGCCGTATCGGTTTGCTGGTCGAACGATGATGATCTGGAACAATAACTCGCTTTCGCGAATCGAGATCACCTCGGTGTCACCGCCCGAGTACTTCGATCTGAAAGACGGCCTACGACGCTTCGACGCCGTCGGAGCCGTCACGCGACAACCGTCGTCGCTCGTCGGCGAAGGCGGAGAACCGGAGCGCGTGAGCGCGTATGTCGTCACACCGAATTTCTTCGACCTCGTCGGAACGAAGCCAACATTCGGTCGGACATTCGGCGGAGACGACGGCAGTCCTGGCGCGGCGCGCGTGATTCTCCTCAGCCACGCGCTGTGGATGCGTCGATTCGGCGGCGATCCGAAGATCATCGGCAAAGCCGTGAACGTCGCGGGATTCGTGCGCACGGTCGTCGGCGTGATGCCGCCCGGCGTTCGATTCCCCGACGCACCGCTCGACTTTCTTCGCGAACCGGCGGATCTCTGGATTCCGTCGACCTGGGAGTCCTCGCGAGGAACCTCTCGAGGGAACCAGAATCTCGCCGTCATTGCCCGACGAAAGGCTGACGCGACACCTCAGCAGGCAGCAGCCGATCTCGCGGAGATGTCGGCGCAATTCCGAGTTCGGTTTCCCGATCGCTACGCGTCACAGTCGGCTAAAGGTTGGTCGCTGATCGCGCTTCCGCTGCAGGACCAAATGGTCGGACCCGTTCGCACGGCGCTCCTCGTCATCAGCGGTGCAGTCGCGTTGATTCTTCTGATCGCGTGCGTCAACGTGGCGAATTTGCTGCTTGCTCGAGCCGCGGCTCGCCAGCGTGAGATCGCCGTTCGCATGGCGCTCGGTGCCGGACGCGGGCGGCTCGTGCGGCAGCTTCTCACCGAAAGCTCGGTCCTCGCGTTCCTCGGCGGAGCGCTTGGCGTTGCACTCGCGTGGGTCGGCGTGCGCCTGATCGTGCGACTCGACGCCGGTCTCCCTCGCCTCGCGAATGCGAGCGTCGATTGGCGTGTCCTGTTGTTCTCGCTGATCGCCACCATTACGGCGGGACTGCTCGTCGGACTCGTCCCCGCGCTTCAGCAGTCGTCGACGCGCGTTCGCAGTGCACTCGGAGAGGCAACGCGCGGGGCGAGCGTTGGACGCGACGGCGCGCGGCTGCGCCGAGTGCTTGTCGCAGCACAAGTGGCGATGGCGTTGCTGGTGCTCGTCGCGGCGGGCCTGCTCGGGCGAAGCTTCATCGCGCTCGAGCGCGTTCCCGTCGGGTTCACACCGGAGAACCTCATCAGCTACCAGGTGACGCTGCCGTATGCGAAGTACGACAGCGCGTCGAAGCTGCTGAATTTCTATGACCAACTGCGAGCGGCGACGGCGAACATTCCCGGCGTGATCGAAGCCAGTGCCGTTTATCCCTTGCCGATGGCCGGCGATGGCTGGAGTGGAACGTTCACCGTCGAAGGCGAGCCGACGGGCCGGGATGTGCCACTTCCGCACGCGGAACTCGCCGTCGCGATGCCGGGATACTTTCACGCCGCGAGAATTCCGTTGATTGCCGGGCGCGAGTTCGACGCGACCGATCGCCCAAATTCGCCGTCGGTCGTTGTCGTCGACGAAGCGCTGGCTCGGAAGCATTGGCCGGGACAGAGTGCGATCGGCAAGCGGGTGAACTCGGATCTCCCCGACGGGCAGTGGGCGATTGTCGTCGGCGTTGTCGGACACGTTCACAACTCGGGACCGCAGGCGGAAGGCGAGCCACAGCTCTATCTGCCGTATGCTCAGCATGCCGAGCGAACGATGTCCATCGTCGCGCGAACGAATAGCCCGCTTGCGTCGGTCGCGCCGCCTGTTCGCGCGGCTGTGAAGTCACTCGACCCCGAGATGCCGGTCGCGAAGCTCGGGTCGCTCGACGACATCATCTCTCGAACGCTGACGAAACAACGATTCAACACGCTGTTGCTCGGCATTTTCGCCGCGACGGCGCTCGTGTTGGCGAGCGTCGGTCTCTACGGGGTGATGTCGTTCCTCGTCTCACAGCGATCGCGCGAGATTGGCATTCGCATGGCACTCGGCGGCGAGGTCGGAGCGATTCGCGGAATGGTGCTTCGTGAGGGAATTCTCATTTCGCTGACGGGCCTGCTTGTTGGTCTCGTCGCGTCGCTGCTGCTCGCGAGAACGCTCGCCGGTCTTCTCTTCGGCGTGACGGCGACCGATCCCGCAACGTACGCGTCGATCGGCGCGTTGCTTCTTGCGGTCGGATGTGCCGCGTCATATGGTCCGGCGCGTCGGGCTACCCGAGTCGATCCAGTGGTCGCGCTTCGAGACTGAACGTTCTGACGAACGGTCGTAGCAAGCTTTCTTTGCTATGACCGCGCCCGGTTGCTTTGGGATTTTCCGCTCGTCAGAACCTACGTAGCGGACGCGGGTATCCACGTCACAGGGCCGCTTCCCCAGCGGAACCCGAGGACAAGCTCCAACCGCGCGCACTTCCCTCCTCCCGCAGTTGCACATGCCGTATCGCGGACATTTGCTCTCGTTCGGACGCGTCGCCGCCGGCCTCTTCGCGGCTACGTCCATCGCAACGCTCGTGAATTGCGCCTCGGTTCCCGCGTCGGGACGAGACGGAACGTTGAGCGGCACGGTATCCGACAAGACCAATGCGCCGACGCCGGTTCGGGCTCGGGTGTCGCGCATCTCCCTGCTGGCCGCCGCGCAAGGGACGTACATCGACCAGCTGTTGATCGACCGCGACTCGACGCTTGAACGGTGGTCGCCGCGAGTCACTGCGCCGCTCAAGGTTTGGATCGACTCATCCGACGTGCTCTCAGGAGTGCCTTCGGGTTTCCCGTCGGCTGTCCGCGCCGCTTTCAAGGAATGGGCAGGAACGGGGATCCCACTGCGAGTTCAGTATGTGAGCACGCCAGGCGCCGCAGACATTCGCGTTCGTTGGATCGAGCACCTCAATCACAAAACGGGCTCGACGACGTGGCGAACGGATCACAACGGATGGATGCTGGCCGGCGACATCACGCTCGCCACGCACATCAGTGACGGCCAACCCCTCGACGCGCGCGGGATGCGCGCGATCGCGCTGCACGAAACCGGGCACGCGCTTGGCTTGAGTCATAGCAAGGATCCGGGGGATGTAATGGCGCCGCTGGTTCACGTGGATGGGATCAGCGTCACGGATCGCAACACTATAGCACTGCTATATTCGATGCCTGCCGGTCCGGTTCGCTAAGCAGCCCTCCCTCGCTCTTCCCCACAACTGATATGAAAGCACGGAATCTTCTCGTCGCGTGCGCGGTCCTCCTCGCCGCCTGCGACACGAAGTCGAAGGAACAGCTGCGCGCGCTGGCTCACGCCGACTCCCTTCGAACCGATTCGCTCGTGTCGATCAAGAACGAGCTGTTGAACGAGGTCATGACCTCGACCCAGTTCGTCAACGGCATCAATGACGAGATGGCCAAGCTGAAGGCGCGTCGACCCGCCAAGCTCACATCGAAGGTGACCGCCGAATCGGACGCGGCGGCGATCAAGGAAGAGCGCGCCGCGGTGATGGAACGCATCAAGGCCATGGTCGCCCGGCTCGACTCGAGCGAGAACCGCGTCGCATCGCTCCGATCGCGCGTCGCAAAGCTGGCACAGCACGATTCAACCCTGGTCGCGCAGGTCGCGGCGTACGAGAAGAACATTCAGGATCTTCGCCAGACCGTCGAGCGACAGAAATCCGAGTACGAAGCGATCATCGCGACGCAGAAGACGCAGATCGCATCGCTGACGTCGAAGGTCGACACGATGACGACCGAGAATACGAAGTTGACGTCGGAGAAAACCGCGTTGTTCGACACGGTCACGCATCTCTCGTCGGAGCTCAACACGGTCTACTACGTCATCGGGACGAAGTCGGACCTCGTGAAGCAAGGCATTCTCGTCGAGGAAGGACACAAACGCTTTGTCGTCCTCGGCGGTCGCACAGTGTCTCCGGCTCGCGAGCTCGACCCGAGCAAGTTCACGAAGATCGACCGGCTGCGTGATCGTTCGATCGCATTCCCAGAAGGCCAGTACACGATCTTCACGCGTCAGAGCCTCAACTTCGCGTCGCCGATGGTCGCGAGGGACGGCAAGATTTCCGGCGGCCTCAAGATCGATGAGCCGGAGCAGTTCTGGGGACCATCGAAGTTCTTGATCATCGTCAAATCGTGATCCGACGACGCATGGCAAGTGCGGCGACCTAGCCCGCCCGTTTCATTGCTCCGTGCAGCGTATCGGCGAGCTTTCGCGTGTCGGGCGGGACAAGGATGGTGTCGAACGAGTGTTCCACTGACAATGCGCGCACCCGTTCGAGCGCCTGAGCCGAGCCGAAAATGACGACGGAGATTCCCCGCATTGCCGCGCGGCCAAGGAATCCGTCACCGTATAACTCGCGATCCGAGCTGTCGACGAGACAGACTTTCGGCCGGACGCGCCGAATCGTATCGTCGACGCGTTCCGAGGGTCGAGCGAAGTTTACCGAGTACCCGATTGTCTCGATTAGGGCGCCGAGCAGTGCCGCGGCCACGGCGTCCGAGGAAAGGATGAGGATCATGGGTCAGGAAAGCGGCGTCGGCACTGGCTCAAGGGTATACGCGGCGAGGATGTTGACCGCGCAAGGCGCAAACCAACAGTCTTGACTCGACCGAAAAGCCCGCGGAGATTTGGCGGGCGGCGGCCACAGCAGCTTTGAAGTTTCGTCATTCCACGCAACGATCGATCATCCCTGGCTATGATGATGGCTTTCGAGAAGACGCCGGGTTCGCCACGCCTCGAGGCGAAGACCATTGAAGACCTTCGCACGGCGCTCGCTCGGTCCATCACGCAAGGGAACCACGAAGCAGATCTGAGGGATCTGCTCTGTCGAACGGCCGGTGAGGCACGCGACAAAGGTATTCGGGCCGAGCAACTCCTCATCGCGCTCAAGGACATCTGGTTTTCGCTCCCTGAGCTCACGAACAAGACTCCGACCGACGTCGACAACGGGCTGTTGCAGGATCTCATCAGTCGCTGCATCCAGGAGTATTACGCGGTGTAGCCCGGTTGATCCGGACACGGCGCGACTGATGGATACGCCGACGGTCCAATGATCCGCCTCCCAATCGACGACGTTCTTCCGGCGATTCATCGCGAGCTCGCGTCGCATCGCGGACTCGTGCTCCAAGCGCCGCCCGGGGCCGGAAAGACCACCGTCGTTCCCTTGTCGATTCTCGATGCGCCATGGCTCGGCGATCAAACGATCGTGATGCTCGAACCGCGTCGCATCGCGGCTCGCGGGGCCGCGCATCGGATGGCGGCGCTCCACGGTGAACGCGTCGGTGAGACGGTCGGCTACCGAATTCGGGGCGATAGCAAGGTTGGTCGGTCGACTCGGATCGAGGTCGTTACGGAAGGCATTCTCACGCGCCGTCTGCAAGGAGATCCGACGCTCGATGGCGTCGGTATCGTGATCTTCGATGAGTTCCACGAACGAAGTGTGGATTCAGATCTTGGACTCGCGCTGACGCTTCGCACGCGCGACCTCGTCCGCGATGATCTGAGAATCCTCATCATGTCCGCGACGCTCGATGGCGCCGCCGTCGCCGACCTGCTCGGCAACGCCCCGATCGTCACGAGCCAGGGACGGCTGTTCCCCGTCGAGACACGTTACATCGCGCCTCGCCCCGATGCGCGGATCGAGGCGACCGTGACCTCGGCGATCGCCGAGGCCCTTCGGCGCGACGAAGGTGACGTCCTGGTGTTTCTTCCAGGTGCCGGAGAAATCCACCGCGTGGCCGCCGCGCTCGAGCAGCGTGATCTCGGCGAGGCCATTGTGCGTCCGCTGTTCGGTGCGATGGCGCAGGACGCGCAAGACGACGCGATTCGCCCGGATCCCAACGGCGGGCGAAAGATTGTGCTCGCGACGTCGATCGCCGAGACGAGCCTGACGATCGAAGGAGTGCGGGTCGTTGTCGATGCCGGGTTGTCGCGTGTCCCACGGTTTTCGCCGAGAACGGGAATGACGCGCCTCGAGACGGTGCGGGTGTCTCGAGCGTCGGCGGACCAGCGGCGAGGTCGCGCGGGTCGTCTCGCAGCGGGAGTATGCTATCGTCTCTGGCCGGAACATGAGGATTCTCATCTTCTGGCTTCGTGGCCTCCGGAGATCGCCAACGCCGATCTCGCGCCGCTCGCATTGGAGCTCCTGGCTGCTGGGGTTCACGACCTTGCCGAGCTCAAATGGCTTGACGCGCCGTCCCCGACGGGGTTCGCACAAGCTCGAGAGCTTCTGCGCGAGGTCGATGCGCTCGACGCTGACGGCAACATCACGCCGCACGGACGTGAAATGGCGGCCTTGCCTGTTCATCCTCGGCTTGCGCACATGCTGCGACGCGCCGAGGCAGATGTCGTCTCTCTAGCCTGCGACGTCGCAGCGCTCATTTCGGAGCGCGACATTCTTCGGTCGAGCGGCGGTCTACCCGATGCCGATCTCGCACTTCGGATCGACGCGCTTCACGGCGGGAGCAGCTCGAGTATCGTTGACCGTACGCTCCTCAGCCGCGTGCGACAAGAAGCCGATCGGCTGCGCCGACAACTGGGTGTTGAAACATCTCTAATAGCCACTCACGACCGGACCGGCGCGCTGTTGGCGCTTGCATATCCTGATCGCGTCGCGCAACGAAGACCGGGAACTCGTGGGCGATTCCTTCTCCGGAATGGAACGGGCGCCGAGCTTTCCGACGGACAGGGTCTGTCCGCGTCGCCGTATCTCGTCGTGGCCGAAGTGGACGACCATCGTCCGGAGGGTCGCGTGTTCGTGGCTGCGGCGATCACGCTCGACGAAATCCAAGACATCTTCGCCGATCAGATCGAGATGGAGGACGTTCTCGAGTTCGACGATAAAACACAGAGTGTCGTCGCGCGCCGGCGAGAGCGGCTCGGCGCCATCGTCTTGCGGGACGTGTCGCTTCACAATCCGGACCCCGCTCGAATTCGCGAAGCATTCCTCGCCGAGATTCGGCGCCGAGGAATCACGGCACTCCCGTGGTCCGATGCCGCAACGCGTCTGCGCGAACGGATGGCCTTCGCTGCGCGACACGACGACGCGTGGCCGTCCGTCGACGACGCGCCGTTGGACGCGAGCTTGGACAATTGGCTCGGCCCGGCACTCGACGGCGTGACTCGCTGGTCCGACTTGGAGCGTCTCGACCTCTCCGCCGCGCTGGGTTCGCTCCTCGACTGGAAACAACGGCGCGAGCTCGATGCGCTCGCGCCTTCGCATTTCGAGCTGCCGAACGGTTTCCGAGCCCCGATCGATTACTCGGACGCGAATGCCCCGGCGCTCGCGGTGCGCATTCAGTCGGCGTTTGGAATGCGCGAGTCTCCGAGAATCCTCGGCGGACGCGTTCCGCTCACGATGCGCTTGCTGTCACCCGCGAATCGTCCGGTGCAAGTGACTCGCGATCTCGCCGGGTTTTGGCGGTCGAGCTATCTCGATGTACGGAAGGACATGCGAGGCCGCTATCCAAAGCATGACTGGCCGGAAGATCCGACCGCGCCAAAGTCGATCAGCGCCGAGAGAACTCGAGGTCGCGAACGCGATTGATCGTCAGGCGCAGGCCGGTAACGTTGCCGGTGTCGTCGCGAACGACCTTGAGCAACATCTGATCATTGTTTGTGAATAGGTCGTCGGAGACCGGCGAGAAGCGAAGCTCGTCGAACTGCGCGCGCTGCAAGATCAACGCGCTTTCGCGCGCGACGATCGTCACGGGCAAATCGAGCTCGCTGCTGTAGTAATTACCGGCAATCTTGGCGAGTTGGCTCGCGCGAAGACGTACCGCCGTCGAATCGCTCGCCGACGGGCCAGTTCCCGACAGCCAGAGCGATGACGACGGCAGGCCGATCGACGCGACGGTCGTCTTCTGCGCCGCGAAGTTCAGGACCACACTCGCGACCTGTTCGGCAATGGTAGCTGGGGTGTCGCTCGTGTTGCACAGCGTGATCACCGAGACATTCTTGTCCGGAACGCGGAGATAGGTGCTCCGATAACCGCCATACGATCCGCTGTGCGACAGTGTCTTGAGTCCGTGAAACTCTCCGACGCTGATCGCGAGCGCGTATGGGATCGGCTGCCCGTCGTTGAGGCGGCCCGGCGTCTGGAGAAGAGAGATCGCCTGCTTTCCGCCGACTTTACCGGTTTTGAAATTGGCGTCCCACTTCGCGAGATCTTCGACTGTCGAGTACACACCGCCGTCACCGACGACGTCGAACTGGGGCTGGCTCACGTGCAGCGTCGACCCGACCAGTTGGTAGCCGACCGCTCGTTGCGGAACGAGCATCGTATGGTCGTCGCGAAACATCGTATTCGACATACCGAGCGGTTTGAAGATGTGCTCGGCCGCGTATTCGCGCAGTGTCTTTCCGCTGACACGCTTCACAACGATCGCCAGCAACGCGTAGCCAGTGTTGCTGTAAAGGAATTCGTCGCCCGGATTGAAATTTAGATTTTTCTGACGCGCGACGAGCGCCAGGAACTGCGGCTCGGTGAGCTGGCCATCGGGCGGCCATCCAGACAACGCGAGCAGGGTGAAGTAGTCACGGAGGCCACTCGTGTGCTGCAAGAGATGGCGTAGCGTGATCTTCGATCCGTACGACGGTACCTCGGGGACCCACTGCTGAATCGAGTCGTCGAGCGACAGGCGACCGTCCTGCGCGAGGAGGAGGATGCTCATCGCCGTGAACTGCTTCGAGATCGACGCGAGATAGAATCGCGTGTCGGGACCAATCGGCGACGAGTGCTCGAGATCCGCCATGCCATATCCCTTGGCGAGCACGAGCGTGCCCTTTTGGACGACGCCAACCGCGCATCCTGGCGAAGTCGTCTTCGCATAGGGTGCGAAGATCGAATCCACCCATCGCGACACGGAGTCCGTCAGGGCCACCTGGGCGCCAAGCGGCGCTGCGGCGATCATGACAGCGAGCCCTACGCGACCGACTGAAGGCAAAAGCCTCATGCTCTAACCTCTCAATAGACCCGCCGACTGTCCAGCGCGGCGTTCGAGCCGGAAGAATGGCGTCGGGTTTGCACTCTGGCTCAGGCGTACCCGCCGGTCCAACCCAGGGATCCTTCGATTGGAGATGCACGCATGGCCGAAATTCGAGTCGAGCCTCGACGACGCAGCCTCGCGTGGCTGTGGATTCTCTTGGCGCTGATCGTCGCCGGCGGTCTCGTCTACTACTTCCTGTACTATCGATGACGGACGAATCACCCTCAAGGATTCGTTCGTGAGAGGAGCCTTCTCATGAGTCGGAACGATCGAGAGACGCGCGACGCTGCCGGCATCGGCCCGTACGCGCGCGAACGTGAACGACTGGTCGCCCTGAGCACGCTCGATTCCTGGACGGTATCGGAGGGCGATCCGGACATCCGAGGCTGGGAAATTCGGACCGTCAACAATCGCCAGCTCGGGACAGTTAATGATTTGCTCATCGACCCGGACGCCGGCGAAGCGGTGTTGCTCGACGTCGATCTGCCAGGAAGCGCGCTCCATACGTTCGTTCCGATCAGAGTCGTTCAGATCGACCGCGAGCGCCGGGTGATTTTGATGGACTCGGCCGATCTTCCGACCGTCGAGGTCGAACGCACGTCAGCACCTGTGACGGGGGGGCGCCGCCCGAGCGACATCGCCGAGTCGAAGACGGTTCGGTATCCGCGAACCGATCGCGAAGTCGTCGTCGAACGTCCAGCAATTGCCGACGCGCCGCCGAGGGACGTCGATCCGCCACGCCTCGACGCCATCGACGAACGCCGACGCGCCGAACGCCGTCGGATCGAGCGAGTCAGTACCGATCTCTAGCCGCGGAGCAGAGCGGCGAACTCCGATCGCTGTCCGAGTATCAAGCCCGCCACGGCGCGCCCGCAAAGCGCGCCGATGACGTTTCCGGTCCCGGAATACGCGCCGATCGCCCAGACGCCGGGGCGTATTTGTTCGAGAACTGGTATTCCGTTTTCCGTATAGCCGACCGTCGCTGCCCAGCGGTGCGTGATCGGCGCGCCAACGCCGATCGCTCGCACCAACGCCGTCAGCGCCGACTGTACGGGCTCGCTCGGCTCGGTGCTCGTCGTCCACTCCGCGTCACCACCGATGTCTCGGCCGCCACCGAGCACGACGCGTCCGTCCGAGCGCTGCTGCCAATAGTCGTAGCCCCAGCGCGCATAGACCGGTCGCGAGAAAGTTGGCGCGGTTGGCGCGGTGGCGACCATCTGGAGGCGCGCGCTCCGAACCCGTCCTGCGAGCTCGGGAAAAATTAGCTCGAGCCGTCCGTCGACGGCCACGACGACGGTCCGCGCCCGCACCGAGCCATGCGTCGTCGATACTCGGTTGTCTTGGATCGACACGACACGCGAGTTGCCGAACAGTTGCGCGCCGCGTCGCAGCGCTTCGATAGCGAGTCGACCGCAGCGAGCCCCTGGGTCGAACGCGGCGTCGGCGGGGAACAGTAGTCCCTTCCCTTCAGGTCCGTCATAGGGCTCGACCGGCAGACCGTCTTCTCGCATCGCCGCGAGCTGTTTGTGGCAATCCTCGACCTCTTCATCTGAGACCGCGATGCGAAGACTCCCGGTTCTACGAATCGCGGCCGGAGTTTCTCGTTCCATTCGATCGATCTCGATGAGCGTTTGCTCATAGATCGATTTCGCCGTCGTCATGCCGAGCTGCTGCCCAGCGTCGTGATGGAAATTTGCCAATCCGCCGAGGAGGAAGCCTCCGTTGCGACCAGCTGCTCCCCCTGCGACTCCTGACGCATCGAGACCGATCACCTTCGTTCCGGACTCGACGAGCTCGCGAATGCACGCGAGACCAGATCCACCTAATCCGACCACACAAACGTCCGCCTCGAGATCGGATGCAAGCGACTGCAGAACAAGACGCGGTTCCCAGATCGGAGCGATGATGACGGACATTGGTCGCGAAAATGGACGAACACTTCGAAGGTCGTCGAACGCTAATGTGTCAGACGCACACACTGCAGGATCTCTATGAAACCGATTTTCGACGAGCCCGTAGAGGCCGAGCCTTCCCTCCACAACTCTCAGCCTCCGAGATCTGCATGCAGGGTCTGCTCCGTGACATCCGCTACGGGATTCGCAGTCTGCTCAAGAGTCCCGGTCTCACCCTCGTCGCGACGCTCGCGCTGACGCTCGGGATCGGCCTGACGACGACGATGTTCAGCATCGTCTACGGCGCATTGATGAAGGGGCTGCCGTATCCGGATGGCGATCGAATCATGATCATTCAGCGCGCGAATCCGTCGCGCGGCATCCGCGGGTCGAGTCTTCCGATCCAAGACTACTTCGACTTCAAAAGCCAGCAGCGGAGCTTCACGGATCTCGCCGGGTTCTCGTCCGGAACGATCTACGTCAGCGGCGACGAGAAGGCAGAGCGGTTCGACGGATCATGGATCACCGCGAACACATTCGACATCATCGGCGTTCGGCCATTTCTCGGCCGGAACTTCGCAGCGGGTGAAGACACGCCGCAGGGCGAGAAGGTCGCGATCCTCGCCTACTCCACATGGAAGGAACGCTACAACGGCGATCCTAAAATTCTCGGCAAGAACATCCGCGTGAACGGCATTCCGTATTCGGTGATCGGTGTGATGCCCGACGGATTCGCGTTCCCGAACAACGACAAGATCTGGCTTCCTCAGCAGACAGACCCGCTCGTCGGCAAGCGCGGTGATGGCCAGTACCTCCAGACCGTCGGCAAGCTGAAGCCGGGCATCTCGCTCGATCAGGCCAACGTCGACGTCGCAACGATCGCACAGCGACTCGCATCGGAATACAAAGACTCGAACGAAGGCTTCACGGCGAACGCCATGAAGTTCACGGACAACTACGTTGGGAAAGAGCCGCGCCAACTCCTGTTCACGATGCTCGGCGCGGTCTTCTTCGTGCTGCTGATCGCTTGCGCGAATGTCGCGAATCTGCTCCTCGATCGTGCTGCGCATCGCACAAAGGAAGTCGGAGTCCGTACGGCGCTCGGCGCGTCCAGATCAGCGGTCGTCCGGCAGTTTCTCGCCGAGTCGCTCGTGATATCGCTGTTGGCGACGGTCTTCGGAATTCTCGTCGCGCAGGCCGGCGTCGTGATGTTCAATCGCGCGATCACGATCACGAACGTTCCGTTCTTCATCGACATCAGACTGCATCCGCAGGTCCTGCTCTTCTCGATCGCCATCGCGCTTCTCACGACGCTCATATCGGGAGCGATTCCGGCCGTTCAGTCGTCCCGCGCAGACATCAATGAAATTCTAAAGGACGAGACGCGCGGCGCATCGAGCTTCAAGATCGGTCGCATCAGCAAGGCGCTGGTGATGTTCGAGATCGCGTTGTCCTGTGGCCTGCTCGTCGCCGCTGGCCTCATGATCAAGAGCGTGACCAAGATCAAGACGATGGATCCGGGCTACGTCACGTCGAACGTGTTCACGGCTCGACTCGGCTTTCCGTCGACCTATACAGACACGCTCGCCGAATGGCGCTTCTTCGATGACGTGCTCCAACGCGTTTCGGCGCTTCCCGGCGTGCAGTCGGCGACGATCACATCAGGACTTCCAGCAGCCCGACAAGGCTTTGGCGGTAATACCTTCGCGGTCGAAGGACAGACATATCTCAAGGACAAGGATTATCCGAACGCGCGCTTTGCGAGCGCCAGTCCGAGCTTCTTCACGGTGCTGAAGACGCCGGTGATCGAAGGGCGCGCGTTTGACGAGGGCGATCGCCCGGGCAATCTCGACGTCGTCATCGTGAACAAGGCCTTCGTAAAAAAATTCTTCCCGAACGTCGATCCGATCGGTCGTCGCATCCGACTCGGCAACTCGCAGAGCACCGCGCCGTGGCTCACCGTCGTCGGCGTCGTGGCAGACATGTTCACTGGCGACCAAAACAATCCGTACGCCCCGACGATGTTCCGTCCGTTCGCGCAGTCACACACGGGCTTCGTTTATATCGCGGCGCGGACGGCGGGACCGCCGCTGTCGATCACGCAAGGAGTGCGCGACATCGTCTCGCAGCTGAACACCGACATCCCGCTCTACTGGACGCAGTCCTTCGAAGACGCCGTGGCGCAGTCGCTGTGGTTCATCAACGTGTTCGGCACGATGTTCATGATCTTCGGATTCGTCGCGCTGTTCCTCGCGTCGGTCGGTCTCTATGCGGTGATGTCCTTCTCCGTCAGCCGTCGAACGAGAGAAGTCGGAATTCGCATGGCACTCGGCGCTCAGGCACGCGACGTCGTGCGGATGATCTTCGGGCAGGGCTTGTGGCAGCTCGGTATCGGCATGACCATCGGTCTCGCGATGGCGCTCGGCGTTTCGCAGTTGCTCAAGGTCATTCTCTTCCAGGTCGAGCCGCGCGATCCGACGATCTATGGAGGAGTTGCGGTAGTGCTGGTCATTGTCGGCTTGATTGCCTGCCTCGTGCCGGCGAAGCGCGCGACGCGGGTCGATCCACTCGTGGCTCTGCGAAGCGATTGATCGCCGAGGTGAGGGCAGTGACGGTTTGTATCAGTTGTGCGTCTGACAGGCGTTGGAGATTGACGGTACGCGGTTCTTGGGGTTAGGTTCGTTCTCATGATGACGGTCGCCGCGAATCTCAATTCGAATAATTCGAATAATCGGAGCTCCAACCGGATCTCTGGCTAGCGCGTCGTTGTCGAAAGCAACCGCGGCCCGCCAGAGAAAATGGCGGGCCGTTTTGTTGGGCGGGTGCACACGTGCAAGTGTGATGGGGCGTAGGTCAATTGGCAGACCGTCCGACTGTTAATCGGAAAGTTGATGGTTCGAGTCCATCCGCCCCAGTTCAGTCAAAGCATTTCATAGCAACGTCTTAGGAAAAACGCCGATGTTCAACTGAACGTCGGCGTTTTTCGTTGCGCGTGACCGACGGCGTCACTCGACCCGCAAGGCAACGGTCGGATCGACGCTCACTGCTCTCCGCGCGGGAGACCACGCCGCGACTCCGGCTGTCAAAGCGAGCAGCGCCACCACGGCGACGTAAGTGATCGGATCGACCCGGGAGACGCCATAGAGCATCGACGACAACCAGCGCGTCGTGACCGCAGCAACACCGAGGCCAACCCCTACTCCGATTGCGGTGAGCGAGAGGGCCCGACCAACAACCTCGCCCGCAATCCGGGTGGGCGCGGCACCGAGCGCGGTTCTGATGCCAATCTCACGGAACCGTTCGATCACGCCGCCGGCAATCACCCCGTACAATCCAACCGCGGCGAGCAAGAGCGCGGCGATCGCGAATGTCTTGATCACAGTCAGCGCGAAGGTTCTCTGCCCCGCGGATGCCGCGATAAACGAATCCATCGTGCGAATTCGCTGGATCGGTACCTGATCGCTCACGGACCACACCGCCTGCTTCAACTGCGGCACCAGCGCTGTCGGATCGCCCGATGTTCGGACAACGAGCGTATGCACCCGATCGACCCAACTCCACTGTCCGTTGACGACGTAGAACGCGTCGGGCGCGTCGGCAACCAGCGTGAACTGCTTCACATCGCCAACGACGCCGACGACCGTGTGCCACTGATTCGGATCGCTCATCTCGGGACCGAAGCGCATTCGCTCGCCGATGGGATTTTTCGAACCGAACAGGTTCTTCGCCATCGTCGCGCTGATGACGACTGATCGCGCGCCATTCGGGCGATCGTTCACGTCGAACAGGCGGCCTGCGCGTAGCGGAATCCCCATCGTCGCGATGTAGTCTTGCGAGACGGAGTAACGCATCGCGCTCCCCATCGCGCCGCCCTCGCTGCCAGCGACAGACTGGGCCTCGAAGCCATAGCCGTCTACATCGCCGCTCAGTGGCAGCTGACTCGTGAATGCCGCGCTCTTCACCCCAGGTACACGGCGCACCGCATCCAATGCCTGCTGAAGGAATGTCAGTTGTGCCGACGACGAATCGAACGCGTGTCCGGACTCCGCAATCTGAAGCGTGATTACGTGCGCGCTATCGAAGCCCGGCGGAACCGCGAGAATGCTGCGGACCGTCCGCAGCAACAGCCCCGCGTTCACGAGGAGAACCAGCGCGAGCGCCACTTCAATGATGACGAGCGTACTGCGCATGACACCGCGGCCTCCGGCAACAGTACGCGTTCCGCGCTGAAGCGTAGAGTCTTGCCGTCCGAATGCAACGTTCATCGCCGGCAGTGCGCCCATCGCGAGCCCGACGAGCGTCGTCACGACCATCGCAAACAACAACACCGAGCCGTCGAGGTGGATAGCGTCGACGCGAGGTAGTCCTGGTGGACTCGCCGCAAGCAATCCTCGGAGTGCCAACTCCGCAACGACGACGCCGAGTATACCGCCTCCCGCGGCGAGTACGAGGCTCTCGGTGATGAGCTGGCGAAAGAGACGTCCACCACTCGCGCCAAGCGCGGCACGCATCGAGATCTCGTGACGCCGTTGCACGCCGCGAGCGAGCAGCAAATTCGTCACGTTGACGCACGCGATCGCGAGCAACACGAACACCGCGCCGATGATCGCGAACAGCGCCGGCTTTACTGGTCCGGCAATTTCGTCTCGCACGCCGCGCACCAGCATGCCCTGTCGGAGCGAAGCCCACGGAGGACGTGCGAACTGCGGAATCGGCGCCTTGCCGATCGCGAGGAGCTCGCGCGAAGCACTTTCAATCGACGCGTGTGCACCGATGCGGCCGACGATCGTATAGTGATGCCCCCACGCGCTCGAGTTGAAATCCGCCGTCGCTCGCGGCTCCATCGGTGTCCAGAGGTCGGCGGTCGGCGCGAGGACGTTCGCGAATGTACGCGGCATCACTCCGACGACCATGCACGGATTGCCGTTGAGATTGAGCGATCGCCCAACCATCGCGCGATCACCCGCAAATCGTCGCTCGACGAAAGACTCGGCAACAATCACGACACATGCGTCGCCTGCGCGACCTTCATCTGCGCGGAACAGGCGTCCCGTCAGAGGAATCGCCGCGAACACCTCGAAGTAGTTCGGGGTGACACGCTGCGCGACGAGTCGCTCCGGGTTTCCGCTCGCGAGCAGCGATGGTTGCCAGCCATCGGCGGCGGCGAGAACGTCGAATGAACGACTGCGCGACTTCAGCTCGACGTACGATCCGAGCGTCACCGGCATCGATCCGCCATTCCCGGTGAAATCAGCGACCGTCACGATCCGGTCCGCGTTGGGAAACGGCAGCGGCCGAAGAAGAATCGGATTGATCGCGCTGAAGACGGCCGCGCTCGCCCCAATTCCCAGAGCGAGTGTCGCCGTTGCAGAAATCGTGAACGCGGGTCTCGAGCGCAGCCATCGCAGCGTGTGCCGAACATCGCCGATCAGGGTATCGATGCTGTGCTCCCAGCCCGACGACCGGACTTCTTCGCGCGCGGCGGTAACGCTGCCGACGGCTTGTCGCGCGGCGCGTAAAGCGTCCGTGCGCGAGAGGCCGCGCGCCTCGTACTCTCGCGCTGCTTCTTCAATGAAATGCTCCAACTCGTCACTGACGTCGTGATCCGCACGCTCGGCTCGAAGAAGCGAACGCAGACCGCGCGCAATCTGCCGAAATGGGCGCACGCTTACTCCTGCGTTGCCAGCAAGCGAGCAACGGCACCGGAGCGCCGTTTCCATTCATCGGTCTCCGCATCCAGTTGGCGGCGGCCGATCCGAGTGAGGCTGTAGTACTTCGCGCGGCGTGCATTGGGCGATTCGCGCCATTCGATGTCGACGGCGCCGGCGCGCTCGAGCCGTTGAAGGGCGGTGAGCAGTGAGCCCGGATTCACCTTGAAGACCCCGCGCGAGATCTGTTCGATCCGCCGTGCGACGCCGAAACCGTGTAGCGGCTCGAGGCTCAGCGTCTTGAGGATCAGAAGCTCGAGAGTTCCCTGGATGACGTCGGTGGTGGGGTCGGATTCTTTAGCCACGAGTTATTCCTGTCGAAGGTCGCGTCGACACAATGCACCCGTTACTCTTGTTTATCAAGATATGGCCTACAGGAGTACGACCGTTTCGACTCGCAACGTCGGCCCAGCCTCGGCAGACGATACGGTCAGTCGGATCGCAGCGTCCGAACGGGATCGACAGTTACGGCGCGCCGAAGAGGAACGACCAGCGCCGCCATTACGATAACGAGCAGCACGCCGACAACTGCGCCGAATACAGGCAGGCTGAAGGCACCCGCGCCGAACGTAAGATCCGGAACGTCGGGCGCGGAAATGAAAGACCGCACCACGAGCGACAGACCGACGGCGCCGACGCCGCCGATCATCACACCCCACGCAACCGGGCGAAGGGTCTTCATCGCAACCAGACGGACGACCTGTGATCGCCCCGCGCCGAGCGCGATGTGAATGCCGATTTCTCTGGTGCGTTTAGTCACGATCTGTGCGATGACGCCGTAGACTCCGACCGACGCGAGCGCGAGTCCCGCTAACGCCAACGTGAGCGCGATGACTGCCGGCAGCCGAGCCATGAGCTGCTGCAACGCCATCGGACCGCCCGCATCGAGACGACCTGCAAGCGACTCGCCAACGTCGGCGAGATCGATGCGATGGCGAGGCGCACGTCATTCATCGCCGACTCGGGCGCGCCGCGCGTTCGCACGAGAAAACTCCCGCGTGCCGCATCGAATCCGTACGCGTAGTAAACCGCCGGTCCATTGATCCGCGACAAAAACTGACTGCGAATGTCCGGCACGACGCCGATCACGGTATATACCTTCGTGCTATCCGGCCCGGCGAACGCATCGTGAGACAGAACACTGCGGCCCACCGCGCCCCCGTTCGGCCAACGAAGGCGTTCGGCGGATTCACTCACGAGCATGACCGGCGCATTGCGCTCGACCTCGTCAGCGGTGAACGTCCGCCCTCGTAGAATCGGCAAACCCATCGCGTCGAAGTAGGATGCGCTCACTTCATCGATGGAGAGCGTAAGATCGCGTTGCCGGCCGATGACGTGTCGCAGGTGCGTCCCTCCAAATGGGACACGTCGTGTCCAACCGACGGCTCGCACGCTCGGCACGACGGCGAGCCGCCTCGCGACTTCCGCGCGCAGCGATATCCGGTCCACCGCCGTCGCGCCGTCATCGATCGCAACAACGAGCATGTGATCAGCGTCGAACTGCGGATTGATCGCGTTCGACAAGCGCATGCCACCGATTAGAACACCCGCGGCGGTGAGAAGCACAATGCAACTTGCAAGCTGAACGACAAGCAATACGTGGCGCTTGCCCCACGCGGCGCCGCTCGCGGTCGCGGCCGCGCCCTGTCGTAAAATCGTGTTCACGTCGCCGCGCGTTGCGCGCAGCGCCGGCCACAATCCGACCGAAAGTCCAAGGGCCACCGATAGCACAACCGCATATGCGGCCACACGCCAATCGATCGCGAGATCGAGTGACACTCCGAGGCCGCCGCCGCTGATGGATGCCATCGCGCTCATCATCCAACGTTCGATCCATCGAGCGAGTGCGCGCGATGCGACAAGTCCGAGCGCGCCGCCGACGAGCGCCAGCAACACACTCTCGCTCGCGAGTTGCCGCGCGATACGTCGCCGGCTCGCACCCAGGACTAGGCGAACCGTCGTTT
>Ga0070683_100000294_pt1 | contig 34385 bp, 33 predicted proteins | sample KBSC713LmetaG_FD_64662 | JGI IMG/M metagenome (GOLD analysis project Ga0070683, IMG submission 64662) | Corn rhizosphere microbial communities from Kellogg Biological Station, Michigan, USA - KBS C7.1-3L metaG | ecosystem: Host-associated > Plants > Roots > Rhizosphere ... | reverse complement strand
GTCGAGTCGGTGGCCGAGAACACCTCCGACGCCGTCGTCGGGCCGCTCGTCTGGGGTGCGATCGCCGGGCTGCCCGGCCTGGTCGGGTACCGCGCGGTGAACACCCTCGACGCCATGGTCGGCCACCGGTCGGAGCGCTACCGCACATTCGGCTGGGCGGCCGCCCGCCTCGACGACCTCGCCAACCTCGTCCCCGCCCGGCTGACCGCGCTGCTGACCGTGCTCGCCGCCGGCCAGCCGGGTCAGGCGGCCCGAGCGTGGTGGCGCGACGGCGACCGGCACCCCAGCCCCAACGCCGGGCAGTGCGAGGCGGCGTTCGCCGGGGCACTGGGCATCCGGCTGGGCGGTCGCAACATCTACGCGGGGCGGATCGACCACCGTCCACACCTGAACGAGGCGGGAAGACCGCCCGAGCCGACCGACATCCGCCGCGCCGCCCGATTGTCCACTGTGGTTGGCCTGGCCGCGCTGGTCATCGCCATCCGAGCCCGGCGATGAAGGGTCTCCTCGTGGCCGGCACCAACTCCGACGCCGGCAAGAGCGTGCTCACCGCCGGGATCTGTCGCTGGCTGCGCCGCCAAGGCGTGGACGTGGCGCCGTTCAAGGCCCAGAACATGTCCAACAACTCGGCGATCGCGGTGGACGGCGGCGAGATCGGCCGGGCCCAGGCGCTGCAGGCGGTCGCCTGCGGGCTGCCGCCGAGCGTCCGCTTCAACCCGGTGCTGCTCAAGCCGGGCTCCGACCGTACCAGTCAAATCGTGCTCCTCGGCAAGGCCGTCGGCACCGTCGGTGCGGCCGACTACCGTCAGGTGAAGGCCGGCCTGCGCGACACCGTCCTGAACACGCTCCGGCAGCTCCAGGACGAGCACGAGGTGGTCGTCTGTGAAGGGGCCGGGTCGCCGGCGGAGATCAACCTGCGCGCCGGTGACTTCGTCAACATGGGCCTCGCCCGGGCGGCCGGCCTGCCGGTCATCGTCGTCGGCGACATTGACCGCGGCGGCGTGCTGGCCGCGCTGTTCGGCACGGTCGGGCTGCTCGAGGCGGCCGACGCCGAGCTCATCAAGGGCTTCGTCATCAACAAGTTCCGCGGCGACGCGGCGCTCCTGCAGCCCGGGCTCGACGAATTGGAGAAGCGCACCGGCCGACCGACGCTCGGCGTCATCCCGTGGCATCCGGGCCTGTGGATCGACGGCGAGGACTCGCTCGCGTACGGGCGGCGGCTCGGCCGGCCGGCCCCGCCGGCCGGCCCCGACTGGCTCCGGGTCGCCGTCGTCCGCCTGCCGCACATCTCCAACGCGACCGACGCCGAGGCCCTGGCCGCCGAGCCGGGGGTGCTCGTGCGCCTGACCGACGAGCCGGCTGACCTGGTCGACGCCGATCTCGTCGTACTGCCGGGCAGCAAGTCCACTGTGGACGACCTGGCCTGGCTGCGCGAGCGCGGGCTGGCCGACACCGTCCGAGCGCACGCGCAGGCCGGCAAGCCACTGCTGGGCATCTGCGGCGGCTTCCAGATGCTCGCCGAGCGGATCCACGACGACGTCGAGAGCGGCCGCGGCACCGTCACCGGGCTCGGTCTCCTGCCGATCGAGGTCACGTTCGCCGCCGAGAAGACGCTCGGCACGCCCGCCGGGGTCGCCCTCGGCGAGAAGGTCCACGGCTACGAGATCCATCACGGCCGGGTCACCCGGCGGGCCGCGGAGCTGCCCACGCTGAGCGAGGACGAGGGCGCCCGACGGGGCAACATCTTCGGCACGCACTGGCACGGGACGTTCGAGTCGGACGGGTACCGGCGGGCGTTCCTGACCGAGGCCGCCCGGACAGCCGGTCGAGCGGGGTTCGCGGTCGCTGCGGACACCTCCTACGCGGCGCTGCGCGAACGGACCGTCGACACCCTCGCCGACCTGGTCGAGGCCCACCTCGACACCGGCGCGCTGAGACGGTTGATCGGGTGACGGTTCGCACCTACGCCGCGCTGGCCGGGGACCTCCGCACACGGCCGGCGCGGCTGGGACCGGTCCGGCTGGTCGCGGTCGACGGCCCGGCCGGGTCCGGCAAGACGACGTTCGCCGAGCGACTGGCCGCCGAAGTGCCGGCTCCGGTCGTACACGTGGATGATCTTCTTGAAGGATGGCGGGACCTGCCATCCGTGTGGCCACGGTTGGAGGAGTGGATCCTGGGGCCGCTGCGGAACGGCCGGAACGCGGCCTATCGGATCTACGACTGGCACGCCGAGCGCTTCCGCGACGAGTGGGTCCCGCTGCCGGTGCCCGAGGTGTTGATCGTGGAGGGGGTCGGGTCGGCACGGGCGGCAGTGGCCGACGATCTCACCCTGGCCATTTACGTGACCGCGGACCGTGAATTGCGGCTCACGCGCGGCATCGAGCGCGACGGCGAGGCGCTGCGCGGCGAGTGGCTGCGCTGGATGGCCGATGAGGAGGTCCACTTCGCGGCCGACCGGACACGCGAGCGGGCCGATCTTGTGGTCGACGGCTCCCAGGAATCTCCCGGGCAGTTCGTCATCCTCGGCGGGTAGACGCGTGCGCCTAGCCTGAGAGACGATCCGGAGGGCTCGCGAGACACCGGCTACGGGGAGGCTGCGGCATGACCACCGAGGAGACGACGGCGGGCAATGCTCCCGCCCGGCGGCGCATCCCGTTGACCGGCATCAGTTCGCGGGCCTGGGAGCACCCGGCCGACCGGGGCGCCCTGACCGCCCTGCGCGAGCTGCGGGGCTTCGACGACGTGCTCAAAGCCATCACCGCGATCTGGAACGAGCGGGCCTGGCGGCTGGAATACCTCGGCGGCGCGATCCGGGTCGATCACCGGCAGTATCCGCGGGTCCACCGGCTGTTCGCCGAGGCCGGATCGACGCTCGACATCGCCGAGCTGCCCGAGCTCTACGTGCAGAACGACCGGACGATCAACGGCATGTGCATCGGCCTGTCCAAGCCGTTCATCGTGGCCAACTCCGGATCGCTCGAGCTGCTCGACGACGAAGAGCTGCGCTGCCTGCTCGGCCACGAGCTCGGCCACTTCCGCAGCGGCCACGCGGTCTACCGGACGATGGTCATGATCCTGGCCAACTGGGCGGTCCGGCTGGCCTGGCTGCCGGTCGGGTCGATCGTCCTGCGGGCGATCGTGGCGGCGTTGCAGGAGTGGTGGCGCAAGGCCGAGCTGTCGGCCGACCGGGCCGGGCTGCTGGCCTGCCAGGACCCGTCGGCGTCGCTGCGGCTGGCGATGAAGCTGGCCGGCGGCGGCGACCTGTCGGAGGTCGACACGGCGGCGTTCCTCGAGCAGGCGGCCGAGTTCGACCGGGCCGGCGACCTGCGGGACAGCTTCATCAAGATTCGCATGGTGGCCGGCCGGTCACACCCGATGCCGGTCGCGCGGGCGGCCGAGCTGCGGCGGTGGATCGACTCGGGCGAATACCAGCGGATTCTGGCCGGCGAATACCCGCGCCGCGACGACGACGCCAACGCCTCGGTCAGCGAAGACGTCAAGGCGGCCGCCGCGTCCTACCGGGAGTCGTTCAGCCGCTCGCAGGACCCGCTGATCGGCCTGATCCGCAAGCTCGGCGAGGGTGCGAGCGGGGTCAGCGACTGGGTCGGGGCCGGTGCCGGGCGGATGCGCGGCTGGATGCGTGGCACTAACCACCAATCAGGGCCATCCGAAGGGACCGCTGACGCGGGTGCGCCGCCACCGTCGGCGTAGGAGGCGCTAGCCTGTCGGGATGACGCCAGAGGAGATTCGGGCCGCGATCGCCCGCGAACTGCCGGGTGTTCGACAGGATCTGGAGCGCCTGGTGCGCATCCCGAGCATCGCGTTCCCCGGTTACGACCATTCGCAGGTGGAGCGGTCCGCCGACGCGGTCGCCGAGTTGCTGCGCGACGCCGGCGTGCCCGACGTGCAGATCGTCCGCTCGGGCGGGCAGCCCGCGGTCATCGGCCGCCGCCCCGGCCCGGACGGGGCCCCGACCGTGCTGCTCTACGCCCACCACGACGTGCAGCCGACCGGTGACGCGAAGCATTGGGACTCCGACCCGTTCGAGCCCAGCGAGCGCGACGGCCGGCTCTACGGCCGCGGGGTGGCCGACGACAAGGCCGGCGTCATGGTCCACCTGGCCGCGCTCCGCGCGTTCGGCGACAACCTGCCGGTCGGCGTGGTCGTGTTCGTCGAGGGCGAGGAGGAGTTCGGCTCCGAGTCGCTGGACGACCTGCTGCGCGAGCACCGTGACGGCATCGCCGCCGACGTCATCGTGATCGCCGACTCCGGCAACTGGGAGATCGGCGTGCCGGCCCTGACGACCGGCCTGCGCGGCATCGTCAACGGCTTCGTCGAGGTGCGCACGGCCGAGCGGGCCGTCCACAGTGGAATGTTCGGCGGCGCCGTCCCGGACGCGCTGATGGCCCTCGCTCACCTGATCACCAGCCTGCACGACGGCAACGGCGACGTGGCCGTTCCCGGCCTCGTCAGCGGGGTCGCCGCGCCCCTCGACATGCCGGAGGCTCGGTTCCGCCAGGAGGCGGGCGTCCTCGACAGCGTCGGCCTGATCGGCACCGGCCCGCTCGTCGAGCGGCTGTGGAGCCGGCCGGCGATCTCGATCCTCGGCATTGACGCGCCCCCGGCCGACAACGCGCCCAACGCGATCGTCCCGGTGGCCCGGGCCAAGTTCTCCGTGCGGGTCGCTCCCGGCGACTCGGCCCAGCTGGTCTTCGACTCGGTCGCCCGGCACCTGCAGCGCCACGCGCCGTGGGGCGCCCAGGTGACGGTCACGCTGGAGCAGCTCGGCGAGCCGTGCTCGATCGACGCGACCGGCCCGGCCTACGACGCCGCGCGGACCGCGTTCGCGGAAGCGTGGGGCCACGAGCCGGTCGACATCGGCATCGGCGGCTCGATCCCGTTCATCGCGACGTTCCAGGAACTCTTCCCCAAGGCGTCGATCCTGGTGACCGGGGTCGAAGACCCGCACGGCAACGCGCACGGGCCGAACGAGAGCCTGCACCTGGGCGAGTTCGAGAAGGCCTGTGTTGCCGAGGCCCTGCTGCTGCAGAAGCTGGCCGGGCTCAAGCGTTAGGGCCCGGTGGGTCGGGCGGCGTGTTGGAACTGCTCCGGCGTCGCCCGGCCATCCACTTTGATCCAGGCCCTAAGCGCGGGGTGGCAGCTTCACCACGCTGACGAAGAACTCGTCGATCTGCCGGACGACGGCGATGAACCGCTCGAAGTCGACCGGCTTGGTCACGTAGGCGTTGGCGTGCAGGGAGTAGCTGCGCAGGATGTCTTCGTCGGCCTGCGAGGTGGTCAGCACCACGACCGGGATGCGCCGCAGATCCTCGTCGTTCTTGATGACCTGCAACACCTCGCGGCCGTCGACCCGTGGCAGGTTGAGGTCGAGCAGGATGAGGTCCGGCCGCGGCGCATCGGCGAAGTCGCCCTCGCGCCGCAGGTAGGACAGGGCCTCCTCGCCGTCGCGCACGACGTTGAGCTTGTTGCGGACCTTGTGCTCCTCGAAGGCCTCCTGGGTCATGAGCACGTCGCCGGCGTCGTCCTCGACCAGCAGCACCTCGATGGGCAGGGACGACTCCGTGGGCGTGGTCATGCGACGGTCTCCTCGATAGGTGCCGGCGTATCCGGTATGTCGGTGGCGGGCACCGGGACCGGGAGCGTGAACCGAAACAGCGTACCGTCGCCGTGCTCGGAGTCGATCCAGATCTGCCCGCCGTGGTACTCGACGATCTTCTTGGCGATGGCCAGGCCGATGCCGGTGCCCGGGTAGGTCTCCTTGGCGTGCAGGCGCTGGAAGATCACGAAGACCTTGTCGGCGAACTCCGGCTCGATCCCGATGCCGTTGTCCGCGACGCTGAACTCGTACTCGTCGTCGACCTGCCGGACCGCGATGTGCACGGTCGGCGCCCGGTCCGGATGCCGGAACTTGATCGCGTTGCCGATGAGGTTGCCGAACAGCGCGCCGAGGAGGGGCTCTTCCCCCCGTACCACGGGAAGATCTTCAAAGGTGATCTCCGCACCGGTCTGCTCGCGCTGGCCGTCGAACTGAGCCGCCGCGTCCACGACGACGTCGTTCAGGTCGACGTCGTGGAAACCGCTGGTCAGGCGGCCGATCCGGGAAAACGCCAGCAGGTCGTTGATCAGGCGCTGCATGCGCTGGGCGCCGTCGACGGCGAACCCGATGTACTGGTCGGCCCGCTCGTCGAGCCGCCCGGCGTAGCGGCGCTGCAACAGCTGGCAGAAGCTCGCCACCTTGCGCAGCGGCTCCTGCAGGTCGTGCGAGGCGACGTAGGCGAATTGCTCGAGATCGCGGTTGGACCGGGTCAGCTCCTCGGCCTGCTGCTCGATCTGCGCCCGCGCCAGCCGGACCTCCGCGAGATCGTGGGCGATCTGCTCGCGCATGCCGTTCACGTCCAGCGCGAGCGCCCGCAGCTCCGGCGGCCCGCCGCTGCTGATCGTGTACTCGTAGTCGCCGGCCGCCACCCGCCGGACCTCGGCCGCGAGGTCGACCACCGGCCGGGTGATCAGCTGGCGCAGTAGCAGCGCGAGCCCGACGCCGGCCAGCACGACAACGACCGCGGCCGCGATGAGCAGGCCGATGAGCAGGCTGCTGGTCTGGTCGGCCTGGTGCCGGGCGGCGTCGCGGGCCTTGGTCAGCTCGCTGCTCAGCGTGGCGATCGCGTCGGACGCGGACTGGAAGAGTGCCCGGGAAATGTCGGTCGGTGTCGCGTTCTTCGCGTCGGCCCCGCCGGCCCGGGTCGCGGCGATGACCACGTCGCCGACCGTGGTCCGGTAGGCGTCGGTCGTCGCGGTGACCTTGTCGACGTACGGGAGCAGGTCCGGCTCGTCGACCAGCAGCCGCCGGGTCGCGGCGACCGTGGTGCGCTCGTCGGTCAGCGCGTCCTGGTAGGGCCGCACGTCGGTGTCCACGCCGGTCAACGCGAACGTGCGGATCGCGCTCTGCTGGCGGTACAGCGCGGCCAGCATCCGCTCGGAGTTGGCCCGGGCCGGGTCGATCCGGTCGGTGACCCGGTGCACGTCGCTCCGGTTGCCGGCGGCCGCCAGCACCGCGGTGATGGCGATCGCGGCCAGGATGAATGCGACGAGGGCGGACAGCGTCCAGATCCGCCGGCTGAGCGACCAGGTGCTCGGCATCGCCGGTCCCTTTCGGGGTCTCATGGTTGGGTGTTCGGAAGCATCAGCAGTACCGCGACATCGTCGGCCATCGGGCCGCCATTGCGCTGCTCGGCCTGGCTGACCAGCCACAGCGGCAGGCCGGCCGGGTGGTCCCGCTCGCGGACGGCCAACAGCTCGCTGAGCCCCTCGACGCCGAGCCGCTCGCCGTCGGGGCGTCCGGACCAGCCCTCGATCAGCCCGTCCGTGTAGAGCAGCAGCGACCAGTCGCCCTTGCCGAGTGACACCGGGGTGGCCGGCCGGGGCACCCCGGCGACCACGCCGAGCACCAGGCCCGGGTCGACGCGGCACGGCACGACGCTTTCACCCGTGAGGAGGATCGGCGGCGGGTGGCCGGCCAGCCGGACGTGGGCGACCTCTTCGGCCAGGTCGACGGTCACCATGGCCACCGTCACGAAGACCTCTTCCGAGCGCCGCTCGCGGACCAGGACCTCCTCCAGCGACGGGAGGATGGCGTCGTCGGGGACGTTGGCCAGCACGAGGGCCCGCCAGGCGACGCGCAGCGCAACCCCGAGCGGGGCCTCGTCCACGCCGTGCCCGCAGACGTCGCCGATGAGCAGCTGCACCCGCTGCGGGCCGGTCGCGATGACGTCGTAGAAGTCGCCGCTGAGCAGCGCCCGGTCGCGTCCTGGCCGGTAGATCGGATACAGCGTGGCCGTGGCGTCGTCGAGGATCGGGTTGGGCAGCAGGGCGCGCTCGAGCCGGGCCGACTCGGCCTGGCGCAGCTGGGCCTCGCGCAGCAGCCGGGCGTTTTCGTCGGCCCGCTTGCGCTCGACCGCGTAGCGCACGGCACGGTTCAGCGACAGCCCGTCGACCGTGCCCTTGACTAGGTAGTCCTGGGCGCCCTCGGCGACCGCGGCGATGCCCAGGTGCTCGTCCTCGAGGCCGGTGAGCACGCACACGGCCACCCCGGCCGCGTGCTGCAGGAGCTGACGCAGCCCATTGAGCCCGCTCGCGTCGGGCAGGCCCAGGTCGAGCAGCACGCAGTCGACCCCGCGCAGCCGGGGACGGGCCTCGGCCATGCTGGCCGCGGTGGCCAGCTCGATCGGGGCGTCGGCCTCGGCCAGCAACTCACGGACCAGGAAGGCGTCACCCGGGTCGTCCTCGACCAGCAAGACGCGGACGCGCTCGCTGGCGACCGGGCGGATGCGGTGACCCGGCAAGGTGTTGAGGAGATCGACCGTGGTGGTCGTTTCGCGACGGGATGCCGGGCCGGCATCGGGCATGCTCACGCCCACGCCCTCGGATCCGCTCGTCGCATGGCACACATGATGCAGATAATTCCCTACGCCACGTCAAGCTGCACGTGTGGGTTACCGCCTGGACGGGTAGCGAAAGGTCATGACGTTTGCAAACTCCACCGTCGTGGTCACCGGCGCCAGCGCCGGCAACGGCCGAGCCACTGCCCGCGCGTTTGCCAAGCGCGGGGCCCGCGTGGCCCTCATCGCACGGGGCGAGGCCGGGCTGAAGGCGGCCCAGGAGGAGTGCCTCGCGCTCGGCGCCCGCCAGGCCATCGCCGTCCCCTGTGACATGGCCGATGCCGAGGCGGTCGACGCGGCCGCCGAGCGGATCCGCGACGAGCTCGGCCCGATCGACGTCTGGGTCAACAACGCGATGGTTTCGGTCTTCGCCCGTACCTGGGACATCAAGGCAAGCGAGTTTCGCCGGGTGGTCGAGGTCAACCTGCTCGGCACGGTCTACGGCACGCTGGCCGCGCTGCGGCAGATGCGCCCGCGCAACTCCGGCGTCATCGTCCAGATCGGCTCGACCCTCGCATACCGGGGCATTCCCCTGCAGGCGCCGTACTGCTCCACCAAGCACGGCATCCAGGGCTTCGTCGACTCCCTGCGCCCGGAGCTCCTGCGCGACTGCCCGGGCGTGAAGGTCACCATGGTCCAGCTGCCGGCGATCAACACGCCGCAGTTCTCCTGGGTCCGGACCCGCCTGCCGCGGCACCCGCAGCCCGTCCCGCCGATCTTCCAGCCCGAGGTCACGGCCGAGGCGGTCGTGTGGGCCAGCGAGCACACACCGCGGGAGCTCAACGTGACCGGGCGGACCGGGCTGATCCGCATGCTCAACGCGGTCGCGCCCAACGCGCTCGAGTGGTACCTCGCGCGGACCAACATCGACGCCCAGCAGACCGACGAGCCGATCGACCCGGCGCACTGGCGGGACAATCTCGAGTCGCCGGCCGACGCCGACCACGATCACGGCGCGCACGGCATCTTCGACAGCCAGGCCCACCGGTTCTCGCCGGAGGTGTGGGCGCGGACACACCTGCCGCTCCTGGCCGGTGTGGCGGGCGTCGCCGCTCTCGCCGTGGTGGCGGCAACTTCCCGGAAGTAGGTGTCGCACGCGGCCGGATAGGCTCGGTCGCGTGGATGGGCTGGAAGAGATCGTCGCGCTGTTCGTGGTGGTCGTGGCCATCACGGCGATCGCCCACCGCATCGGCGTGCTCAGTCCGATCCTGCTCGTCATCGTCGGCATCGGGCTGTCGTTCGTCCCCGGCCTCCACCACGTCCAACTCGATCCGCAAATCGTCCTCGTCGGGATCCTCCCGCCGCTGCTGTACGTGGCGGCGCTGGAGACCTCGGTCCCGGCCTTCCGCTACAACCTGCGCCCGATCCTGCTGCTCGCGGTGGGGCTGGTGCTGTTCACCGCGTTCGCGGTCGGGCTCAGCCTGACGGCCCTCCTGGGCCTGCCGTTCGCCATCTGCCTCGCGCTCGGCGCGGTGGTCGCCCCGCCCGACGCGGTCTCGGCGACGGCCGTCGCCCGCCGGATCGGGCTGCCCCGGCGGATGGTCACCGTGCTCGAGGGCGAGAGCCTGATCAACGACGCGACCGCGCTGGTCCTCCTGCGCATCGCCACCGCCGTCGCGCTCGGCCAGGCGGTCACCGGCTGGTCGATCGCCAAGGAGACGGCGATCGCCGTCCTCGGCGGCCTGCTGATCGGGGCCGTCGGCGCGGTCGTCCTGGCCCATGTGCACAAGCGCATCACCAATCCGCTGCTGGACAACGCGGTGTCGCTGCTCGCGCCGTACCTCGTGTTCCTGCCGGCCGAGCGGATCCACGCCTCGGGCGTGGTCGCCGTCGTGGTCACCGGGCTCTATCTGGGCCACCGGCTGCCGACGCTGATGAGCGCCGGTTCCCGGCTGCAGATGGAGGCGTTCTGGCGGATGGTCAAATTCCTCCTCGAGGGCGTCGTGTTCCTGCTGGTCGGTCTGCACATGTACGGCATCTTCCGGGATTTTTCGCACGGCTTCTCGTGGGGCCAGGGCCTGGTGGCCGTCGGCGTCGTCGTCGGCGTGGTGATCGTGGCCCGGCTGGCCTGGCTCTTCCCGGCGACCTACCTGGCCCGGCTCGTTCCCGCGATCCGCCATCGCAAGGAGCGGCCCTCGTGGGCGATCCCCACCGTCCTAGGCTGGGCCGGCATGCGCGGCGCGGTGACGCTCGCGGCCGCCCTGGCCCTGCCCCCGGTCGTGCCGGGCGGTCTCACCTATCCCCGTCCGCTTTTCCTGGTACTGGCGTTCGCCGTCATCGTCGCCACGCTGGTCATCCAGGGTGCCACCCTGCCCGGGCTGGCCCGGCGCCTCAACGTCCCGGTCGACGAGGCGAAGGAGGATGCGCTGGTCGAGGCGGCCGTCCAGCACGAGGCCAGCCGGGCCGGCCGGGAACGGCTGGACGCGGCCGCCGACGGCGCCCCGGAGTCGGTCGTCGAGCGACTGCGCGACGTGGCCACCTCGCGATCCAACCTGGCCTGGGAGCGGCTGGGCCGGCCGGACCGGGAGACCCCGTCGCTCGCCTACGCTCGCCTGCGCCGGGAGATGCTCAACGCCGAGCGGGACGTGTTCCGGTCGGCCCGGGACACCGGCCGCATCCCGGAAGAGGTGCTGCGCCGCGCCCAGCGGGACATGGACCTGGAAGAGTCGTTGTTGGACCGAGGAGACCAGTGAGCTGTCCGCACATTGACGCCGCCGTCGAGCCGCCCGTCCCGGACCAGTCCACTGTGGAGGGCTGTCCGGACTGCCTGGCCCAGGGCTTCCATGACTGGGTGCACCTGCGCCGGTGTCTGGGGTGCGGGCACGTCGCCTGCTGCGACTCGTCGCCGCGCCGGCACGCCACCGCCCACTTCGGGGAGACCGGGCATCCGGTGATGCGCTCGCTCGAGCCGGGGGAGACGTGGAAGTGGTGCTTCGTGGACGAGACGATCGGCCTCTAACGACCTCTCCACGAACTCCCAGCCGCCTTTTGCCAGTTTCTCAGCCCCGCCACAGGGTGGGCAGGCCATGATCTCCATGACGCGGAACACACTTTCGTCGTTGGAGGCATGGCTCGCGGCCGAGCGGGCGTTGTCGGTATCGGGGTAAGCCGACTCAACGTAGGTAGGTGAGCGCTGTGGAGAGCGCGCTGTTGAACGCCGTGACGATTCCGGGTCTCGCCTACGCGGTCATCCTGGTTCTGCTGACATTCGACGCGTTCGTCCCGATCGTCCCGACTCAGGCGCTCATGATCGGCGGGGGCATCCTCACCGCGACCGGCAACCTCAAGCTCGGCGCCCTGGTGGCGGCCGGCGTGCTCGGCGCGTTCGCGGGCGACGCGGCCTGCTTCGGCATCGGCCGGCGGCTCCGCCACCGCGATGCCGCCCGGGAGGCCGACGGATCGACCCGGCCGCCGTCCGGGCGGTTCGCCAGGGTGCGGAAGCTCACCGGGCGGGTCACCGGCGCCATGCGCCAGCACATCTTCCTCGCCATGCTCTTCTGCCGCTTCGTTCCGGCCGGGCGCATGGTCGCCTCGGCCAACGCCGGTCGCAACAGTTACGCGTTGCGCCGGTTCATCGCGTTTGACCTGCTCGCGGTCACGCTGTGGGCGAGCTACGGGGCGCTCCTCGGGCGCTTCGGCGGCGAGGCGCTGGCCCGGTCGTCATGGATCCCCCTCGCGATCGTCGCGGTCGTGGCCGCACTCATGATCGGGGCGGCTCCGCTGCTCGGCCTGATCAGCAAGCTGCGCGGGCGGGCCACCGCCTAAAGGGCACTATCTGCACAGCTGGTGCGACTTCTCGTTGACAGCCATTCATCGATCGGCGTTGGATGGCGGGCGGAGGTGGCGCCATGCGCAAATCTTTGCCAGCTGTCCTCACCGGCCTGACGGTCACGCTCGCGGCCATCCTGGTCCCGGCCGCTCCCGTCCTCGCCGCCGATCCGCCGGTCTGCGGCCCGCCCGTCCCGAGCGCGACCCAGCCCGGCTACACCATCGCCGACCCGAACTGCGACGCCGACGGCACGCCGTTCGTCGCCCTGCCCAACTCGACCGTCTTCACCGGCATTGCCGACGGTGCTTCGTACCGGATCGAAAAGCCGAAGCACTGGAACGGTGAGCTCGTCCTCTACGCCCACGGATACCGCGGGCAGGGGACCGTGCTGACCGTGGATAGTTCACCGCTGCGGCAGCACCTCGTCGACCGGGGTTTCGCCTGGGCGGCGTCGAGCTACCAGACCAACGGCTACGACGTCGGCCAGGGCGTGCGCGACTCGCACGCGCTGATCGACCTGTTCAAGCAGCGGACTGGGCATCGCGCCCGGGACGTGTACATGACCGGCGCCTCGATGGGCGGGCACATCACCGGCGTGGCCATCGAGCACTACCCGCGCTCGTTCGTGGCCGCCATGCCGGTCTGCGGCGTGCTCGGCGACGCCGAGCTCTTCGACTACTTCCTCGACGCCAACGTGACCGCGGCCGCGTTGACCCACACCCCGATCACCTTCCCGCTCCAGCCGGCCCCCGACTATTTGCAAGTGTATGGGGCGCAGGCGCTGAGTGAGCTGCCCAAGCTCGGCACCGGCTTCGGCACCGGCGGCCCGGTCACGCTCACCCCGCTCGGCCAGGAGTGGTCGAACGTGGTCGAGCGCCGCAGCGGCGGCGACCGGCCCGGCTTCTCGGCCGCGTTCGCCTTCTGGAACGCGATCCCGGCCATCCCGCCGCTGAACACCGTGCCGTTCCTCTTCGGGGTGTACCCGGGGCTGAGCGGCGGCACCGAGAACATCGCGACCGGAAACGTCACCTCGAACCGGTTCACCGTGTACCAGGAAGACAACAGCCCGTTCCTCAACCGGGCCGAACGCACGCTCAACGCAGACGTGCTGCGTGTGTCGCGCACCGCCCGGCCCAGCCGGGACCTGTCCGGGGTGCCGCTGGTCGCCGGCCGGCCCAACATCCCGGTGCTGTCCATGCACGACATCGGAGACCTGTTCGTCCCGATTTCCATGGAGCAGGTGTACGCGAAGCGCGCGCTCCTTCAGGGCCGCGGCAAGCTCTTCGTGTCGCGGGCCATCCGCGGCGTCAACCACTGCGACTTCACCCAGTCTGAGCTGGCCCACGGCTTCGACGACCTGGTGAAGTGGGTCCGGACCGGGCACCGCCCGGCGGGCGACGACATCCTCAACCCGGCCGCGGTGGCCAAGCCGACGTTCGGGTGCCGCTTCACCGAGTCCGACCGGCCGGCGTTCAACGCCCCTTGCCCGCGCTGATCACTTCGCCGGTCGATCCCAGGTGTGCGGGCGGCCTGACCGTCCGCACACCGTGGGGCAGTTTCAGCTCGACTGTGGCCACCTCGACCTCGATCAGGCTGACCTCGTGCCGCTCGGCCTCGTACGCCTTGTGCCCGCCCCGCAGCCCGAACAGGCGCTTGGACAGCAGGAGGTAGACGACGGCGGCGACGTTGATCAGCAGCGCGCCGATCCGCAGGACGGTGATCTTCTCGGTCAGCTCATAGAGCTCGATCGGCAGGCCGAGTGAGGTGGCGACGACCGCGAAGTATTCGCCCCAGCGCTTGAGCAGCCAGAGGCCGGTCGCCTCGACGAGCTGCAGCACCCCGTACACAATGAGCCCAATCGCGACGAAGAGGAGCGTCTTGGACTCGGCTTCGATCACGGTCCTGAGCGTGTGCACGATCGACGAGTCGTCAAGGCTGTAGCCGACCTTGTCGGCCAGCGGCTTGACCAGCGGAAGATCCTCGTGGAAGGCGCGCTGAACGGCGTCGCGATGGCTCCGGAAGCGAAACACCCCATAGCCGGCGGCCAGGATGACCAACGCCCTCGCGAACCGCTCGAACGCCAGGACGCGCAGGATGATCGCGTCGCGCAGAGCCCGGCCGCGCAGGACGATCGGGGCGTCTTCGGCCGGCCCGCTCTGCTTGGGCGGGCCGAGCACGAAGTCGCCGCAGCGCAGGCAGCGCCAGGCCTCGCCGACCGCGGTCGTCGTGTGCAGCTTGGCCCGCAGGTCATCCTCGGTCGGCGCGTAGGTCACGTGACCCCGCCGGCCGCAGGTGCGCAGATTCCAGTCCACGCTGCCCTTGATACAGCATGTCCGCCAGGGCCTACTAGGGTTTGGGCTATGGCCGAGATGCCCAAGGACCTGCAGGAAGCCAACCGCCGGACGATCGAGGAGTTTCGGGCCGCCGGTCGCAAACTGGACGGCCGCGCACTGTTGCTGCTGACCACGACCGGGGCCAAAACCGGGCGACCGCGGACCAACCCGATGATGTACGTGGAGATCGACGGGCGGCGGCTGGTGATCGCCTCGAATGCGGGCGCGCCGAAGCACCCGGACTGGTACCGGAACCTGGTCGCCAACCCGTCGGTGACGGTCGAGTGCGACGGCGAGGAGTACGCGGCGACGGCGTCGCCCACGACGGGTGCCGACCGGGACGAGCTGTTTGCCGAGATCGTGCGGCGGTTCCCGTTCTTCGGCGACCACCAGGCCGGCGTGGAGCGCACAATCCCGGTGGTCGAGCTGGTCCGCTCCTCGGCGTAGTAACGGCTCGTGCGCTGTCCACCAACGTTTGCCGGCTTCGCCGGCCCGGGCGCTCACCGTGGTTGATCGTGGGGGCGATTTGTCGCCATAGCAGCAATTCGGTCCCACGATCAACAATGAGCCCGGCGCCCCACCGCGCCGAGCTTGCCTACCACGTGCGACCAAAGAGCCTGACGTCCGCGCGGGCCGCGATGCGGCGGCAGCCTCAGCCGTAGATGATTTTGTGGATCGCTCGGATGCTGTCGTCCAGGCGACCGTTGCCGTTTTCGATCACGTGGTCGGAGATCGCGGCCGCCTCGCCGCCGCGCCTCGCGTTTTCCAGCCGCTCGGCGATCGCCTCCGGGGGGTGGGCCGCCCGCGCCTTCATCCGGCCCTCGAGCTGGTCGAGAGGTGCGGTCACGAGCACGGTCGTCGCGTCCGGCACGAATCGTTGAATGTGGCGACTATTTCCCAAATTGACAAGTGCATAAGCCGCGCGCGTCTGGTCGCTTTCCAAGGCCGCCGCGACGTCGGACCAGCGCAATCCGTAGCCCATCTGGAACATGAATTCCCGGTATTCGAGGAAATTGCCTTCCTCGGCCAATTCTCGGAAATCATCAATGGTGATGGGCAAGTATTCGTCGGAGGCCACGTCGTCGGATCGCCGGGGTCGGCTGCTACAGCGCGGCACGTAGATGTAACCGGGCGTCGCCTCGTCGCGCAGCACCCGCGCGAGCGTCGACTTGCCGGCGCCGGACGGGCCGTCGATCAGGAAGAGCCGGCCGTCGAGGTTGCCGAGGCGCTCACGCCACCGGGCGGCGCTCGCGATGATGTTGGCCAGCTGCGTGTATGACCACGGGACCACGTCCAGGTAGCCGATGTGCAGCGTATTGCGCAGCTGCTCGGCCGTGGCCAGCGCGCCGTGGGCGCCGTCGATGGCCTGGTAGCCGACCTCGACGCTGACGAAGTCGTAGGTGCTCAGCCGGTCGATGGCCACCGTCCAGCCCTCGCCCGCGTAGACCGCGACCCGCTCGACGTGCGTCTCGTCGGTCGTCTCCGCGCCCGGCTCGCTCTCGCCGAGGTCGGCCGCGCTGGTGCGAAAATGGCCGATGAGCCCGGCCTCGTATGCCTCGCGTTCGTAATATTTGACGTGACCGGTATGCACATGGAAATGCTTCTCGTTCGCCGGGGTGCGCTCGAGAACGGTCGCGCCAAATGCCACGAGATTCGACTCGACTTCGCCGCGGTTGACGCAGTGAGCCTTGAATTCAACCCTGGGCATAATCAATATGGCCTTTAATCCGTCCGGAAATTATTCGGATGCTATCATGCTCACCCATTGGCCGATCCCGGATGCCGGAAACCTCACCCCGGCCACCGGTGGGTCCGCTCGACGAGCGCGGCGACGGCGCTGAACGCCTCCGCAGTCAGCTCCTCGACCACCTGCGCGGCGGGGATCTCGCGCGCCAGCTCGTGCGCCTCGCCGGCCCACAGGTTGATCGCCTGGGTGTCGCCCGCCTTGCGCGCCTCGACCAGGACCGGCCGGGTGATCTCGAGGACCTCGGGGTAGGCGGCCGGCGCCTCCGCGGTGTGCGCCCGGACGAAGTCGTTGACCAGGGCCCGCGCCCGCCGACCGGTGAACGCCCTGGTCAACACGGTCTCCCCGGGAGCTTTCAAAGCCTCCCGGTGTACCGGGGAAGTGCCGGCCTCCGGGCAGAGCAGGAAGGGCGTGCCGAGCTGTGCCGCGACCGCCCCGGCGGCCAGCACGCCGGCCAGCGACGCGCCGTCGCTGACCCCGCCGGCGGCGACGAGCGGTCGGCCGGTGCGCTGGGCGACCAGCCGGAGCAGCGGCAGCACGCCGTAGTCGGCGCTGTCCACCGCGCCGCCCCGGTGGGCGCCCGCCTCGGTGCCCTGGACGATGATCGCGTCGACGCCCAGATCGTCGGCCGCCGTCGCGGCGTCCGGGTGGTTGACCGTGGCCCACACCTCGGAGCCGGCCCGTTGCAATGCGGCCACGGTCGCCGCGTCGGGCAGGTTGAACGCGAACGACACCACGGCGACCGGCTCGGCCAGCAGCGCCTCGAGCTTGGCCCGGTAGTCATCGTCCCCGCCGACCGCCTCGCCGAGCGTCGCGCCCCAGCGCTGGGCCTCGGCGCCCAGGCTCTGCTTGTAGGCGGCGACCGCGAGCGGGTCGGCCTCGCCGGCGCCGGGCAGGAAGACGTTGACCCCGAACGGCCGGTCGGTCAGCTTCAGCGTCTCGTGGACGTCTTCGACCAGGCGGTCCGTGGTGAGCATGCCGGCGGCCAGGAAGCCGAGGCCGCCGGCGTTGGACACGGCGGCGGCCAGGGCGGGCGTCGACGGGCCACCGGCCATGGGCGCGCCGACGATGGGGCGGCTGAGGGACTGGGCGATCGCCATACCCCCAAGCTAGCGCCTGCGTCGGCCGGGGGGTCGAGGCAGGCGCAGTCCAGCGCCTGGATCCCGAGGCTAGAAGACGTACGGCCACCCGGCCGAGTCGTAGCCGATGAGGTTGATGCCCAGGTACGAGGCGCCGCTGTCCGCGTAGTAGTGGTAGAAGAGCACGTCACCGTCCACGTCGTGGAGGATCGCCTCGTGGCCGGGGCCGTGGATGCTGCCGTGCCCGGCCAGCACTTGGGTGCCGCCGCCGGAGGTCAGCGCGGTCCCGTTGCGATCCGTGTACGGACCCGTCACGCTCGTCGAGCGGCCGACCATGATGCGGTACGTGCTGCTGGCTCCCTGGCAACACAGGTCGAAGGAGACCCAAAGGTAGTAGTACGAGCCGTGCTGGACGATGAACGGCGCCTCGATCGCGGTCGTCGAGCCGGTCCGGCGGGCCACGCTGCGGACGGTCGAGTCGGCTCGCTTCCCGGTGCTGGGGTTGAGCTTGATCAGCTTGATCCCGGTCCAGAACGAGCCGAACGTCAGCCACCACTGCCCGGACCCGTCGACCACCAGGTTCGGGTCGATCGCGTTGTAGTCGTTGCTGCTCGACGTCTCGATGACCAGGCCCTGGTTGGTCCAGGTACCGGATGTGCCGCTGGGGCTGGTGGCCAGGAAGATCGCCGAGTGGCGCGAGCCGAAGCTGGACGCCGCGTAGTACATGACGTAGTGCCCGTTCCGGTACGAGATGTCCGGCGCCCACAGGTTGTTGCTGCCGTTCGTGTACGCGGTGGTCCACGGCGCGCCGCCGGGAAACGCCGAGCCGGCATTGCGCCAGGCGGTCCGGTCGGCCGACGTCTTCAGGGAGATGTTGGGGCCGGTCGACGCGACGATGTAGGTGCCGCCGGAGGAGCGGACGACGCTCGGGTCGTGGACTGCGGTATCCCCGGTGACGTGACCCGGGTTGGGATAGGCGGCAAGCGCGGTGACGACCGCGACGAGGGTCCGGATCCACATGACGGCGGCCTCCTCCGACTCTTTGTGACCGTTAACATAGACCACCGTACCTATCTAGAGGCAAGCGCTTTCCCTCGAAACGCAGGTCGACACGAGCAAGGCGCCGAAACTTTCAATGACTTCCCCGAAGCAGGGTGACAAGGCAAGATCGCGGTAGAAGTGCACCGTCATCGGGGAGGTCCCGTGTTCCTGTCCCGTCACGAGCAGGAACGGCTGTTGATCCACGTCGCCGCGGACGTCGCCACGAAGCGCCGCGAGCGTGGTCTCAAGCTCAACCACCCCGAAGCGACCGCGATCATCACCGCCTACCTGCTCGAAGCCGCTCGCGACGGCCGGACCGTGGCCGAGCTGATGGAGGCCGGGCGGCACGTGCTGAGCCGGGACGACGTGCTGGAAGGCGTACCCGAGATGCTGGTGGAGGTACAGGTGGAGGCGACATTTCCGGACGGGACCAAGCTGGTGACCGTCCACCAGCCGATCGCATGATCCCCGGCGAGATCCTCCCCGGCGACGGGCCGGTGGTCATCAACGCGGGACGGCCCGAACGGCGGCTGACCGTCCGGAACACCGGGGATCGACCGATCCAGGTCGGGTCGCACTACCACTTCGCGGAGGCCAACCCGTCGCTCGACTTCGACCGGCAGGCCGCGTGGGGACACCGGCTCGGGGTGCCGGCCGGGACCTCGGTGCGCTTCGAGCCCGGGGTGGATCGTGACGTCGTACTGGTGCCGCTGGCCGGCGCCCGCGTTGTGCCCGGTCTGCGGGGATTGGCCGGGGGACCGGTATGAGAGCGATGCACGGCGCAGCAGTACAGGCAAGGCGGCTGGACCGCAGGTCGCGCTTGCTCGGGCTCCTCGGAATACGGCCGGTGTTTTCCATGCGCGGCGGCGCGACCCGGAGGACATCGTGAGCGAGATCGAACGGCGGCGATACATCACGCTGTACGGGCCGACGAAGGGCGACCGGATCCGCCTCGCCGACACGAACCTCTTCATCGAGGTCGAGGAGGACCACTGCGCCGGCGGCGACGAAGCGGTCTTCGGCGGCGGCAAGGTCATCCGCGAGTCGATGGGCCAGTCGCGCGTGACACGCGCCGAAGGCGCCCCCGACACGGTCATCACCGGCGCGGTCATCCTCGACCACTGGGGCATCGTCAAGGCCGACGTCGGCATCCGCGACGGGCGGATCGCCGGCATCGGGCGGGCCGGCAACCCGGACACCATGGACGGGGTCGACCCGGCGCTCGTCATCGGGCCGTCCACCGAGATCATCGCCGGCAACGGGCGGATTCTCACGGCCGGCGCGATCGACTGCCACGTCCACCTGATCGCGCCGATGATCCTCGAGGAGGCGCTGGCGTCGGGCATCACGACGATGATCGCCGGCGGCACCGGGCCGGCCGAGGGCAGCAAGGCGACCACGGTCACCCCCGGCGCCTGGCACCTCTCCCGCATGATGGAGTCGCTCGACCACTGGCCGATGAACGTGCTGTTGCTCGGCAAGGGCAACACGGTCTCCGAAGAGGCGCTGTGGGAGCAGTTGCGGGCCGGGGCCGGCGGCTTCAAGCTCCACGAGGACTGGGGGACCACCCCGGCCGCGATCGACGCCTGCCTGCGCGTGGCCGACGCCTCCGGCGTCCAGGTCAACATCCACACCGACACGCTGAACGAGGCCGGGTTCGTCGAGGGAACGCTGCTTGCCATCGGCGGGCGGTCCATCCACGCGTACCACACCGAGGGCGCCGGCGGTGGCCACGCCCCGGACATCATCACGGTTGCCGGCTACCCCAACGTCCTGCCGTCCTCGACCAATCCGACCCGGCCGTACACGCGCAACACCCTCGCTGAGCACCTCGACATGCTGATGGTCTGCCACCACCTCAACTCGGCCGTGCCGGAGGACCTCGCGTTCGCCGAGAGCCGCATCCGGCCGTCCACCATGGTCGCCGAGGACCTGCTGCACGACCTCGGCGCGATCTCGATGATCGGCTCCGACTCGCAGGCGATGGGCCGCGTCGGCGAGGTCGTCCTGCGGACGTGGCAGACCGCGCACGTGATGAAGGCCCGCCGCGGGTCGCTACCCGGGGACGGCGCCGCCGACAATCTGCGCGCTCGCCGGTACGTGGCCAAGTACACGATCTGCCCGGCCGTGACCAGCGGCATCGACGACGAGGTCGGCTCGGTCGCCGTGGGCAAGCTGGCCGACCTGGTCCTTTACGAGCCGGCATTTTTCGGTGTACGGCCACAGCTGGTCCTCAAGGGCGGCATGATCGCGTGGGCCCAGATGGGCGACGCCAACGCCTCGATCCCGACGCCGCAGCCGATCCTGTCCCGCCCGATGTTCGGCGCGTTCGGCCTGGCCCCGACCGCGACGAGCGTCTTCTTCGTCAGCCAGACGGCGATCGACAACGGGCTGGAGGTCGGCCGCCCGCTCGTCCCGGTCGCCGACACCCGCCACATCGGCAAGGCCGACCTGCCGGAAAACGGCGCGATGCCGAGCATCGAGGTCGAGCCGGACACGTTCACGGTGCGGGTCGACGGCGCCGTTGTCGACCCCGAGCCGGTCACCGAACTGCCGATGGCCCAGCGGTACTTTCTCTTCTGATGGGAACCGCGACGCTGCTCCTCCTGGCCGATGGCCGCTTCCCGGCGGGCGGGCACGCGCACTCGGGGGGCCTGGAGGCGGCGGTCGCGCGGTCGCGGATCCGGGACCTCGACTCCCTTCGCGAGTTCCTCAGTGGACGGCTGGCCACGACCGGCCTGGTCGCCGCGGCCTTTGCCGCCTTCGCCTGCGCACACCCCGGGGACCTCGACTCGCTGGAATTGGCGCTTGATGCCCGTACACCGGCAAAAGCGCTGCGAATCGCGGCCCGCAAGCAGGGTCGGTCCTTGTGGCGGGCGGCGCGGGTCGCCTGGCCGTCGGCCGTGCCGGGGCCGGCCGGCGACATCTCCCAGCCGATCGCGCTGGGCGTGGTCGCCGCCGCGGCCGGGCTCAATCCGCTCGACGCCGCGACGGTCATGGCCTACACGACGGTCACCGGCCCGGCCGGCGCCGCCGTCCGGCTGCTCGGGCTGGACCCCTACGAGGTCAACGCCGCCGTCGCCGCGCTCGGCCCGGCCTGCGACGAGACTGCTGCGCGGGCGGTGACCTACGTGGACGGGCCGATCGACGCGCTGCCCGCCAATGCCGCGCCGCTGCTGGACATCTCGGCCGAGGACCACGCCACCTGGGAGGTGCGTCTCTTTGCATCCTGACTCTTCCGATGACCACACGCATCCGCATCCTCATGAAGATCCGCACGCGCCACTGGCGACGACTCATCGGGCTTTGCGCATCGGCATCGGCGGCCCGGTCGGCTCCGGCAAGACCGCGCTCGTCGCCGCGCTCTGCCGGCAACTGGCCGGCGAGCTGCGCCTCGGCGTGGTCACCAACGACATCTACACGACCGAGGACGCCGACTTCCTGCGCCGCAACGGGGTCCTGCCATCCGAGCGGATCCGGGCGGTCGAGACCGGCTGCTGCCCGCACACCGCGATCCGCGATGACATCTCGGCCAACCTCGACGCCATCGAGGAACTGGAGGCCAGCCTGGGCCCGCTCGACCTGGTACTGGTCGAGAGCGGCGGCGACAACCTCACCGCGACGTTCAGCCGGGGGCTGGTCGACCGGCAGATCTTCGTGGTCGACGTGGCCGGCGGGGACAAGGTGCCGCGCAAGGGTGGTCCCGGGGTGACCAGCGCGGACCTGCTCGTCATCAACAAGACCGACCTCGCCCCGCTGGTCGGGGCCAGTCTCGAGGTGATGGCCCGCGACGCGGCCGCCCGGCGGGGCTCCTCGCCAACCGTGTTCTTGTCCCTTGTGGATGATCCGGCGGCGACGCTGGTGCAGCAGTGGGTACGGTCGGTGCTGGCTTTGTGATGCACGCGTCGGCTCGCATCGTGGCGTCGGCCGGGGACCGGCTCGACGTGCTCTACGGCGAGCCGCCACTGCTTCCGCGCCGTACGGGCCCGCACGAGGTCCACTTCGTCGGCGGCGCGGCCGGCCCGCTCGGCGGTGACCGGTTGCGGATCGACCTGTGCGTGCGGGCCGGGGCCTGCCTGGTCGTCCGCTCGGTGGCGGCGACGATCGCGTACCCGGGCCGGGACGGCGCGCTGTCCCAGTTGGACGTGCACGCCACCGTCGAGTCGGGCGGGCGCCTGGAGTGGTTGCCCGAGCCACTGATCGCTGTCGGGCGGTGCAATCACCGGACAACGTCCACAGTGGACCTCTTTGCCGGTGCCGCGCTTGTTTGGCGGGACGAGCTGGTTTGCGGCCGGCACGGCGAGGGGCCGGGGGATGTTCGGCTGCTGACGTCGGTACACGTGGAAAAACGCCCGTTGTATGTGCATGAGCTGGCGGTCGGGCCGTCGGCGCCGGGCTGGTCGGGCGCTGCCGTGCTGGGCGGGGCGCGAGTGCACGCGTCGACCGTGTACGTCGGGACTTCGCCGCCGGCCGGCGCGGGCACGGTCATGGAGCTGGCCGGCGGCGGAACGGTGGTGACCGCGGTCGGCCCGGATCTGGCGTCCGTTCGCGGCTAGAACCGCGACGTGGGGGAAGGAGTGACCAAAACTGCCACTCCTTCCCCCGGACATCAGCGGTGCCAGCGTTGGTTGGCGCCGCCGTTGCACGTCCAGATCTCGATCGCGGCGCCGTTGCCGGTGGCCTGGCCGGTCACGTCCAGGCACAAGCCCGACTCCGCACCCACGATCGTCCCGTCGGTGTTGACCGTCCAGCGCTGGTTGGTGCCGCCGTTGCAGTCCCAGATCGCCACCGCCGAGCCCGGCGTCGTCCCGTGGTTGAGCACGTCCAGGCACTTGGTGCCGTAGACCTGAAGGCCACCGTTGGCCGCCTGGGTCCACTGCTGGTTCAGCCCGCCGTTGCAGTCCCACAACTCGACCGCCGAGCCGTTGGCCGTGGCCTGGTTGCTCACGTCCAGGCAGCGCCCGGATTGCTGGCCGATCAGCGCACCGGTTACCGGCGGGGGCGGCCCGGCGACCGCGGTCACCGAGAGATTGTCGAACTGGGCGGTCTCGGTCTGCGACGTACCGAGGCCGATCTGCCCGGTCACCCACGTCGCGTCGGTCAGCGTCGCCAGCGTCGTGCTGTCCACGGCGGCGGTGATCGTGCTACCGGAGAACGTCAGCGCGAGGTTGTGCCACGTGTTCAGGCCCGGAGCAGTCGTGGTGCCGCTGCGCAGGACCGTCATCGGGTTGTCGGTCGTGTTGCGGATGAGCGACCACGCGCCGGTGTTGCTGATCCGCAGGTAGTACGCGTTGAGCCCGGCCGGGCCGAACGCGTGCTGCCCCGACGCCCGCCCGATCACCTCGACATACCCGGCCGACTCCAGGAGGACGTCGGAGGACACCTTGTAGTTCGCCCAGCCGAGGTCGCCGAGCAGCGCGTACGGGTCCGACAGGTCGTCCCATGTGATCGGCGCCCGCGGCGACATCTGCCGGACGCAGCGGCCGGTCCGCCCGGTACACGCGGAGACCTCGAAGGCGCCCTGCATGTCGCTCAGGTAGCGGGCCTCGCGCCCGAGCGCGTAGCCGTCGTAGTTGTCGCTGTACGGCAGCGCGAGCGACCCGGCGGCCGGCGAGGTGGCCGTGCCGTGGCCCTGACCGGTGGTGGTGGTCAACGTGTAGACGCGACCCGGCTGCAGCGTGAGCGTGAACGACGAGGCGACGTCGCTCTCGTGCACCAGGTCACCGGTGCCGGTCGCGTTCGTCGACCAGACGTGCACCGTGCCGGTCGAGAGGCCCCCGGTCACCGACGCCGTGAACGTCTGCGCCGCCGTCGCGTCCATCGTCTCGATCACGACGCTGTAGTCCCCGGTACTGGGCGAGCGCAGCGACACGTAACTCCCGTTCGCCCGGTTGCCGCCGAGGTAGCCGGACGACGAGTCGAGGTACCGCCAGCCGGGCGCGGTGAACTGCGTCGTCTGGGCCATCACCCACGCGTTCTTGCCGATCGAGTAGCGGCCCGACCAGGGCTGGTTGGCGAGCGCGACGCCCATCGTCGGGAACGGGATGTTCGGGGTGATCGCCGCGATGATCGGCCAGTTCAAGTACGCGGTCATCTTCCCGTCGAGGTAGCCGCGGTTGATCCCGCGGGCCAGCGCGACGGCTCCGGCGTTGTCGTCATCGGAGCCGTTCTCGCTGGCCCAGATCTTCTTGCCGGACGCGACCGCGTTGGCCGTGCTCGGGCAGTTGGACTGCGACCCGCGGTACCCGCAGACGTAATGCGAGCCGAGGACCTGGACGGCCGCCGCGAAGGCCGGGTCGGTCACGACGTCGTTGGCCGGGTTGAAGCTGGTGTCGTCGGCGACGATCTGGACGTTTCCGTACCCGCGGCTGTTCAGCGTCGAGCGCAGGCTCTCGTACCAGGCCTTGTTGTAGCCGCGCTCGTTCCAGCCGCCGAGGTAGTCGATGGTCAGACCGTGGCTGTTCTTCGCGCAGTCGAGCCAGGAGGCGTAGTAGTTGACCATGTCGGTCGAGAAGAAGGTGCCGTTGCCGATCCAGCCCGGCGCGCCCCACGCCAGCCCGTACAACTTGATGTTGGGATTGCGGCTCTTGGCCTGTTCCATGAGCCACCATTCGTATCCGCGGTTGCAGTTCAGATCGGCGGCCGTGTGCTGGTGGCTCGGCTCGGCCCCGCTGGTCGAGTTGGTGTCGCCGCCGACCTCGACCTTGAGAATCTGCACGGCCGCGCCGTAGCCCGGCTTGAACAGGTAGTCGAGGATCTGGGTGCGCTGGGGTTCGGGATAGTCGAAGAGGAGCCGGCTGTTGCCACCGCCTCCGCTGATGGCGCCGATCCCGTCAAGGGTCCGGCCGGCTGAGGTGCCGTTGATGGTGACCGTTGTGGCGGCGTGGGCGGCGGTGGTGGTGGACAGTGCGATGGCGGTGGAGGCGGCCGCCAGGCACAGCGCCGCAAGGAGCGCGCGAGTGCGAGACATAGATGACTTTAAGCACGAAGTGCGGCCGCTGTCGATGCGTCGGCCGGGTAGAATGCCTCGATCGCGAGCTCCGACACGGTGACGTCGAGCGGTGTGCCGAAAACCGCGGTGGTGCTGATGAACGAGAGTTCCTGGTCCTCGAGCCGATAGCGCAGGGGGACGGCCACCGCAGCCGGCCTCGGCGCCGGGATTGACTCGCCGCCGGGGTAGGCACGCAACTCCTCGTGCAGTTCCAGGAGGTTGGCGTCGCCGGTGACGGTGGCTTCGCGATGCAGCCGGCCGAGGATGTGGCCGCGCCACTCGGGAAGGTTGGCGATGCGCGACGCCATCCCGTCCGGGTGCAGGGACAGTCGCAGCACGTTGACCGGCGGTTCGAGCAGGTCCGGGCCGGCTCCGGCGGTCAGTCGCTCGACGGCTGCGTTGGCCTCGATGAGTGTCCACGTGCGATCGACGGCCAGGGCCGGATACGGCTCGTGCCCCTTGAGGACCTGGCGAACCGCGGCGAGGATGGCGGCCAGCTCCGGACCATGAAGATCATTTGACGGGTACGCGGGAGCGAAGCCGCCCGCGAGCAGCAGGCCGTTGCGCTCCCGCAGCGGGACGTCGAGGTGCTCGGTCAGCCGGAGGATCATCTCGCTGGTCGGCTTGGCCCGCCCGGTCTCCACGAAGCTCAGGTGCCGGGTGGAGACGTTCGCCTGGATCGACAGCTCGAGCTGGCTCAGCCGGCGGCGCTCGCGCCATTGGCGAAGCTGCTCGCCGACCGGGCGGCGGGTCGCGGTCGTCATGGCCTTCACCCTAGGCATTACTTGCGAGGTAATCGACGCCATTACGCCCCGGCGGCCATGGTTGACCCATGACGGATTTCCAGAACATCGCCGAGCGGTACATCGACACGTGGAACGAGCGGGACCCGGCGGCCCGCCGGCGCGCCTTGGCCGAACTGTGGACGGTGGACGGGACGTACACCGACCCGCTCGCCACCGCCGAAGGCCGCGACGCCATCGACGCCACCATCGGCGCGGTGCAGGCGCAGTTCCCGGGCTTCACCTTCGCGCTGGACGGACCGGTCGACGCGCACCACGACCAGGCCCGCTTCACGTGGACGCTGGGCCAGCCGGGCGGCGACCCGCTCGTCGTCGGCTTCGACGTCGCCGTGGCCGGCAGCGACGGGAAGCTGCGGACCGTGCTCGGCTTCCTGGACAAGGTGCCGGGTTAGGACCTTGCGCCCGCTCGTGGAGGAGAGCGGGTGACCGTGGACGACGAAGCACGGGTCGTCGAGCAGGCGGCCCGGCTCCTCGCGGAAATGCCGGCGCTGTTGATCGTGGGGGCGAATTGTCGTTATAGCGGCAATTCGCCCCCACGATCGACTTGTGTCAGCCGCACGAAAGCCACGGTCGAAATCAGGCGGCTTGGAGGCAGCGCCTCGCCGACATGGCGATCATGGCCGGTGCGGCGCACCAAGCCAGGATCGCGGCCAGTCCGGGAGCGGTCGCCGCGAACACGCTGCCGATCGGGCTGAAGGCGGTCAGCGTGATCGAGGACAGCGCGAAGAACCCGCAGATCGCCAGCCCCGCCACGCCGGCCACCCGGGACACCTGACGCTGGTTGAGCCGCCACGACAGCCGTGACCGGCACAGGATCACCGTCACCGCGGCCGCGACCACGGTCAGCAGGCCCACCCAGTCGACCAGCCGGGCCAGCAGCGCGTAGGCCGGGCTCGGGTGCCAGGTCCAGCCGAGGCCCGCGACGAGCCGCCAGGCGATCTCGGTGATCGCGCCCTGCGCGCCGATGATCAGCAGGACCAGCAGCGCCGTCCGGCGAGTCTGCGCGATCCCCAACTCCGCCTGGTAGTCGGAGGCGATCGTCTGCACGTCGCCGAAGTCGCGCACCGCCCGCCGCTCTGCGTCCCGGCGGTCGATTCCCCTTGACTCGTAGGCCTCGGCCGCGTCCACCAGGCTGTCGCGCGCCTCGATGACCAGGTCGGTCCGGACTCGTCGAGGGCCGCGCAGGCTGCCTTGCAGCTCAGCGATGTACGCGTCGATCACTTCGCCAATTCTGCCGACGCGCGAGGCCGGACGGGTCCGGGCTTTCCCTGACTTCTCCCGGGGATGCGCCCGCGCCCCTAGGCAACACGCCAATGCCCAGCCAGTCTACATGTAGACAAGCTATCTATGGAGGAACGATGCGCAGGTGGGTACTTGCCGGGGTGTCGCTGATGATGGTGCTGTGCGGGCTGGGCATCGGCGGGGTGACCTGGTTGATCCAGAGCCAATTCGCGAACACCGTCGGCAAGGTCGACTTCGACCGGCCGCTGGCCGTACCGCCGCTCGCGCCGTCCACTGTCGACGCCCAGGGCCGCCGGGTCTTCAACCTCACGGCCGGGTTCGGGCAGAGCGACTTCGGCCACGGCCGGACCGAGACCTGGGGGTACAACGGCAAGTACCTCGGGCCGACCCTGCGCGCGACGCGCGGTGAGCAGGTGCTCGTCAACGTCCACAATGGGCTCGCCGAGGACACCACGGTTCACTGGCACGGCATGCACCTGCCGGCTCGCATGGACGGCGGCCCGGCGGAGCCGATCGCGCCCGGCGATACCTGGTCGCCGACCTGGAAGATCGACCAGCCGGCGGCGACGCTGTGGTATCACCCGCACCCGCACGAGACGACCGAGAACCAGGTGTACAACGGGCTGGCCGGCCTGTTCATCGTCGACGACCCGGCGACCGACGTGGCCGCGCTTCCGCACCGGTACGGGGTCGACGACATCCCGGTCATCGTGCAGGACAAGAAGTTCGACGGCGACGGCGACTTCGACCGCGGGCACGGCATCTTCAGCGACATCGGCGTCCTCGGCGACACGCTACTGGTCAACGGCACGGCCGGGCCGTACCAGACGGTCACCACGCAGCGGGTGCGCTTGCGCCTGCTCAACGCGTCGACCGCCCGCCTCTACGACTTCGGCTTCGCCGACGGCCGCAGCTTCGACCTCGTCGGCACCGATGGAGGACTGCTCTCCGCCCCGTACGCGATGAAAAAAATCAAGCTCTCGGTCGGTGAACGCGCCGATGTCGTGGTTCAGCTCAAGCCCGGTGAACGGGTGACGTTGCGCAGTTTCCGGACCGGGCCGGACTGGACCAACGGTGGGCGGGACGAGTTCGACGTGCTGCAGTTGCGCGCGGCCGCGGAGCTCAAGCCGAGCCCGGCCGTGCCCGACCGGCTGGTCGACGTCCCGCGACTCGATCCGGCGTCGGCCGCGCAGGAACGCGACTTCACGTTTCGGGGCCGGCGGATCAACGGCCACAAGATGGCCATGAACCGGGTGGACGCGGTCGTGACCAGGGGTACGACCGAAATTTGGGCCGTACACAATGGACACGACACGCCGCACAGCTTCCACCTTCACGACGTGCAGTTTCAGGTGCTGAGCGTGGACGGCGGCCAGCCGCCGGGGGAGCTGGCCGGCTGGAAGGACACGATCTTCCTGCCGCCGCACGAGGAGATCAGGGTGATCGCGCGGTTCGCCGACTACGCCGACCCGACGACCGCGTACATGTTCCACTGCCACGTCCTCATGCACGAGGACGAGGGGATGATGGGCCGGTTCATCGTGGTCGATCCGGATCGGTGAGGAGCAGGGACTTGCCGATCGACCGGCGGGCCTCGATCGCGGCGTGGGCGTCGGCGGCCTGCTCGAGCGGGTACGTCTGGCCGATCACCGGGTGCAAGCGACCCTTTGCGGCCAGCGCCAACGCCTCGGCGCTGAGCTCGCGGTGGCGCCGGCCGAGCTTCATCAGCTCGGCGAAGCCGAGCACGGTGGCGTCGGAGCGGGTGGCGGTATCGGTCATCGAGCCGCTCGCGACCCCGTGGATCACGAACCGGCCGCCGGGCGCGAGCGCGGCCAGCGCGGCCTGGCCGATCGAGCCACCGACGCCGTCGTACACGACGTCGACCTTGGTCGGCAACGCGTCGGCCCAGCCCGGCTCGGTGTAGTCGAGCGTGGCCGACGCGCCGAGGTCGCGGACGACGGCCCGCTTGCGCTCGCCGGACGCCGCCCCGATGACGGTCGCTCCGGCGGCCACCGCCAGCTGGACGAGCAGGCTGCCGACGCCGCCGGCGGCCGCCTCGACCAGGACTGTTTCGCCAGGCTGGGGCGCGACCAGCTGGTGCAGGCCGAGCGCGGTCCGCCCATCGGCCAGAAGCGCGGTGGCCTCGGTGATCGAGACCCCGTCGGGGACGTCGAGGACATCGGCGGCCGCGGCGACCGCCAACTCCGCGTACCCGCCGGCGCCGCCGAGGCTGGATACCACGCGGCGACCGTCTTGAGTGGTTCCGCCGACCCCGTTGCCGAGGATGGCCGGCGGGGTGATCGTGGCACGTGGTGCCCGGCCGGCTCGGGTCTGCGTCTCGATGAACGTGATGCCGGCCGCCTCGACCCGGATCAGCACCTGGTCGGGGCCGGCAATCGGGTCGGGGGCGTCACCCGGCACCAGGACGGAGGGCGGACCGACCTCCAGCCACCATACGGCTCGCATTCGAATAGGGTGCAACCTCAACCGGGCTTCAAGTCAAGCCCGCTAGGCGTCGTCGGGGTCGGTGATCCAGGCCGAGAACACCGGGACGCGGTGCCACGGGCTGCCGGGCTGGTTGGCCGTCGCCACCACCGCATATGGGTGGCCAAACCGCAGCTCGGCCGTCCGTCGCCGGCCTTCGCGCAACATCGGCACGCCGGCGGCCATCATCATCATCGCGGTCACCGCGGCCGCCTCGAAACCTACCCGCGTGTACTTGGCGACCGCCGCCTGCTTGGCCACGAACGCGAACTCCTTGAGTCGCAACGCCTGCGCCAGCACGAGCGCGGCCGCCGGGAAGCCCAACGACGGCGCGCCGAGGTCGTGCTCGCTCCGGGCCGACCAGGCGGGCAGGACGGCCGTGCACCACTCCTCGCGCCCGTCGGGCGAGCTCGTCTGGGCCGGCTCCTCGACGATTGTCCACAGTGGACCAGGGCCGAGCGGCAGGTCGAACAGTGAACGCCTTTCGGCCGCGCCGATCGCCGCGATCTCATAGGCGGTGGCGATGACCTGCTCGGCCGGTGCACCGGGATCGGCGATCACCGAGGTGACCAGCAGGCCGTCGCGGGCCCGCGCGGTGTGCACGGCCACGTCCCCGGACCGTTGCGTGTGCACGATGTGCTGGTCGTGGCCGCTCCGGCGGGGCGTGTGCAGCACCTGCGTGAGCCGCTCGGCCCACGGGCCGGCGCCGAGCCGCTCGGCCGGGACGAGGTCGAACGGCTCGTCCCACGACACGCGTGTCGCCAGCGCCGACGCCAGGATCAGCACGGTTTCCGGGTCGAGTTGCAGCGGGAACGTCTCGATCAGCCCGAACGTGTGCTCGCGCGCCCAGGCGTCCAGCGCCTTCTGGTCCGGCAGCGGGCCGGTCTCGACGGTCGGCGGCAGGCCGGAGAAGTCGACCTTCGCATCGGTGAGCCGCTGCCAGATCGCGGCCGCCGCGGCGATCAATGGATGCGGCGTCTCCAGCAGCGCGGCCGCCGTCCGCACGGCCGCGTCCGGCTCCATGCCGAGCGCTTCGGCCAGGCCGTCCTTCGGCGCGTCGGTGTCGGCCGCGGCACACAGCGCGAGCACCAGCCAGGCGCCGAGCGGCGAGGCGACGTGATGTTCGGCACCGATGCCAGCGTGAAAACGCATTGCGTACTGGGTGAGCGGACCGGTCAACTCCATACCTCAGTGTGACGCATCGAAGTTGGCACGTCCGCCCGGCGCGTCCTGGGCGCCCCGCCGAGCGGGCATTGCTAGCGTGCCCGCTAGCAATCGGGCTAGCGATGTTGCTGACCCGCGGATGACGGACGGACGGGGTAGGTGGGCGAGGTCGAGATGCCTCCGGCGCTGGCGATGCCGGCTCGGCGGCGACAGCTGTCGCGAGTGCAGCTCAACACGCGGGTCCGGGTGGAGTTGGAGGAACTGCTGCAACAGTTTGTGGCCGACCACGACACCACCGTGCAGAGCTCGGTCGACCTCGCATTGGTCGAGTTCCTCGCGGCGCGCGGCTATCCACTGCCGAGCGTCGAGGACCCGAGCACGAGTCAGTGACGACGAACGGGAACGGAGTTCCGATGTACGACCGGCGTGCCGACTTGCCGGTAGCCGAAGGGGACTTGGACGCGAGCCTCGTGCGCAGCGTCCGGCGCGCATCCTGGATGCGACAAGGCTTCTATGTGGTGGTGCTCATCGTGGCGATGGCCGGTCAGGTCACCGGCGCGGTCGAGGCACTGCACATTCCGTTGGTCGCGGCCATTCCCGCGGTCGCCGCGCTCGAGCTCGGCGGTGTCGTCGTCATGGCCAATGCCGACGTCCGGCGCCGGCTGGGGGAGCGCGCGGTCGCCTCCCGGCTGCTGTCCGTGGCCATCGCGGCCTGGGCCGTCGCCTTCAACTGGCTCGCGCACAGCAACCACCTCCTCGGCGGCTTCTACGCGGGCATGTCCGCGCTCGGCTACGCGGTGTGGTTGATGCACACGGAAAACCAGCGCCGCGACCGGCTTCGCGTCAAGGGCGACCTGCCGCCGACCACCCCGGCCTACGAGGTCTGGAGTCACTGGCTGCGCCACCCGCTGCTGACCATGCGGGCCAAGTCGCTGGCCAAGGAGGACCCGCGGCTCGGGCTCTACGCGTCGATCGCGGCGGCGCGGGCGGACGTGCGCCGGGAGCGCCGCACGGCGGCGATCGCCAAGGTGCTGCACCGGAAGATCCGCGCGGCCGTCGACCCGACGACCGCGGACATCGCGGTGCAGGTCTACGACCTCGATGAGATCGCTCGCCGGCTGGCCGACCAGGCCGACTACTCGGGGCTGACCGCACTGATCGGGGCCGACCTGACCCCGGCCCGGCTGGCCATCAACGCGCCCATCCCGGGACCGGCACCGGGACCAGCACCGGGACCGGAACCGGAACTGCCGCTGGTCCTCGAAGCGACCGCGAAGCCCATGGAGAAGCCAATCGAGCCGGAGCCGGAGCCGGGACCGGAGTCGGAACCGGTTGCCCGCAAGGTGTTTCATCCCGAAATTCGAAGGGACATCGAGAGCATCTGGAGCACGACCCGCGAGCAACCCATCATCCAGCCGGTGATCCAGGAAATGGCGCCCGAACCTGACGAACCAAAGCGGCCCACCGGCTCGCTCCGCAAGCGGGTCCATGAGGCTCTGGACCGGCATGTGCCGCTGGGTGACGAACGTGACAGTGCCGAGTTGCTCGATCTCGTGGGCAGCGTTCTGCAGCTCAGCGACCTCGATCGGATCACCGCCACGCCGTATATCCACTCGTGGCAGAAGGACGCGCTGGCCCGGGCTTGACCTCAACCATGGTTGAGGTCTGAGGATCGTCGGGTGAACACCAACCCGTTCGCCCGACCATATCGGGCCCTGACCGTCGGCATGGTCGCCCTCGTGTCGCTCACCGCGTTCGAAGCGGTGGCGGTCACGACCGTCATGCCGACGGTGGCCCGGGCGCTGCACGGACTCGCGCTCTACGCGCTGGCGTTCGGCGGGGCGCTGGCGGCCGGGATCGTCGGCCTGGTGGTCGGCGGGGCGCAGAGCGATCGAAAGGGACCGGTCCGTCCACTGTGGATTGGGACGGGCTGCTTCGTGGCCGGCCTTCTCATCTCCGGGCTGGCTCCGCAGATGTGGGTGCTCATCGTCGGCCGGGTCACCATGGGGTTCGGCGGCGGGCTGCTGACCGTGGCGCTCTACGTCGTCGTCGGTCACGTGTACCCGGCGGCGCTGCACCCGCGGGTGTTCGCCGCGTTCGCCGGCGGCTGGGTCGTGCCGGTGATCGTCGGACCGTTGCTCGCCGGCCTGGTCGCCCAGCACGCCGGCTGGCGTTGGGTGTTCCTCGGTGTGGTGGCGCTCACCGTGCCGAGCCTCGCGCTCGTCGTTCCGGCGCTGGGCGCGGTCCAGCCCCGACCGGGCGCCGAGGTGACGCGCTCATCCAGTACCAAATGGGCAGTTGGCACCGCAATCGGCGCGGGCCTGTTGTATGTCGGCGGGCAGCAAGGCGGTCTGAACGCCGCGCTGCTCATGGCCGCGGCCATCGTCGTGCTGGTTGTGTGTGCGCCCAAGCTGCTGCCGGCCGGCACCTTCGCGGCGCGGCCGGGACTGCCCAGCGTGATCGGGCTGCGCGGGCTGGCCGGTGCGGCATTTGTGCAGGCCGATGTGTTCCTGCCGCTGATGCTGACCCGCGAGCGCGGCTTCTCGCCGTCGGAGGCCGGGCTGACCGTGACGGCCAGCGGGCTGGCCTGGTTTCTCGGATCGTGGTTTCAGGGCCGGGCCGGGCAGAAGATCGCGCCCGAGCGCCGGCTGCAACTCGGGCTGGCGTTGATCGCCGTCGGCGTCGTCACCGCGGCTCTGTGTGTGGCGCCCGCGGTGCCGGTCTGGGTGTGCGTGGTCGGCTGGGGCGCCGGCGGGCTGGGCATGGGGATCATCTACCCGACCCTGTCCACGCTGACCTTGGCGCTTTCGCCGCCGGCCGAGCAAGGGGCCAATTCGTCGGCCCTCCAGCTCGCCGATTTCCTGCTTTCTTCGGCGGTACTGGCGGTGGGCGGTTCCCTCTTCGCCCTCCTGGTGGCTCGTTCGGCCCCGGCCGCCTACCTGGCCGGATATGGCACCGCCGAACTGTTGGCGCTGGTCGGGGTGCTGGTGGCGGCGTTCCGGCTCACCGCCGGCGAACCGCTTCCGGCCGGCAGCCTGCGCTCGTAACATCGGCCTCATGGCGGGTGAGCCGGTACGAATCGGTCTTGTGGGATATGGGTTCGGCGGGCGGCGCTTCCACGCGCCGTTCATCGCCGCGGCTCCTGAGTGTGAGCTGGTCGGGGTGGTGACGCGCGCGACCGAGCGGCGGGCCTTGATCCAGCAGGACCTGCCGGGCGTGCCGTCGTTCGACTCGATGGCCGCCGTGGCCGCGGCCGGCGCCGAGGCGGTGACCATCTCG